>Ga0208980_10000106_pt1 | contig 39798 bp, 26 predicted proteins | sample WetSurMetagenome_3_FD_187993 | JGI IMG/M metagenome (GOLD analysis project Ga0208980, IMG submission 187993) | Wetland microbial communities from Twitchell Island in the Sacramento Delta, sample from surface sediment Aug2011 Site A1 Bulk (version 2) | ecosystem: Environmental > Aquatic > Marine...
CGGGCTGCTTGACAAAGGACCGGCCGGTATCTATATTCGCCTCCGCTTCCGAGGAGGACCGATGACCAAGAGCCGGGGAATAGGAATTTGCATCGCAATCCTGTCGGGCGCGTCGATACTGGCCTTGCCGGCGCCCCAGGGCCTGTCCGGCGCCGCCCAGTCTGTTCTTGCCGTTGCGGCGTTCACCATCGTGCTTTGGCTGTTCCAGGTCATGAACAACGGGATCGCGTCCGTCCTGATGATGGGCCTGATGATCCTGGCGGGAGCCCGCCCGCAACTGGCCTTGAGCGGGTTTTCCGGTCCGCAGTTCTGGATTCTGCTGGCGGTCCTGTACTACGGGTGCGCCATGAATCGCACGGGCCTGGCGCAACGGCTTTCCTATTACGTGCTGACGCTTTTCCCGGGGACGTACGCGGGGATTCTGGCCGCCCTGTTTGTGATTGGATCCGTGCTGTCGTTCGGCATCCCCTCGATGACGGTCCGCACCGCGATCATCGTGCCGATTGCCTGGGCGCTGGTCCAGTCTCTGGGCATTGAACCGCGCAGCCGCGGCTCCGCCCTGATTATGATCACGGCCATCGAAATGGCCGTCATCCCCGGGTGCGCGCTGCTGTACGGCTCGCTTTACGGGCCGGTGGTGGATTCCGTATTTCAGGCCAGGCACTTCTCCCTGGTGTGGCTGGAGTACGCCAAGGTGATGGCGGTGCCTACGCTGATCCTTTGCCTGCTCGTGCTGGGCGCAAATCCGTTGGTATTGAGGCCTGAATCGCGTATCAAGGCCCCGCCCGCTTTTGCCAGGGAAAAGCTGAGGGCTCTCGGCCCCCTCAAACGCACCGAATGGATCACGGGCGCTGTGGTTGCCCTCTCGATGGCATACTGGGCGACGGACCGCCTCCATCACATGCCGAGTTTTTTGGTCGGCATGTTCGGATTGGGCGTGTTCGCGCTGGCCGGGATCCTGCGCGACGAAGACATCGGCGGCGGCGTATCCTGGACTCTGATGCTCTTCCTGGGCGGGATTTTCGGGCTGGCCAACGTTATCCAGGAATACAGGATTACGGATTGGATCGCCGGCTATTTCGTGCCCGTCGCAAAAGAGCTCTCTTTCAGCGGCATCGTTGTGGTTCTCGTGATGGCCGTATCGATGCTGGCCTTGAGGTTTTTCGATCCGACGGGCTTTATTGCCATACCGGTGCTTTTCCTGCCGATCGCCGATGTCATGCTGGCGGCGGGCATCCCTCCGCTCGTCCTCATGGCCTCGCTGCTGCTGCCCCAGGTGCCGTTCTGGCTTTCCTATCAGAACATTTGGATTGCTATGGGGGAGGGCATGACCTCGAATCAGGCCTTCAGCGGAGGCCAGCGCGCGCTCCTGGCCCATGTTTACGGCATTATGGTTCTTGTAACTCTTGCATTGAGTGTGGGCTTCTGGAAGCTGACCGGCTTTTTATGATCCCGGGCACCGCCAGCAGCAAGGATTACGGACTTGATAAGTCCTTGCTCCCCTCCGGCTTTGGCCTGAAACGTTCAGCATTCAGCGTTTTTCATCATGAACGGCAAGGGACTGCGCGGTTCCGCCTCTGCGCACCTTGACCATTTCGGCGACGATGGAAAGCGCAATTTCCTCTGGCGATTCGGCTCGGATATCCAGGCCGATAGGAGCGTAAACCTTCTTCAATAATTCCTCGGGTATGCCTTCCCCGTCTACAAACCGGATAAAACATGCCTTCACGCGCCTTCGGCTGCCGATCATGCCAATATACTTCGCCGGGCTGTGAAGAACTTCGCGGAGGCAGGGTTCATCGAACTGGTGGCCGCGCGTAATCAAAACGATGTAAGTCTGAGGCGTGATGGGAATCCCGCGCAGTGTCTCAGCCATGTTGCCCACGAGGATCTCATCCACATCGGGGAACCGGTTGCGGTTCGCGTACATGACCCGATCGTCAACAACCGTGATGTGGAATCCCAGGGTCTTTGCGAATTTTACCAGGGGAATCGCCAGGTGCCCGGCGCCCACGATAATCACTTTGCGGACTGCAGGAATTACCTGGAAAAAAACGTCCGCTTTCCCATCCGTCCCCGGCAGAGCCAGAGCGACCTGCCGGCACTCCTCTCTTTTGAGCCGGACCTCCGCTTCAGCAATAACAGCCTTCAACAATTCCCCGTTGTTGATATTTCCCGCTTTCACGGCACCGTCTCGAATGAAGCACTTTTCACCGGGAACCGCCGCCCCGCAATTTTCCGCTTTGATAACAGTGGCCAGGACCGCGGCTGCCCCATCCCGGCGGACCCGCAACAGCTCATCCGCCAGCTTGCCGCAGAGGGCGGAGTCGGAATCATTCCACCAGGGATCCACGAACACATTCAGAATCCCGCCGCAGACCGCCGGGCTGTCGGACTCAATGTCATCCATAAGCTCCACTTTTACGAGAGCGGGTCTGTGCGATCGGATCACCTGAACCGCCTCCCGGATCACTTCCGCCTCGCCGCATCCTCCTCCGACAGTGCCCAGGATCTCTCCGGAAGCGGTTACCACCATCTGAGCACCGACTTCTCTGGGTGTGGAGCCAAGCGTCGAGACGATTGTGGCGATCGCCAGCGTCTCGCCTTCTTCAACAAACTTCTTTACCTGACCGTACATGGTTTTTATCCCTCTGTTCAATCATCCCGGCAGCGTCGCAACTCGAGTTATGCCAGGGAACTGTCATCACACCCGAACCCTGCTTCCGCCGGCTATGCCGTCCCCAAATAAGGGCGCATAATCTTTACCTCATAAAAAGCGCTTGAGCCAGAGGATTTTTGCATTCTTTGGCGATAGCATGTTTGCAGGAAAGGTTCCTGCCGCACCGGATGGCCGGGGCAGGGCTTGGCTGAGCTGCTGCGGCCGTCCTTGACGGGGAATGCATTTTTCATGGAAAATAAAGAGTTTTCGAAAGGGATCTCGCCCGATGCCTGTCTTCTATCGCCGACTGCCTCCATTCCATTATGTGTCGCCGCGAACCATTGAGGAAGCCGTCCTGTTTCTGGCGAGCCATGCCGGGGAATCCAAACCGATGGCAGGCGGCACCGATCTCATCCCGAACCTGAAACGGCGGGAACTTGCTGCCCCGAACTATATCGTGGATTTAAAGGGAGTGGAGGAGCTTGCGGGGCTGTCCTGGCATCCGCAGGAAGGCCTCCAAATAGGGGCGCTTGCCACAATCCGAAGCATAAGCCGGTTTCCCGAGATCCGGAGGCTGTATCCTTCGCTGGTTCAGGCCGCGCTGTCTATGGCGTCGCCCCAGGTGCGCAACCGCGGAACCTTTGTGGGCAATATCTGCAGCGGGATTCCCTCTGCGGACAGCGCTCCGGCGTTGCTGTCGCTCAATGCGGAGTTGAGCCTGCGGAGTTCCAGGGCGGAGCGAACGCTTCCTCTCACCAGGTTTTTCATCGGTCCCGGGGAAACCGCTTTGCAGCCGGATGAAATAGTTACGGCCCTCAGGATACCCGAAGCCGCGGAACGATGCGTATACCTGAAACTGTCCCCGCGGCATTCGATGGATATGGCAATTACGGGCGTGGCGGCTGCTGTCACAAAATCCCGGAATGGATACAGCGATGTGCGGATTGCGCTGGGCGCCGTGGCGCCCGTCCCAATGCGCGCGGTCCGTGCTGAAGCGGTTTTTAAGGACCGTCCCATTTCGAAAGATGCCATCGAAGAAGCTGCCAAGGCTGCGCGCGCTGAATGCCGCCCGATTGATGACTACCGCGCATCGGCGGCGTATCGCCGCGACATGGTTTATGTATTGACAAGGCGTGCGCTCGAGCAGGTGCTGGTCCCATGAGGAGCAGAAGGATGCAAAACACAGAACGAATCTCGATCCGATTGGTCGTAAATGGCGCCCGGTCCGATATCTCCGTTAAGCCGTCGGCGACTCTATTGGAGGTCCTCCGCGAGGATCTCGGCCTTACGGGCACCAAGGAAGGGTGCGGTGTCGGGGAGTGCGGCGCGTGCACGGTGCTGATGGAAGGGGAACCGGTCAATGCCTGCCTGGTGCTGGCGGTAGAAGCGGACGGGAAGCATGTGGAAACCATCGAAGGGCTTTCTGACGGGGACGTTCTGCATCCGATCCAGCAGGCTTTTGTGGAGATGGGCGGGATGCAGTGCGGCTTCTGTACCCCCGGCATGATTCTCTCCGCAAAGGCGCTCCTCGACGAAAATAAAAGCCCGGATGAAGAAGAAATCCGCAAGGCGCTCGAAGGCAATTTTTGCCGCTGTACGGGATACACAAAAATTATTGCTTCAGTCCGGGATGCGGCCCTCAGAATGAGGAAATAGCCATGGATGAGTACGCGGTCATAGGGAAGAGGCTGCCCAGGGTGGACGCCAAAGAAAAGGTTTTAGGCCGCGCCAGGTACGCCGCGGACTATTCTCTGCCCGGGATGCTCTGGTGCAAAGTCCTGCGCGCTCCCCACGCTCATGCCCGCATCCTGAACATAGATGCGAGCCGGGCTGAAAGATTGCCGGGCGTCAAAGGGATTGTGACCGGCAAGGACTTCGGAGGATGGACCTGGGGTTTCATGGCGAATACCCGGGACGAGCCGCCCCTGGCATACGACAAGGTCCGTTACCTAAATGAGGCGGTTGCCGCGGTTGCGGCCGTCGACGAGGAGACCGCCGAGGAAGCCTGTGAACTCATTGAGGTTGATTATGATGAGTTGCCGGGCGTGTTTGATCCGGAAGAGGCAATGAGGCCTGGGGCTCCCGTCATACACGAATACAGGCCCAATAATGTAAGCCTTGAGTACCATTACGACTTCGGCAATGTGAGGGGAGCCTTCGAGGAATCCTACCTTGTTCGTGAGGACCGATTCAAGACAGGCCGAGTTACGAAAGGATATCTCGAACCTCCGGCATCGCTGGCCTATTATGATCCTGCGGGCTCCATCACGGTATGGCCGGCCAAGCAGAGCCCCTATTTCCACTATCGCCACCTGGCTGCCTGCTTCAGGCTGCCCCTTTCCAAAATCCGCATCGTGCAGCCGTTCATCGGGGGCGGTTTCGGGGGCACGAAGAACGATTCGGTCGCGGGCGATTTCTGCGCGGTTCTGCTCTCCAAAAAAACCGGCAAACCGGTCAAGTTCGTCTACAGCCAGGAAGAGGAGCTTTCCGTCAGCAAGCGGCGCCATCCGGTGATCCTTTACAACAAGATGGGCGTAACCCGGGATGGAGTGCTGACCGCCATTGAAACGCGCGCCGTTGCCGACCTGGGCGGATATACATCCATCAGCCCGCTGTCGTTGTATCTTGTGGGTTTTGCTACCCCCATTCCCTATAAGCTGCCCAATTACAAATTCGACATCTGGGGCGTTTTCACCAACAATCCGATGTCGGCGGCCATGCGTGGCCACGGTATCACCCATTCCCGCTTCGCCTGTGAGATCCAGATGGAGATGATGGCCGAAGAACTTGGAATTGATCCGGTGGAAATGCGGATGCGCAATGGCATTGATCCGCCTGAAGCGGGCGGAATTTACCGGACCATCAACGATATAACATTCAAGACCTGCGGTTTCAAAGAAGCCCTGAAAGCGGCCGCAGAAGATCCTGTATGGGCCGAAAGGGGCCGGAGACCAGGGAAAATCGGTCCGGTCTCCTACGGCGTGGGGATTTCCGGCACCGCGTACCTGGGAGGCGCGCGCCAGCTCGGTCATCAATCCTGTGGAGCCGTGGTCCGCATCTGCGAAGATGGAACCGTCAATCTCCTCACGGGGGCGACCGATTGCGGCCAGGGCTCGGATACGGTTCTTTGCATGATCGCCGCCGAAGAATTGGGCGTACGTCTGGAGAGCATCGACATCAAGCGCGTCGACACCGCTTACACGCCCGTGGACCCCGGGAGCTACGGCAGCCGGGTTACCATCCTTGCCGGCCAGGCGACTCAAAGAGCTGCCCGGGATGCCAGGCGGCAATTGATAGAAAGCGCCGCATCAGCCTGGAAAGTGGAACCCGGTGAGTTGGACATAAGGGGCGGCTTTCTCTTTCTCAAAAGCAATCCCGGCAAACGAATCCCGTTCGAAAAGCTTGCCAAAATGGCCTGCTACGAGGGATCCGGGGCCGTAATTATCGGCCGCGGCTATTCCGGATATGGCATCGAACCCATGGATTTCAACACGGGACATGGAAACGGAGGGACATCGTACAGTTTCACCGCCCAGACCGTTCGGCTGGGTGTGGACATGGAAACCGGGAAAACGGAAGTCAGCGATTTTACCATCGCTCATGATTGCGGCAGGCCGCTCCACCCCATCAGTGTTGAGACTCAGAATGAAGGCGGGGCGGTTCAGGGCATGGGGCAAGCCATATATGAGGAATTCATAATGGACAAAGGTGTGACCCGCAACAATACCTTCCTGGATTACAAAATGCCCCGATCCACCGATGTCCCGAAGATCCGGGTCATAGACATAATCACGGACGATCCTGATGGCCCCTTCGGAGCCAAAGAAGCTTCGGAGGGAAGTATCGTGAGCTCGCCTCCCGCGGTTATCTCGGCGCTTCATGATGCAACGGGTATCTGGTTCAAGGAGCAGCCAGTCACGCCTGAAAAAATCGTCAAAGCGCTTAAAGATGCCGGGAAATGGGGAAGTTCTTAGTATTGCCCATAATAATGCGAGGCAGTCGGCAGGCATTTTCCCCACCGGAATGGCCCCGTGCGTTACAAATGAAGCGGCAGCGCGGGCAGGCGCAATGGTCCGAATTTCTCAAAGGATTCACCGGTGAAGCGCGCAGCGGAGCATTTCCGCGATGATTACGGTTTACAGGTTACGGGTTTCGGGTCTTCAGGCTGTAACCTATATCCTTCAATTTGCAGGCACTAAAGTGGAGATGAAGTTCATGCCAATTAAACGTGTTCTCGTTGCCCCGGCGGCATTGATTGTTTTGTGCACAAGCCTTCTGGCGCAAACAGCCGGCACTGCCGGCCAGGGCACCATGGCATCCTCTGCGGCCGCTCAAGCGGGCTCCGCCGTGTCTTTTCAAGCAGCCGACTATGGCGGAAGCCAGAGCCCGCTAATGGGAGGGATCCCGTCGGGGACAGCCACAAAGGAGGTATTGCCCCTTTCGTTGTCCGAAGCCCTCAGGCGAGGGCTCGAGCACAATCTCGGGAATATTCTCAGCGAGCATGCCCTGCAAGCCACCCGGGGCGCCCGTTTGCTCGCCCTAAGCCAGTTGCTTCCCAAGGTGGAAGCGGATGTTACGGATTCGCCGAGACAGGTTAATCTGGAGGCCTTTGGATTCAAGGGCGGAGGCGTGGTCGGGCCTTACAATGTGTTTGATGTCCGGGCATACGTCTCTCAGCCGGTCCTGGATTTGCCGGCGTTAAACAGGTATCGCGCCGAAAAGGAGAATGTCAGGGCCTCTGAATTCTCCAGGCAGAACACCAGGGATACGGTTGTGTTTGTTTGTTCCAACCTTTATTTGCAGGCCGTCGCGAGCCAAAGCCGCATAGCGGCTAACCGCGCCCAGGTGCAAACGGCCCAGACGCTTTATGATCTTGCTGTGGACCAGAAAGCCGCGGGCGTGGTTCCCGGAATAGAGGTGCTGCGCGCCAAAGTGGAATTGCAGGCCCGTCAACAGAGACTCATAGTTGCAGAGGACCGGTTTGCCAAGGATAAGCTTGCTCTGGCGCGCGCCATCGGACTGCCCCTGGGACAGGAATACAGCCTCACGGACAGCATGTCGTATGTCCCTTTCGCCGTTATGCCTCTGGAGGATGCCGTCGAGCGGGCCTATCGCGCACGCCCGGATTACCAAAGCGCGCAGGCCAAGGTAAGATCCGCTGAAGCCACCCGGAAAGCAGCTCAGGCCGGAAGGCTTCCGACGATAGGCTTTAACGGGGACTACGGAGATATCGGTCAGCGGCCATGGGATTCTCATGGTACCTTTACGGTTACCGCAATTCTGCGCATCCCGATTTTTCAGGGCGGAAGCGTCCGGGCGCGTGTCATTGAAACCGATGCTTTGCTGCGGCAGCGGGAAGCCGAACTCGAAGATTTAAGGGGACGGATATTTTACGAAGTTCAAACCGCTTTTCTGGATCTCGAGGCAGCCGCGGAATTTGTGCAGGTTGCTGAAAGCGCGAACAGTCTGGCCAGCGAACAAGTGGAGCAATCGAAAGACCGTTTCCGCGCGGGAGTCACCAATAACGTGGAAGTGGTCCAGGCCCAGGAGGCGCTCGCTGCCGCCAGCGAGAACTATATCTCCGGCCTTCAGGCGCACAACGCCTCGAAGCTGGCGCTTGCAAAGGCCATGGGCATTTCGGAGACGGAGTACGAACAGTTTTTGCGAGGAAAATGATGGATCAAGACACTGCAAAGCAAAAAGGGGATGCGAACCATCAAGCCGAAGCGCAGCGTTCGGCCGGCAAAGGGAAAAATGTCCGGCCGCCACGCTCCCGGAAATGGGTTCTCGCGCTGATTCCTGTCCTCCTGGCCGCCGGCGGCTATTTTGTATATCAGAAGTATTTTTCAGACCGAGAGTCGACCGACGATGCCCAGATAGACGGCCATATCAATCCTGTTGCTGCGAAGGTTTCCGGACATGTCGTGTCGATAAACGTCCAGGATAACCAATTTGTCAAGGCGGGCACGGTAGTGGTCCGGATCGATCCCAGGGATTACGTGATCGCGCTGGAACGAGCCGAAGCGGATCTGGCCGCCGCACAATCCCTTTCAGAAGCCGCCCGTCATCAGGTGCCCATTACGTCTACCACGACTTCCAGCCAGTTCAATCTGGCGGGCGCCGGCATCGAGCAAGCGGAGAGCATCAAGGCAGCCGCGCTCAAGGATGTCGACACCGCACGGGCCAGGCTCGAGACGACGCAGGCACGGGTGCGCGAAACTCAAGCCAACTATACGAAGGTCATGCAGGACCTGGAAAGAATGAAGCTCCTAATCGCCAAGGATGAAATCTCCAAACAGCAGTATGATGCCGCCGTCGCTGCGGCGGATGCGGCCCGCGCGTCCCGCGATTCGGCGCAGTCCGGTGTCGAAGAGGCCGCCAAAGCGATAGAAGCGGGCCTGGCACGTGTGGCGCAGGCAGAAGCCCGGATCAAGGAAGCTCAGGCGAATCTGCAGGCCACTCAGACGGCGCCGCAGCAAATGTCGATAAGCCGCTCCAACGCGCAGACCGCACTCTCCAGGGTGAAACTGGCGGAGGCGGCCCTTGCACAAGCGAAGCTGAATCTCGAGTATACGGAGGTTAAGGCGCCTATCGATGGAATCATAAGCCAGCGGAAAGTGGAACTGGGTCAATATGTGCAGGTAGGGCAATCGCTTCTTGCTGTCGTCCCGCTCCACAATGTCTGGGTGACGGCAAATTACAAGGAAAACCAGCTGAAAAACATGCGACCGGGACAAAAAGCGACCATTACGGTGGACGCCTATGGCGGGCGCAAATATGAAGGACACATCGACAGCATCGCGGCCGCCACGGGCGCCCGATTCAGCCTCTTGCCACCCGAGAATGCCACGGGCAACTTTGTGAAAGTTGTTCAGCGCATCCCCGTGAAAATCGTGATCGATCGGGGTGAGGATGATGCCCATCCTCTGAGGCCGGGATTGTCCGTGATCGCAACCGTTTATACGAGCGAAGAGCAGACTGTCAAAGCGGACACGCAATCCGCGCCCTGATCATCCGATCACCGGTGGCCGGCATCCCGCTCCGGTGAAAGATAAGGTTACAGCACGTGCCGTAGTTATCCAGGATAAAATCAGGAAGGAGTGCACAGAACTGGAGGAGCCCTATTTCCTGAATATCCCGCCGGAGGCTCGATTCCTCGATTAGAGAGCCTTGCAGCAGCGGGCTTCAAACGCCTTCAAGATGATTCAATACTTGGGACAGGGTGGAGCCGATTGCCCTGTGCACGACGACGTCGGCAAGTCGGTCCAGCGGCGTTTCCGCATTGTTGATGATGACGAGCCGTGCTCCATTGTTTTTCGCCTGCAAAGGAATGGACGCCGCGGGTTCCACGACCAGCGAAGATCCCAGTGCCAATACCAGATCGGTGCTCATTGAGAGGTCGAAGGCTTCAGCCAGAACATCTGCCGGCAGAGATTGGCCGAACGAAATCGTCGCCGACTTCACGAGTCCTCCGCAATGGCTGCACACGGGTATTTCTTCGCCGGCTTCCAGCCGTGCCTGAATTTCGTCGGGACTGAACCGTTTGCTGCAGCTTAGGCAAATGCAATAGCGGCCCGTTCCGTGCAGTTCAAGTACACGGCGGCTTCCCGCATCCTGGTGCAGGCCGTCGATGTTCTGCGTAATGATGGCGATGATTTTGCCGGACGCTTCCAGCCGCGCCAGGGCCCGGTGCCCATCGTTGGGCCGTGCCATCTTCAATTCGTGATATCCCTCTCGCTTCATTTTCCAGTAGCGGCGGCGCGCCTCTTCACTATCCAGGAAATCCTGGAACAGGACGGGCTGATACCTGCTCCAGATTCCGCCGGGGCTGCGGAAATCCGCGATTCCGCTTTCCGTGCTGATACCGGCGCCGGTGAAGGCTATGGCGCGCCGGGACCCGGCAAGAAGCTGTGCGATCTTTTCGATGGCGCCTTGATCGGGGTTCATGGACTCATTTATAGCACGGGCGCCTGTATGCCATGCACTTTTTCATCATCGGACTCAGGCATTCCCATCCGCGCATCCCTGGTCTATAGTTGAACAGATGAATCCCCTGTCCGCCTTCCATCCGGTTGTTCGTGAGTGGTTCGAGCGCACCTTTTCGTCGCCCACGGAGGCTCAGTCTTCGGGCTGGCCGGCAATCGCCCGGGGCCGCCACACCCTGATCTCCGCGCCTACGGGATCCGGCAAGACGCTGGCTGCGTTCCTGTTTTGCATTGATCGGCTGTTCAGGGCCGCCATTGAGGGTATGCTGCCCGAATCCTGTCAGGTTGTTTACGTGTCGCCCCTCAAAGCGCTGTCCAACGATATTCACAGGAATCTGTCCGTGCCTCTGGAGGAGATACTTCGTCTGGCCGCGGACAAAGGCATAAAAGCGCCCGAAATACGCATTGCGGTCAGAACAGGCGATACGGCCGCCGGGGAGCGACGGGCAAGAGCTCTCAAACCGCCTCATGTCTGGATTACCACGCCCGAATCCCTATATATCCTGCTCACCTCGGAGAGCGGGCGCCGCGGGCTTTCCGGTGTCCATACGCTTATCCTTGACGAAATCCATTCCCTTGCAGGAAATAAAAGGGGCGCCCATCTGTCGCTCTCTGTCGAGCGCCTCTGCCGCCTGTCCGGAAGGCCTATCACTCGAATCGGCTTAAGTGCAACCCTGCGGCCCATCGAAGAAGTGGCGCGCTTTTTGGTTGGGGCATCCGAGGCAGCCGCCGGCGGGAAGCCGGACTGCACGATTATCGATATCGGGCATATTCGAAATATGGATTTGCAGGTCGAAATGCCTGCGCTGGAACTCGGTCCCATCGCGACGCTCGAGCTCTGGGATGAGACGGTTTCGCGCGTGGCCGATCTCGTGGCCGCACACCGATCCACGCTGATTTTCGTCAACACGCGCCGCCTGGTGGAGCGATTGGCTCATCGGTTATCGCACATAATCGGTGAAGAGAATATCGTGGCGCACCATGGAAGCCTCTCCCGCAAAACCCGGCTGAGGGCGGAGGATCTGCTGAAACGAGGAGAGGCAAGGGCGTGTGTGGCGACCGCGTCCCTGGAACTGGGCATCGACATAGGGGCGGTTGATCTCGTATGCCAGATCGGCTCTCCTCGATCTATCGGTGTGCTTTTACAGCGGGTCGGCAGATCCGGCCACCGGCTGGGCGGTCTGCCGAAGGGACGCATTTTCCCTCTAACAAGGGACGAGTTGATTGAATGCGCAGCTCTTATGTATGCCGTCCGAAAAGGCGAGCTGGATTGCCTCAGCATCCCGCCCTGGCCCCTGGATGTTCTCTGTCAGCAGATCGTGGCCATGTGCGCTGCCGAGGACTGGAATGTTGAGGACCTGTTCCGTACCCTCTGTAGAGCCTATCCTTACAGCGGGCTGCCTCGGGAATACTTCAACAGCGTGGTGCGCATGCTTTCGGAAGGATTTTCGGCGCGCCTTGGCCGCAGGTCGAGTTACCTCCATTACGACCGTATCCATGGTGTGCTTAGAGGGCGGCGCGGCGCCCGCCTTGCAGCCATAACCAGCGGCGGGGCTATTCCCGACAATGCCGATTATGATGTCATCGCCGAGCCCGAAGACACCTATGTGGGAAGCGTCCATGAGGAATTCGCATTTGAAAGCATCGCCGGCGATGTCTTCCTGCTCGGGAACACATCGTGGAGGATTCGCCGCATTGAGAAAGGGAAGGTTCGTGTCGAAGATGCGCACGGGCAGGCGCCCAATGTACCGTTCTGGCGCGGCGAAGCGCCGGCCCGAACCCCCGAACTCTCGGAACTGGTTTCACAGGTGCGCGAAGGCATCGACCGCCGCGCCGGGATTCCTCAGGATTGCATCGAGTGGCTGAGCAGGCGGATCGGAATTTCCGATGTCGCTGCGGAACAGGCGTGCGCCTATATTCGGGAAGGGAAGCGTGTTCTGGGATCGGTGCCATCGGCCACCCGGGTTGTGGCAGAACGTTTCTTTGACGAGGCCGGGGGGATGCAGCTCGTGATTCACGCCCCTTTCGGTTCGAGGATCAACAAAGCCCTGGGACTGGCGCTGCGCATGCGCCTCGGGCAGCATCTTGATTCCGAATTGCAGGCATCGGCAACCGATGACGGCATCAATCTCTCTTTGGGGCCGCAGCATTCTTTTCCCATTGAGAATTTTCTGCAATTTCTTGACTCCCGGGAGATCGAAAAAAACCTGGTGCAGGCTGTTCTGACTTCCCCGCTTTTTGTGACGCGGTGGCGCTGGACGCTTACGCGGTCTCTGGCATTGTTGCGCTTTTCGGGAGGCAAGCGCGTGCCGGCGCCCATCCAGCGCATGCGTTCCGAAGACCTGATGGCTGCAATCTTCCCGCTCCGGTCTCAGGGCCGCGATCACCCAATGGGCCCGGATGCACCCGTACCGGATCATCCGCTGGTGTTCGAGGCTTTGCGGGACTGCCTCTGCGAGGCGATGGACCTGGCGGGACTGCAGCGTGTGCTGGAGCGGATCGAACGGGGCGAAATCGAATTTTATGCCAAGGATACTCCCATCCCTTCTGTCTTCGCTCATCAGATTTTGAATGCGATGCCCTATGCTTTCCTGGATGATTCTCCGCTTGAGGAGCGGCGGGCGCGCGCCGTCATTCTCAGGAGAGCACTGCCGGAGCGCGCCGATGACCTGGGCCGGCTTGATCCCGACGCCGTTCGAGCCGCGGCGGAGGACGCATGGCCGGATATGCGGAACGCGGAAGAATTTCACGATGCCCTGTTCTCGCTGGTTCTATTCCCGGAAAAGGAATTTCGGCGGCTGCCTGAAGAAGCTGCCGGGTGGATCGATTCGCTCCTTGTGGACGGCAGAATTTTCCCGGCCGAGATGAACGGCCGCCTTTATTGGGCGGCAACAGAAGCCCGTGAGCTGATCCTGAATATCGGAAGTTTCTCGGCCGCGATGCCCGTTCCCGAAGCGCAGGCGAGCGACCATCCGGTCGTGGGTATGGTCCGGGGGTGGATCGAAGCGAGCGGTCCGATAACCGCCGGGCGATTGGCGGAAGTTCTTGGATTTCCACAGGAGATCGTGCGCACGGCATTGAATAACCTGGAAGAGGAAGGATTGGTCCTGCGGGGATCTTTTTCCGGGAATGGAGAAGAGGAGTTCTGCGACCGCCGCATTTTGGCCAGGATCCACCGCGCTACCATCGCGCACTTGCGCAGGGAAATCGAGCCTGTGCCTGCGGCGGCATTTCTCCGGTTTCTATTCGAGTGGCAGCATGCAGCTCCGGATACGCATCTTGCAGGCGAAAGCGGAGTCCTCGAGGTTATCGATCAGCTTCAGGGATTTGAGGCAGCCGCCGGGGCTTGGGAAGACGCAATCCTGCGCTCCAGGATCCCGGACTATCGGCCGGATTTCCTCGACACCCTCTGCCTGGGCGGTGATGTGGTCTGGGGGCGGTGGAAAAAGCGCGGCACCCTGGCAGAGGTTCCCTCCCGCCGTCCCGGATTAAGCCGCACAACGCCTGTCGGTTTGGCCCTGCGCGAAGACATGCCGTTCCTCCTTGACGCGACTCCGGCCGACGAGGAGTCTCTTTCCCCCGCCTCGCGGGACGCGCTCGAATTTTTAAGGAGGCATGGGGCTTCTTTTTTCCCGGAAATCACTGCCGGCGCCCATCGCCTTCCTTCGGAGATTGAAGACGCTCTATGGCAGCTTGTTGCCGCCGGTCTGGTTACCGCGGATTCCTTTGCTGCACTCCGTTCCCTGGCAAGCGGCGAGGCCAGGCGTCAGGAGCACTCCCGCCGGCGCCGGAGGCTGCCCCGCAGGACGCGCGAAGGCAGGTGGTCGATTCTGGAGATCCAGGGTGATGTTTCTGAAAAGAAACCGGAGTTCTGGGCGCTTCAGTTCGTGCGCCGCTATGGGGTGCTTTGCCGGGAATTGCTGACGCGCGAGCCATCGGCACCTCCCTGGCGCGAGCTCCTGAAAGTTTTGCGGCGTTCCGAAGCGCGGGGCGAAATACGCGGAGGCCGCTTCATTTCGGGCCTGAACGGAGAACAGTTTGCTATGCCCGAGGCTGTGGATGCCTTGCGCGGAGTGCGCAGAAAAATGCAGGCCGGCGTTTATTTAGGGGTATCGGCGTGCGATCCGCTCAATCTGGCTGGGATTTTGACTCCCGGCGCGCGCATTCCCGCGATCCTCGGAAACAAACTCATATATCGCGACGGGGTGCCGGTTGCATCCTATGAAAACGGCCAGGCTCATCTATTGTCCGAGGTGGCAGAGGAGGAACAGTTTGTGCTGAACCGGCTTCTGGATGAACGGCCGGCACGCGTTTTTGACGGTTAGCCAAGGGGCAAAATGGCGGCTATAAAACGCACCGGCGGATTGTGGAAGTCAATGCGTCCATCGAGCAGCTCTTGCTTAGATAGGCCACGGCGCCGGCCTCAAGCATTGCATGGGCAAAATCGTCCTCTTCGAACATGGAAAGAGCAATAACGCGCACCTTGGGCAACTGTAGGTGAATTTCCTTGGTTGCCTCAATTCCTCCCAATTGCGGCATCGAGATATCCATCAGGATCACATCAGGCTGCAGGCTTCTTGCCTTTTCCACAGCCATTTTGCCGTCCACCGCCTCACCCACGATCATAATATCCGGTTCCTGGGAAAGAGATGAGGCCAATCCCTGCCGCATCACGGCATGATCATCTGCGAGCAGGATCCTGATCATGCCGCGAATGGGCCGGTTCAAGCGCGATATGGCGCCCCCGGATTGCGGGCCTGATATGCTTCCAGGGCCCGATAAATTCCCACGCGGATCATAGGGACGAAGTTGCATATGTAACCTCCCGGCTGCCCGGATCAGGACAGGACAAAAGAGCGGGTTGGAATTGTCTCTTACGGCGATTGCTTTTGAATGTGTCTGGATGCATCAGCCCTTATACATATTTTAACTTTGGTTGGCTGGCAGCGCATCTGCCGCACATAGGAGGTGATGGCATTGTACCAGTATTGGGCTTTAAAAGCACCTGCAAACTGTCTCGCTGAAACTGTCTTATTAGAAAAGGACAGCCATGGATAGATCGAGGATGTTCCACCACGCAATTATAAAAACCAGTGAGGATTTGCTGAAATGTGCCGGGCAACTGTCTCGTACATCCATTCTTCAAGATCCCGGACGACATAGAATTTGGGGTATACAAGATCCCGCTCCGAGGTTATCAGCCCCTCGTCCATGGCGGTGCGCGCAACCTCGGTATTCGGATAGATGCGGATGCCGATGCTCAGCTTCAGGGAATCCAGATCGAGCGTTTCAGCAAACGCCAGGCTCTCTTCCACGGATTCCCTGGTTTCGCCCGGCCCTCCAATCATGAGGAATCCCATCCTGCGGATATGGTTTTTTCTCAGAAGGTCGGAAGTGCGCCTCACTTCGCCAAGGGCGAATCGCTTGTTCATGCGGCGCAGCATGCCCTCGGCCCCGCTCTCAAATCCGATGCTGGCTTCCTTGCATCCGGCCCGGGCCATCAATTCCACGTGCTTCGGATCGAGCCCGGCAGGGAAGAGAATACACCTCCAGGAAATATCCAGCCGGGCGGCGATGATTTTCGCGCAGAGGTTTGCGGCATAGGAAGGGGGAAGGTTGAATGTATTGTCGACGAAATAAAAATTGCGGAACCCTACTTGCGCCCATCGCGTCATCCATGCCACCACGGATTCCGGGGAGCGCCACCGCACGGTTTTCCCCTCGATGGTGGGTGTCGAGCAGTAACTGCAGGAAAGCGGACAGCCGCGACGCGTTTGTACAGGAACGGGAGCGTTCACTGCTCCGGAAAGCGAATGCGCCAGCAGTGAGGGATCCGGAAGAGGCAATGCATCCAGATCCTTGGCGAAGGCGCGCCGGACAGGAAAAACGCCATGTCGCAGAAAAAGCCCGGGCAGGCTGTCGATTTTTTCCCGCCGTTGAATCCGCCTGAGCAGTTCCGGGAAAATCGTTTCTCCCTCGCCCTGGATTCCCATGTCGGCATCCACATAATCCAGGACGGGCTGAGGAATGATGCTGAATCCGGCACCCCCGAGGATCACCGGAGCGGTGCAAATTTCCTTGCACCACCTGACGGCGTCCCGGGCCTGATCCAGGAGAAACCGCGTGCCTCGCATTTTTTGATCGTCGAGGTTTCTCACCGAAACGCCGACGGCATCGGGCTTGAATTCCCGGATGGCTTCCGCAACCGCTGCCTGGGGGTCTCTTGCGATCAGAAGATCCCGCAGGATTACATCATGGCCTGCAGCCTCCGTTGCTGCCGCGACACAGGCCAACCCAAGAGCGGGAACGCGTATGTCCGCATCCTCCCGGTTCCCTGATATCAGAAGCACTCGCATTTGCTATAGACCCGTATTCACAGAGGTGCCCAGTGTGACCACCAACCGCTCCACCAGGGGCCACTGCGAATCTTTCAGCTTCTTTTTCCCTTCCGCAAGCGAAAAGAACCGGACTTTGTCCACCTCGGTAAAACTCTGAATGCGGCCGGATCCGGGCGGCCACTGCATTTCAAATGTGTTGCTCCGCACGGGTTGCGAGTCATCGTAATCGCCTTCGAAGGCCCAGGCATGGACGATTTTGCCGCCCTTCTGCCGGATCGATCCAAGCTCGATCAACGCTCCCGCCGGTTTTATCCCGGTTTCTTCCTCAAACTCGCGCCGCGCAGCCTGCATCAATGGTTCACCCGCGGGCGGTTCCCCCTTGGGTATCGTCCAATGTCCATCATCCTTGTTTCGAAACAGGGGGCCGCCGGGATGGGCCAGCAAGATCTGCAGGGCTCCGTCCTTTACGCGGTACATCAGCAAACCTGCACTGACTCGTAGCGCCATACAACAACTGTATCACCCGGACCTTGAATACTCAAAATTTGGGTAGGAACGGATCAGGATTCGTCAGAGTCCTTTTCAGCATAGGTCGATGATCGATGATGGGCGAGCGTGCGCTGCGCTGTTGATTCCATCGTTGCAATATTTTCCGGAACGCAATAGGCTTTTGGCTTTATTTGCGGCAACAGCCTCCCTGCCGGGTTTGAAGGAGCATGAAATGACTTTTGGATTTCGCAATGGATGGGGCAAAAGCGCGCGTGCGGGGCTTTGGGTTCTGGTAAGCCTGATTGGAGCCGGTGCTCTGGGGGCGGTGGCCCTGCGCAGGAACGAGCCCGTCAACGCGATGTGGATGATCGTGGCGGCCATTTGCGTCTACGGGGTCGCCTACCGGTTCTACAGCCGGTTCATCGCGCTAAAGGTGATGCATCTGGACGACACCCGCGCCACGCCTGCGGAGCGGTTGGAGGACGGCAGGGATTTTGTACCCACCAACAAGTGGATTCTCTTCGGTCACCACTTTGCCGCCATCGCCGGTCCCGGTCCTCTGGTCGGACCTACGCTCGCGGCCCAATTGGGATACCTGCCCGGGACGCTCTGGCTGATTATCGGGGCTGTGCTGGGCGGATGTGTGCAGGATTTTGTAATCCTGTTCGCCTCCATGCGCAGGGACGGGAAATCCCTGGGCCAGATTGCCAAGGAAGAGGTCGGACCGGTGGCCGGCTTCACGGCGCTGTGCGCCATCATTTCCATACTCGTAATACTGCTGGCGGTGATTGGGCTGGTAATCACCAATGCTCTCAAGGCGAGCCCGTGGGGAACCTTTACCCTGGCGATGACGATACCGATTGCGCTCCTGATGGGTGTTTACCTAAGGTTCCTGCGTCCGGGCAAAGTGCTGGAAACTTCCATCCTGGGATTCGTGCTTGTGATGGCTGCAGTCGTGGGTGGGCAGTACATCGCCCATGTCCCTGCGCTTGCGGCAATGCTCACCTTTGACGCGCGGCACATCGCCTGGATGATTATTGCGTATGGATTTGCGGCGTCGGTATTGCCCGTGTGGCTGCTCCTGGCTCCGCGCGACTACTTGAGCACGTTTATAAAGCTGGGAACGATATTTCTTCTCGCCCTGGGAATACTGGCGGTCCGGCCGGATCTGTCAATGCCCGCATTTTCGCGCTTTGTGGATGGAACGGGACCGGTCTTTTCGGGCAAAATTTTTCCCTTCGCTTTCATCACGATAGCCTGCGGCGCGATTTCCGGCTTCCACGCGCTGATCGCTTCCGGGACAACCCCCAAGCTGATCACCAGGGAGAGCCAGGCCCGCTTGATCGGCTACGGCTCGATGCTGATGGAGTCCTTTGTCGGAATCATGGCTATGGTGGCGGCGTGCGTGCTGCAGCCGGGCATCTACTTTGCCATCAACAGTCCCGCAGGGATTGTGGGCGCCGATCCTGTGACGGCGACCGCCACGATTTCTTCATGGGGCTACGCGGTTACCCCGCAGGAGATGCAGCATCTGACCGATCTTGTGGGTGAACAGACCATGTTTTCCAGAACCGGCGGCGCCCCATCTCTTGCCGTAGGCATGGCGCAGATTTTCGCCCGCACTCTCGGCGGAAACGCCTTTACGGCGATCTGGTATCACTTTGCGATCATGTTCGAGGCTCTATTTATCCTCACAGTTTTGGACGCCGGCAGCCGCGTGGGCAGGTTCCTGCTTCAGGACCTTCTCGGTCATATCTGGAAACCGCTGGGGCGCACGGGCTGGTACCCCGGCGTCATCCTGACGAGCGCCCTGATCGTGGGCGGATGGGGATATTTTCTCTATCAGGGAGTCACGGATCCTCTGGGGGGGATCAACAGCCTGTGGCCGCTTTTTGGGATTGCCAATCAACTGCTTTCGGTCGTGGCCTTGTGCGTCGCGACAACCATCATCATCAAAATGAACAAAGCCCGGTATGCATGGGTGACCGTTCTCCCGATGCTCTGGCTTGTCCTGGTTACACAGACAGCAGCCTATCAGAAAATTTTCCACCCCGACCCGCGCATCGGATTTCTGGCCGAGGCAAACAGGCTCAGCGGGCTTATGGAAGCCGGACAAATCCCTGCAGACCAGGCTGCCGCGATTCAAAGGCAGATTTTCAATAACCGCCTGGATGCTGCAGTAACCGGGCTTTTCGCTCTCATGGTACTGGTAATCCTCATTGAATGCGCCCGGGAATGGCTGGCCATTCTGAGCCGCCGCAAAATCCCGGTTTTGTGCGAGGCGGAGTACAGATTGACGGCATTCGACTGATTGCCGGATTTGGAATTATGCGAGGGGATATGCGATTGCTCCGAAAATGGTGGAACCTTCTGGGCCAGGTCCTGGGAGAGGGGGAATATGCACGCTATTGCGAGCATCTGCGTGCCAGACATCCTGAAATGCGGATCCCAACCGCAAGGGAATTCTACGTTTCCCGGCTGAATGAAAAATACGCCCGGCCCAATCGTTGCTGTTAGCAGGAAACCTCCGGCAAATCCGGAGCCTTGATTGGGATCCGCTTGAAGCGGCTTCCTCCGGCCCTCGGGATTTCTCGTCTTCCGGCTCGAGAGGCATCGGTCGTCTGATTTTTTCAGCCTATTTCAGGGCCCTCATAATCGGGATGCGATTTCAGGGCGGCGAGGGGCAAAAATTGCCGACCAGGTCCAGCAGATTATGGACGAGGAGATCGCTCCCGGCAGCCTCCAAATCTGCTCGCGAGTGAAATCCTCCCAGGACACCGCAAGTCATCACTCCGGCCGCTTTGCCGGCCTGAATGTCCTCGGGGCTGTCCCCAACCATAACCGTTTCGTGTGGATTGGCCCTGCAAAATTCCATCGCCTTCAAAAGGGATGCAGGGTCGGGTTTGCGCAAGGCACTGTCCCCTCCCAGAATCGCCAGGAACCGCATGCCCACGCCCAGGCCATCAAGAATCCGTCGGCAGAATTTTTCGGGCTTGTTGCTCACAACGGCGAACCTGGCCCAGCAGAGGTGGTCCAGGCTCTCTTTTACTCCCGGATAAAGATGCGTCCGGTCCAGAAGGTGTATCCCGTACTCTTCCTTGAATAGAGCAATGCCCAGCCGGACACGGTCTTCGGGAGGGGCCGAGCCTGTTACTTCCCGAAGCGAACGTTCCACGAGCACCTGAACGCCGGAGCCCACAAATTCAGTCACGCGGGCTTCGGGCAGAGGATTCAGTCCCATGCGCCCCAGCGCAATGTTGAGGGAGGTGGTGATATCCTCGCGCGAATCGATCAGAGTTCCATCAAGATCGAACAGGAAGAGGCTGCAGGGGCGCGGTGATGGGAAAGCCATCTAACTCCTCAAGAGCATCAATATATGTCCCAGTTCAGGCAAAATTAGGGATTCCATCGCCAGTTTGCAGGCCCGGGGACTGCCGGGCAGGCAAAAAATGATTTTCCCTTTGACAGTTCCGGCCAGAGCCCGGGAAAGCATGGACGCGGTTTTTACCTGGGGGTAGCTGAGGAACATGAAAAGCGAGTTAAATCCGGGGAGTTCCTTATCCAGCATACCCTGAACTGTTTCTATAGTGACATCCGCCGGCGCCAGGCCTGTTCCACCTGTGGTGATGACGGCTTGAATCCGCTTGTCCCGAATCAGTTGGCCCAGGCTTGCACGCAAAATGCCGCGGCTGTCGGGCATAAGCTTCCTTACAGGAACACGATGCCCTGCTTTCTCCAGAATACTCTGGATCACATCGCCGGATTTATCGGGCTCCGAAGAGTGGGATCGTGATCGGGATGTGGAGAGCGTAATTACGGCGACGCTGGCGCGCAGGTCGGATTTTCCCCTATGCTCAGCGACCGAGTCGGCGAGTTTTTGTTGGGACATTGTGGCACACCTCCGCGACTGCCTGGGGCTTGGGGCGCATGATTGCACGGCCCGCAGGTCCTTTCAAAGATATATTCAGCTGCAGAACCGGTCGAGAACCGGCTTGAAATCGGACGCGCCGGTCAGAATCCTGCGTGATATGCGCTGCACCCTGTGTTCCTCGGACTCGTCAAAAGGAACCAGAGTCTCGGTCCAGTTTTCCAAAATGCTGCTGAGCCGGACCATGTGGACCATTTCGTGGGTTAAAATGTAGACAAAAAGAGGGTAAAGGTCCTGCTCCCTTAAAAGATTCTCTCTATGCGCGGCAGCCAATATGCTCTCATCGTTGAGCTCGATACGGTAAAAATCGAAGGGTAGGCTGTTATGGATTCTTTGGAGGCACCTTACTCTGGCAAACATCGGTTCCGGCAGGGGTTCCCAGCCGTGATCGCCCCGGGTGAGCAGGTCGTATCTCAACTTCTCCCAGCGGAAAGGGGGTATGCAGTAGTAATCCCTGGTGCGTTCCTCGGCTTCGTCCAGAGCCCGGAAAACCAGGCTGCGCTGAGGGGATGAAAACCTGCAAGCGTCATCCGGAATCATGTCTTGCTTTCGGCGCCCTTATCGGCGCTTTTTGTTTCTGTGGAAGCTTTGGTTGCCGTCGATTGATCGGCGGTTTCGGTCGTTTTGGATTTCTCCGAGGAACTGCTCGAGTTCCGTCGGGCATAGTCTGTCAGATACCATCCGCTTCCTTTGAGCTGAAAATTCGAATGGCTGATCAGTTTTTCCACTTTCGATCCGCAGAATTTGCATTGCCCCAGCGGCTCATCCGTAATCTTCTGGAAGGCTTCAAAAACCTCGCCGCATTTTGTGCATTGATACTCGTAAATCGGCACCAGGCACACCTCCATCATATATTTTATTGCAGTAAAAATATAAGTCCGGGATCCAGTTCAGTCAAACGCAAATAGACCTGATCTGCATTTCTCGCGGTTTTCCGGATGAGGGCCGCGACCGGCCGAAACGAATCCGGCTCAATCACTCATCCTCCCTGTGGCCGAAAATTTCCTTACGAAAAAAGGTCACCAGTGCCTGCTTGCGGATTCGATCCCTGGCATGGAGGGGGATGAGGCTTTTCAATGGCCACCGCAAGAGCGTCATTTCGTATTCCATGGTCAACCCGCTGCCGCAGAGATACCAGGAATAGATGAGCCCGAACAATAAACCCGGGGGTAGAAATCCTCCGTCATTATTGATCACAATCCGGAAGATACGGTCATTGGAGGGGTCGGGCGTCATCCGTGCAAGCCTGAGGTAGGTGCGGATCTGCGCATCAGTCAGGAAGCACTCTCTCTGTGCGGACGGCCTGAGCACAATTTCAAAGCAGCGGGCGCCATATTGGTCCATCCAGCGGCGCTGCTGGATGTATTGTCCCAGCAAGGACTCTCCGAGCGCAATCAGCAGGTCCTCACGAAGCCTGGCGGGATTCGCAAGCAAATCCTTGTGAAGCTTAAGGATTTGGTCCTGAGGATCATAGTAACCAAGAACATTGTCCCATTCGGTGCTCCGGTTCCAGTGCCGGGCCGAAATCACGCGCACACCGCGGAAAAACATCAGGTGGGACGGGCGGATGTCGCGGTTCTCCCAGGCAATATCGAGCATGAAGTTTCTCAGCATTGCGGGACGAAAGTCCTTTTCGCTCAGAATCTTTGTAACGGTGTCGAGATATTTGCAGAGCAAAGGGTTTCGATCCGGACTTGAAGCTTCCGCACGTTTCCCTGTCTCGGGGCTTTGCGCAAACCTTTCCCCGGGCGCCCGGCGCCTGAGCGCATAGCCTTTTTTGTTTTTAAGCCGTCTATCGGCATATAGCAGGGTTCGGATAGCCAGGGCGAATCGGCGGGCATCATGTTGGATGACACGCGTTTGGCTCTGGCGCACTGGAAGAAAAAGGGTCGCTTCGACCGGTTGTATGCCCGTAGCTTCCACGTTCGCCCGGTCCATATGGATTGGGCTTTTCCCTTCCAGTGCGTAGTTGCGCAGAATGCTGCCGGGAATGTGCTCCAGATTGGCGCTCAGAACCACGTCAAACAGGCCCTGGATCCCGCCCGGTATGTTTCGATCGTACGCCTCGATCAATTCCGAAACGAGAAAGCCGCGGCCCTGATTCTTGAGCGAAATATCGGTCTCCCCTTCCTGGACCCAGGAATTGGCCCCCAGCACTTTTAAGGCCTTCCTGTTTTTGCGGATGGAGGCGGCGATCGGCTCCAGCTGAAGAACAGGGATGGTGGAAGTGTATAAGCTTCCCGGAGCGTAGATGATCAAATCGGCATTTTCGATAGCTTGCTGAACCGCGGCGCTCACGACCGGCTTGCGGGCAAATTCCGCCATAATACGCTCCACGGGAGAATTACGGCGTGAATAAGCCGGCTTGCTTTGCCCGTATACTTCCACTCCATTGGCGTAACGGATCTTCAATTGACCGGGTGCTGCTGTAGCCGGATGAATTCTACCAACCGGAGCCCCGATCCAGGCGGCGATGTCGTCAATCCCCGTTTGAATTTCCCGTAATCCGGGGGCCCGATCCGTCCTCCCGCGGGCTGCCCTGAAAATTGCGGCTATGAGCATCAGGTTGCCGAGGGAATGCCCTGCGGGAACGACGCTCGGCCCCCATCCGCCTGGAGAAATATAGGTTCCGAGCATTCGGAATGCATCGGCAAGCGGTCTGGGACATGCAGGGCGGAGGGAGACGGGAACAGCCTTAAGCGGGTCTGCGAGAACGATCAGTTTGGAAGCACCTTCGGGGAATCGGTAATTGAATAAGGCATGTATCAATCTCACCAGTTGGCGTGCCTCCTGCTCGATAATTCCGTATCTCCGGCGCAAATTTTCCGGGAGGATTGACGAGATCAGGAGTTTTCGCAGGTCGCCCACCCCAATCAAGGGCAGCGATTTAAGAAGCAGGCCGGTCGATCCACCGTCGTCTGTGGTACAAACCACCGAATGCAGATCCGGGAATTCCTGCTTCATCCCTACGTAAGGGTTATCCGGCCAATCGGGCATCCGCGGATTGCCTCCCACCACCGTGGACAAGCCAGTGCCGCCGCCGAGAACCACAACACGGGTGCTCTTGAGGTCGAAACGCAGAACCTGTTCTGCAAATTCTTCTGTCTCTTCGGGGGCATTGGGTGCCAGACTCCCGGTCAGTAGAAACTCCACCAGGTGCTCGATAGGGGTTCTCGATTCGTCCGGCCCAAGGAGCGAGGTATGGCGAAAATCCGTCGAAAGGTTTTTGCGGTGGATTGCCTGCATGGTATATCCGGAGCTGAATCCTAAAGAATTCCTTTTCTAAAAGCGCAGGCGACTGCCTGCGCCTTGCTGTGCAGAGTTCCGCAGGACGAGGCGTTTCTTTGCATCCACGGTATAGACGCCGTCCGCTGCGCTGCAGAGTGTGTCGAGATGCTTTTAATCATTCATAAGACAGCACTCCGCAGCTGCAGTCTTCAACCGCCCAGTCCACGATTTCGGTCTGAAGCCCAATTCTGAAAGCGAAAGGCACAGGGATGAATTCTTCATGGCTTTGAGTTCTGGTGCTCAGGCCAGGTTCCGCAGCCGGGATCCAAATGCCTCGATATCCGCAGGACTTAAAAGAGCTGCTGCAACTGCGCGTCCGTCTTAACTGATTCCTCGAAACTTGGACTGCAGGATTGCTATTTTCTCCTGAAGTGTGGGTTCGGGCAGCTTGGGCTCCGATTCTTTCGGTTGCTGCGTTTCCTCCGCTATTTCGCGCCGGCGGATTCCTCGCCTGCGACGCCGTGGCGGTCCATCGTGAGATTTGCCGGATCTCGGGCGCTGACCTGCGGATGCGGATTGTCCGACGGGGGCTGACGCGGAAGCGGCCTCGGCGGGCTGCGAATCAGCCATGCCTTCGGTTTGTCCGACCGACGCAACAGGTTTTGGGCTTCGCTTCTGTTGTTTTTTCCGCCGCCTCTGCGCTGCAGGTAATAGAGCCTTCATGGATAGCCCGATTCTCTTGGTCTCCGGCTCGACAGAGATCACTTTTACCTGTACGACATCCCCGACCTTCACGGCTTCCCTTGGATCACGGATGAATCGATTCGACATCTGACTGAGATGAACCAGTCCATCCTGGCGCACGCCGACATCCACAAATGCGCCGAAATTGGTCACGTTTGTAACCGTGCCTTCCAGGGTCATGCCCGGTTTCAGGTCGGACATCTCTTTTACATCGGCCCGGAATTTGGGTGTTTTGAAAGTTTTTCTGGGATCCCGTCCGGGGCGCAGAATCTCCTCACGTATATCATTCAGAGTTGGAATGCCCGACGACTCGGTGACAAAATCCTCAAGTCTCAGAGACGATATGAGCTCTCTGTTTCCTATCAGATCGTTGATCCCGACATTCAGGGCGGCCGCCATTTTCTCGACGATCGGATAGGACTCAGGATGGACTGCCGTCCGGTCGAGCGCGTTTTCACCGTCCGCGATGCGCAAAAAGCCTGCGGACTGCTGGTACGTCGATGCATCCATTCCCGTCGCTGATTGAATCGAAGATCGGGATCGAAACGGGCCTTGTGCATTCCTGCAGGCGACAAGTCGGCGTGCAAGCTTCTCATTCAGGCCCGAGACGTAGCGCAGCAGGCTCTCTCCCGCAGTGTTGACGTTCACTCCCACCTTGTTGACGCAGTACTGTACCGTCTGCAAAAGCCCTCGGTGGAGTTCCTTCTGATCCACGTCGTGTTGATACTGTCCGACGCCAATCAGTTTCGGGTCGATTTTTACAAGCTCGGCCAGGGGATCCTGCAGCCTTCGCGCCAGGCTCACGGCGCATCGGGCCGATGCGTTCCAATCGGGAAACTCCTCGCGGGCGATACGGGAAGAGGAGTAAATTGCGATCCCGGCATCATTGACGGCGGCGACCAGAATATCGTGGAAACCCTCCTCGGAAACAATTTCCCGCAGCGCAGTTTCCAACTCGCGCGCACCAGTACCGGCGCCGATCGAGATTGCGCGGACGTGGTATTTGGCCAGAAGGCCGCGAAGGACGCTGCGCGCCTCCTCAAGGGGCGGGCTGGCATCGGCGTCGCTCTTATCGGGCTCGGATTGGGGCAACCTCTCCGGCTCGGTTGAGACGTCGGGCGAAGCTGCGGATGAAATTTCCGCAGGTGAAGCCTCGGCGGCGGCTGCGCAATCCTGTATGGCTGTGGGCTCAACAACAGAAGCGGCGTCGGCATGATTCTCCGCCGGCTGCTGGCCGGATTCCCCTTCAACCGTTTCCGACGGGAGGGGCGCATCCGGCGGCATTGCCTCGGCTGCAACCATTTCCTGCGGTGGAGGATTTTCCGGAGATTCCGGCGGCACGGCTGTTTCCGGCGCTGCTTCTATCTGTTCCTCGGCCGGCCTCAGATCAGGAACCTGGGATTGCGGTTCGGGCTCCTGGGGAGGGGGGACCGGTTCCGGCCGGGCTTTGGGGAACACAGGAGCCGGAGTCAGCCGTATCTTTGCGCCTTCGATGAATAGGCCCGCCTCATTGATTACCGCGACGCTGCACTCGTCGCCCTTTCCCCAGTCTACTCCCATGACGACAATGGGACCGGCCGGCGGCGCAAGCAGAAGGTTGGCCAGGTTTTCCTGGAATACGCGGATAGCTTCGCGGTCCGCTCTCTCCTTCAATTGCGTCCGTACCTCGGTTTCGATCAGCGGGCGCAGGATCCGGCTATAGCTTTCCCTCACCGCAGCCTCGAGAACCGGCGAAAAAAACGACTCCCTATCTTTGATGAGCGGAGCGAGAATGCATTCCATCGCCTTGGAATTGTCGCACTCTATGGATGAGACAAGAATTCCTTCCTTGCATCCGCGCCGTATGGCCAGAACGCGATGCGATGGAATTGTGGTAACGGATTCGCGCCGTTCATAGTACATGTTGTATTTGGTTTTTTGACCTATCTTCGCGGGCACGACCGTCGAGACAACGAATCCCTCATTCCATAAAAGCTCGCGGAGAGTCCGGCGATAGTCGGCGTTTTCCCAGATCCATTCCGCAAGGATATCCACTACACCCTGCAGCGCCTGCTCTCGCGTGGAAATGCCTTTGGCGGGATCCACGAAAACATCGATATGCTCCTCGACGCTCCAGGCGTCCGGTTCCTGGTTCCAGAAGTATTCAGCCAGGGGCTCCAAGCCTTTTTCAATGGCTTCGGTTGCCCGCGTCTTCTTCCTGGGACGGAACTGATGGTGGAGATCATCCAGCTCAACTTTGGTGAAATGGCTTTCTATTTTTGCCCGCAGCTCATCCGTCAATTTTCCCTGATCGGATAGAAACTTCAGAAGCGACACGCGTTGGTCCCACACCTCGCGGTAGTGCGCCATTCGTTCCTGAATGGAGCGGACCTTGGCCTCGTCCAGGCCGCCCGTGGCTTCCTTGCGGTAATGGACAATAAAGGGCCCTGTTGCTCCCTTCTCGAAAAGCGCGACAGTGGCCGCGACAGAGCTCTCGGGTATAGAAGTTTCCTGGGCGATTCGACTTATAATTGCAGCATCCATGCGCGATATTCTTACCGAGGTGGATGGCAGAATCAACCGATAAATGCTAAAAGCGGGTAGCGGCGGCAGCCTCAATCCATCGGTTTCAGCCCGGCAGAGCGGCTTTCGGGATTCGACAGAGGGCACGCCGGACAGGATCCGTTTGCACCCGTCCATGTGTTTGAGAACGCGTGCAAATGACGCTAGAGCTGGCATGCAGAAGCCGAATACGCCCTCTCACCGAAGCACAGTCCGCATTGTGAATTCACTCATTTTCAGAGGCAAGCCGCTCGACTCCAGGGTCCTTCACTTTTCAGTTGTGGATCCGGAGACGCGCGGCTGGTAATATCTTGCCGAACCAGGTAATGGTTGGGATAGGGTAAGGGCTTTATCCCAAGGGCACTCCAACGAAATTCACCGGGATCGATATATGTTTGCAGACAGCGACGCCGGATCCGGAACGGCACAAGCCGGGCTTCCCCGGATTGATTCGGCAAGCAACATACTCCGGTGGGCCAAGCAGCCTCTGAGCGTATTTTTCTCTCCCCGAACAGTTGCCGTCCTGGGAGCGAATGAGATCGCGGGCAGCATGGGGCGAACCGTGCTTTGGAATCTGGTTACCAATCCCTTCGGAGGGACAGTATTTCCCGTTAACCCTGAACGGACAAGCGTTCTCGGGATCAAGGCCTATCCCAGCATTGCATCCGTACCGGAGAAAGTGGATCTGGCCGTGCTGGCTACGCCCCCCGAAACCGTTCCGGACCTCATTTCCGAATGCTCCGATGCGGGAGTACGAGGCGCCATTATCCTGTCCGCCGGATTCAAGGAAATCGGTCATGCCGGTCTGCAACTCGAGAATGAGATTCTGAAAAACGCCCGGCGTGGCTCACTCCGTATCATCGGTCCTAATTGCCTCGGAGTCATGAGTCCTTTGACCGGTCTGAATGCCACTTTCGCCGTCGGCATGGCCCGGCCGGGCAATGTAGCCTTCATCAGCCAGAGCGGCGCGCTGTGCACTGCGGTCCTTGACTGGAGCCTGCGGGAAATGGTGGGCTTCAGCTGCTTCATTTCCATTGGCTCGATGGTGGACGTCGGCTGGGGGGACCTCATAGACTATCTGGGCGATGATCAGCGGACGCGCAGCATCCTGATCTACATGGAGTCTGTCGGAGATGCGCGGTCTTTCTTGTCTGCCGCACGGGAAGTTGCTCTTACCAAGCCCATCATTGTCATCAAGTCAGGCCGGACGGAAGCTGCGGTCAAGGCTGCGGCTTCGCACACGGGTTCACTGACGGGATCGGATGATGTCCTGGATGCGGTATTCAGGCGTGGCGGCGTGCTGCGTGTGAACAATATTTCCGAACTGTTTGATATGGCCGAGGTGCTGGCCAGGCAGCCCAGACCGAAGGGCCCCCGCCTTGCAATCGTGACGAACGCCGGTGGATTGGGAGTGCTTGCAACAGACGCACTGATCGGCAGCGGCGGCGAACTGGCGGAACTGTCCCGGGAGTCCATGAATGCGCTCAATCAGCTGCTGCCCTGGCACTGGAGCCACAACAACCCTATTGACATTTTGGGCGACGCTTCGCCGGAGCGCTATTTTAGCGCCGTTGAAATCGCCGCAAAGGATCCGAACAGCGACGGTGTTTTGGTGATTCTGACGCCTCAGGCCAACACGGATCCGACTCGAACCGCGGAACAGCTGAGGCCGCTGGCAAGACTCGGCGGCAAGCCGATTCTTGCCAGCTGGATGGGAGGGGCTGATGTGGCGACGGGCGAGACCATATTGAACCGCAACAACATCCCAACCTTCCCCTATCCCGATACGGCCGTGCGCGCGTTTAACTATATGTGGCGCTATACTTATAACCTGCGCGGTCTGTACGAAACTCCCATTCTGCCCCAGTCTCTGGATCCCGTGAGAGATTGCGCATTGGCCGAAGAAATGATCCGCGATGCCCGCAGATCGGGCAGGACGCTCCTCAATGAATTCGAATCCAAAAAGGTCCTGAATGCCTACGGCATCCCGACAGTCGAAACCCGGTTGGCTGTGAATGAAGACCAGGCCGCTCAGGCTGCAGAAGCAATCGGGTATCCGGTGGTACTGAAGCTGCTATCCCACACCATCGCGCACAAATCCGACGCGGGAGGAGTCTACCTCAGCCTCCCGGATTCGGTGGCGGTCCGCATTGCCTATCGCAAAATACGATCGGCAGTCCGGGAGAATTTCGGCCCCGAGCATTTCCAGGGCGTCACCGTTCAGCCTATGGTCAAGCATGACGGATATGAAATCATTCTCGGCAGCAGCGTCGACCCGCAGTTCGGTCCTGTATTGCTTTTCGGCGCCGGCGGCCGGCTGCTCGATTATTTCAAAGACCACGCACTGGCCCTGCCGCCCCTGAATATGACCCTCGCACGTCGAGTCATGGAGCAGACCCGCATTTATTCGGCCCTCAGGGACTCACGGTCGAATATCGACCTGAGAGCCCTGGAGCAGCTTCTGGTCCACTTCAGCCTTCTCGTGGTCGAGCAGCGCTGGATAAAGGAGATCGATATCAATCCTTTGCTGGCTTCATTCGGACGGATTATGGCCCTGGACGCTCGTGTGGTTTTGCACGGGGCAGACGTGAAGCCGGAGTCCATCCCCGAACTCGCCATTCGGCCCTATCCTACGCAGTATGTTCATCCATGGAAGATGCCGGACGGAACACCGGTGACCATCCGGCCTATCCGGCCGGAGGATGAGCCGCTTATGGTCAAGTTTCACGAAACACTTTCAGAACGCAGCGTCTACTTCCGCTATTTCCATGCCATGGGTTTGCCGCAGCGCATCGCCCATGAACGGTTAACGCAAATGTGTTTCATCGACTACGCGCGCGAAATGGCGCTGGTTGTTTCGCGGACCGTTCCTGAAAGCGGAAACCAGGAGATACTTGCCGTCGGCCGAATGAATAAGCTGCATGGCACTAAAGAAGCGGAATTTGCCATTCTTGTGAGCGATAATTGGCATCATCGCGGACTGGGGCCCGAGCTTTTAAGGCGCCTGGTTGAAATCGGCCGCGACGAAAAGTTGAGCCGGATATACGGCGATATCTTGCCAGAGAACCGGAATATGCTGAGAATAATAGACAGGCTCGGCTTCCGCCGGCTCAACATGGAGGAGGACGGGATCATCAGGGCTGAAATAGAGCTGTAGAGACAATTGCCGGGACAGCACCTTTTCTCTGTGGTTCCGGCCTGCATATGCATAATTTGCCGGGATTAAAGAATCCCATTATATCGGAGATCTTGATATGGATTTGACCACCAGATATCTAGGATTGAATTTGCGTTCCCCATTGGTGCCTTCTGCCTCGCCCCTTTCCGACGAGCTGGACAATATTAAACGCATGGAAGACGCCGGCGCCTCCGCTGTTGTACTGCACTCGGTTTTCGAGGAGCAGGTGAGAAGCGAACAGGATGACATCCAATATCACCTGATGTACGGGACCGACAGTTTTGCTGAAGCTCAGTCCTTTTTCCCGAAGCCGGCCGAATTCGTCACAGGGCCCGAGGAATATCTTGGCAAGATAAGAAAAGCCAAAGAAGCCGTGCGCCTGCCGATTATCGCCAGCCTGAATGGCACGGCGATCGGCGGCTGGATCGACTACTCAAAACAGATCCAGCAGGCCGGCGCGGATGCACTCGAACTCAACGTCTATTCCATCCCGACGGAGATGGACCGGACGTCGATCGAAATCGAGCAGTCCTGCCTTGACATAGTGACGGCGGTCAAATCGGTCGTCAGCATCCCCGTAGCCGTTAAATTGAGCCCCTTTTTCAGCAATATGGCCAACATGGCGAAACGGCTGGATCAGGCGGGAGCGGATGGCCTGGTCCTGTTCAACCGGTTCTATCAGCCGGACATCAGCCTGGAAGACCTTGAGGTTCAGACGAACATCCAGCTCAGCACAGCTCACGAGATGCGTCTGCCTCTGCGCTGGATCGCTATCCTGTACGGCCGCGTCAAGGCCGACCTGGCGGCAACTACCGGGATTCATAGCGGCAAGGACGCCCTGAAGATGCTGATGGTCGGTGCCGATGTCACAATGCTTTGCTCGGTTCTTCTCAGCAAAGGACTCTCCGTGATCCGGGAAATGGAAGCGGAGATGTCCAACTGGCTGACCGATCATGACTACCAGTCGGTTCGTCAGCTTCAGGGGACCATGAGCCAGAAGTACTGTGCCGATCCTGCTGCCTTTGAGCGGGCGCAATACATGCGCGCAATCATGTCGCACAAATAAAGCCGGCGGTTCTGAATTGCATCGAGATTCGAGAGCCCAGATCCCGAATTGACGGTCTCGAAACTGCCCATCGGGTTGCCCAAGGCTCTCACCGTTTAATGCCTTGTCGGCTGCCTATACATTTCGGCGGGCGCGCGATCAATGTCCCTTTGAAACCCGGTGAGAATAGGCCGGATCCGCGAACGTCGGCCGTTTATTCATCGGCATGGGGCTGCAGGAAGCAATTCGAATCCGGGCTCATTCACTTTGTAACGCGCATCCGCGATCGCCGTTTTGTGGCGGTGGATCTTATTCAGTTTTTGTTTCTTCGACCACGCGGCAGGCAAATCGCGCTATTTTAGGACTCCCGGCGGACGAGACGGGGTAGCCGGCCCCATCGAACCATGGACCTGGCAAGTTGCGGAATTGTTTAAAGTCGAGGAAGGCAAGATCCGCCGCATCGAAGCTGTTCTCCATGGGTGCCCTTACGGGATGAATGCAGGCTGGAACAAGTATGAACAGGGGATGTCGGACCGGATTCAAATCATAAACTAATGACAAATTACGAATGACGAATTGAATGCAATTCGTAATTCCACTAACCACTAATCACTCCAATTTCCCTCTCTCTAAAACTCCGCGGATATAACTGCTGATGACATAAACTTCCCCATCGGTTTCAAAGGTGATGGCTCCATCGTTCATTGTTAGAAAAGCTTGCGCTCCGTGGCGCTGAAGTCGGTCCATGACTTCCGATGAAGGATGGCCGTAGGGATTGTTTCGGCCGGCCGATATTATGGCCCAGCGCGTTCCAGCGCGCTCGAGAAGAGCATCCGTTGTCGCGGAGCGGCTTCCATGGTGCGCGACCTTGAGCAGGAGGCCCTGCAGGTCGCTCGAGTGAGATAGAACTTCCGCTTCTCCGGACTTTTCCAGGTCTCCATTCAGAAGAGCCGAGAATCGTTTGAAGGCAAATTCGAGCACTAGGGAGTTGTCATTGGATGAGGCCGACCTGAAGTCGGCAGGGGGATGGAGAACCCGCACCCGCACCGGGCCGACTCTTTCCCCGACGCCCGCACATGGCTGATTCGCGGCCGTCCGCCTTTGACGGGCGGTAGTCAGAATCCTGTCGGGAACTATATGCGGATCCGACTGCAGGCAATCCAATCTCGTAACCCGGAAATTCTTCAGGATGGAGGGCGCTCCGCCCGCATGATCGAGATCCGTATGGGAAAGTACCAAACGGTCCAGCCGGGTGATCCAGGCGTGCCACAGATAGCGGCTCACAACGGCTTCGCCTATATCGAAAGCATAGGCATTATCATCCCTGGAAGCCCCCTGCAGCAGGCCTCCCGCGTCCACAAGCCATTTCCGTCCATCGGGAAAACGTATAAAGGCGGAGTCTCCTTCGCCCACATCGAGGAACGTAAAGCTCAAAACAGGCGCATTTTCCGGCCAGAACACTTCCGGACTGCCGCGCGTCAGCGACTTGCATCCGCGGATCAGGATTCCAAGGCCCGGGACGGATCCGAGAGACAGGCAGGCAAGCAGGATCAGGATATAGGAATATGGAATCCATGCGTGCCGCCACCGAAAAAAACTCCAGGCAAAAAGGAGCAGTATGCCCGCAACAATCCAGGGTGCAGTGGGCGTCGGACAGCGCTGCCAAGCGCAGGCTAAAGCTGCTGTCCAGGCCGCCCCATGGGATAGCAGGGAAGCCAGCAAGCCGGCACAGCGCAGAAGCGCGTTCCCGAAATATGGCATTTCCTCCAGGAGTGAGGCGGCCAGGCCCGCGGCCAGGGTTAAAGAGGAGAGGGGAACGATCAACAGATTGGAAAATGGAGCTATCCAGCTCATGCGGTTGAAGCGACAGGCGAGAACCGGCTCAATCCAGAACTGAATGGCAATCGACACCAAAACCATGCTGCCGGCGGCCATGATCGCGCCGGCCGTCATCCTGTAGGCCCGGAACAGCACTGCCGATGCGACAGGATGGAGAGCCTCCGTAATGCTTTCCACCAAGATCTCGCACCGTGTCCGAAGACTCCGGCCCAGTCGATGCCAGCGCCCGGGCTGAAGAAACAGGCGAGCGGGGTCCCCGGCATGCCGCAAAGGCTCCAGCAACGGCCTCAAATGGTTCTCGATAGCCGGCGCCGCGGTCAGGGCGATGGCCGTAACGGAGAGGAAGGAAAGCTGGAATCCCGCTTCGAGCAGCCAGTCCGGCTTCACGGCCAGCAGAAGCAGGGCTGAGGCGCACAGGATGTTTGCCGCAGAGGCCCTGCGCAGAATAAATCGGCCAAGCAGGTAGAGAATGAACATCCAGAGGCAGCGGGTGATGCTTGCCTGAAAGCCGACCACGAGGGTGTAGAAATATATCACCAGCGCGGCCAGCAGATACCGGAGGCGTTCCGGTACGCCGGCCCATTTTAGAAAAAGAAGCAACACCCCCGCAATCCATGCCACGTGAAGCCCTGAAACAATCAGGACGTGAAATGTCCCCGAATTTTGAAAGACTTCCCGAGTCCCGGTATCCAACCCCGAATAATCCCCGACGGTCAAACTGGCCAGGATGGCCGCCGGTTGCCCGTCTCTCATTGCGCCAATCGGCGCGAAGCTGTTGCGCACATGCTCCCGTACCGAGACCGCGGGCCTTGTCCATGGGCTGGCACAGCCTCCGGGAACTGTTTCCAGGAGGCGGGGCGACTTGACTCTCCCGATGATGAAAATTCCGCGCCGTGCGAGGGAAGCTTTTCTGTTGACGGATCCCGGATTGCCATAGTTGCGGGGTATATGCCAGACTGCCCATCCCCGAACCCTGTCGCCCTGCAGAAAATTTGCATCGGCTGCAGGGGAGGTTCCGGCTTTAATTCCGGCTATGCGGATTATGCCCTTGCCTTTGCATGGAATCCATCGGCCATTTTGAAGGAATGCATGCATATCGACGACGGTCGTGCTCTCGTCGCCCCGCATGACACTGTCATCCGCCACGCACCCTTCGAAGGAAATCGGCTCATCCAGCCTGAAGGCGCGCCGCGGCAACAGAGAGCGAAGATCGGCATCCGAAAAGCCGTCGCGCTGCGCAATCGCCATCAGCATCCCGCCCAGGCAGATGGCGGCAAGCCCGAGCGCCAGCGCCAATGTCAGGCGATTCTTGCGCAGCGCCAGGAAAGATGCCCCGGCAAGGGAGGCGCCGGCGAGCGCCAGGCTGGCAAACGAGTATTCGCTGATAGGCAGTGAGGAACCGATCCCCAGAGAGAAGGCCAGTACTGCAGCGGCAGCCGGCCTGTCGGATTGACGGTATGCGATGGACGCTTTGAAATCGGAACCTGGATTGGCTCGATCCATGATTTACATCCGGGCCGCTTCCGGTTGTCACCCGAAGAGTTCTTCCGATCTTCAGTCACGGATGCCTATGCTTTGACCAGGCGCACAACCGTTTCGAAATGATAGGTCTGGGGGAACATGTCGAGCCCCTGTACGAGGTCTATTCTGTAGTTGCGGCCCGAAAGCCTGGCCAGATCCCTGGCGAGAGTCTGAGGGTCGCAGGATACGTAGATGACAATTTTGGGAGCCCACTTTTGGATCCGCTCCATAACTTCCACACCGGCTCCGGTGCGCGGCGGATCCAGCACAACAAGATCCACTTCGGGCAGCGCGAGGGACTCGTCAGAATTTATCCATTCAGATATGTCGGCGCAAATAGTCTGAATGTGGGCGAGCCCGGCCGCGGAGGCATTGGCAGAGCAGAGCCGGCATGCGGAGGGAGAATTATCAACCGCCAGGACCTTGCTGAACTGACGGGCCAAAGGCAAGGAGAAGAGACCTGCACCGGCGAAGAGCTCAAGAGCAGTTCCATGTCCGGCGCCGCGGGCAGCCTTTTGAACCAGCGCCGATAGTTCGTGGACCATGAAATCGTTGGCCTGAAAGAATACGGAGGCCGTTACGGCATACCTGAATTCTCCGATATTTCTTCGCAGAAGGACCTCTTCATTCCTGCCGGGCCCGATCAAAGGTGAAACTCCCTGATTGAGGTTGGAGCCCAACCTGGCTGTGGCCCAGGAATTTTCCTCTTCGGAACAGGCTATATCCATTTCCTGGGGCGCAGAATCCGTATCAACCTTCAGCTTGAACTGACGCAGCGTACCCAGGGCTTCGTTCAGCGAAGGTCTGAACAGAGGGCAACTCTCGATGTCCTCGACGGCATGGGACCCCTGCCGGAAAAATCCAACCTTCGCTCCGGCTCCGCACCCTCGCACCTGGATGCGCGCCCTGGATCTGTACTCAAAAGGATGCGTACATGCGGTCATGGTGATCGGAAGGTCGCCTGACTGCGGGAACCGGTGCCGGAATGTTTCTTCAAGGATCATGCGCTTGGCCTCCACCTGGCGCATGTATTCCAATTGCTGCCAATGACATCCGCCGCATCTCCCGAAATGCGGGCACGGAGGGGCCACCCGTCCGCTCCCAGCTTCGAGAATCCTGACTATTTCAGCGCGGATGAAGGTCTTCTTTATCTCGACCGGACGCACAAGCAGCCGGTCCCCGGGGACGGAATACGGCACAAAAACCACTTTCCCAAGATAGTGCCCCAGCCCCGCCCCCCCGTAAACGAGCTTCTCAACCTTGGTCTTGAAGGTCTTGACTGTTTTTTCAGGTTTATCCATAGGTCCTTGATCCTGTTCTCCGACTGTTCATTGGCTTTCCGTCATGGCGCCGGCTCGCGGAAACAATCATTAAAGAAGGCGGGCCGAAGGCTAACCTCCGGCTCACAGGCGAAAGAGGCTCAATTCGCCAACTCCGAACTTGCTGTGAATTTTGCTGTGCATGAAATTCGCAAGGATCTTCTCATAGGTTTCCTTTGGCAGCCTCTTTCTGTAAATCTTGAGCTCCTTTTTGGCTTCCTTTTCCCAATTGACCATCTCCTCGGGCGGCAAGGCCGCACCGAGCCCTTCCATCAGAAGCCGGTCAACCATGCCCAGATCCCTTTCGACGGATTCGGAGTCGACACGGCTTTCTGCTTCCAGGCTCCGCATAATCTCCTCAAGCCTTGCCAGCACCCGAGCCATGCTTTCAGGTACCGGGCCGCTCAATGTATGTTTCGCGGAAAGCGCCTTTATTTCACTGATTCTTGCGGCTACCAGGCCCAAAACCTCGTTCTTGAGGGATTCATCTTTTGCCTCGGATCCGGCTGGCTCATCCCCGGAATCGGCTTGCGTGTCCGGTATGTGTTCCCCTACGTGGGCTTCCGCGTAGTTGGCGAATTCCGCCATGACGCTGTCGTGGCAATAACAGAGGCTATTTACTTTCGCGCTGCCGCGCCTTTGCCGCGCCATGAAGCTATCCATGGCGATATCGATGCCGCGAAGTGCGACCTGCAGGGGGACACCCGCATCACGCCAGGAGGCAATCAATCCCCAGTCCATGGGAGAGAGAAGCAGATGCTTCCCGCGCCTCTTCACAAAATGCTCCTCAATCTCCGTGAAATAGTTGTAATAGTTCATAATTTTTCAGTGCCCGATGATTGTGCCACACCCGGTTGCCGGTGATCAAAAAAACCGCTTTTTTGCCTTTTTTATCTATTGGCGGACGCCCCGGATGTGCCGCAGTCTGACGCCTCGCGGCGTCGGTTTTGTTTTCAGCGGATCAGTTCCGTCACAAGCGGCGGATGGGGGCTGGAGCCGGCTATGACTGTGAAATCGATCCGGCCCAGGACCCGCCCACCCTCGGTTTGCACTTCGACGCGCCATTTCCCGGGCGTGATCCCGCTTTTTCCTGTGAATCCGCGATACCCTCCTTGGCGGCCGCCCGAGATTTCAAAACCTATTCGGTCGGTGGCTATCCATCCGTGCTCTGTTTTATGGCTCCAGACGTGAGACACGGGCACTCGTATTTTTTTGGGCGCGAACACGGCGGTATAGCAATAGACCTTTTCACCGGGCGTAAAATGGAAGGGATCATCCCACTGCAGCCGAAACCGATAGCGAGAATGCGGCACAAACTTAACTTGATATCCATCGGCTGTTCGAACAACCTCGTTATATATGCCTGCTGATTTGAGAGCAAGCGGCACGGGGGGGATCAAGTCCGCAAAGTACAATATGTTTAAACCCAGCCATGTGCAAAGGATCCAGAAGATGGCTGCCGACATAGGCCGCTTTATTTCACCCGATTGCTCCGCCAGTCCGAAGAAAAAGACAATAAGGCTGACAGACAGGCTGATCAATCCAGCCGCAAAAAAGATCCAAGCATCGACTCTTGCCCAGACAACCGGCAAAAAGAATGCCAGGAAGGAAAACAGGCAAAAGCAATAGAGGATCGCGAGAAGCTTGGGATTCTGAAGCCGATGCTGGAGGAACTCATTCCCGATCCACAGCAGCACAAGAATGATAAAAAAGAACTGGGTTCTGGTCCAGGAGGCGCTTTTGAAATAGAAGATGACATAACTCGAAAAAAGGCCTCCGAAACAAAATTGCATGGCCCAGGGGAAATGAGGTTCAAACTTCAGAACCCATCTTGCCGGAGCCTTTCCCCCCTGTCGCCTCAAGGTCAGGATTATCATGAAAGCGATGGCGATCAGGTAAATGAGCAGGACGATATTGTCGGTCAGGTTGTCGACGCGTGTCAGGGTCAGCGAATCCCAGAGAAAGCCCAGGCCGAAAATCGTTATTCCGGCATATCTCGCATGCCGCTGATAAAAGGCCGCCAGCCTCGATCGCAGGGAATCTCCGGACTTGGGAGGGTTTTGCGGGGATTCGGGATGACGCAGATTTGCCGAGGATTCATTTCCCATCTGGCGGTTCATCCGAGGTGAAGCTTTGGGCCGATTGTCCGTCTGCGCAACTCATCGCCGCATCAATGCTTGAAATGTCGAATTCCGGTAAAGACCATGGCGATGTCATGTTCGTTGGCCGCATCGATAGCTTCCGCGTCGCGCACCGAACCGCCTGGCTGAATGATCGCGCGTATTCCATAGTTCGCGGCAATCAATATCCCGTCGGCAAATGGGAAAAAGGCATCCGAAGCCATCGCGCAACCCTGCAGGGGGAGGGTTGCTTTCATCGCGCCCCATTTCACGGCATCCACGCGGCTGGTCTGGCCGGCGCCGATGCCAAGCAATCGCGAGGCGCTGGAGAAAACAATGGCATTGGATTTAACGTGTTTTACCACGCGCCACCCAAACAGCAGAGCTTCCATTTCTTCGGGCGTAGGAGCGCGCCTGGTCACGGTTTTCAGGTCTTCGGGCCGCAGGTAGTGCACATCCTTGTCCTGGACCAGGAAGCCTCCGCCGATCTGGCGGTGCTGAAGCGCCGAAGGCGCATCCAGGTTGACGCGCAACAGGCGTATGTTTTTTTTCTGCTCCAAAACGGCAAGCGCGCCCTGTGAAAAATCCGGCGCGAGAATCACCTCCACGAAGGTTTTGTTGATTTCCGTCGCGGTATCCGCGTCGACCGAACGATTCAGAGCCACGACGGACCCGAATGCCGAGACGGCGTCGCAGTCCCGCGCCAGGGCATAGGCTTCAGCCAGCGTATCCGATTGCGCGACGCCGCAAGGGTTTGTGTGTTTGATAACGGCTGCGGCGGGTTTGTCGAACTCCAGCGCCAGGTTCCAGGCGCTGTCGGAATCCAGGAGATTGTTGTAGCTCAGTTCTTTCCCGTGCAGAAAC
>Ga0208980_10000107_pt1 | contig 39691 bp, 37 predicted proteins | sample WetSurMetagenome_3_FD_187993 | JGI IMG/M metagenome (GOLD analysis project Ga0208980, IMG submission 187993) | Wetland microbial communities from Twitchell Island in the Sacramento Delta, sample from surface sediment Aug2011 Site A1 Bulk (version 2) | ecosystem: Environmental > Aquatic > Marine...
GGGCAGCATCGAACTTGACGTCGACCTTCGGCCCATCCGCGGTCGTGTCGTCGACGCGGAACGTGCCCGTCACGCGCTCGGGCGAGTTGACGCTGGCCTCGAGCGTCTCCTTCTTCGCCGTCCCCGAGTACTGCACCGCGCCATTCTTCAGGGCCACCCAGTAGCCGAAACGCCGGTCGGAATCGAGATCGAGAGTCATGCCCTCGGTCACGTTGCCGTCGGCGCAGCTGAACGAGGAACAGGCCTTGAGGGCCGGACCGATGTCTGCAGAGGTGAGATAGAGCCGGCGCACGACCCGCGCCGGGTCCATGACGTCGGGGCCTTTCAGCAGATAGGCGTGCTTCAGCGTCGCCGTGAGGGTGGCCTTGCCGGCCTTGGGATAGGTGATCGTGCCGCTGGCGTCGCCGGCGGCAGCAGGGCCTGCGACGAGCAGCGACGCGACACCCGCGGCGAGCGCGGCGGCCCACCAGCCCACCACGCGCCGGCCGGCAGGGGCCTCGGGACGAAGCGACGGGACGGTCTTCGACATCGGTGATCTCCTCCTCATTGTTCCGTCGGTCGGCCGATGGGCGCGACCACTGCACTGCACAGACGGATCAGGTCGCCGGGGGCAAGCTCGATCTCGAGCCCCCGGCGCCCGGCACTGACGAAGATGGTACCGAACTGAAGGGCGCTTGCGTCGACGACGGTCGACAGCCGCTGGCGCTGGCCGAGCGGGCTGATCCCGCCGACGACGTAGCCGGTCGCCCGCTCGGCAACCTTTGGGTCGGCCATCGTCGCCCGTTTAGCACCTGCCGCCTGGGCGAGCGCCTTGACGTCGAGAAGGCCTGCGACCGGCACCACCGCGATCCAGAGGCCCCTGCCCTCTGGCGCCGCGACGAGCGTCTTGAACACGCGGTCGACCTCGAGGCCGAGTGCCTCGGCGGCCTCGAGCCCGTAGGACTCCGCGCGGGGGTCGTGCTGGTACTCGTGCAGGGTGAAGGGAATGCCCGCCCTGCGCGCGGCGTTGACCGCCGGCGTCACGCCAGGCTCACCGTTTCGGTCCCCAGAATGCCGAAGGCCTGTCGGGGCAGCGCCCCGACAGGCCTTCCGGGTGCCCGATGGGGTCAGTAGCGGTGACCGCCGCCGCCACCGCCACCGCCGTACCCGCCGCCACCACCGCCGCCGTACCCGCCACCACCGCCGCCACCACGCCCGCCGGACGGCCGGTCGCGCTGCGGCTGCGCCTGGTTCACCTTCAGCTTGCGGCCGCCCACCATGCGGTCGTTGAGCGACTTGATAGCCGTGTCCGCCTCGGCGTTCTTGGGCATCTCGACGAAGCCGAAGCCCTTCGACTGACCGGTGAACCGGTCCTTGATGACCGTGACGCTGTCGACGGTGCCGAACTCGCTGAAGATCTGCTTAAGCTCGTCCTCGGTGGTGCTGTAGGCAAGGTTGCCGACGTAAAGTTTCATCCGTATCTCCCGGAAGATCGCGTTGATGAGGAATTAGGCCAACGGCCAATCAACACGGAATCAGCCGAGGACTGCCCGCCGATCCCGGCGGACGACCGGCCCGCGAGCAGGCCCCGGACCGGCCAACAGTATACAGAGCGGAGCGACACCCGGCGCGGCCGATCGGTAAATGTCAAACCGCTGCTGCCACCCCGGCAGAGCCGGGGGGCTCCCTCGGTAGGCGGGGCCCGCCCCGTCCCGTCCGGGCGGCCGCTTCCGGACCGGACGGTTCCGTCGGGCACGACGACCCTTGCCGGCCCGTCACTCCCACTCGATCATCAACGGTACCCGCAAACCGCTATCAGGGATGGAGGTTGATGCTGCGCCATCCATTTTTCCCGTCACAATTGCCATCAAGTAGCGAAAGCCGGACATTGGCGCGGGTTTCCGGGCGATTTCGCGAAAGCCCGCCTTCCGACGTCTATCGAAGTGCCTCCGCGCACCGACGTCCAGTCATTCGCCCGCCGTCGTTCGACGCAGCGAATCCGCAATCACCGAGAGGGCGTCGGCCAGTCTTCGCGCTATCTGCGGCGGTGGCAGTGGCAGCCGGAGGCTGCACGCGCCGGTCGCCGGGTCGCGCTCTAGCCAGGGATGCGACGTTGGCCCGGCATCGCCGGCCGCGCTCAGCGCCGAAACCAATTGCGCGCCGGCCTGCAGTAGCAGGCCCCAAGGATCGACGCCCACTTCCTGCGCCGCCGGCGCGGCAGCTTCCGGCGCGGACGCGTTGGCTGCCGATGCGATGTCGCCAGTCACGGCAGACTCGTCAGCGGCCGCCGACTCGACCGGCGATTCCACCGGCGCGCTGGCGACGCTCGCCGCCTCTTCCGCCGGCACCATAGCTTCGCCCTCGCCCATACCCCCGGTGACGCTCTCAACTTCCCGCATGAAGCGACTCAGGCGCGAGCCGCCGAGCGAGATCTCGCTTTGGCCGCCATCCAAGATGCCCGCCGAAAGCGAGCGCTTGAAGGCGAGCACCGAGAGCATTCCCTCCTCGATGGTGCCCTTGGCGACGAAATTGACGATCTGCACCGGGCGCGTCTGACCCATGCGGTGAATGCGCCCGATGCGCTGCTCCAGAAGCGCCGGGTTCCACGGCAGGTCCATGTTCACCAGCGTCGAGGCATGCTGCAGGTTCAGTCCCGCCGCACCCGCGTCGGTGGACAGGAAGACGCGGCAGTCCGGATCGGCGCGAAAGCGTTCGACCAGCGCCGGGCGCCCTTCCGAAGGCACGCCGCCATGAAAACTGACGTAGCCGATGCCGCGAGCTTCCAGCCTGCGGATGACGATGTCGTGGGTGCGCGTCCACTGGCTGAACACCACCGCCTTCGCGTCCGGCTGCACGAAGACGCCGTCGAGCAGCGCCGCCAGTTCGTCGGCCTTGACGCCGTGGTCAGTTTCCTGGTCCAGCAGATAAGTGCTGTTGCAGGACATGCGCATGTTCTGCAGGGCGCAGGTCAGCCGCCGTTGATCCTTGTCCGACAGAAACTTCGACCGCCGCCAGCGCTTCACGATCTGCGCCACGATGTCGGCATTCTCGCGGTGATGCACCAGTTGCATCTCGGTCATCGGCACCAGCAGGTTCTGGTCGGTGCGACCGGGCAGCTGTGTCAGGACGTCGGACCGGCGCCGGCGGATCAGGATCGGCGCGAGCGTCTGGCCGATCTTCTCCAGTCCGGTGTAGCCGGTGACGCGGCCGAATTCATCCTTGATCTGGTGCTCGTGCAGCAGCTTCCAGGTGGGTCCCAGCCGGTGCTGGTCGATGAACTGCACGATCGAGATCAGCTCCTCGAGTTTGTTCTCGAGCGGAGTACCGGTGAGCACCAAGGCGTATGGACTGTCGATGCGCTTGAGCGCCCGCGCGGCGATCGTGTTCCAGTTCTTGATGCGCTGGGCCTCGTCGACGATCACCAGTTCCGGAGCCCACATGGCGATCACGTCGAGATCGGGCTTCAACTTTTCGTAGTTGGTGATCTTGCAGAAATCGTCGGCGCCGAAGTCCATCTGCCGCTGCGCGCGACCGCCGACCATCACCCGCGCCGTACGGCCGGAAAAGCGGCTGATTTCGCTTTGCCACTGATACTTGAGCGAGGTCGGGCACACCACCAGCACGCGCGAGACGCCGAAATGTCGCGCCAGGATTTCCGTCGCCGCGATCGCCTGGATGGTCTTGCCCAGGCCCATCTCGTCGCCGATCAGTGCTCGGCCGGCGCGCACCGCGAAGAGCGCGCCCTCGGCCTGGTATGGATACAGCGGCGCCTCGAGCAGCTTCGCCAGCTTCCGGTCGGCCGCGCCGCGCGGGAACAGGCTGTCGAGGACCTCCGCCCGCCGCACCGCATCGCGCCGGCCGGCGACGAAGTCGAGCGCGTCGTCATACGCGCGCAATTCGTGGCCGCCTTTCGCCACCGTCGCGAGGAAGTGCTTCAGCTCGCCGAAGCGCTCCTCCGGCAGGACGCCGCCGCGCGAGGCATCGAAAAGCCTCGAAGCCGCTTTCAGCACGGCCGGCGGGCAGTCCGATCCGGCGCGGAAGTACACCGCGCGCGCACCGTCGTTACGCAGGTAGATCTCGGAAAACGCCGGACGCCATCCCTGGGCAAAGGCGGCCTTCGCCCCGCGCTTCTTCTCGAGCCGGGCTAGGACGAACTCGATGTGCTTGCAGGTGCCCAGTTCGTTGGTGGCATAGTCCGGGCAGGAGCAGTGGTTGTCGCCGGCATTGAGGCCGCGTATCGCCACCCGGTAGATGGCCTTCGACTGCGGATTGCCGACGCGAAACTCGGAGAAGAATGGCTGGTCGCCTCGGTTCTCCAGTGTGAACGACTGTTCGCGGCCGAACTGGCGGCGCAGTCCGCGCTGCCAATCGGCGGGAGACAGATGGGCGGGGGCGTGCGTGCGCGAGAGCTTCGGTTCCTTGATGGACCGGGCGGAAGCAGGCTGCCGTTTCACCGTTGAACCCTCGTCAGAAGTGCTCGACCGAGCCGGAGTTCGGCCTCGACGGCTCCTTACAGAAGTGCGGCGAAAGATCGCGATCGTCAGCGATAGTCCCTGAGAGATCCCTACTCCCACTCAATCATCAACAACTTCGGTAAGTCATTGATCGCCTTGATGCAGGAGCCGCAACGCCTTCACGCTTACCGTCAGAACTACCGTCATTTTGAGTGGGATCCCCTCGCGCAGCTTTCACCATCGATCGACATCTATCGAGACCCGTCGGCGCTTCCACAAAACTCAGCTGTCGAGGTCTATCGAGATCTATCGCGTCTTCGCACGCGATTCCCCCGGCGTGAGGCGGCTGCTCGCTCGGCGCGAAGTGATCGAGGAGACGCCGGCATCAAAGGCCATAAGTCGTTGTCGCATCGAGTCTTTGGGACGATTTTCTTACCGTCAAGACGCTCCCGCTCGAAAGCGGAAGGTCAGTGCGCATCCGCCGTCAGCTCCGCGGCTTCCTTCCATGGTCTGATCTTCGCGAGCGTCTTCGCGAGGCTCGCCTTCGCGACCTCGGTATCGTAGTCCGCCTGCAGGCGCAGCCACCAGCCATCGGAGAGGCCGAAGAAGCGGCACAGCCGCAGATCGGTGTCGGCGGTGATGGCGCGCTTGCCTGCGACGATCTCGCCGATGCGCTGCGCGGGCACGCCGATCTCCTTTGCCAGACGGTAGTTGCTCATGCCCAGAGGCTTCAAGAACTCCTCGGCGAGCATCTCGCCCGGCGACACTGGCTTGAGTTTCCTGGTCATCTCGTCTTGCCTCAGTGATAGTCCACGATCTCGACGTCTTCGGCATCGCTACCCGTCCAGCGAAAGCAGATGCGGAACTGATCGTTCACCCGCAGGCTCCACTGACCCGCGCGATCGCCCTTCAGCTGCTCGAGCCGGTTGGCTGGCGGCGCGCGCAGGTCTTCGATGCGTCGCGCCAGATCGAGCTGCTTCAACTTACGCAGCGCCGGGCGCTCGATGTTGGCGAAGCGGGCCACCCCGCGCAGGTAAAAGAGCGCTTGGGTGTCGGCACACTTGAACGTCCTGATCGCCACTGGCAGAATAGTATTGCATCGCGTGATTAACGTCAAGCGTGATTAACGTCAAGCGTGATTATCGATGACCGCACCCGCCGCGCACAAGTGGGCCTTCGCACCGCGTTTTCGCCGGCATGCCTTCGGCTGGCGCTCGCAGCCCGCCGTGCAGCGAGTGCGGGAAGCTGCGGCCGAGATCCAGAAGCTCGCGAAGAAGGGCCCGGCGCTGGCCGCAGCCGGTGCGGTCCTGTTCCTCGAGAAGGTGTCGCCGGCACTCGAACAGGTCGACAGCTCCTCCGGCGCCATCGGCACCGCGGTCAATCACGCGATCGAGACCTGCGCGAAGATCATCGCCGAAGCTCCTGTGGACGACGAGACCCGCGATAGGTGGCTCGAGCTGCGACCCGCGCACGCTGACCCGGGCGGCACGCGACTTCGCGGCCAAGGAGCCCCGCTTCGCCGTCGAGGCGGGTCTGGCCGCCCTGCGCTGGATCGCCGCCGGCTTTGGCTACGAGATCACGGGCATGGACGTGCTCGCTGCCTGCTCGAGCACCCTGGATGCCGCCAGGAACGGCGGATGGGACGATGAAACCGAGGGGCGAATCCACGCGCTGGTCGCCGGTCCTCGATCGACCGCCAAGGACCTCATCGCCGCGTCGGTGGGGACACGAACGAACTCGTGACCTTCAAACCCGTACCTGCGAAGGCCGCAGCACGACGCGTGATCGCCCAGCCAACCGTCTCGCCAATAACGCGCTGCCCACACGACAACATCACTGCGTTTAGCGTGCCGAAGCGACGTTCGTTGCCTGCGCCCAAGGCGAAGCGACATCCGATACTCGACCCCATGGCGACATTTGCTGTCCAGTGAAGATCAGCGTCGCTACGCATCGCACGGTTTCCGAATTGTCGTCCCCGGAGTCAAACGTGGACAGAGCCTCGCGCGGCTTTTCAGGTCGAGCTAAACGCCGGCCGTTCATGCGACCCGACACTCTTCAGCGGAATTCCGTACCCCAAGAGACGGATCAAAGTGTCGGACGACTCCCCCGATCGATCTCCGTAGACACGGATCGCCCGCGAGGCCCCCCTACTCCCACTCGATGGTCGCGGGCGGCTTGCTGGAGATGTCGTAGGCAACGCGGGACACGCCCTTGACCTCGTTGATGATGCGCCGCGAAACCTGCTCGAGGAACTCGTACGGCAGATGCGCCCAGCGCGCGGTCATGAAGTCGACGGTCTCGACCGCCCGCAGCGCCACCACGTACTCGTACTGGCGTGCGTCGCCGACGACACCGACCGACTTGACCGGCAGGAACACCACGAAGGCCTGGCTGACCTTGTCGTAGAGCTCGTGGGCGCGCAGCTCGTCGATGAAGATCGCGTCGGCGCGGCGCAGGATGTCGGCGTACTCCTTCCTCACCTCGCCGAGGATCCGCACGCCGAGGCCCGGCCCCGGGAACGGGTGGCGGTAGACCATCTCGTAGGGCAGCCCGAGCTCGACGCCGATCTTGCGCACCTCGTCCTTGAAGAGCTCGCGCAGCGGCTCGACGAGCGCGAGCTTCATGCGCTCGGGCAGGCCGCCGACGTTGTGGTGCGACTTGATCACGTGCGCCTTGCCGCTGCGTGCCCCCGCCGACTCGATGACGTCGGGGTAGATGGTGCCCTGCGCGAGGAAGTCGGCGTCCGCAATCCTCGCCGCCTCCTCCTCGAAGATCTCGATGAACAGCCGGCCGATGATCTTGCGCTTCTGCTCCGGGTCGCTGACGCCGCACAACGCGTCGAGGAACCGCGCCTCCGCGTCTACCCGGATGACCTTGACTCCCATGTGCTGCGCGAAGGTGGCCATGACCTGATCCCCTTCGTGCAGGCGCAGCAGGCCGTTGTCGACGAACACACAGGTGAGCTGATCGCCGACCGCCTCGTGCAGGAGCGCCGCCACGACGGACGAGTCGACCCCGCCCGACAGGCCGAGCACCACCCTCCCCTGTCCGACCTGCCGGCGCAGGTGCGCGATGCTGTCCTGGATGATCTGCCCCGTGGTCCAGAGCGCGTCGCAGCCGCAGATCTCGAACAGGAACCGCTCGATGATGCGCCGGCCCTGACGCGTGTGCGTGACCTCGGGGTGGAACTGCAGGCCATAGAAGCCGCGGCCCTCGTCCGCCATGCCAGCAAGTGGCGCGCTGGGGGTCTCGCAGATGGCGTGGAAGCCCGGCGGCAGCTCCTCGACGCGGTCGCCGTGGCTCATCCAGACGTCGAGCAGGCCGTAACCCTCGGCGCTGGTGTGGTCCTCGATGCTGCGCAGCAGCTTCGAGTGTCCCCTGGCGCGCACCTGTGCATAGCCGTACTCGCGCTCGTGGTGGGCCGCGACGCGCCCGCCGAGCTGGGCGGCCATCGTCTGCATGCCGTAGCAGATCCCGAGCACGGGCACACCCGCGCGGAACAGGGCATCCGGTGCGCGCGGCGCGTCCTCCGCCGTCGTGCTCTCGGGTCCGCCCGACAGGACGATGCCGCGCGGCGGGTGCTCGGCGAGGACGTGCTCGCAGTGATCGTATGGCCAGATCTCGCAGTAGACCCCGGCCTCGCGCACCCGCCGGGCGATCAGCTGCGTGTACTGCGAGCCGAAGTCGACGATCAGTATGCGGTGGGCGTGAATGTCCTCGGTCATGAGTCGCGCCGGTAGTTGGGCGCTTCCTTGGTGATCTGCACGTCGTGGACGTGCGACTCCCTCACGCCCGCGTTGGTGATGCGCACGAACTCCGGACGGGTTCGCATCTCGTCGATCGTGCCGCAGCCCATGTAGCCCATGCTCGAGCGCAGCCCGCCGACCAGCTGCGAGATCACGTTCACCAGCGGCCCCTTGTAGGGGACGCGGCCCTCGATGCCCTCGGGGACGAGCTTGTCGGGGTCCTGGGTCTCTTCCTGGAAATAACGGTCGCTGGAGCCCTGTTTGCTCGCCATGGCGCCCAGCGAGCCCATGCCTCGGTACGACTTGTAGGAGCGCCCCTGGAAGATCTCGACCTCGCCGGGCGACTCGTCGGTGCCCGCGAGCAGGCCGCCGAGCATCACGGAGTGCGCCCCGGCCGCGATCGCCTTCGCGATGTCGCCCGAGTAGCGGATGCCGCCGTCGGCGATCACCGGCAGGTTCGTGTCCCTGAGGGCCTCCACGACGTTGGCGACCGCCGAGATCTGCGGCACGCCGACGCCGGCCACGATGCGCGTGGTGCAGATCGAGCCCGGCCCGATGCCGACCTTGACGGCGTCCGCGCCCGCGGCCGCCAGGGCCACGGCCGCCGCGCCGGTCGCGATGTTGCCGCCAATCACCTGCACGTCGGGAAAGTTCTTCTTGATCCAGGCGACGCGATCGATGACGCCCTGGGAATGGCCGTGCGCCGTGTCCACGACGATCACGTCGACGCCGGCCGCGACCAGCCCCTCTACCCGCTCCTCCGTGCCCGCCCCGACACCGACCGCCGCGCCGCAGCGCAGCCGCTCCTGCTCGTCGCGGCACGCCGTGGGGTAGTCGCGCGCCCGCTGGATGTCCTTCACGGTGATCAGCCCGCTCAGCTCGAAGTTGCCGTTCACCACGAGCACCTTCTCGATGCGGTGCTTGTGCAGGAGCGCGATCACCTCGGAGCGATCCGCGCCCTCCCGGACCGTCACGAGCCGCTCCTTCGGCGTCATGATCGCAGAGACCGGCTGGGCCATGCGGGTCTCGAACCGCAGGTCGCGACCGGTGACGATGCCGACCAGCTCGGTGCCATCGACCACCGGCACGCCGGAGATCCGGTGGCGGCGCGTCAGCTCCATCACCTCGCCGATGCTCATGGTCGGCGGGACGGTGATGGGGTCGCGGATGACGCCGCTCTCGTACTTCTTGACGCGGCGGACCTCGACGGCCTGCTGCTCGGCCGTCATGTTCTTGTGAACGATCCCGATGCCCCCCTCCAGCGCCAGGGCGATGGCGAGCCGGCCCTCGGTCACCGTGTCCATCGCCGCCGACACCAGCGGGATGTTGAGGCGGATACCGCGCGTGAGCCGGGTCGCAACGCTGACGTCCTTCGGCACCACGGTCGAATGCGCAGGCACGAGGAGGACGTCATCGAAGGTCAGGGCTTCGGCGGGCTGGAAAAGGCGCATGGAGTACGACCAACGGGTGGGTAAAGGAAGGCGGCGGATTATAAAATCCGCCCCTGACCCGGTCTATGGCCGGGGGGACGGCCTCGCGCGAGCGACGCTGGTGCCTCACGCGACCGCCCGCCGACCGGACCACTCCCCGCACCCAGGCAGATCCGATGCCGGACAACGACGCGACCCTGCCCGCCCGCGACCTCTACTCGGTGTCGCGCCTCAACGCCGAGGTGCGGGCCGTGCTGGAGGGCAGCTTCCCGCTCGTCTGGGTCGAGGGCGAGATCACCGGCCTGAGCCAGCCCCGCTCCGGGCACTGGTACTTCGGGCTCAAGGACAGCTTCGCCCAAGTGCGCTGCGCGATGTTCCGCAATCGCAACGTCCTGGTGCGCTTTCGCCCGGCAGACGGCCAGCAGGTGGTGGTCCGGGCGCGGGTCAGCTTCTTCGAGGCCCGGGGGGAGTTTCAGCTCGTCGCCGAGCACGTCGAGCCCGCCGGCGAGGGCGCCCTGCGCCGGGCGTTCGAGGTGCTGAAGGCCAAGCTCGACGAGGAAGGACTCTTCGACCCGGCGCGCAAGAAGGCGCTGCCGGCCTACCCGCGACGCGTCGGGATCGTCACGTCGCCGACTGGCGCCGCGATCCACGACTGCCTCACCGTGCTGCGCCGGCGCTTTCCGGCGCTGGCTGTCGTCCTGTACCCGGTGCCGGTGCAGGGCGAGGCGGCGGCCGCGGAGATCGCGCAGATGCTGCGCCTCGCCGACGCGCGCGGCGAGTGCGACCTGCTGATCCTGACGCGCGGTGGCGGCTCCCCGGAGGACCTCGCGCCGTTCAACGACGAGGCGCTGGCGCGAGCCATCGCCGGCCTGCGGACACCGCTCATTGCGGCGGTCGGCCACGAGATCGACTTCACGATCGCCGACTTCGTCGCCGACCGGCGTGCCCCCACACCTTCGGCCGCCGCGGAGCTGGCCAGCCCGGATGGCGCCGAGCTGGGCGAGCGCGTCGAGCGGATCGCCGCGCGGCTGCGCGGCAGGGTCCTGCGGCTCACCGCCGCGGCCCGCACACGCCTCGAGCACCTGACGCACCGGCTGGAACGCAGCCACCCCGCCGCCATCCTGCGACAGCGCGCCCAACGCCTCGACGACCTCGACCTGCGCCAGCGCCAGGCCCTCGCCCGCCGGATCGAGCGCCACCTGGAGCGGCTGGCAGGGGCACGGGGGCGTCTGCGCCTGCTCGCCCCCTCGACCCGCCTCGCGCTCGCTCGCGATCGCCTCAGGGGCGCCGCCCGGCGCCTAGGGACGACGGCCACGACGGTGCTGAGGGCGGGTCGCGGCCGCCTCGCGGCGACCGCCGGCAAGCTCGATGCGCTAAGCCCCCTCGCCACGCTCGACCGCGGCTATGCGATCGTTCAGCGCAGCGACGACGGCCGGGTGGTCCGCTCGTGCGACGTCGCACCACCGGGCACGGCGGTCGAGGCCCTGCTGGCAGACGGCGTATTGGTCTGCCGCGTGGAGACCTGCTCGTCGCGGCGACGCTGAGCGCGCGCCGCCTCCGCTCACTTCTTCTCGGCCGCCTTGCCCTCGTCCTTCTTTTCCGGCGCCGCTGGCCTGCCTTCGCCGTTCTTCTTTGCCCCCGGCGTCGGCTTCGCCTCGGCCTCCGCCGGCTTCGGGGCCGCCGCAGGCTTTTCGGCGGCCTCGGTCTTTGGCGGCGGCGCAGACTCCTCCTTCGGTGCAGGTGGCGGAACGGCCGGCTCGCTCGACAGCACCTCCATCCGCCCCGCCTCCCGGTTGAGCCGGAGCACGTAGGTCACGCCGTCGACGGTCGCCGTCACCGGCAGGCTGAAGCCCTGCCAGCCGCCGATCTCCGCCGTGATGTCGGCGCCGGTGAGGGACACGGCGCGCACGAGCGCCTGGTCACCGAGCCGCAGTCCGGACCACAGGGCCCCGTCGTGCGAAGGCGGCGGTGTCTCGAGGTTCATGACCTCGCCCTGCTCGAGGAAGTCGCGGTGCTTGAGCAGCTCGTCGTACACGGTCGCGGCGTCCTGCACCTCGGCCAGGGCGATCGCCGAGTGCCCCGTCCGCAGGCCGTTGTAGATCTGCATGCCGTCGACGCCGCGCAGCCACAGGTGGCGCAGCGCCTCGCGATAGGCGGCGCGGCTCATGCTCGGCGCCGCGCGGTCGGTCAGGGTCTTGTGGTCGCGCGCGACCCAGGCGAAGGCGTCGATCTGCGGGGCCAGCCGGCGCCGGTTCGCGGCGTCCGCCGACACCTGCCGCAGCAGGAGGTGCAGGTAGGCTCGGTCGATGTCGCGGCGATCAGCCGGCACCTCCTTGTCCCAGAGCGCGAGGAAGGCCGCGTCGACACCGTAGGCCACCGGGTTCGAGGCCGAGAGCAGGGTGGGCCCGGCCGGCGGCAGCGGCTTGTTGTTCCAGCCGATCACGGGGATCTCTGGGGAGGAAAGAACCGCCATCCAGTTGGTCACCGAGGCGCTCGGGTAGATCTCCCGCACCGGCGCGGCGATGTAGGTGGACAGCAGCTGGATCCAGAGCTGCCGGCGATAGCGGTCGAAGGCTTCGGCGTTCAGCAGCGCGGCCGCCGGGATCTCCTTGCCGGCCTCCTTCGAGGCCTTGGCGGCCTCGTAGAGGACGTTCGCCGGCGCGTTCTCGTAGTCGAACCACACCGCGTCGACCCGCACGCCCGCCTCGCGGAACTCCCTGAGGATCTCGCGCAGCCGCTGTGCCGCCAACTCCCAGCCCTCAAGGCGTCCGGGTACCGGTATGCGCCGCCACGCCTCGTTGACCTGGGCGTCCTTTGCGAACGTCAGGGCCCACTTCGCGGGATCACCCATCAGCTCGTAAGGCCAGCTGCCGCTCTTGACGTCGAGCAGGATCACCGGCGCGCCTGACTTCTGCACCTGCTGGGCGACCGGGATCGCCGCCACATCGAGCCGCACCGGGGCGACGATGCCACGCTCGAGCAGCATCTTCGCCGTCTTGTCGGTGAACGGCTCGCCGCTGCGCACGTCCCAGATCATCAGCGGCCAGCGCTTGCCACGGTCGCGCTGCAGGTTCGGCACGCAGGCCTCGATCAGGCGTGGCCAGTCGAGCAGGGCCCACGGCGGGTCGGTCGGCGCCTCTGCTGCCGGGTCCTCGGGAAACTGCGGACAGCGCGCGTCGAGCGCCTGGGCTTGCTGCATCGCGAACACTGCACACAACGCTGCCAGCAGCGACCGGACCTTCATGGTTGACTCTCCTCGCATCGACGTGTCGTTCAGCCCTTGCCCTTCACGAACCGCACCAGGCGCTGGCGCTTGCGGACCTGGCGCGCGGTGAGCGGATTCTTCCTGCCCTCGAACGGATTGCTGCCGCTACGGAACTCCACCCGCACCGGAGTGCCGCGCAAGCGCAGCGTCGTCGCGAAGCGCTGCTCGAGATAGCGCCGATACCCGGCCGGCACGTGCTCGGTCTGGTTGCCGTGGATCACGATCAGCGGCGGATTGCGACCGCCCTGGTGAGCATAGCGCAGCTTGATGCGCCGCCCGTGCACCAGCGGCGGCTGATGGGCCTGCACCGCCTCTTCCAGAATACGCGTGAGCAGCGGCGTCTTGAGATCGCGCACCGCGCTGTCATACGCGGTGTCGACGGCGGCCAGCAGGTTGCCGACCCCCGAGCCGTGCAGCGCGGAGACGAAGCGCCGCTCGGCGAAGTCGAGAAAGCCGAGGCGCCGGTCGAGCTCCCCTTTGACGCGCTCGCGCTGGTCCGGCTCCAGGCCGTCCCACTTGTTGACGACGAGCACCAGCGACCGGCCGCTCTCGACGATGTGGCCGGCGAGGCTCGCATCCTGCTCGGTGATGCCGGCCTGGGCATCGAGGATGAACAGGACCACGTTCGCCTCCTCGATCGCCTGGAGCGTCTTGATCACGCTGAACTTCTCCACCACTTCGTCGACGCGGGAGCGACGGCGCACGCCGGCCGTGTCGATCAGGGTGTAGCGGGCTCCGTCCCGCTCGAACGGGACGTGGATGCTGTCGCGGGTCGTCCCAGGCTGGTCGAACACGACCACGCGCTCCTCGCCGATGAGCCGGTTGACGAGCGTGGACTTGCCGACGTTGGGCCGGCCGATCACCGCGACCAGGACGCCCTGCTCCCCGGCCTCCGGCGGCGCCTCCTCCTCGGGCGCGAAGACGCCCAGGATCTCGTCCATCAGCGGCTTCACACCCCTGCCGTGCGCGGCCGAGATGGGCACCGGCTCGCCGAGGCCAAGGGCGTAGAACTCCGCGCTGGCGGTCGTGCGCTCGAGGTGCTCGCTCTTGTTCACCACCAGCCGCACGGTGCGGCCGGTGCGCCGCAGCTCGTCGGCGATCGACTCGTCCGCCGCGGTGCGGCCGTCCTTCGCGTCGACGACGAACAGAATCGCGTCCGCCTCGGCGACGGCGCGCTGCACCTGGCGCTCGGTCAGGGCCTCGACGCCGTCGGCGGCCCCGGCGATGCCGCCGGTGTCGACCACCACGTAGGGCCGAGGGCCCACGCGCCCGACGCCGTACTGCCGGTCGCGGGTCAGTCCCGGCAGGTCGGCGACCAGGGCGTCCCGGGTGCGCGTGAGGCGGTTGAACAGCGTCGACTTCCCCACGTTCTGCCGCCCCACCAGGACGATGACAGGCAGCATGGCGGCCGCCGGCTCAGGGCGTGACCCCGCCGCCGACGCGCAGCGCCGCGAGGTCGCCGTCGTCCCCGAGCACGTAGAGGATGCCGTCCACCGCCTTGGGCTGCGCGGTGATCGGTGCGCTCCCGACGCGGGTGCGGGCGACCATCCGCCCGTCGTGCGGCGACAGCCAGTGCAGGTAGCCCTCGAAGTCGCCCACGACCACCAGGCCGCCGATCGCCGCCGGCCCCGACAGCTTGCGGCCGCGCAGACCTTCCTGCTTCCACAGCGCCGCGCCGTCACGCGAGTCGACCGCCCAGACGCGGTTCTGGTCGTCGCTCAGGTACAGCGACTTGCCGTCGGTCGCAATGCCGCTGTAGGACGAGACCTTCCGTCGCCAGGCCACCTGGCCCGTGCTCTCGTACAGCGCCGCGACCTCGCCCTGGTAGGTTCCGACGAACACCTGGCCGGCGAGCTGCAGCGGGTCACCCAGGATGTCGACGACGCGCTCGAGCTCGGTCCGCCCCGCCGGCAGGGTGATCGTGGTCTCCCAGACCGCATAGCCCGTCGCGAGCTCGACCGCGACGAGCCGGCCGCCCGCCAGACCGCAGATCGCCCGATTGCCACTGATCACGGGCGAGCTGCTGCCGCGCAGACCCAGCCCCGAGGCGATCCGCTCGTATTGCCAACGCTGTCTGCCGTCGGCCGCATCCAGGCCGGTCAGACGCCCGTCCAGGGTGTGCACGACCACCACACCCTGACCAACGGCGGGTGTCGACAGCACCTCGCTGCTCACCCGCGCGGCCCAGCGCTTCGTCCCCGTCGCTGCGTCCAGGGCGATCACCTCGCCGTCCACCGTGCCCACGAGGACGAGGCCATCACCGGAGCCGGGGCCGCCGGTGATCTCCTGATCGATGTCGACCTTCCAGATCTGCCGACCGGTCGCGGCCTCCAGCGCGCTGACGCGGCCCTTGACGTCCGCGGCATAGACGGCGTTCGCGTCGATCCGGGGCCTGAGGCTCGCGCCTTTCCCGGCGCCACCGGCACCGACGTTGGCGCTCCAGATCGTGCCGATCGTGGCCTCGTTCGTGAGGGGCACCAGCTCGGCGGGCTTTTCCTTCGAATAGCTACCAAGCCAGGTGGTGATGTCGCCGCCGCCGCAGCCGGCGAGCGTCAGTGCCAGGGCCACAGCCGTGAGTCGCCAGTTCTTCATGTCTCGCCTCGTCCGTCAGACCCGTCAGGACTTCCCGGCGGCCGCCGGTAGATCCTCGAGCTTCATCCGCAGCAGCAGGCCGCTAGCGGGCTTGCCGGCGAGGGCCTCCTCGTACGCCGCCCGGGCGCCCTGCGCGTCGCCGCGAGCCCGCGCGACGTCGCCACGCAGTTCCGCGAGCTCGGGGGCAAAGGCGTCGCGGGGCGCGGCGTCCAGGAGCCGCTGAGCGGCGTCGAGCTCGCCGTCGTCGATCAGGATGCGCGCCATCCGCAGGGTCGCGATCTGCCGCAGCCCCGGATCGGGCGCATTCGCCCGCACCCAGGCGAGATGGACCTGGGCCGCCCCGCGGTCCCCTGCCTCGAGCTTCAGCTTGGCCGCGCGCAGGGCGCCGAGGCTCGCATAGGCCGTGTCGTCGAAGTCGACGCGGAGCCCCTCCGCGACCTGGACGGCGCGGTCGAGGTGGCGATTCTCCGCCGCGACGATCATCTCGTCGTAGCGTGCGCTCGCCGTGTCGGCCCGGTTCTGCTCGTAGTACTGCCAACCGCGCCAGCCGCCGACCAGGGCCAGCCCGAGCACCACGCCGCCCACCACGGACTTGCCGTTCTCGCTCCACCACTTCTTGAGGGCCTCTACCTGCTCCTCGTCGTTCAAGTGCTCGGCCATGCCTGATCCTCGTAGCCGTCGTCAATCGGCCCGCAGCCGCGCGGCCAGCACGCCGGCCAGCTCGTCGCTGCGGATCTCTTCCTGCTCACCCTCGACGCGCAGGGGTTTGAGTCCCACGACGCCGCGCGCCACCTCGGACTCGCCGAGGACCAGCGCCACGGCGGCCGCGCTGCGGTCGGCACGCTTGAACTGCGCCTTGGGTCCGCCGCCGCCACAGTGCATGACCAGCCGCAGCCAGGGCAAGCAGTCGCGCATCCGCTCGGCGAGCAGCAGGGCCTCTGCCTCCGCCACCGCGCCGAACGCGACCAGATAGGCGTGTGGCGCGCCGCGCCCTTCCCCGCCGCCGGCCGTCTCCAGCAGCGCCGCGATGCGCTCGAGCCCGATCGCGAATCCCACGGCCGGGGTCGGCCGCCCGCCCAGTTGCTCGACCAGCCCGTCGTAGCGGCCGCCGGCGCACACCGTGCCCTGCGCGCCGAGCTCGGTCGTGACCCACTCGAACACGGTGCGCGCGTAGTAGTCGAGGCCCCTCACGAGCCGCGGATTGACCACGAAGGCTACCCCGGCGGCCCGAAGCCCGGCACAGACCGCGTCGAAGTGGGCGCGCGACTCGGCGCCCAGGAAGTCGAGCAGGCTCGGCGCGGCGGCGATGATACCGGCCAGTGCCGGGTTCTTGGAGTCGAGCACCCGCAACGGGTTGGTCGTGAGCCGCCGCCGGCTGTCGTCGTCCAGCAGCTCCTCGTGCTCGCGCAGGTAGGACACCAGCTGCTCCCGGTACCCCGCGCGCTCGTCGGCGGTGCCCAGCGAGTTGATCTGCAGCTCGAGCGCCGCAAGGCCGAGCGAGCGCCAGATGCGCCGCGTCATCAGGATCAGCTCGATGTCGACGTCGGGGCCCGGCAGGCCGAAGGCCTCGACGCCGATCTGGTGGAACTGCCGGTACCGGCCCTTCTGCGGCCGCTCGTGCCGGAACATGGGGCCCTGGTACCAGAGCCGCTGGACTTGGTTGTGGAGCAGGCCGTGCTCGATGCCCGCCCTCACACAGCCGGCGGTGCCTTCCGGACGCAGGGTCAGGCTGTCGCCGTTGCGGTCCTCGAAGCTGTACATCTCCTTCTCGACGATGTCCGTCACCTCGCCGATCGACCGCTCGAAGAGTTCGGTCGCCTCGAGCAGCGGCAACCGGATCTCCTGGTAGCCGTAGGCGCCGATCACCTGCCCGATCTCGCGCTCCAGCCACTGCCAGAGCGGCGTCTGATCGGGCAGCAGGTCACGCATGCCGCGGACGGCCTGTAGGTTTCTTGTCATCACGCGGTGTCGCGTGCCGATCGCCTGCCCGGGTCACGTGGCCCGCAGGACGCAGCGCAGCAGGTCATTGGGGCCGGGCGTCCCGCGGGTCGAGCGTGAAGCGCACGAGGCGTCCGTTGAAGTGGGGCTGCAGGTCGAAGGGCTTGCCTCCGACCAACACGCGGGCCGCGTTCAGGTTGCCGATGGCGACGCGGTACGGCGGCTGACCCTCGAAGGTCTTGCGGAAGCCCCTCTCGAAGGTGCCGTTGAGCTTGAACGCACCGCTGCTGTCGAGCACCTCGATCCAGCTTCGCGCGGTGAGCTCGAGGACCACCGCCGGCATGGGCGCGACGGGCGCCTCTGCGGCCGGCGCAGCACCCGCTGGCGGTGTGGTGGCCGCTGGGCCAGCGGAGCGATCGTCCGCCGGACCCGCGGCGACCTTCTCCTCCTGAAGGAGCGGCGCGACGTCCCGCTGCATGGCCGGCGACACGGCGTCGCCCGGCAGGATGATCACTGTCGCCTCGCCCTGCGAGTCACCCGGCAGCAGCGCGCCGCCCGGCCACTGCAGGTAGCCCTGCCACCAGGTCAGCAGCAGCGCCGCGAGTGCCAGCACCACGATCCAGGTGACCGCCCGGACGGCGCTGTGACTGCTCCTGGCCTGGGAACGTATCTGCCGCGCCGACACCACGGTGCGCAGACCGGGCGCGCTCGCCTCCTCGGTCGGGGCGTAGGCATCGAAGGTGGCCAGCACGGCGTCGGCCGGCAGGTCGACCAGCCGGGCATACTTGCGCAGGTAGCCGCGCACGAAGACGCGGCCCGGCGTCTGAGAGTAGTCGTCCCGCTCGAGCGCCTCGAGCACGTCGACCCCGAGGTGCAGGTCGTCGGCCACCCCCTGCAAGGTCAGTCCCGCCGCCGTGCGCGCCGCACGCAGGCGCTCGCCCGGTCCGCGGCCGATCGGCAACTCCACCACGTTGGTCGCTTCCGCGCCCATGTTGTGCTTCTCCACTATTGCGTCCTGAGACGCTGTATCTCGGCGGAATCGGGAAAGCGCTCCCGCAGCATGCGCTCGTAGGCCGCCGCCTTGTTGCGACTGCCGATCTGGCGCTCGACGCGCACCAACAGATACAGGCTCTCTGCGGATGCCGGCGCAACGGCCCCGTAGCGCTCGAGGTACTGGCGCGCGCTCTGGTAGTCGCCGGCGTCCGCCGTCAGGCGCGCCATGCGCAGCAAGGCGGGCGCAAAGCGCGGATTGCGCTGCAGGGCGTCGCGAAACTGGCGCTCGGCGCTCGCGCGGTCGCCCTGGTCCTGGGCGCAGATCGCGGCGTTCGTCATGGCGATCCACGGGCTCTGGTTGAGCGGATTGGTGATCGCCGCCTGGAACTCCGTCTCGGACTCGGCGAATCGCCGCTGCTTGCACAGGAACGCACCGTAGGCGTTGTGCGCGTAATAGTTGTCCGGCGACAGGCGCAGCGACTCCTGGTACTCGGTCTCGGCCTTGCCGGCCTCACCCATCCGCTCGTAGACCAGACCGAGCACGTTGTGGCCGTTGGAGCTGCTCGGGTTGACCTCGACGGCCTGCTGAGCCTTCGCGAGCGCGACACCGATCTGCCCCTCCATCAGGTAGGCGGCGGCGAGCTCGACGTACACCTGGTCCTTGCCCGGCGCCTGTGCACCAGGCACCACCGATTCCCCGCTCACGTCCCGCGCGGCTCCCGTGGTCTGACAACCGGCTAGACCGAGCGCGGCCGCAGCGACGGCGAGAAGCAGCGGATTAGGTGACATGCCCATCGGTCCTCCATACGACCTTCACGGACTGGGGTTGCAGTTGACGGCGACTGCGATCCTGAACGCGGCCGACGAGTTGTCCGCAGGCGGCGTCGATGTCGTCGCCGCGCGTCTTGCGCGTCATTGCCATCAGCCCCGACCGCAGCAGGCGCTGACGGAAGCGCTCGACGCGCTCCGGTGGCGAGGTGCGGTAGCCGCTCGCCGGGAACGGGTTGAACGGAATCAGATTCATCTTCGCCGGGACGCGCTCGAGCAGCCGGATAAGTGCCTTCGCGTGCGCGTCGCTGTCGTTGACGCCGTCCAGCATGACGTACTCGAAGGTGACCTTGCGCCGCCGGTCGCCCGCCACGTAGTCGGCGCAGGCCGGCAGCAGCTCCTCAAGCGGATACTTGCGGTTGATGGGCACGAGCTCGTCGCGCAACGCATTGTCAGGGGCGTGAAGGGACACCGCCAGACTGACGTCACTGACCTCGCGCAGCCGCCGGATCGCCGGCACGATGCCGGACGTGCTGAGCGTGACGCGGTACTTGGACAGCCCGTAGGCGAGGTCGTCCTGCATCACGTCCATCGCACTCACCACCGCCTCGAAGTTGGCCAGCGGCTCCCCCATGCCCATCAGCACGACGTTGGTGAGGGGGCGCGCCGATCGGCGCCACGCCACCCAGACCTGGGCGACGATCTCACCGACGCGAAGGTTGCGATTGAACCCCTGCCGGGCTGTCGAGCAGAAGCTGCAGTCGAGGGCACAGCCGACCTGCGACGACACGCAGAGTGTGGTGCGGTCCCCGTCGGGGATGAGCACGCTCTCGATGCGCTGGCCGTCGGCCAGCTCCAAAAGCCACTTGCGGGTGCCGTCGACCGCCGGCTGCTCGAGCACGACCTCGGGAACGACCACCTCGGCGACGTCCCGCAGCGTCGCGCGCAGCGCCTTGGGCAGGTCCGTCATGGCCTCGAAGTCGGTCACCCCGTGCTTGTGGATCCACTTCAGCACGTTCCGGCCGTGGAAGGCCTTGTGGCCAAGCACCTGGAAGAAGGCCTCCATGGCCTTCCGGTCCAGATCGAGCAGGTTCGTCCTTGCCGTCGGCATCAGATCCGGGCCTCAGCGCGTGCGCTCGCACACGCCTTCGGGGAAGAAGAAGGCGATCTCCGCCTTCGCCGTATCGGGGCCATCCGAGCCGTGCACGGCGTTCTCGTCCACGGTCTTGGCGAAGTCCGCGCGGATGGTCCCCGGCGCCGCCTTGGCGGGGTCCGTGGCGCCCATGACCTCACGGTTCTTCGCGATCGCCCCCTCACCCTCCAGGACCTGGACCATCACCGGCCCGGAGGTCATGAAGGCGCACAGGTCCGCGTAGAAGGGGCGCTCCCTGTGCACCGCGTAGAAGGCCCCCGCCTGCTCCTTCGACAGGTGCAGCATCCGTGCGGCGACGATGCGCAGGCCGGCCTTCTCGAACCTGCTGTAGATCTCGCCGATCACGTTCTTGCCGACTGCATCGGGCTTGATGATGGACAGGGTACGCTCGATCGCCATGAAAAACTCCCTTGATTTGCAGAAACTTGAAAGACTTTTCTCACGCGATGCGTGAGGACTGCGGCGGGTGGTTGGGCGGCCGGCCCGGAAACCCGCGGCGGGGCGCGGCCACGGCGGCGGCTGCGCGACGCCGCAGCGGGGTTGAATTCTTTTTACAAAACCGGCGGTTAGTTTACCTTTCGCAGAACCTGCCGGCAAACCGGCCGCTCCTCAGCTGCCGCGACGGACGTCGATGACGTCCGGCAGCTGGTCGAGCCGGGCCATGATCCGCCGCAGCTGCGCCAGGTCGGTGATCTCCGCCGTGAAGCGCATCGTCGCCTGGTCGGTCCGCCGGTCCGACTGGGTCTGGACGGCGACGACCGTGACCTCCTCGTCGCTGAACACCGAGGAGACGTCGCGCAGCAGACCCTTGCGGTCGGCCGCGATCACCACGACGTCGACGTCGAACGCCCGGGCCGCGCCCAGGCCCTGGTCGTTCCACCGCACCTCCACCAGCCGGGCCCGCTGGTCCCCGGGGATCTCGGTGATCGTCCTGCAGTCACGACGGTGCACGGTGACGCCCCGCCCCCGCGTGATGTACCCGACGATCGGATCGGCGGGCAGCGGCTTGCAACACCGCGCCATGTGCGTCATCAGGTCGCCGACGCCCTCGACGATGACGAGACCGTGGGCGGCGCCGTCGTCCGGTGGGCGCTGCGGGGCCTTGCGCGGCCGCTCGGGGACGGCCTGCTCGGCCTCCGCCGCGCGTCTCGCCTCCTGCGCGCTGTGCACGACGTGCTGGGCCGAGACCTCGCCGCGACCGATCGCCGCGTACAGGTCGGTCGGCGTGCGGAAATTGAATTGCGCGGACGCCTTGTCGAGATCGGGCCGGGCGGCCGACAACCGGACGACCTCGCGCTCGATCGCCGCCCGGCCGGATGCCGCGTGCAGGTCGTAATCCTGCTGCTTGAACCAGGCCCGGACGCGGTTCAGTGCCTTGGCGGTCTTGAGGTAGCCCTGGTGGGGGCTGAGCCAGTCCCGGCTCGGACCGCCCTCCTTCGTGGTGAGAATCTCGACCGTCTGACCGCTGCGCAGCGCCTGGGTCAGCGGCACGATCCGGCCGTCGACCTTCGCGCCCCGGCAGCGGTGGCCGATGTCGGTGTGGATCGCGTAGGCGAAGTCGAGCGGCGTGCCGCCGCGCGGCAGCTCGATCACCCGACCCTGCGGCGTCAGGACGTAGATGCGCTCCGGCTGGAACTCGCTCTTGAAGCGCTCGATGAAGGCCGGATCGTCCGCGCCCTCCTTGAGCTCGAGCCAGTGGCGCATCCACTGCACGCGCCGCTCCAGCTCGCCGTCGTGCCGCTGATCCTCCTTGTAGCGCCAGTGCGAGGCCACGCCGCGCTCCGCGTGGTCGTGCATCTCGTAGGTGCGGATCTGCACCTCGAGCGGCCGCTCATCGGGACCGATCACCGCGGTGTGCAGCGAGCGATACATGTTGGTCTTCGGGGTGGCGATGTAGTCGTCGAACTCACCGGGGATGTGCGGCCAGAGGCCGTGCACGATGCCGAGCACCGCGTAGCAGTCGGCAATGCTGTCGACCAGCACGCGCACTGCCCGCACGTCGAAGATGCGGTCGAAGTCCACACCCTTGCGCTGCATCTTCCGCCAGATGCTGAAGATGTGCTTGGGCCGGCCGGAGATGTTCGCCTCGATGCCGTGGCGCGCGAACTCCTCCTGCAGGTGCCGCATCGCCTCGCCGATGAACCCCTCCCGCTCGCGCCGCCGCCCCTCGAGCAGCCCGGCTATCTGCTTGTAGTCCTCGGGTGCGAGGTAGCGCAGCGCCAGGTCCTCGAGCTCCCACTTGATCTGCCAGATGCCGAGGCGGTTGGCGAGCGGCGCGTAGATGTCGCGCGTCTCGCGCGCGATCCGCACCTGCTCGTCGGGCGGCAGCTTCTTGAGCGTGCGCATCGCCTGCAGCCGCTCGGCCAGCACGACGAGCACCACCCGCACGTCCTCGGCGATGCTGAGCAGCATCCGTCGCAGGTTCTCGGTGTGCTCGGACTCGGGCTGGTCCGGACCGGGCCCGCCGATCGCCGCCACCGCGCCGATCCGGTCCAGGTCGCGCAGCATCTGGACGACGGCGTCGCCGACGCGGGCGCGTAGCTGCTTCTCGTCGTACCCCGGCGCCGTGCCGACACCGTGCAGGATCGCCGCCGCGAGCGTCCTGCTGTCCAGGGCGAGGCCGTTGAGGATCTCGGCCACGTGCAGGCGATGCAGGCAGCGCTGCTGGCCGGTCGGCTCGCGCGTGTCGCCAAACAGGGCCGCGGCGGTCGTGCAGGCCGCGCGCAGGAAGGCGATGTCGTCCTCGCCGCGCGGGCCTGCCATGCCGGCCAGCCAGGCGTCGATGACCGCCTGGTCGGCCACTCCCTCGAGCGGCAGGACTGAGCTGACGCTGACCATCGCCTGCGGCCGGGCGCCCTCAGTCGAGGACGTGGCTCACCAGCCCGTCCGCGAGCTTGGGCTCGAACCAGGTCGACTTCGGCGGCATGACCTCGCCGGCGTCCGCCACGGCCATCAGCGCCTCCATGCTCGTCGGGAAGAGCGCGAAGGCGACCCGCCACTGGCCACCGTCGACGCGCCGCTCGAGCTCGCCGAGCCCGCGGATACCACCGACGAAGTCGATGCGCTCGTCGCGGCGCGGGTCGCCGATGCCCAGCACCGGGGCGAGGAGGTTGTCCTGCAGCAGGCTGACGTCGAGCCGCCCCACCGGATCCCCGACGGGCACGCGGACGGGGTCGATGACCAGGCGGTACCACTGCCCGTCGAGGTACATGCCGAACTCGCCCTCCCGCCCGGGACGCAGCCTGCCGGACACCGGCTCGACGGCGAAGGCGCCGCGGACCGCGGCGAGAAAGGCGGCCGGATCCTGCCCGTTCAGATCCCTGACCAGGCGGTTGTAGTCGAGGATCTGCATCTGGTCGTGCGGAAAGATCACGGCCAGGAAGTAGTTGTAGGACTCCTCGCCGGTCTGCGCGGGGTTGGCCGCCCGCCGCGCGGCGCAGACCCGCGCCGCGGCCGCCGAGCGGTGATGGCCGTCGGCCACGTAGAGCGCGGGCAGCCGGTCGAAGGCGGCCGTCAGGCGGGCCACCGTGGCCGCGTCGCTAATCGTCCACACCTCGTGCCGCACGCCATCGCGCGCGGTGACGTCGACCTCGGGCGCCGCCGCGGCCACGCGCGCCAGCTCACCGTCGATCGTCGCCTCGCTGCGGTAGACCAGGAAGACGGGGCCGGTCTGTGCGTTCAGGGCGTCGATCTGACGCACCCGGTCGTCCTCCTTCACCGGGCGGGTGAACTCGTGCTTCTTGATGCGGCCGGCGTCGTAGGCCGCTACCGAGGCGGCGCCGACCAACCCGGTCTGGACGTGCGTCCCCATGGTCAACCGGTAGACGTAGAAGCACGGTGTGCGGTCCCGGGCGAGCACCCCTGCGCCCACCATGGCCGCGAGGTTCGCGGCCGCCTTGGCGTAGACGGCGGGGGCATAGGGGTCGGTCCCGGGCGGCAGGTCGATCTCCGGCCGGGAGACGTGCAGGAAGCTGTACGGCCGACCCTCGGCCAGGGCGCGTGCCTCGGCCTCGCTGACCACGTCGTAGGGCGGGGCGACCACGTCCGCGGCGCGCGCCGTCACGGGACGCAGGCCGGCAAAGGCTTTCACGAGGGGCATGACAGGTCCGGCGGGGTGCGAACGGGACCTGGAATTGTTTCAAAGGCCGCCGGGTGATGCAAAGGCACGCCGGACAAGGACAACCCTAGCTGGTGGAGGCAGGGCCCCGGAGCGCGGTGACGGCCATCCGGCGGCGGATGAACGCGAGCTGTGTCGCCAGCGGCAGGCCCTTGGGGCAGACGTCCTCGCAGCCCAGCAGGGTCATGCAGCCGAACACCCCGTCGTCGGTGCCGATGAGCAGGTAGTGGTCCGTGTCGGTTCGCTGGTCGCGCGGGTCGAGCCGGAAGCGGGCGATCTTGTTGACGCCCACCGCCCCGACGAAATCCGGCCGCATCCGCGCGGTGCCGCAGCCGGCCACGCAGCAGCCGCACTCGATGCAGCGGTCCAGCTCGTAGATCTGCTCCGCGCGATCCGGGTCCATCCGCTGCTCGATCCGGTCACAGTCCACCGGATCGACCGCGTGCACCCAGGTCTCGAGCCGCTCGGCCATCGCGCGCATCCATTTGCCGGTGTTCACCGAGAGGTCGCCGATCAGCTCGAATACCGGCAGCGGCGCCAGGGTGATGTCGGGCCCCAGGTCCCGGGTGAGCGTCCGGCACGCGAGCCGCGGCCGGCCGTCCACGAGCATGCCGCAGCTGCCGCAGATGCCGGCACGGCAGACGAAGTCGAACTGCAGCGAGGGATCGAGCGTGGCCCGGATCTCGTTGAGCGCCACGAACAGCGTCATGCCATCCGATTCCGTTAGCTCGAACGTCTCGACGCGCGGTACGGAAGCCGGGTCCTGCGGGTTGTGACGCAGCACGTGCAGGCGCAGGCGGCGGCCGGGCATCGGTTCGACGCTCACGACGTGATCCCGAAGGGCTCGTCGAGGCGCTCGTTGCGCCCGCGCAGGCGGGGCGGCAGCAGGTGGCGGTAAGGCATCAGCCACTCCTGAATCTCGTGGCGATCGGCGGCCGAATAGCCGTCGCGGATCGCGGCGACCTCGGCGGCGCGCCGCGCCGTGTCCGGGTGCTCGATGTGGTCCTTGCCACCGTAGCCGCGCCAGCCCGGCGGCAGCTCCATCCGGGTGACGTCGAGCGTCTCGTAGTCGAGCGTCGGCAGCGTGTCGTCCGGACCGCGCCAGAAGGCCAGCGTGCGCCTGAGCCAGGCGCGGTCGTCGCGGCGCGGGAAGTCCTCGCGGAAGTGCGCGCCGCGGCTCTCCGTCCGCGCGAGCGCGCCGGCGACGACGCAGATGGCGAGCCGCAGCATGCGCCGCACGCGGTAGGCGTCGACCAGCTCGGGGTTCGCGCCCGGCGACGTGCCGCGCACGCCGAGCTGCGCGCTGCGCTTCAGGAGCCCCTGGAGCTCGTCGAGCGCGAGCTGGAGCACCGGGCCCGAGCGGAACACGCACACGTGATCCGCCATCACCCGCTGCATCTGCTCCATGAGCTGGGTGGCATTCTCGCCCCCGCTGCGTCCGAGGATGCCCTCGAGCTCGCCCTTCACCTGCGCCCAGTGCTCGCGCACCAGACCCATAGGTACGCTGCCCGCCCCACCCTCGCCCTCGCACCAGTCGGCGATCGACTCGCCCACGATCGTGCCGGCGACCACGGTCTCGGCGACCGAGTTGCCGCCCAGCCGATTGAAGCCGTGCAGGTCCCAGCAGGCCGCCTCGCCGCAGGCGAACAGGCCACGCAGGTGCGGGCTGTGGCCGGTCGGGTCGGTGCGGATGCCGCCCATCGAGTAGTGTTGCGCCGGCCGGACCGGGATCCATTCCTTCGTCGGGTCGATGCCCAGAAAGCTTTGGCAGATCTCGTACACCTCCCGCAGGCGCTTGCGGATGTGCTCGGGGCCGAGCAGGGTGATGTCGAGCCACAGGTGGTCGCCGTGCCGGGTCTTCACGCTCTTGCCGCAGCGCATGTGCTCCTCCATGCGGCGCGACACCACGTCCCGGGAGGCCAGCTCCTTCTTCTCGGGCTCATAGTCGGGCATGAAGCGGTGGCCGTCGGCGTCGCGCAGCAAGCCGCCGTCGCCGCGGCAGCCCTCCGTCACCAGGATGCCGGCCGGCACGATCGCCGTAGGGTGGAACTGGACCGCCTCCATGTTGCCGAGCGCGACCACGCCGGTGTCGAGGGCGACAGCCGCGCCGATGCCCTGGCTGTTCACCGCGTTGGTCGTCACCTGGTAGAGCCGCCCGTAGCCCCCCGTCGCGATGCAGGTGGCGACGGCGACGTGCGCAACCAGCTCGCCGGTGACGAGGTCGCGCACGATGGCACCGTGGCAGCGGCTGCCGTCGTGTATCAGGGCCAGGGCCTCGACGCGTTCCTGTACCTCGATGCCCTCGGCGATCGCCCGGTCACCGACGGTGTAGAGCATCGAGTGCCCGGTACCGTCGGAAACGAACGCCGTGCGCCACTTCTTGGTGCCGCCGAAGTCGCGCGCGGCGATGAGCCCCTGCGCGGCGACAGGCTCCTCGAGCGTGACGCGGGCACCGTTGATCACGACCTCGTGCGCTCCTGCACGGACGCGGTTCCAGGGCACGCCCCAGGCCGCCAGCTCACGGACCGCCTTGGGCGCCGTGTGCACGAACATCCGCACGACCTGCTGGTCGGCACCCCAGTCGCTGCCGCGCACCGTGTCCTCGAAGTGCACGTCCTCGTTGTCCCCGGCGCCGCGCAGGGTGTTGCCGAGGCTGGCCTGCATCCCGCCCTGCGCGGCCGCCGAGTGCGAGCGCTTGGGCGGGATCAGGGACAAGACGGTTACCGCGTGGCCGCGGCGCGCGACGCCCAGCGCCGTGCGCAGCCCAGCGAGGCCGCCGCCGATCACTAGGACCTCGGTCCAGACGACCCTCACGACGGATGCCCCGGTGGCGCGACGAGGACGGGCGGCTGATACCGCTCGCCGGCCCGATCCCGATGCTCGAAGCCGATCCGCATGTACGCCGCGAGCGTGAGCAGGCCGAGCGCCAGGAAGAACGCGGTCAGGCCGGTCTTGAGACCGCGCAGGCGGCGGCGCCCAGCCGGCGCGGCGCTGCCGAGCCAGCCCCACTTGACCGCCACCCGGTAGAGACCGATGCCGGCGTGGATCTCGACGACGAGCAGGAGCAGCAGGTAGAGCGGCCAGAGCCGCCCGCTCCACACCCGGTCCGACGAGGCGTAGGGACCGATCGCCTCGGGGTTGACGAGCATGGTGTAGAGGTGCGTGGAGGCGAGAAAGAACAGCGCAAAACCGGTCGCCGCCTGCCACCACCACAGCCGCGTATCGGCGTGGCGCATCGCGCCCTGGTGCTCGCGGAAGGCGCGGTACTGCCGGGCGCTCGAGGGCAGCTTGCGCAGGGCGAGCGCTGCGTGCGCGACGAACAGCACGATCACTGCGGCGACCAGGGCGGCAACGATGCCCGGGTAGCTGCGGCCGAAGAGGAAGTACCCCTCGAAGAAGCGCGCCACGGACCACATTGCGTCCTTGCCGAGCAGGATCGACGCGACGAACAGCATGTGGACCCACATGAAGAGCCCGAGGGCGAGCCCGGTGGCGCTTTGCAGCAGGTCCAGCCGGGCCGGCCAGGCATCGAGCGACAGGGCGCCGCCGGACGCCTGGGAGCGGGCTGGGAAAGCTCTAGTCGCCACTGTCGCGAGCGTTCGGGGGTCGGCCGGGAGGACCGTGCCCCATCGCGGGGCAGAGTCCTGAAGTATGTTAACGGCTACCGAAATGCCCCGAATTGCGAATTCTCATCCGCGGGGCGCCGCCGGCCGCAGGAGGACATTCCGCTGCGGTACGTCAGGGAACCATGCCGAGACCGTCGGTTAGGCTGCGCCCTCGCCGGGCGGGAGTCGGCCCGGTCAACCAGGGGAGACCAGCATGAGCGACGCACTGAACTATCTCGTCGAGGTCCGCGGGGATGCGTTGGGCCACTACTTCAAGTTCCTCAAGGACGCGGGCAAGCACCTCGATCCCAAGACGCGCAACCTGATCTCGGTGATCACCAAGGTGGACGTCCAGACCGAGCCCGGCTTCAAGCAGTACCTCACCCGCGCGCTGCGCGAGGGGTGCAAGCCGATCGAGATCCTCGACGCCCTGCTGATGGCATTTCCGACCCTCGGCCTCGCCAAGATCGTCTGGGCGACCGAGATCCTCCTCGAGATGGACATCCCCGAGTTCCGTCCCGAGAACATCGGCGCCGCGCCGCGCTGGCACGATCTGATGGCCGCGGGGGACATCGGCGATCGCGAGACCAAGCGCATCGACTGCGACGGCCGCGGGCTGTTCGTCTACCACCAGGGCGGGACCTACCGGGTCTACGACTCGCGCTGCCCGCACCAGGTCACCAACATCCCGCACCTGGCGCTGCACGGCACCGAGCTGACCTGCCCGAAGCACCACTGGAAGTTCGACATCACGACGGGGCAGTGCACCGCGAAGGGCACGCACCCGCTGAAGAGCTTCGAGGCGAAGGTGGAGAACGGCCGCCTGATGGCGCTCTGGTGATGCAGGCGGCCAGGGGCCGCCCTATCGGATCTCTTCGATGTACGTGCGGGCGATCGGCGTCTGCACGTACAGGTTCTTCCCGTCGACCTTTGCCCAGAAGTAGTAGTAGCCCTTGTCCGCCTCACTGGTGACCTTGCCACCGCGCACCTCCCAGCTGCGCAGGTGGTTTCCCTCGGCGAAGGTGATGCGGTAATCGCCCTCCAGCCAGGTCACGCCGAGCCGCGACAGACGGTTTTGCGTCTCTTCCGAGCAGCCGGTCGCTAGCGCGAACGCGGCGAGCAAGGCAACAGCCCTCAGGGTGCGCGTCCCGGAACGTGTCATTCGGGTCTCCAGAATCTGTCGATCACGCAGACAGGGAACGTCAGAACAGGCCGCTGATGTTGCCGGCGGGGTCAACGTCGATCGCGAGCGCGGCCGGCTGCCGCGGCAGGCCGGGCATCGTCATGATCGCGCCGGTGTACACGACGACGAACCCCGCGCCGGCCGAAACCTTCGCCGAAGTGACGTTGAGCTCGAAGCCCTCCGGGCAGCCCGTGGCCTTGGGATTGTCGCTCAGGGACGCCGGCGTCTTGGCCATGCAGATCGGCAGCCCCCGGTAGCCGAGGTCCTCGATGCGCTGCAGCTCGGCCCGCGCGGCCGCCGAGTACTCGACCGAGCCGGCGCCGTAGATCCGCGTCGCGATCGTCTCGATCTTGTCGCGAAGACCGAGCTCGAGGTCGTACAGGCAGCGGAAGACGGACGGCGTCTCGCAGGCCGCGCACACCGCCTCCGCGAGCGCGAGGCCACCCTGCCCTCCGCTCTCGCGATAGTCGGTGACGATGGCCGGGACCCCGAGTCCCGCGCACGCCGCCTCGACCTCGGCGAGCTCCTCGGGCGTGTCGTCGCGGAAGCGGTTGATGGAGACGAGCACCGGGACACCGAACAGCCGCAGGTTCTCGACGTGCCTGCGCACGTTCGCGACGCCGTGCACCGCAAAGGCGCGGCGCGTCACCACCAGCACCGCGCAGGCGGGGGCCAGCCCGCCCGCGCGGCACTTGATGTCGAAGAACTTCTCGGCGCCGAGATCGGCGCCGAACCCCGCCTCGGTCACCGTGTAGTCCGCCAGCTTCAATGCCAGGCGTGTCGCGACCAGGGTGTTGCAGCCGTGCGCGATGTTCGCGAATGGCCCGCCGTGGACCAGCGCCGGCGTGCCCTCGATGGTCTGCACCAGATTCGGGTGTATGGCGTTCTTGAGCAGCGCCGCCGCGGCGCCGGCCGCGCCGACGTCGCTGGCGTGAATCGCCTTGCCGACGCGGTCGTAACCGACGACGACGCGCCCGATGCGCCGCTTGAGGTCCGCGAGGTCGGAGGCCAGGCCGAGGATCGCCATGATCTCCGAGGCTGCGGTGATGTCGAAACCGTCCTCGCGCATCACGCCGTTCGCGCCGCGCCCCTCGACGCCGACGATGATCGAGCGCAGCGTGCGGTCGTTCATGTCGATCACGCGCCGCCACACCACCTTGCGCGGGTGGATCTCCGGCGCGAGCTGCTGGTGCAGGTGGTTGTCGACGAGCGCTGCCAGGAGGTTGTGCGCCGCCGACACCGCGTGCAGGTCGCCCGTGAAGTGGAGGTTGATCTCCTCCATGGGCAGGACCTGCGACCAGCCGCCGCCGGCCGCGCCGCCCTTGAGCCCCATGCAGGGCCCGAGCGAGGGCTCGCGCACGGCGACGATCGCGCGGCGGCCGATCGCGCTCAGGGCCTGCGCGAGCCCGATGGTCGTCGTCGTCTTGCCCTCGCCGTAAGACGTCGGCGTCATGGCCGTCACCAGGACCAGCCGGCCGTCCGCCCGATCGGCGAACCGGTCGAGCAGCCCGATGGGCAACTTCGCGATGTAGCGGCCGTAGGGAAGCAGCTCGTCGCCACCCAGGCCAATCCCGCGCGCGATCTCGTCGATCGGCCGCAGGGTCACCGACTGGGCGATGTCGATGTCGGAGCGCATGGGCACCAGGCGGGAGTCAGAGGCGCGGCACGCCAAAGCTGCCGAGCAGGCCGATCAGCTGCTCGCGCCCGATGCAACGCTGGTTGTAGTAGTCCAGCAGGGCCTTCATGTCGAAGTCGATGCGGATGCCCGGCGTGCCCCGCCCGGCCGACTCTGCATCGCCCAGCACGGTGACGTCCTCCTCGGCAATGCCCTCGCGCTGCAGGAAGCCGCCGAGGATGCGGCGGCGGTCCTGCGGGTCGTGGTGCGGGCTGATCGCCCCCGTGAAGGCCTGGGCGTCGTCGTTGACGGAGGCGCGATAGCCGTAGCAGGCGTCGAGCGCCGCCTTGCGCGCCAGCGGCTCGGTGCAGAACTGAAAGGCGGTGCTGATCACCAGCGTCTTGTAGCCCATCGTCTTGAGGGTCTCGACCAGCTCGATGCTGTCCGGCGCCACCGTCATCGTGTCGCCGATACGCTTGGCGATCTCGGTCGGCAGGCCCTCGAGGCGCGCCGCGGCGGCCTCGACCGACGCGCGGGCCCGCGGCGGCCCGTACAACGCGCGCAGCTCGTCCGCCGCGATGCCCGCCTGCCCCAGGATCTGCCCGAGGGTGCCCGCCGCGATGAGGCTGGCGCCGATGTCGAAGCAGACCACCCGCTTCTTCTTGTTGAACACGTCCTCGGACTGGAAGAGCGCCCGGATCTCCAGGGCGCGCATCGCCTCGATCAGCGCCGCTTCCAGGTTCTCGAGAGGCAGCGCGGCATTGGTGATGTCCGCGTGCAGCTCCATCAGGAACACGCCCGCCCGCGCCACGGTGCGCATGAACTCGATGTTGACCCGGTAGCTGGACAGCAGTGCGGAGGTCCGGGCGATCACGCCGGGCTTGTCGCCGCCCACCAGGATGACGAGCAGGCTGCGGCGGTCGGAACGGCGCGGGACGGGCTGGTAGGGGTCCACCGCGAGGGACAGCCCCGTCTCCTCGCCGATCGTCGCGACCAGCGCCCTGAACTGCTCGGGAGACACCGTCGACTCGGCGAGGTCGACCAGCATGAACAGCGTGAACAGGCCGTGCAGCACGTCCTGGCGCATGTCCACGATGTTCGCGCGGGCGTCGGCGATGGGACGGGTGACCTGCTGGACCAGGCCGACCGCGTCACTGCCCGCGCCGTAGACCACGTAGAGCTTCTCGCGTGCTGCCATGGTGTCCTCCCGATCCGGCCCGTCGGCGGGAGGGCAGTATAGGCGGAGGCGCTACACTGTGGCGCCCCTGAACCTCCGGAGACGCCCCGTGACCGACGATCGCCGCCTGCGCCTCGGCATCCCCAAGGGAAGCCTGCAGGACACCACCCAGAAGCTCTTCCAGCGCGCCGGCTTCGACCTGCGCATCTCGGGGCGGTCCTACTACCCGGACATCGACGACCCCGAGATCCAGTGCATCCTGATCCGCCCACAGGAGATGTCGCGCTACGTCGGCCAGGGCGTGCTGGACTGCGCGATCACCGGTCTCGACTGGATCCTCGAGAACGACGCCGACGTCGCCGAGCTCGCCGACCTGCGGGCCCCTTGGCCGAACTACGGCGTGGTGCGCTGGGTGATGGCCGCGAAGCAGGACGCGCCGTTCACGAGCGTGCGCGACCTGCAGGGTTGCCGCATTGCCACCGAGGCGGTGGGCATGACGCGCCGCTTCCTGGCCGAGCACCGGGTCACGGCCGAGATCGAGTTTTCCTGGGGCGCGACGGAGGTCAAGCCGCCGATCCTCGCGGACGCGATCGTCGACGTCAGCGAGACCGGTTCCTCGCTGCGGGCCAACAACCTCAAGGTCCTGCACGTCGTGCTCGAGAGCACGCCGCGCTTCATCGCCAACCACGACGCGCTCGCGGACGACTGGAAGCGCGCGAAGATCGAGCGGGTACTGATGCTGCTCAAGGGTGCGATCGCCGCCGCCACACGCGTGCTGCTCGCCATGAACGCGCCCTGTGGGAAGGTCGACGACATCCTGCGCATCCTGCCGGCGCTGGCGACGCCCACCGTCTCCACCCTCGCCGATCCCGACTGGGTCGACCTCAGCACCGTGGTCGAGGAGAAGCTGGTGCGCGAGCTGATCCCGCAGCTCTACGCGGCGGGCGCCCGCGGCATCATCGAGGTGCCGATCAACAAGATCATCGATTGACCGAGGGTCTGACGAGATGGCCGCCTTCGGGCTCCTGGTGATCGGCGACGAGATCCTGTCGGGCAGGCGCGAGGACAGGCACTTCCCGACCGTGCGCCGGCTCCTCGCGGACCGCGGGCTCCGGCTCGCCTGGGTGAGCTATCTCGGCGACGACCGCGCGAGGCTCACCGAGGCCCTGCGGCGCAGCTTTGCCGCGGCGGACATCGTGTTCAGCACCGGCGGCATCGGTGCGACGCCCGACGACCACACCCGCCAGGCGGCGGCTGCGGCCCTCGGGATCCCGCTCGCGCTCCACCCGGAAGCCGCCGCGCTGATCGAGGCACGCACCCGCGAGGTGAACCTGCCCCTGACGCCCGAGCGCCTGCGCATGGGCGAGCTCCCGGTCGGCGCCACGCTCATCCCCAACCCGGTGAACCGCATCCCGGGGTTCTCCCTCGGGGAGCACCACTTCGTCCCGGGCTTCCCCGCCATGGCGACGCCGATGATCGAGTGGGTGCTGGACACCCGCTACCCGCACCTCTTCCACCGCGAGCAGCTGGCGGAGGCATCGTTCGTGGTGCACGGGCTCGCCGAGGCCACCCTGACCCCGCTGATGGAGGCCGTGGAGCGCGAGCTGCCGGACGCTCGGGTGTTCAGCCTGCCGCACCTTGACCCCGAGCGCCGCACGGCATACCGCATCGAGCTGGGCGCGAAGGGCTCGCCCGCGGCCGTGCAGGAGGCCCTGCAGCGCCTTCGGGCGGGCGCGGAGAGGCTGGGCGGTCGGATCAGCTGAACGCCGCGGGGGCGCTCACTCGATCTCTACCATCCGCCGGTACTCGGTCGCGTCGAAGAAGGTCTCGATCGCGACGATCCGGCCGCCGGCGATCCTGAACCAGGTGACGACCGGCACCTGCATCAGCTCGCTGATGCGGATCCGGTAGTCGACGATGGCACAGACCTCGTCCCCGTCGACGAAGGTGCGGCGGCGCTCGAGCCCTTCCAGCACCGGCCCTATCCGCGACATGTAGGCCGCGAAGGTGTCCGCGCGGTCGATGGACGCGATCGGGCTGCGGTGGGAGAACGGTCCGTCCGTCAGGCAGGCCCGCAACGCGTCGAAGTCACGAGCGGCGAAGGCCGCAAAGTAGGAATCCACCACCTGGGCGGGCGTGACATTCGAGGGCAACACCGGCGGTTCCTCGGTCGCTGCGGACGCAGCCCATTAAAGCAGGAATGCGGGGGTTTGAGCGATCGGGCGGCGCATTCTAGAGTGCCCGCATGGCCATCGAGTGCTACGCGCAGCGTCTGCTCAACCCATTCCGGGGCACGATGCTCACCATCCGCCACGAGGCCGCCGAGGCCGTGACCCTGGACGGCGTGCGCTGGGACATCTACGTAGCCAACGACCTGCTGCGCGACGGCGTCGAGGCGCGCGGCCGGGTGCAGGTCAGCGATATCCGCTACGGCAGCTGGTCCAGCGCGCAGGGCCTGCGACGGGGCTCGATCTACCCGTCGGCGGACTTCCGCCGCATGGAGGCCATGGGGGCCGTGGTCTACGAGCACCTGCTGCGCATCCACGAACAGATCCCCTTCCCGTTCGCCGACCGCTTCGAGCTGTGGCTGCTGGACTGCGAGGCCATGCCCCTCGCCCTGCTGCAGAGCGCGGTGCGCGAAGGCGACGCGACGCCCGACCATGCCCCGCACTGGCACGCCGGGATCAGCGCCCGCGAGCGCTTCCGGAGCGCCGTGCTGGGCGGGCTGACGGACGAGCCGGCGACGGCGGCCGACTACCTCGAGCGCTACGTCAACGACTGCGCCGGCCCCCGCCCGGCCGCCCAGTGGTTCGAGCGCGGCGTCCGCGGCACCGGCGTGGGACTGTGGGGCATCGGGCTGCCTGGCGGGCTCGAGGGGCGAACCCTGCCATCCGCGGCATTCCCGCCGCTCGGGCTCGCCGACCTTGGCCACGACGAGACGCACTGCCGCCTCGTCGCAGACTTCCAGGCGTGGCAGGCCCCCTGGCTGCTGACGCTCGGCCACTTGGACCGCGCGACGCGCGCGCGCCTGGAGGTGCAGGCCCGCACCCAGGCCCTCGCCGTTCAGGCACACCATCGGCTCTACCCCGAGCTCGCGGAGGAAGGAACGATCCGCGCCGCGTTGGTCGAGGCCATGCTGCGCGGGAACCCGCCCCCGGCCCCGGAACGGCGGCCGGGCTCGATCTCCACCTTTTACATCGAGCTGGAGGACGGCCCGCCCGACCTCACGCCGTCGGGATGAGCGCGCGGCGGGCTCCGGCCCGAACGGCGCCAGCGGCTCACCGCGGCGCCGGCGCCACTGTGAAATCCAGCCGCGTACCACCGCCGACGCCGTGCTGGAGGAACCAGCCGGCGGGCATCTCCAGGACGAAGCGCGCCGGGCCCGCTGCGCAGTGGCTGGTGTCGGTCCGAGGCACCATCTCGTCGGTGTTGATCACCCGCCCGTGCTCGTCCAGGAAGGCCACGCTGAGCGGCACGTAGGTGTTGCGCATCCACATGCAGTGGCGCGCGTCGTTCGGGTAGACGAACAGCATGCCGTGATCGGCCGGCATGGCGGTCCGGAACATGAGCCCAAGGTCGCGGGCATCCGGGGTGTCGGCGACCTCGGCGAGGATGCGGTGGCCGTTGGCGTCGATCGTCACCCGGTCCGCGGCGCTGGCAGCCATCGCCGCCGGGACGGCGGCGCAGAGCAGCCAGAGCGCAGCCGCCCGCAAGGTCGCGCCCTCACTCCGTGGGCGCGATGCCGCGGATGATGTAGCCGCCCGACTTCTCGTCGAACTCGAGCCGCAGCAGCTTGCGCTCCTGGGCCTCTTCGAGCAGCTTCCCGAAGGTGCGAAAGCCGTGATAGGTCTCGTTGAACCCCGGCTTGCGGCGTTTGAGCGCCTGCTTGACCATCGAGCCCCAGACCTTTTCCTCGTCGCCGCGCTCCTCGAACAGGGCCTGGATCGTCTCGAGCACGAGGTCGAGGGCCGCCTGCCGCTTCTCCTCGTCGGACTTGGACTCCGACTTCCCCTCGACCGGCGCCTTGGGTTCCGCCTTCGCCTCGTTCTTGCCGTTGCCCTTCGCCGGGGCCTTGGCAGCCGCTTTGCGGCGCGCGCTGCGCACCTTTTCGGCCTCGCGCACCAGGTCGTCGTAGTAGATGAACTCGTCGCAGTTGGCGATCAGCAGGTCGGACGTCGACTTCTTCACGCCGACGCCGATCACCATCTTGTTGTTCTCGCGCAGCTTGCCCACCAGTGGCGAGAAGTCGGAGTCGCCGCTGATGATCCCGAAGGTGTCGACGTGCGACTTGGTGTAGCAGAGGTCGAGCGCGTCGACGACCATGCGGATGTCGGCCGAGTTCTTCCCCGACTGGCGCACGTGCGGGATCTCGATCAGCTCGAAGGCCGCCTCGTGCATCGCCCCCTTGAATTCCTTGTAGCGCTCCCAGTCGCAGTAGGCCTTCTTGACCACGATGTTCCCTTTCAGCAGCAGCCGCTCCAGCACCTTCTGGATGTCGAAGGCGGGGTAGCGGGCCTCGCGCACGCCGAGCGCGACGTTCTCGAAGTCGCAGAACAGGGCCATGTTTCGGGTGTCGGATCGTCCGCTCATTGCGCTCCTTGTAGGGGTTGTTTACCGGCCGCGCCCGTCGGGCGCGCCCGCATGATCGCACGACGCGGCCTAGTCGTCCCCGCCGACGCCGCGCCGCGCACGCTTGGTGCCGGCGCGCTCGCGCTTGGCGGCCAGGCGCCGCTCCTTGGACGCCCGCGTCGGCTGGGTAGGCCGGCGCGGCTTCGGCGGCTGCGCGGCGCGCTCGATGAGCGCGACCAGACGTTCCAGCGCATCGGCCCGGTTGCGCTCGCGGGTGCGGAAGCGGTGCGCCTCGATGACCAGCACGCCCTCGCCGCTCAGCCGTCGCCCGGCCAGGCGGCCGAGCCGCTCGCGCACGTCGTCGGGCAGCGCGGCGCGCGCGAGATCGCAGCGCAGCTCCACGGCGGTCGCCACCTTGTTGACGTTCTGACCGCCGGGCCCGGGCGAGCGGACGAAGCGTTCCTCGAGCGCGTCCTCGTCCAGTGTGATGCGGGAAGTGATGCGGATCACCACTCGGACCCCGGCCGGCTCAGTCCTTGCGCCCGAGCAGGTCCTTGAGGGCCGCGAAGGGCTGGTGCGACGTGCCAGCGGCGGCCGGACCGTCCTTGCCACCGCCGGCGAGGTGGTCCTCATAGCGGCGATGCTCGTTGTCGTGGCAATAGAGGCACAGCAGCTCCCAGTTGCTGCCGTCGGGCGGGTTGTTGTCGTGGTCGCCGTCCCGGTGGTGGACCGTGAGCTCGCGCAGGTTGGCGTGCGTGAAGCTGCGCCCGCAACGGCCGCACACCCAGGGATAGAGCTTCAGCGCCCGCTCGCGATAGCCGCGCTCGCGTTCCTCGCGGGCCCGCTGCGCCGCGGCCACGACGGCGTCGAGCTTGCGCTCGTCGATCGGCGCACCGGGACGCCGCTTCGGTGGTCCACCCGCCATCCTCACCCCCTCTTCCGTCCCTCTCGCCGAAGGTCTTGCCGCGCGCGGTTACAGGCCTGCCGATCCGTGGCGGCGCTCAGGGCCGCGCCACCGGCTTGAGGCCAACGAGGAAGGCCTCGAAATCGCCGCGCGCGGGGGCAACGGTCGCCGTGGGGCCGTGCAGCTGGGCGAACAGGTTGCCCTTTGGTGTCTCCACGATGGCGGCCAGCAGGGTCTGGTCCGGCTGCGCATCGACGCCCTGCCCCATGCCGAGAGACCGCGCGTAGCTGCCGCGCAGCTCGACCAGGGTGACCGGCACGTCGCCGGCCTTCGAGGTGGTGATCACCGGCTCGACCGGTCCGCCGTCCGCGGTCGTGAACTGCGACTGCCAGCGCTCGATGTTCGCCGCGTTCGACCCGCCCTGGCCTGCGCCGAAGTAGTAGACGACGAAGGTCGCGCTGCCGGCGCCGCCAGCGCTCGCCACGCGGTACTGCAGCAGCCGCATGGTGCTGGTCGGCGGTTCCGGCTCCCAACTCGCCCCGACGACCGACTCGAGGTCGAGCAGCCGGACGGCGACCGGATCGGCAGCCCTCGCCGTGGCCGAGACCAGGAGAAGAGCCACCGCAGCCAGGTGAGAACGGTATCGGTTGCGCATTGCCAAGGGCTCCTGCAGAGGGGTGTGGCCGAGCAGCAGGTGCAGTAGATTCTCCTCGCGAGGATAGTTCAACCGCACCGGGCGCCCCGCTGGGTCGGGTTCCGGCCCCCGATCGTCGTCGCGAGGATCAACGTACCGTCGTGCGCGACGTATGATTCGGGGCGTGCCACCTGAGCATTCGACCCCGCCATTCCAGGCCGGCCTGCCGCCTGACCGACGACCCCCATCCCCGCCCGCATCGAGACATGTTCAGCCGCGAGACGCGCATCGCCCTGCCGCCCTGGATCGACGACGCCGTCGACGGCGCGACGGTCTGCGCGGGCGACGAGGCCAAGATGGCGCTGGCCGTCCGGCTCGCCTCCCTGAACGTCGAGCACGGTCTGGGCGGGCCCTTCGGCGCCGCCGTCTTCGAGCAGGCGAGCGGCCGGCTCGTCGCGGTCGGCGTCAACCGCGTGGTCGAGCACCGGTGCAGCGTGGCCCACGCCGAGATGGTCGCGATCATGCTCGCGCAGGCGACGCTCGGCTGCCACACGCTCGCGAACGGTCCGGCCCGCGACTACGTCCTCGCGACCTCGGCCCAGCCCTGCGCGATGTGCTACGGGGCACTCGGCTGGTCGGGGATTTCGCGCCTCCTGATCGGCGCCCGACGCGAGGACGTGGAGTCGATCACCGGCTTCGACGAAGGTCCGCTACCCGACGACTGGCGGGCGGGCCTCGAGCGGCGCGGCATCGCGGTGGTCCGCGACCTGCTGCGCGAGCAGGCCTGCGCGCCCCTGCACCGCTATCGCACCGCCGGCGGGCTGGTGTACTGAGTCAGAGGCCCCATGACCCGGAGGGAGAGATGAAGCTGCTGTACCTCGTGCACGTGCTGGCCACCGTCGTCTGGGTCGGCGGGATGTTCTTCGCTCACCAGTGCCTCAGGCCAGTCGTCCTGGCCCAGCTGGAGGGGCCGCAGCGACTGCGGCTGTGGAGCGGCGTCTTCGGGCGCTTCTTTCCGTGGGTCTGGCTGTCGGTGCTCCTGCTGCTCGCGAGCGGCCACGGGCTCATCTACGCCTTCGGCGGCTTCAGGGCGGTGCCGATGCACGTGCACCTGATGACCGGCATCGGCTACCTGATGGCGGCGATCTTCGCGTTCATCTACTTCGTGCCCTATGCGCGGCTGCGCCGCGCCGTGGCGGCGGAGGACTGGAAGGCCGGCGCGGCGGCGCAGGACCTCATCCGCCGGCTGGTCGGCACCAACCTCGTGCTGGGGCTTGCCAACGTAGCGCTGGTGTTCGTGCTGCCGGTGCTGTCGTGAGGATAGCTCGGGTGGTGGTGCGCTTCGGCTGCTGCCGCGGGTGTACCTGACCCACTCGGACACGCCGTGAATACGTCCCTGTAGGCTCGTAAGCGGCATCCCTGCCGCTTACGGTCCTCGTGGGTCAGGTACACCCGCTGCCTTGACGTGGTACACCAAGACCTCGCGCGGCCCGGAGCCGGTTGGCCGCGAGCAGCGCACAGGGATGTGCGCGGTAGCGAGTGGATCTTGGATGATCCATCGAGCGGTGA
>Ga0208980_10000108_pt1 | contig 39622 bp, 36 predicted proteins | sample WetSurMetagenome_3_FD_187993 | JGI IMG/M metagenome (GOLD analysis project Ga0208980, IMG submission 187993) | Wetland microbial communities from Twitchell Island in the Sacramento Delta, sample from surface sediment Aug2011 Site A1 Bulk (version 2) | ecosystem: Environmental > Aquatic > Marine...
AAATCGGTATTGTAGAGTTCTTCAAATTCGGCCAACTTCTTTCGAAGGAATTTGCCGCCGTCTTCGGCTTCATCGGTGTAATAAAGAATCGAATACGGAAAAGGCTTGGAAACGGGAGCCCACAAGACAGTGGGTATATTTTTACCGGTTATTTCAAGAATGGTTAAAGCCATTTGTCCTCCATTGGAATGTCCCCAAAGAAACAGATTATTCTTGTCATATTTATCAATTGAACCAATTGAGGCAAGAAGGTTAAGGGCTGTCACGTAAGTCTGAAAGCGGCTTTCGAAAACATTCTCCGATTCAATGTCGCTTTCACCATAGCCCAAAAAGTCCGGTGCAACGGTAATAAAGCCGTTATCGGCAAAGTACTCCGCCCCCCTTTTGGTGCCCATGCCGGATTGATAGATTTGCTGATCAACAAATCCTCTAAGCATCAAAATAAGGGGAAAGGAATTGCCTTCATTCGGAATATTGATGACTCCGGTTGTCTTTTTAAAGTTTTTTTGGTCCATTGTCGGGGAAAAGGAAAGAGAAAAAAGGTATGACGTATATTTGTCTTCCTCTGAGAGTGTCCTTTCTATGACTAAATTACCTTTGGGAGCCGTGTAATTGAATAAATTCTCAAAGGCGTATTTGTCCAGTGGTCTTGGGATAACTTTGGTAACGACATTTTTCTGTGACTTGGGAATCAAATAGTGGCCAAGAAAGGAATTTAAAAACCAACCGAGGATAATCAGAAGAAGAGGAACAAAAATATGAATCAGTCTTTTCTTCATACCTTATCTTATCATGGAGTTTTATTTCCCGATTCTGGATAAATCGAGCAAACTGCCGACTTTGAAGCCGGAAGCATCGGAAAATCCGGCCGGCACTTCCAGAATGTAATCAACGGCTTCCCGGAAGGTGTACTTTTTGAGATTCTGATCCGTCGTACCCGCTTCGGGTATGGGAACTTCTTTATCGATTTTGACGATCTTGTCATCGTTAATCCAAACAATATCAATGGGGATAAGCATATCCTTCATCCAAAAAACAGGAAAGATATCTTTATTTTTAAAGATAAACAACATTCCGCTGCCCTCTTTTAATTCTTTTCTTCCGGAAAGCCCCTTTTCCCTTAAGACCTCCGTGTCGGCAATCTCAGCATTAATCTTGGTTTGGTTAACATAGATTACTTTTTGGTTTAGCGGTGTAGGGATAACCAGAGCTTTAAATTTGGTATTGGCACCCGTTTTTTGAAAGAAAAGGCCAACGGCCAGGATAAAAGCAAAAACGGCTAATATTGGTAAAAGGATTTGTTTCATGGACTGGTAATTTCATCCCCCATGACAGAGGGACTGTTTTGAACGGACGAAATATACTCTTTAGGTTTTTGGGAAAAGAGGATGGTCAGAATAAGAACGAAGATCAGAATGGGAAGAAGTAAAAGAAGGTACTTTGAATGCTTGCCTATATCCTCGGGGTTAAGGTGAATAATGTCAGGCATATAAATATTATATACCAAAGTGCCCTCGAGAGGACTCGAACCTCTAAGAGATAAATCTCACAGGATCCTAAATCCTGCGCGTCTACCAATTCCGCCACGAGGGCATACTTGTATTTTACCTTTTTTGGGCTCTTGACTCAAAAAAAGACCCCGTATTGCTACGGGGCCAGGAAAAATCCCAACGCTCGATAGGTTATTAGCCTACTTGCCTCGGAATCTGTGAGAACTATAGCATTACACTACAGGTCTTGTCAAGTCCTCCAGGCTGGGGTATATAAGCGTTTATATAGCCTTAAATGAGGTTTTGGGACTATCCCCTTTTCTGTGCTAAAAGGAATATTGAAGGTCCAAAATTAATGTAAGAAAATGGTTTTTGTAGGTATTTCTCCAAGGACAAAAGGGCCGGTAAGGAAATGGTATTTTTTAGCCCTTGGAATCTGATGTTGGAAACCGATCTTTTTTCCAAGACCCGAAAGCCATAATCCTTCAGTTTATGAACGACGATGTCGGGATGATAATTGATAAAGGGAAGAGTTTTGTTTTTAATTGCTTTTTTACTTCTTAAATCCTTGGGGAAAATATCCAGGGGAAAAGTAAAATTACCGACAAAAAATTCCTTCATTGTGGCCTTAAAATGGCCTTTATTAGGAAATTCGAGCAGGAGATAGCCGTTGGGTTTAAGAAGTTTGGAAATGATTTGAAGCGCTTTTTCGGAGTCCTCTAAATGATGAACCACCCTGACCATGACCACAAGATCAATCGAATGTGTTTTTATCTTTTTATCCAGGTTTTCGACTTTCGATTGAACAAATTTGATTTTTCGGTTGTCTTTGTATTTCTCTCTGGCAATTTTCAGAAGGCATGAGGAGGGGTCGGTAAGGATGATTTTTTTGGCCCGGAAAAGATAAGTGGGGGTAAGTCTGGAATAGCCTGAGCCAATATCCAAAATTGTTTCAATTTTATGAATTCTTTCCAATAGGGATTTAATGGCGATAATTTCGGATTGGTGTTCGTATTCCCGGTTTTCCCAGTATTGCGGGTAGTCGTAGGTATCGTAGGCGGCTGGCATATAGTTAGTGTATAAGCATACTCTGAAGCGCTGTCCAAATCAAAACGGTTACCGCATTTCGGCCATGAACTTATTGACGCCAAAGGCCCATGAACCCTGGGAAAGCGGGGTGTATTTGGACATGATGTCTTCAATCGATTCATACCCTTTGTCGATATATTCTTCTTTTAAGCCTTGGGAGACGGTTTGAATACCTTCTTCAAAAGAGGAAAAACCCAAACTGCCTTTGGAATGAATACCCCACCCCCAGCAGTTATAGCTTTGGGGAGGAATTATTTTACACAAGTTTGATTCCTGCTGGGCAATGGCCGTAATCAATCTGAAATCCAACCCGTTTTTATCGGCTTCGGCCACGATGGTCTCGGCAAAAGGTACAAGCGGTGAATGATAAGCGTCAAGATATTGTTTGAGAATTTCCGGTCTGGCATCGCCACCTTCAGCAAAACCGCTTAAGGAAGGAATAACGGCCGGAAGGGAGGCAAATACCCTTACGCCGGAAGTGTTTTTGCTTAAAAGAATATTTTCTTTAGCCGCCACCTTCTTTTCAACTTCGGAATAGTTTTTTAAGGAAATTAAGGAGACTAAACAACCGATAATAACGGCCGGCGTTAAGGCAAAGAAGAAGGCTGAAAAGATAAGGTTCTTCCAGAATGATATCGTTTCTTTTCTTTCAAGGTTATTTTTTTCCATACAAACAAAACCTGTCTTGTTTCAGGATGACAAAAATGAAGGTAAAAGTCAAGAAAAATTAAGTGACTTAACTTTCCGTTGCTTCGAACTTTTCTGTAACTGAATTTGTGGAGTATATGAAAAAATGGAAAAATATATTCGGTTTAACCTATCTGTAAATATGCAGAGTTTGTTAAACTATCTGAAAGGGGAAGGCTCCAAGTAAAACCTAAAATATCTTTTTGTCTATCTAAATTTTTTTCATCCCGTGAGATCTTTACATTCCACATGGCATCAGATACTTTTTCAACAATCTCTTTTGTTAAACCCTCAAAACTTATAAATCTTATATTTCCATTTGGAAAATATTCTACCCTTATAGTAGGGGCATATTCATTTTCTTCAAAAACTTTCTGAGCAGATACGTATGCTTCACAAAGAGCAGGTCGCATTAGAGAGGTCAAAGGTGTTATCTTTTCTTTTTCCATCAAACAAATGTTATCTATAATCTTTAGAAAGTCAATCTATTATGTGGAGAGTGAAAAGTAATAAGTGAGCCCAGAAGGATTCGAACCTTCAACCTCTTCCTTAAGAGGGAATTGCTCTACCATTGAGCTATGGGCCCTTACTTAGCTTTATATTATAGCAAAGTTAAACGATTTCTTCCTTTTTGACCCTGATGAAGCGGATCCACTCTTCGATGAATTCGAAGATGAGTTTAAGGGGTGCTTCCAGAATAAGATCAAAAATAAAAGCCAGGAAATTGATTTTGGCGATTTCTCTTGACAGAAAATCCCCTGCCCTGAGGATAGGCAGAAAAAAGAAATCGATGATTGGTTCGATGAAAGAAGCCTTTTCCTTAACTTGGTACTCCTGAGCCGATTTTCGAATACGGTAGGCAAAGATTGTGACCAGGGCGACAAAGAAAATAAAAACCGTTTGGCTGACGATGTTGAAATGCAATTTGGAAAGAATAAAAAAGATAAACCCAAATGAAAGAAGAAAACCGAGAGAGTAAAGAAGGGTAAAGACGAAGGCCAGCCTTGGTCTTCTTTTATTGAATTCCACTCCCTGAAAATCAACTTCCTTTTTAAAGCTGTCAAAGTTGTAAACGATTTCCTGAATATTTTTATTTAAAAGATTGGTGTTTTCGATATCAGGCGGAGTTATTAGTTTGGCAATCAGGTAAAGCAAAAGCGGCGGAAAGATCAAATTAACTCCTATCGGTAAATAATTGATCTTTTTGATGATGAGAAGATCGTAAGGAACCTCCATGGCAAAAGCAAAAACCATCTTCGTCAAAAAGATGTAGATAACGCTTCTGCCTATGGCCCTGGTTATCTTGGAATCGATTTCGGCGTATTTGGCTTCGGCTACTTCATACAGTTTTTTTTGAAAACTTTTCGGGTCGGCTATTAACTTCCCAACATTACCGTCCTCTGCATAGAAGATATCCCTTAAAAGCCTGAAAGACGGCAGATGTCTCTTTAAGTATTTGGAAAGAATGCTTAAAGCCGGATCTTTTAAGCAGGAATCAATCAGACTCAGGTTTTTGAATAACAATTCCTCTTTTTGGCCGTTTAGGCTGTCTTTACCTTCGTTAAACCAGGAAGGATAAATGAGGCGCAGAAGGTAATAGGAAATAAGAGCATTGTCCTCCAGGGAAAAATATTTCTTGATACTTATGTAGGTCAGTATGTTTAAGCGTTCTTCATCGATTTCGGGGATTTTAATCTTTTCCCTTAAAGCCTGATAAACAAAGTCGGAAAAAGCTTCTCTTTTCTCCGATGAAATAATTGCTTCGTCAATTTCCGAGGATGCCAGGCCGACAATCGTTTCCCATTTTAAATTCTGAAAGTTAAGGATGTTGGCAAAATACTTATTTTTAATCTCCAGGTATTTGGCAATGATATGGCTGATTTTGGCCATTTTTTCTTCACCGATTAATGACGCATCGATGTATTTGGCCCAAGCCAATTCAACGCTTAGGTTTTCGGCAATTTTACGTGAGTTTTTGGTTAAGAGCGTTTGCCTTCTTAAGATTCGCTCGATGGCGGCTCTTCTGACCAAATGATCGGCCCGAAACTCGACCGCGTTTCTGGCTTTTTCATACAAAACGGCCAAGGTGGTGACGGTTGGACTGATGGAAAGAGAAGATTGTTTTTGTGAAGGTAAATGCGCTTCCTTTTCAAAAACCGAAATTAAAGCGGTGACATAGCCTGATAGTTTCATAATTTTTTGTATGTTAGCACAATTATTTAAAATAATTTAATAATTGTGAACTTGCCTGATTTGGCTATGTTCTGACCATCTTTGGTTAAAAGAAGCTGGTCGGAATAAAGACCTGTTTTGTCTTTGGTTTTACCCTTAAAGATCAAGATGCCATTATTTTCGGGAGTAAGTTCCGAATGGCTAAAACTTAAAATTTTTATTTCACCGTTGGCAGTTTTTAAGTTGAAGGTGTTGTTATCCCAAATCGTTTGACCGGTGTTTTCAATAACGGCAATACCGGTAAAGACATCGGAATTAATCAATATCGGCTGAACGTAGATATTTAAGATCTTTCCGGTGGTGTATTGTCTGGGAACACCGTTCACTTTTTTAAGATTTAAAACATTGTTGTAGAAAGAATAGTAACTGCCGTCTTTCTTTTGCCAGGAAAAGTTTTCGAATGGCGGTTCCAGATATTTAAAAACAAAGGGCGTTACGGCAACAACCTGTTTATCACTCCAAACGTAGTTAAAAGCGTATTCGTACTTTCCTCCCAATAAGGATGGAGATAGTTTTTTCCTGTCTTTAGTGTCCATATTGTGAATCCAGCCGGTTTCGGTGATAAAGACGGGTAGGTTTTTATTAAGACCGAAGGACTTCAATAAATTAAGCTCCCAAACATATGTTTTAAGACTTCCCCTGCCGGTTGCATATTCCGATCCGGAAAAAGCCGGGTTAGGGTATGAATGGGAATTCCAACCGTCAATGTATTTTAAGAATTCGGGGTTAGATTCAAGAAGAAGGTTTAGATATTTAACTTCATCCATCGTTTCCTTAGTGTTGGCGGCTGAAGCATCAAAACCGGCCTGTAAAAGAAAGAAATCGGGATTGGAGGCTTTTAGTTTTTTGGCAAAAGCTAAATAATAATTTCCGTATTCTTTGGGATTTATTTCCCCTCCCCACTCTTTGGCATGATTTGGTTCATTACCGATGGCGACGTAGCGGTTTTCAATAACCCAGTTTAAGGAAGAAAGAAAAGATACCCAGCCGTCAATTTCGTCAACGCTTGGTTTTTCCCAGTTGTTGTTCTCAAGTCTGGTGGCAATTCTGACGATCGGGATTAAATGGAGCTTCCTGGCTTTATCAAATACCTTCTGCCAGCGCCTGATATCTCTCTCGTCTTTCCTGATGACAAAGGTGACATACCCCCAGTCTCCGCCCTGTGAATTAACCAACTTGGCAGCCTCTTCCAAATCAACGGGGTCGGCAATGTGAATTCCAAAGCGGTTGTTATCAACCAAAAGAGGATCATATAAAGCGAGGGCTGATTTAGGAAAAATAAACAGCAGGCATATGGCAATTAAGACAGCTTTGAACATAATGGTGCCCCCGGGAAGAATCGAACTTCCATTACTGGTTCCGAAGACCAGTGCTTTATCCGTTAAGCTACGAGGGCAAAAAACCAATTTAGCCTGTATAATTATACCTTAAATGACGGACTTTTCCGAAAACATCGAATTTATCGAAAAAGAGTTGAGGGAAACCCCCTACCACAAAGGGACAGAGCACTATATCGGAAAGATGAGAGCCAGACTGGCCAGACTGAAGGATAAGCAGTTGGAAGGCTTTATGAAATCCAAAGGTGGTGGCGGTGGAGGCGGATATGCCGTTAAAAAAGAAGGCGATGCCACGGTTGTTTTAATCGGCTCCCCATCGGTTGGTAAATCAACCCTTATTAATAAGTTGACTAACGCCGAATCAAAAGTGGCCCCTTATTCTTTTACGACCGTGTCCGTAATTCCCGGTATGCTTATCTATAAAGAGGCCTACATTCAGATTCTTGATGTTCCGGGATTAATCGAAGGCGCCAGGTTAGGCAAAGGCCGGGGCAAGGAAGTCTTATCGGTTGCCCGGGGAGCCGACCTCTTGGTTATTATGACTGACGTTAAAAGAAAAGATGACATCAAAAAACTCATTTTTGAGTTGGAAAAATCAGGCATTCGGATAAACAGGCAAAAACCCCTTATAAGAATAGAAAAAAAGATTGACGGAGGCTTGTATATTCATTCCAATATCCATCAGGATCTATCAGAAGAACTGATTAAGGATGTGGCCCTGGAATTCGGCATCAAAAATGCCGATATTACCTTGAAAGAAAAAGTATCCTTGGAGGGCCTGATTGACTCTTTTTCCAAAAACCGGGTCTATATTCCGGCCTTGTTTATCATCAATAAAATCGATGAGGTGAAAAATCTCAAAAAAGAGGAAGGGTATCTTTATATGAGTGCCGATAAGGAAGAAGGGCTTGAGGAATTTAAGGAAGCTATCTATAAAGCCCTGAATCTTATTACGGTCTATTTGGTTAAAGAAGATGAGGATCCGAATTTTGACTCCCCAGTCATTATGAAGGAGGGAAATACTTTTCAGGATCTTTTGGAAAAGCTGGGAACAAATTTCACCGAAAAGTATAAAATGGCCAAGATCTGGGGAAGGCAGGCCAGATTTCCCGGCCAGGAAATTCCTTTAAAGACCAAGCTGACAGACGGACTTCAGGCCAGATTCGTTTAAATTCAATTAAGGCCCAATTTTTGCTATAATTGCACTGTTCCTTTAAATTAATTAGCCGGAGTGGCGAAATGGTAGACGCGCACGCTTCAGGTGCGTGTTCCCTCACGGGATTGCAGGTTCGACTCCTGTCTCCGGCACATAAACATTTTAAATATTAGCGGGGATGCTGAAATTGGTAGACAGGCTATCTTGAGGAGGTAGTGCCGCAAGGCGTGGAGGTTCAAATCCTCTTCCCCGCACTTAGTTGATCGCTTAGCTCAGTTGGTAGAGCGTCTGATTTACATTCAGAAGGTCGGGGGTTCGAGACCCTCAGCGATCACAGGATTTATTTGATAAAATACAAATAAGCCGAGATAGCCAAGGTGGTCACGGCGGGCGCCTGAAGAGCGTCAGATATGTGTTCGACTCACATTCTCGGCACAAAGGATTAGATATGAACCATCATATTATACCTGCTATAATATGATTATGCCTCGAAATATATTATATAAAAAAGCTCTAAGGTTAAGGAGAGAAGGTTTCAGTTATAACAAGATTAAAAAAGAACTTGGTGTTCAAAAAAGTACACTATCTTATTGGTTTTCAAAAGAGGATTGGTCTATTAAGGTTAAGAGAAAATCTTTGGAAAAGTTAAAAGAGCTGTCGAAAACAACTATTAAAAAAGCCCATAAAGCTAGAATGAGTAAGACAGAAAAGAGGCATGCGGATTTTAGAAAACAAGCCCGTTTAGAGTATGGCACACTGAAAGAAAGGCGATTGTTTAACGTGGGTCTGGGAATATATTGGGGAGAGGGCAATAAGGCAAACAGGAGTATCGTGAGCGTTTCCAACACGGATCCCCTATTGATGAAAATCGTTGTTGATTTTTATCGCAAGATATTGCATATACCGAATGACAAATTAAGAATTGGGCTTTTTTCCTACGAGGATTTAGATGAAGATACATTGAAAAAATATTGGTCAGCACTTTTAAAGGTCCCGGTAAAGCAATTTATAAAAACCCAAACACTAAAGGGCTCGAATACTAAAAGAACCTCAAAATACGGTATTTGTAGCTTATACTTTTCAAGTACCGAAATGAGTATTAAAATACAGGAGTGGATGAGGTGTTTTAGTCAAGATAAGCGGGAGTAGCTTAGTGGTAGAGCGCAACATTGCCAATGTTGAGGTCGCGGGTTCAAATCCCGTCTCCCGCTCTTAGTATGGCCTTGTAGCTCAACGGATAGAGCAAATCCCTTCTAAGGATGAGATGGAAGTTCGATTCTTCCCAGGGTCACTTTTTTAGGGCAAGTTGAATTAAATTGGTAGCAAAAGCTAACCCAATAAGATAGGTAAACTTAACCACGCCAAAACCCGAATAGGGTGCAATTCTGGCGACAATCCATAAGGCAACAAAGTTAATAATCCAGAAAGCAAAGGCTTTGGTTATTTTGTTTAGTTTAATCGTTTTGATCCTAGCCAAAAAAAGATCTGCAACGTCTACTAAAACGGTGACCAAAAAGCCAGAGATAATAATGGCGGCAAGTAGTGACAACTTATGGGTTCCCAAAACAAACTTGCCGGGCATGACTTGGCTGGCCAGATAAATAAAGACCGAGCCGTGAATCCAAGGAAGAATAAACTTTTTAAATCTTTTCATAGTAATCACCACCTATTCTTATTTAAAGATAGTAAACATCGGTACCTTTTGTCAATTAAGTTCAAAAAAGGTAAAATACAAGGGTACGGGAATATTAGCCGAGGTGGCGGAATGGCAGACGCGCTGGCCTTAAGAGCCTGTGACAAATTTTTGTCGTGAGGGTTCGACTCCCTCTCTCGGCACCGTAAACGGAGTGTGGCTCAGCTGGTAGAGCGCCGCGTTTGGGACGCGGAGGTCCCCGGTTCGAATCCGGGCACTCCGACATTAGATTAAGTACATTTATAACTAGCGGGTATGGTTCAATGGTAGAACAGGAGATTTCCAATCTCTTAACGGGGGTTCGATTCCCCCTACCCGCTCCCTGGTGGCTGTAGCTCAGTTGGTTAGAGCGCCTCCCTGTGGAGGAGGAGGTCGCGAGTTCGAGTCTCGTCAGCCACCCATACCCCATAACACTTGACATTTAGCCTCAATTAAAGTATCTTTTCTCTATCTAAATAAGCAATATCAGGCTTAATATGCGCCTGTTTAAGTGTTTATAGTGGTAAATTTCTCTTGCACGTTAATAAATAGTTTGTTAGTTAATCACATATATTCTCAATGAAAGGAGAAAAACATGACTCTCGATGAAGTATATGAAGAGTGTATTAAGATGAAAAAGGACGAGAGACGCTTCTTTGAACTGGATCATGACCCAAAGAGTGGCGAGTTGAACGTCTTAGTCGTCAAAATTGCTCTAGGTAGAAAAGCCCATGACGGTTGTGTGGTTGCACTTAATAGAAGTGAACGACATCTTAGTGCATATTGCTTAAGACAATAATTACCATAACGCAAACTCTATCAAGAGAAATGCCCTCCTTACGGATGGAAACTATTTAACAAAATTTTGTTAAGTGGTTTCTTGAAGTATAGGAGGGTTTTTTATTGGCTTAAAAACTGAAGAGCATAAGAATTTCCGGAAATCCAGGTTCGAACATCGACTGGTAAGTGACCCATACTCCATAACATTGACTTTTGCTTCATATTTGATAATATTCACCTAACTCACAACGCGTGGGTTTGAAATAATTTAAAAAATTAATCCCAAACTAAAACTGGAGGTAGAAAATGAGTACACAAGGTAAGAATAGTAGAATGGGCGCGGTTGTTCGAGAAATCAACGGCCAGCTAGTGTTGGACGATCCAGATGCGATGGCGGTAATTAATACGGTTAATAAGTTAAACTGTCAAGCTACGCTGGAGATGAATGCGGATCGCGTTAAACACTTTCAGAACCGTTTAACGGAACGTGGTTTAACTGCTGATCAAGCCGTTATTGTAGTCATAAAAGTTGACGACATTCATGGAGGTCCACTCGCTGAAATATTGATGCCCGGCTATGACTGGCAATCAATCCGCGATAAAGGAGAAGTTCCTTTTGCACGGGGAATTGCCGAGAGAAATGGAATCGAGGAAGCACTCGATACATTTGACAAGGAAGCCGCAGCAAAGTTGCATGGTATGAAAGACACTGCTGTTGTAGTTGTTGATTACGGCGTTGCCGAAATATTTGCAGCTTAATCCATTGTAACTAGAAAGGAAGGAAAAATGTTTAGATGGATGGTTTTAGGAATGGCCATTCAAGCAGCTATAACTGCAGGGCTTGCCGCTTTAGGATTGATTACTCTTTCCGTCGGGCAACAAGCTATTGTCGCTTTCTTACTTGGAGTAATCGCCATAGTCGCATGGGGATTTAACAATAAAAAAGAAAGCAAGTAAAGTAAGTTAAAACCTGGAGTAGATCCAAACAATCTCAACTCCAGGTTTTTTATTGGATTGAGAACTGATTATTAATATTTCAGGAAAAAAAGTTCAACATCGACTGGTAAATGACCCAGATTAATTTTCTATCTGTAGCACTAATAAATAATTAACTTGAAGAATTCCCTAATTAATATTCGATTTTGGAATTATGAATTTCTTCCAATCAGGGAAGGATAAACCCTGAATAATTCCGCCAACCAAAAAACCTTTTGAAAACAACGTTTCTAAATAGCCGACATTAATCGTTAACGTGATAATTAAAATAATACTGTAAGTCAGCCAATGGTGGATATGAACTGTTTTATTTTTAAGAAGAATTTTAATGTTTGGACTGAACTGAAGAAACTTAATCTTTATGTGTGGCAACCTGTTGTTTATTTTGCACCCGTTTTTCGATATAGATTTGTTTAAATGGTAACTTAAATAGGCGGAAAGGATGAAGAGCAGATAATTCATTATGTATTATTAATTTTACTATAAATAAATACTATTTATTCATTATCTCCTCTTTAAGTTTTATTAGGACCAGTTTTAAGCGTCCGACACCGGAGCTTACCCATTCATAAGTGCTATCATGATCACCATCCTGCAGGGGAATTTTCAGGGCAGAAAAGTGCGTCTGATGAATTTTTTTCTCAACTTCCGTCGGTACTTTATGTTCCGCTTGTTCGCTTTCTTGTTTTTCCGGGCTCATATAAATATTAGCGTCAGAATATTAATTATTTTCTTTTAATCGTGTAAAGGGTAGGGTGATAAAGGAAAGCCGCCGGGGAGTCTTCGACCAGGAATCTTTGGAAATCAAGGTAAATCTTTTTTCTTTCCTCTTTGTTTAATTGTGTTCTCCCGTCTTCCAGGAGTTTATCGATTCTCGGGCTTTGATAATGTGTGATATTCAGGCTGCTTTGGGTTGAATGCCACATGGCGTATTGATCGGGGTCCTTGGGTATCTCATAGATGGCAATTAAGGCCTGATATTCGCTTGGAATTTCACTTAAGACCTGTATTTGGGTTTTAATGCCCAGTTTTTCCCAATCGACCGCCACCTTTTCGGCTACGGAAAGAAGAATGGGAATAGTGATGAGCTTAATCGGTTCATCGTTTTTGAGTTCTTTGGGAACCCCCTCGTAAAGTTCCTTGGCTCTGTCCAAATCATAATTATATGGCTTAACCTGGGGGTTATAAGCCCAGGAAAGAGGTGAAATAGAATCAAGAGCCCTATCAGAGCTTAATTTTTCCTTATCAATCGCGTAGTTAAGAGCCTGACGGAAGGTTTTTTCGCCCAGTTTTTTATCCTGGATGTTAAAAAAGACGGCCACGAAGCTACCATAATCCGGCTCTTTTTCAATTAACAGATTTGGCCATTTGTTTAGAGGTTCTGGGCTTAGGACTTTTTCGATAATATCAACCTGACCGAGTTTAAAAGCCAGTTTAGTCCTTTCCTCCGAAGGGTAGAATTTAAAAATCTTTTTATTGCCCGATTTATCCTCCAAGGTCAGTTGCTCTACCTTGCCGGAAAGAGTTCTGGCTTTAACAACTTTCCATTCCCCTGTTCCCAAAAGGCCTTTTTTAAAGATGGGTTTGGCGACAACCGCCGGAAAGGGAGAAAACGAATTTTGGAGAGTGAAGACAATGGTTTTCTCATCCGGCCTGGAAACCTGGGCATCACTGAATTCGTACTTCAGATCGTCTGAAGTTATCTTTTTCCCGTCCTGCCAAACCTTGTTTTCGTCTAAAGTAAAAGTCCAAGTTTTCCCGTCTTCGGAGTATTGCCAACTACTGGCCAGACCGGCTTCAATGCTGCCCGTTTCGTCTATTCTGGTTAGCCCCTCCCCTATTAAATTAAGAATTGAAGTAGGGAGACTTTCAAAAGCATACTTACCGGAAACACCAATTCTTTCAGTGTTCTTATCGGTAATCTTGGTTTTGTATAGATTGAGGGCAAAAAACATGGCGATGCCTATTAAGATACCTAATAAAAGAAGGGCTTTAAAACGAACAACGAAAGCGGTAATAAGACGGATTAAATATCTTAAAGACATAAGAGTCTTAAATGAACAGCTGCAGTATGGAAATAATGATAAAAATAGCGGAAAAAACAAAGGTCAGTTTAAAAATAAGCTTTTCAAGACCCCTTCTGGTAAAAGACGAAGCCGAAACGCTTCGGCCAAAACCGGTCCCTTTGCTTTGAACTAAAATCATGGCCATGAGACATACGGCCACAATCATCTGTAAAACTAAAATCGCTTCTTTCATAGGGACATTATAAATTAAAGAGGCTATCTAAAGCAAAGTTACTTTGTTAACCAATGAAAAAAGGAAGCAATAAAGGAAAAAAGGAAGGAGAATAAAACGAAAGCCAAAATACCCTGGACGTTAATTGAAGGAACATCAAACCATTTGGACGAAAAACCGGTAAAGGCAAACCCAACGATCTTAAAGCCGGGTACAACCAGGGTTACCAGAAATAAAGCAATGGCCGAAGACACCCATTTAAAAAGGCCGAAGGTAATAAGGTTTAAGGGAATAAGCAGGACATTGATAATCGGTTTAATCAAAAGAGTGGCCACGGTTAATCCAACACCCGCCAGAAGAAGACTCGGGATACCGTTTTCAAAGATTATGCCGGAAACAAAAGTCGAAATAATATAGAGGCAAAAAGTATCAATAATGTAATGTCTTAAAATTCCCTTCATAATTTAAGTATTACTTTTGGGAAGGAAGTTGTCAATCAATTAATTTTTCAAAAGGGTGTTAACAAACAGCTGATGATGATATTTTTGGGCAAAACGATGGGCTTCGTCCCTTAACCTTTTAAGAAGATATAAAGCTTGGCTGTCTTTAAGCCTTATTTCCTTAAAATGAACCGTTTCCCCTTCTTCATAAGGAATAACGATGGTTTCTTCTCTTTTGGCGAGACCGATAACATTAATCTTTTCCTTTGCAAAGTGGCGATAAAAGACCGAAGCTTGCGGTTTACCGCCGTCAACGACAATTAAGTCGGGCTTTCCCCAGGTATTAAAGTTTTTGATTCTTCTTTGGGCAATTTCCATTAAGGAAGCCACATCGCTGTTGCTCTCATTTTGTCTGATTTTAAATTTCCGATACAGACTTTTTTCGGGAAAGCCTGCGATAAAGGTAACCATTGAAGCGGTTGGAGAGGCTCCCGAGAGATGAGCTACGTCAAAACACTCGATTCTGGAAAGAGTTTTAATCGGGAAAAAAAGGTTTAAGACCTTTTTAAGCTCTCCCAACCCTTTCTGGCTTAAGTCTTCGCTAAGGTTGGGGTTTTGAATGAATTGACCGATGTCGTTTTTGGTTGAAAGTACGTATTTTAAATTATCCAGTTTTATTTTATATTCTTGGGCTTTTTCATAATTAAAATCCTTGGAATAAAACGCAATTTCTCTTAAAAGACTCTTCTCCAGGACTTTATTTTTTCGATTTAACAAAAGGATGATTAACTTAATATTTTTAAGGTATGTTTTTCTTAAAGCACTTTTTATTTGAGGGTCTTTTTCATTTTCGATTTCCGAGGGACAGGGATTACATAAGTTTAAGGAATGTAAAAAACAGGCCTTTTTACCGATTTTATGATCGGAATAAGGAAAACTCTTTCTGATCATCTTTAAAACCGATTTAACAATCCGGGCGTTCGGGAAGGGGCCAAAAAAAGCCAGGTTAGCTTCTTTTTCGGATAACTTTCTGGCCGTTAAGACACGGGAATATTCTTCCTTGGTAACCCTGATATATAAAGGGTTTTTGTCATCCTTGAGAAGAATATTGTATTTGGGCTGATACTTTTTAACTAAGGATGCTTCCAAAAGCAGAGCCTCCAACTCACTGGTCACTTTAATAAAACCGACTTCTTGGGCCTCCCCGATCATCTTTTTGGTTTTAGGTAAAAGATCAACCGTGAGGTAGCTTTTTAAACGATTCTTTAAATTAACGGCCTTACCGATATAAACCGGTTTGCCATTATTTTTAAAAATATAAATGCCTGGTTCCTGGGGAAGCTTATTAAAACTATTCTTATTGATGGCTATCGTTTGGCGTATCATTTTTCCTGAACGTAATCTTTCTAAGAGCAGCTGATATTTTTTTAATAAAGCCGAAGTGTAATTTTTTCAACTTTAATAAAATAACAAGGACGATAATAATCAAAAAAGCCGATAAAAACAAAAGATTGTAAACGATTACCTGGTTTTTTGAGGTGGCTATTTCAACCGATGAATCCAAAATCTGTATGGAAACCTTATTGGGCATTTTGCCGGCCACGAAACTGAACGGTATCGGAACCGTCATTTTGTAATCGCCATAGGGCGGTATAACCTCAATTGTGCTTTTATCAAATAATTTCGAATCAAAATAAACCATCGGATTAAGGTTATAAAGGGCTACCGGACCAGGATTTTTAATGGTGATGTTAATTTTAGAAGAAGTAAAAAGAAATGATTTGCTTAAAGAGGATTCAATTTTTAGTTTGGATATTTTTTCGCTTGGCAATTGACCGAAATTAACAAAAACATCCTTTTGCGGGTTACTCCCCAATTTATATGATCCGGGCGGATACGGCTTATTCGGATCCTTGCCGTGAATAACAAAAGTAAAATGTCTTAAATCAAGCTTGTCGAAATAATCTATACCGCCGGTCGTTGAAGCCCAGGTCGGATCAATCGGAACCCAGGATTTTATCTGACTGTTCCAGTATTCGGGCCATGAATGCAAAACATCCGAAACCATTGATAATGGTTGAATCTGGGGATTTTCGGTATAGGCAAAACCGTTGATTTCCCTGGCCGGAATGCCAGCACTTCTGGCCAAAGCGATAAAGAGGTCGGTATACTCCATGCAAATGGCGTTTTTAGGATTTTCCAAAGCTCCAAGGGCACCTAAACGATTAATGCTGGGTTTAACTTTAGTGTAATCGTAGGTCAGATTTTGCGAGACATAATCGTAAATGTTTCGGGCTGTTTTAAGCTTTTGGGCCAGCTCTTTTATTTTTATATTGCTTGTTTGCCAAAATTCATTTTCCCCCAGGTTGCTGGCTAAATTTTCGGATGACGGTTTAAAGAAAGGTCTTGGACCGGAAAAGATTTGAACCGACCCCGTTGCCTTAACATCGACTTTTTCCCTCGGTTTTAAATTATAAGTGGCTATCCAGTTGCCGTCTTCATCAACCCGAACGCTGTTGGGTACCGGCGTAATATCGGTATAGTAAACCTTCTGCAGTTCGGTATCGGGCGGCAGGGCAACCTCGGTATAAGCATATTTAACCAAAGGGTTTTCCAAATGGTAATTTAAGGTAAAAGAAAAGACCTGGAACTCGCCGAAGCCGGCCGTAACGCCACTTTTGGCAACCACTTCTTTGGAAAAAACATAAATCTGCTTTCCGTTTTCGACCCGTTTACTTTTTGGTTTGGGTGAAATATAAGCTTCCGAACCCAAAGAAAGCGGAACCGAAAGAACAATTTCGTAACTGCGGAAATCCGACTCTTCACTAATCTTCGGAATTGAAATTTCCCAAACTTCACCGGTTCTTTGGGCGAAACTGGAATTATCAAACTGAACGGTGAATTCGCGAGAGTTACCCTTACCGACAACGGCTTTGCTGAAAGTTACCTCAATCGTGGTTTTATCGTTATCTTTTATTTCTTTAAATTCCAAATTTTCATTGCCTTCGAAAACCCGGATATTTTGTGTTTCGATGTTGCTGAAGACCAAGCTGTAGGCTTTGGCATAGATTTCCGATTGGGCGTTTTCGATTCTTATTTTATTGATAATTGAAGTAATACCGTTTTCGTTAACCTGGTATTCGATATAAGCATCGGTAATAAATTCGTTGGAGGCGCAAACCCCGGATGGAAAAACAAAAAAGAGAACTAAGAGTAAAACGAAAAAGATTCTTCTAAACATTGTTTTAATTATAGTTTACCCTCTCTCTTTTGCTAAGTACTTACCGGTATAGGATTTTGGGTTTTTAACAATATCGGCAACCTTACCCCTGGCTACAACCTGACCGCCTTTTTCTCCACCTTCCGGACCCAAATCAATTATATAGTCGGCATTTTTAATAATATCCATATTATGCTCGATAACAAAAACGCTGTTGCCTTTTAAAGTTAAGAGTTTCAGGGCGCGCAGCAGTTTCTCAACATCGGCGAAATGAAGACCGGTGGTCGGTTCGTCTAAAATATAAACGGTTTTCCCGGTTTCCTTCCTTGATAGTTCCGAGGAGAGTTTGATTCTTTGGGCTTCTCCGCCGGAGAGGGTCGTGGCCGGCTGACCTAATTTAATATAGCCAAGACCGACTTTGCTCAGGGTTTCCAGTTTGGAAACAATCATCGGATTTCCGGCAAAAAAGGTCAGGGCTTCATCAACCGACAAACTTAATATTTCGGCAATGTTTTTTCCACGATACATAACCTCCAGGGTTTGGGCGTTATAGCGTTTCCCCTGACAGACATCGCAGGCAATCCAGATATCGCTCATGAACTGCATCTCGATTTTGGTCTGTCCCTGACCTTCACAGGCATCACAGCGTCCGCCTTTGAGGTTGAAGGAAAAGCGGCCTTTCTTAAAGCCGGCCACTTTGGCTTCCTTGGTTTGCGAAAAGACATCCCTGATGGGATCAAATAAACCGGTATAAGTGGCCGGATTACTCCTTGGGGTCCTGCCGATGGGTGATTGATCAATTAAAATGACCTTATCGATTTTATCCAGGCCTTCAATATCCCTGTAGCCACCGACACTTCCCCTATAAAAAATGTTGGTTTCTTTCTCCAAGGCGGGATATAGCGTTTCAACCAACAGGGTTGATTTACCGGAGCCGGAGACGCCGGTTATAACGACCATTTTGCCTAATGGAAAAGCGACATCGATATCTTTTAAGTTGTATTTATTGCAGCCTTTAATCGTTAAGTAATGATTTTCCGTTTCCGGCAGTTTATCTTTAAGAAGACTAACCTTTTTCTTACCCGATAAATAAAGACCGGTTATTGATTTGGGATTATTGTTGATTTGTTTGGGTGTACCCTGGGCGATTATTTTTCCGCCATGATCTCCCGCTCCCGGCCCGAAATCAAAGATATAATCGGCACTCTTCATCATCGCTTTATCGTGTTCAACGACGATAACGGTGTTGCCCAAATCACGCAGTTTCTTTAAGGTGTTAATCAGTTTATCGTCATCTTTGGGATGAAGACCGATGGTCGGCTCATCCAAAACATACAAAACACCGGTTAGGCCGGAACCGATCTGTGAAGCCAATCTTATCCGTTGGGCTTCCCCGCCGGACAGGGAACCGGCCGCTCTTTCCAGGGTTATATATTCCAAGCCGACGGAAATAAGAAAGGATAATCTTTCCTTAATTTCCCTAACGATGGTTTGCGCAATTTCCTTTTCCTTATCGTTTAATACCAGATTGTGAGTATATAAATCATTTATCCAATCAAGCGTTTTGGTTATGGAAAAGCGGCACAGTTCGGAAATGGAGAGATTGTTAACGGTAATGGCCAAGGCTTCTTTTTTCAATCTGTCGCCGCGACAATCGGGGCAAACGTATTCCCGCATGTATTTTTCAATTTCGGCCCGAACAAAATCGGAATCGGTTTGTTTGTATCTTTTTTCGAGTTCATTAACGATACCGGAAAAGTTATCCCAGATATAAGTTAATTTGCCGAAGCGGTTGGTTCCCTCGACTTTATATTCTTTATTGCCGGTTCCGTATAAAAGAAGATCCCTTTCGTTTTGATTAAGGTTTTTAATTGCGGTTCTTGGATCAATACCGTTTTCCGAACATACCTGAAGAATAATTCTTGAGTACCAGGTGTCATGTTCAAACATATTGGAAAAAGGCATAATGCCGCCTTCGGTAATAGTCAGTTCATCGTTAAAAACAAAAACCGGATCAATTTTTAAGATTTTGCCCAAACCGGTACATTTGGGACACGCTCCGTAAGGTGAATTAAAGGAAAAAGTTCTTGGTTCGATTTCGGGTAGCTGAATATTGTCAACGGGACAGGAAAACTTTTCCGAAAAGAGATGGTCGGTAAACTTCTTGGGATATTCGGGTATGGTAAAGCCCTCATCCAAAACCTGGGCCATGATGACCAAACCGTCACTTAAAAGAAGAGCCTGTTCAATTGATTCGGCCAATCTCAGCTTTAAACTGTCGATAAAGGCTGATTTTTTAAGATCGTCTTTGGAGAAAGACAACCGATCGATGATCACTTCAATGTTATGTTTGTTGGTTTTAATAAGGGCCAGATATTCGTCGGTATTTTTAATGTAACCGTCAACCCTGACTTGTTTGTAGCCTTTTGACTTTAAGTTATCGAATAAATTGGAGAACTCGCCTTTTTTACCGGAAACGACAGGCGACATAATCAAATATCTGGCGATTTTTTTATTGTTAACCGTTTCCTTAAGAAGGGTGATGGTTTTATTAACGATCTGGTCAAGCGATTGATGGGCAATTTCCCGACCGCAAACCGGACAATGAGGATGGCCGATCCTGGCATATAACAGTCTTAAATAATCATATATTTCCGTAACCGTTCCGACGGTTGAACGTGGGTTTTTAGAAGTTGTTTTCTGGTCGATGGAGATTGACGGCGACAGGCCTTCAATACTATCAACATCCGGTTTATCCATAATCCCCAGGAATTGCCGGGCATAAGTAGAAAGGGACTCGACATACCGCCTTTGTCCTTCGGCATAGATGGTGTCAAAAGCCAAAGATGATTTGCCACTGCCGGAAACACCCGTAAAAACAACCAGTTTGTTTTTGGGTATATCCAGATTAATATTTTTTAAGTTGTGCTGTCTGGCGCCTCTGACTCTAATAATGTTTTCCATAACAAAATCCCATCGGATTTCCGACGGACAGAAGAATTATAACATGATGTTTGACAATCGTGTGTTCTTTGACAAAGAATAAATATTTTGTAAAATACAAGCCATGTCTCCCGAAAAACCCTTTTATGACAATCTACCTCAATCCGCAATAAAGGAATGGCAGAAATGCGTACTTCCCAGCAGAACCTTGTTTCTTAAAGTCGATTTAAAAAGAGACGATGGCCTGAAACTGTACGGCTATATGGCTGGCTGGTATAACCATCAGTTGGGTGAGGATGAATTGCGTATCCCTTTGGTTTTCGATGAGGAAGTAACCAGCAGTTATATCCGAAGCCATAACGTTTCCTGGATGAAAAACCTGGTTAAAGAAAACCTCAAAATAATCAATGAACCTTTTTCTAAGGAAAACATCGATAAACTGTTAAATATCAATTCTGAATTTTCTCCCAGGGTTGAAACCAAGTGTCAAAGAGAATATGTCGGTCTTTTCAGAAATCTTTATGTTCTTAAAAGAAATGATATTAATACCCAAGATTATTGGCGTTACAGCTCTTATGAAGGAGAAATAAGCGATGACATTAACCGACGCGTAATTTCCATGATTGGAGCAGCCAAAGTGTATGAGGGTTCGTTTGGTTGGGAGATTAAACCAACGACCATAATCGGGCTTAAAAAAGAAATGGCAATCTTAAAAAAGAGTTAAACTCTTTTCTCCAAGTCTTTAACTTTATCTCTAATCTCAATCGCCAACTCGAAGTTTAAGTCGGTGGCCGCCATCTTCATTTCCGTCTTTAAGTTTTTCAGGAGTTTAATCTTTTCTTTCGGGGTTAAGGAATCAATATCGATGTGAGGCAGTCTATAGAAAGTTTTTTCCTTCTCCCCAATCGTCCACGGCTTTATTTGTTCCTCTTCTTTCTCTACCAGTTTTTCCCTGATCGGTTTATGAATGGAGGTTGGAGTAATTCCCATTTCAATATTTTTGGCAATTTGAATCTTTCTTCTTCTCTCAATTTCTTTTAAGGCTCTATCCATCGAGCCGGTAACTTTGTCGGCATACATAATGACCTTGCCCTCAACGTGTCTGGCGGCCCGTCCCATGGTTTGAATAAGGGTTACATCGGACCGGAGGAAACCTTCCTTATCGGCATCCAGAATGGCCACCAGGGAAACTTCCGGCAAATCCAAGCCTTCCCTTAAGAGATTAATGCCGACCAGACAATCATAATTACCCCTTCTTAAGTCATCCAAAATATCCGATCTCTCCAGGGTTTTGACATCGGAATGAAGATAATGAACTTTTAATCCTTTTTCTGCCAAGTAAGCCGATAAATCTTCGGCCGTTTGTTTGGTTAAGGTGGTAACCAGGGTTCTTTGGTTTACCTTCGCTCTTTTTTGAATCTCGGCAAAACAATCCATGACCTGATTCTTTAAAGGCCTGATTTCAACCAAGGGGTCTGGAATTCCGGTCGGTCTTAGAAGTTGTTCAATTAAGCCGTTTTGGGAAATTAATTTTTTGTTTTTGTTTTGATTATATTTATCCTTTGCCTGCGAGAGTTCCCATTCGTTGGGTGTTGCGGATGTTGCGATGAAATTAGGAATTCTTCTCATAAACTCGTCAAACTTCAAAGGCCGGTTATCCCTAGCCGAGGGAAGCCTGAATCCGTAATTAATCAAGGTTTCTTTTCTTGACTGGTCACCGGCATACATGCCTCTTATCTGGGGAAAAGTAATATGGCTTTCATCAACAATTGTCAGCCATTTATCCTTGTAGGGATGATTAAAGTAATCCAATAAGGAATATGGCGCCTCACCTGGTTCTCTTTTATCAAAATAGCGGGAATAGTTTTCAATGCCTTTGACGTAGCCGACTTCTTTAATCATTTCCAAATCATAATGAACCTTGTTTTTCAGTCTTTGGGCTTCCAAGCCTTTATTCTCTTTTTTAAGTTCTTTTATTCTTTCTTCCAGATCATTTTCAATTTGGCCGAAAACATCTTTATTTTGGGAAACATCGGTAATGAAATGCTTGGCCGGATACAAAACATAATTCTTAAGCGAAGCTTCTATCGTTTTCCCAGAAACCGGATCGATCGTTGAAATATTCGAGAGCAATTCCCCATCCATTTCGATTCTTAAGCCCAAATCAAGATAGGCGGGGCAGACGTCGACAGCGTTACCCCGAACCCTAAAAGAACCCCTGTGGAAGCCGTAATCGTTTCTTTCGTATTGGAGTTCAACCAATCTTTGAATGATTTGTTCACGCTTAATCTTCATACCCTTGGCAAATTCAAAGATAAAATGACCGTATTCAACCGGGGAACCGATATTGTAGATGCAGGAAACCGAAGCAATGACAATCGTGTCTTTCCGGGTTAAGAGGTTGGTGGTGGCTGCCAGTCTTAGTTTATCGATCATTTCGTTAATATCCGAATCTTTTTCGATATAAGTATCGGTTGAAGGAATATAAGCTTCAGGCTGATAATAATCGTAATAGGAAACAAAAAAAGAAACGGCGTTTTTCGGAAAGAAATCTCTTAACTCTTGATAAAGCTGTGCCGCTAGGGTTTTATTGTGGGAAATAATCAGGGTTGGTCTTTGTAATTGCTCGATTACATTGGCCATGGTAAAAGTTTTACCCGATCCGGTCACGCCTAAAAGAACTTGGTAATCAAGTCCATTTTCAATACCGGCCACCAGTTTTTCGGTCGCTTGTTTCTGGTCAGCGGTTTGTTTAAAACGAGAAGAAATCTCAAAATTCATATCATTATTATACATTAAATTATAGTTGACATCTTCGGGTTTTATTAGTATTGTGAATTATGGCCTTAGTTATTTACAAAAGACAATCACAAATTCTTGACTTCATTAAGCAGCATATTCAATCAACCGGTAGTGCTCCAACCTTAAAACAAATTGCCGATTCGATTGGTGTTTCCTCGCTCGCAACCGTTCATGAACATTTGGAATCTCTGGTTGCCAAAGGTCTTATCAAAAGAAAATCGGGCAAGGTCAGATCGATTGAATTAACCCAAAGCGATGTTGATTTCTCGGCTGACGGCTTAACCGTTCCGATATTGGGCTTCATTGCCGCCGGTGCACCGATTGAACCATATACCGACCCCAATGCTTCCATGGCCATCCCCTCCCCTTTTGTTACCGGAAAAAAGAGAGTCTATGTTCTTCAGGTTAAAGGCGAGTCAATGATTGAAGAACAGATAAGAGACGGCGATTTTGTCGTTATCGAACAAACAGAAAATGCCAGAAACGGTGAAATTGTGGTGGCCCTTCTTGATAACGGCATGGCTACCCTTAAAAGGTTCTTTAAAGAAGCAACCAGAGTCAGATTGGAACCGGCCAATTCCAAAATGTCACCGATCTTCGTTCGAAACGTCAGAATACAAGGAAAAGTCGTTGGTTTAATCCGCAAGTATCAACCGAATTAAACGGTCGGTGTTTTTGACTCTTCAAGAAGATCTCTCCCCGTCATTTGTGCCGGTTTTTCAATATTAAAACGTTTCAAAATCGTGGGTGCGATATCGGCCAAAATTCCTGGAGATAGTTTGATGTTTTTTCCAAGAACACTACTACTAATATAGATAAATGGTACTCTATTCGCATTGTGTTCCGTATCGATTTGTCCGGTGTGATTATTGATCATCTCCTCAGCATTGCCATGATCGGCCGTCACAATCACTTCTCCGCCCAAGGTCAAAACCTGGTTAACAATTTCACCCAAAGCCGTATCGACATACTCACAGGCTTTAACGGCCGGTCCGATATTGCCGGTATGGCCAACCATGTCGGGATTGGCAAAGTTAATGACCACGAAGGCATATTTTTGGGTGTTAATTTTTTCAATTACTTTTTTAGCCAGCTCTTCACAGGACATCTGCGGCATTTGATCATAGGTAGCCACATTAGGCGAAGGAATAATCATTTTTTCCTCATTGGGAAACGGTTCCTCCTTAAGGCCGTTAAAATAATAGGTGATAAACCTTTCCTTTTCGCTTTCGGAAACTTTAAGTTGGGTTAGATTGTTTTCCGAAATGACCCGACTTATCGGATATTCGATTCTTTCCGGATGAATGGCCACTTTAATCCCGGCATCGATTAAAGACTGGCTGTATTCGGTCATGGTGACAAAGAACAGATTATTAAGATATTTTTTTCTGGCAAAAACCTGCTGATACAGGGCCACTTTGGAAATAATGTGGGTTTTTTCGTATCTTTCCAAATAAGGGTCAAATTCCAAAGCCACACTTTGGTCATCAAAATCCTTAACCACAAAAGCAGCTGTTAATTGACGCGGACGGTCGATCCGGAAGTTAAAAAAGATAACGGCATCGTTATCACCGATTAGAGCCAAAGGTTTCTTGTTTTGGTCGCAAACCAGGGAAGGTTCAACAAATTCGTCGGTTTTGCCCTGATCGTATGATAAATCAACGGCTTCTTCGGGTGTTTTAACTAAGTTGCCTTCACCTAAGGTTAAACAGTTGTAAGCCTTGGCGGTTCTGTCCCAGCGTCTGTCCCGATCCATCGCCCAATAGCGGCCCATCACACTGGCAATAATACCCACTTTTTCCGCTTCAATATCCTCTTTTATTCTTTTAATATAGCTTTTGGAAGAAGTTGGCGGCGAATCCCTGCCGTCAGTGAAAAGATGCAGATAAACATTGGGGTAATTCTGCATTTTGGCTAAATTCAAAAGGGCAAAAAGATGCTCGATATTGGAATGAACACCGCCGGCACCGATTAAACCCATAAAATGCAGTTTTGAATTGAATTTTCTGACATGCTCAAAAGCCGAAAGCAGTGCCTGGTTTTGATAAAAAGTGCCATCGGCTATGGCCATATTGATACGCTCAAGATCCTGATAAACGATTTTGCCGGCCCCAATATTAAGGTGTCCTGTCTCTGTATTGCCGGCCTCGCCTCGGGGTAGGCCCACAGCTTCACCTGAGGCTTCAAGAAGGGTGTTTGGATAGGAAGACATAAACTTATCCATGTTTGGCGTGTTCGCCAGTTCAACCGCATTGCCTGGACCGGGTGAGGAAATGCCCCAGCCGTCAAGAACTATCAAAGTAAACAGTTTATTCGCAGGAAGGGTCATTTTTTGTAATAAGAAAGTTCGTATTCAATGGCTAAAAGTCGGTTATACTTGGCTACCCGCTCTCCTCTTGCCGGGGCACCAAATTTAACATAGTCGGAACCCACACCAACGGCAAAATCGGCAATAAAAGAATCATTTGTTTCGCCTGATCTGTGCGAAGTAACAATTCTCCACTTGGCATCTCTGGCCATTTTAATCACTTTTAAGGTTTCCCAAATTGTTCCGATCTGGTTAGGTTTGATAAGAATCGCATTACAGGCGCCTTCGGTAATCGCTTTTTCGACTCTTTTGGGGTTGGTGGCCAGTAAATCATCACCAACTATGATTAACTGACTGGAAAAACTATTGGTTAACTTTTTCCAGCTTTCCCAACCATCCTGTTCAAAGGGGTCTTCAATAATGGCCAGTTTATATTGCTCGATTAATTGTTTATAAAATTCCATCATCTGGACGTCATCCATGGGTGAGGATTTGTCCCTAATCGTGTATTCGCCGTTTTTGAAAAATGAATTGGCGGCTACATCCAGACCCAGGAAAACGTCTCTGCCTATCTGGTAAGTGGTTGATTTTATTGACTCGACTAAGACTTCAATCGCATCGGCATTGGTAAAAAGATTGGGGGCATATCCGCCTTCATTGCCAACGGAGTGGATAGCTCCCCTCCGGGCCAGATTTTGACCAATGGATAAATAAATCTCCGCACATGATTGCAGGCCATCGGTGAAATTCTTTGAGGAGGCCGGGATAACATGGAATTCCTGAAAGTCCAGATTGCCCGCTCCGTGCATACCGCCATTGATCATGTTAAATAAAGGTGTTGGCATCCGAAGGGGTGTCTTTAAACCTACGGCTGAAGCCAATTGATTAACATAGGTATATAAAGGATAGTGCATCGACATGGCGGCGGCTTTGACAACGGCAATGGAAATAGACAAGATGGCATTACCGCCGTATTTTGCTTTATTTTCCGTTCCGTCAATTTCAATCAGCTTATGATCAATTAATAAGGGGTTGGCTACATCCATGCCGACCAGGGCGGGACCGAGTATCTTGTTAACGTTATCAACAGCTTTCAAAACACCGTTTCCAAGATAACGTGGGTTATTACTGTCTCTTAATTCCAGGGCTTCATAAGAGCCGGTTGAAGTTCCTGACGGAGAGGAAGCAATGGCAATGATGCCGTTGTCCAACTGGCAGGCTGTTTCAATCGTCGGCAGACCCCTTGAATCAAGAATTTCTCTCGCCCAGATACTTTTGATTTTAGCCATATTAGGAAATTATTTTCTTTTCTTTTTCGACAATTACGTGTTTAACTCTTTCAATTGCATCGGGATTTATGGAAACACTGGTTACGCCGTAATCAATCAGATTTTCAACCAAATCATCATAGGTAGAAGGTGCCTGCCCGCAAATGGAGCTGGTTACACTATGCTCATTGCAGGTTTTAATAATCTTTTTTAAGGCCCACATAACCGACGGAGACCTTTCGTCAAAAGCCCTGGCCACTTCGGCGTTATCCCTATCGGTTCCCAGAAGAAGCATCGTTAAGTCATTGGAACCAATCGAAACACCGTCAATTCCCACTTTAATAAACTCATCCAAAAGAATGACGTTAACCGGCAACTCGACCATCATCCAGAACTTAAAAGTTTTTTCTTCAAATAAGCCTTCCACTTCAACCATTTTTCTGACTTTTTTAAGCTCCTCGGGCGAACGGACAAAGGGGATCATTATCCAGAGATTGTTGTACTTTTCCCTCACTTTTTTAATGGCCTGTAGTTCCAGATTAAAAACTTCCGGATCGGCAATATAGCGGAAAGCACCTCTAAAACCCAACATCGGGTTTGATTCTTCCGGTTCCCAATACTTTCCTCCCTGGAGTGATCTGTATTCATTGGTTTTAAAGTCGGTTGCCCGATATACCACTTGTCTGGGGTAAAAAGCCGCACAGAAGGTGGTTATCCCTTCGGCCAGTTTATTGACAAATTGTTCCTGCTTTTTAAGCTTAATGGCCTCTTTAGGATGAATTCCGATACCGGCAATTATAAATTCGGCCCGAAGCAAGCCCACGCCGTCAACCGGATATTTGGCAATTTCTCTGGCCCGAGCCGGTTCGGCCAAATTAACGTAAATTTTGGTAGCCGTCTTTCGATCGGTATCGGTATAATTGGGTGCTTTTTCATATTTACTCTTAAGCAAAGCTCCTAAAAAAATTTCGCCTGTTTTACCGTTAACGCTGATAACCGTTCCCGTTTTAATCGTTTGTGTAGCCGTTTTGGTTCCTACCACACAGGGAATTCCGAGTTCTCTGGAAACAATAGCGGCGTGTGAGGTTTGACCGCCTTCGTCGGTCACAATGGCCGAAGCGATTTTCATCGCCGAGACAAAATCGGGAGAAGTCATGGGCGCAATAAGAACGTCACCTTTTGTTACCTTGCCTATTTCGGCCGCACTTTTAATAACCACGGCTTTACCGGAGCCGATACCGGGTGAGGCCGGACTACCGCTCAAAATCAACGATGATTGTTCTTCTTGGGCGTTGGTGTTATTTGTTTTTTCTGAAAGAGCAGCTTTAGTATTTTTAAGTGCGGTTACCGGTCTTGTTTGAACAAGATAAAGTTTTCCTTTTTCCTTGGCCCATTCGGCATCCTGCGGATAAAAATAATGCTTCTGCAGTTTATCGGCCACTTTTGCCAAAGCAATAATTTCCTTATCGCTTAATTTTTGTTTACCGATAATTCTTTTGGGCACCTTTTGTTCCGTTGTTTTCCCGCGCTTTTTAATAAGTTGCACTTTTTGTTCCGATATTTCTTTGGAGAGAATCGAGAAGGTTTCTTTTTGGACCACATACTTATCGGGAATGACCGATCCTTGGACAATCATCTCTCCCAAGCCCCAAACGGCTTCAATAATGATTCTGTCTTTTTCGTTGGTAACGGGGTCAATCGTGAACATCACACCCGAAACCTCCGATTGAATCATTTTTTGAACAATGGCGGAAATCCCGACCGTATCGTGTTTTATTTTATTAACATAACGGTAATAAATGGAGCGGGAAGTAAAAAGAGAGGCCCAGCAATCTTTAACAGCTTCAACAACATTGGACTCACCTTTAATGTTTAAGAAAGTTATGCCCTGACCGGCAAAAGAGGTTCCCGGCATATCTTCGGCCGTGGCCGATGTCCTGACGGCCACCAATGAGTTGGAAAAAGTTCCCGAGAGGACACGGTATGAATTAAAGATTTCCTTTTTTATTTTATTCGGTACTGCATGTGTGTTAATCAGTTTTTTTATTTCTTTTGAAGCATTTTCCACTTCTTCCTGTTTTTCATAATTGGTGTTGTCCAAGATCTTATAAATTCTGGGGAAGAGCTGGTTTTCGTTCATGAAGGCGTTATAGGCTTTAACGGTGATGGCAAAACCATTGGGAACGGGGAGGGCTATCTTGGTCATTTCGCCCAAGTTGGCACCTTTACCTCCGACCGTGGGAATATCTTCCTTATCGATATCTTTTAAAAACAATACGTAGTCTTGGGCAGTCATACTTTTATTCTAAACGAATTTTACATTCTCTTAAAGAGTGAAGATGCAATTATCAGGCCAATTTTTCTTTGAAATAATCGACCCAGGGAATTTTCGATGCGTCTTCATGATAAATTTCGGACAGATAAAAACTTAAGTATGACGAAAGGGCCAAGACCTCAAAAACCTGCGACAATTTAGAAATGCCTTCACAAGTGTACGAAGAGTGTTGATAGCCGTTTTTATTAACCACATCCATGGTTAAGGGATATCTTTTTTGTACCCTTTTCGAATAAATCTTGCTTTCCAAAAAAACAAAATGTAAAAGCTCTTTTGCTTCAGTCGGATTTTTCAAGCCTTCCATCAGGTGGTGGTTAAGTTCCGGAATATCAAAAGACAAGGCCATTGTTTTGGCATTCTCGTTAATTTGGTTTTTAAAAACATGGGCAACGCCAAAAAGGTGTTCCGATGAAACCAGAACGGGTATCTTGCCTTGCAATTTATTAGCCATATTCAAAGCCGTGTTTTCACTATCTTTCCTATTATCAAAACGGCTTAAGAAGCCCTTTGTCGAAATAATTACTTCTTCAATTTCTTTGTCAAAAACGGAAATCGTCTTCACTTTGGCCAAAAGAGCCAGGATTGAGGCAATTGAATAGCCCAGAGACATTCTTGGCTGTCCGGATGGGTTTTCTCTGGGATCAAAAATATAAGCAGCAATTTTGTGTTCGTCGGCCAGTTCTTTTATCTTTCCGCCGGTTGCAATGGCAAAAAGATTGCCGCCGGTTTTTTGGGCTTCGGCAAAACAATTAACACTTTCCTCGGTATTGCCGGAATATGAACAAATAATAACCAAGGTTTCACTATCAACGTATTTGGGGATGTGATAACCGGTAAAGACTTCAATCGGGGCTTCCGAAAGAAAAGCGTAAAGAGCCTGAATAACCCGTCCGCCTAAAGCCGATCCGCCCATACCGCAGATGACTACTTTTTTAGGATTTAAATACTTTTCCGACAAATTAATGGCCGAAACTTCGGCCCAGGCTTGTTTAATTTGATCGGGTAATTTTTTGATTGATTCCAACACCAAATCGGCCATATCTTCAATTATTAATTATAGCTAACAATTCTTCTTTCTTTTTGGCCAATATTTCAGCCGAAACGGCTTCAACCGACAGTCTGAGTAATGGTTCCGTATTAGAAGCTCTTAAATTAAACCAAAAATCGGGGTATTCGACAGTTAAGCCATCCAGCTCATTAATTTTTCCATCGGCATATTTGGCTTTCACTTTTTGAATAGCACCCGCTTTATCTTCAATTTTAAGGTTAACTTCACCCGAGTGAAAGTATTTTTTCAAAGGTTTAACAATTTCGGAAAAGGGTTTGTTTTGCTTTGAGAGATAGAAAAGTAATTTTAAAACCAGCATGGTCGGTGCCTCAAAAGTGCCATAGGCAAGTTTATAAAAATAATGGCCTGACGATTCACCGCCGAAAACAGCATCCAACTCCAACATCTTTTCCTTAATTAGAGAGTGTCCCACTTTGGTAACTACGGCCTTGCCGCCGACCTCCTCAATCATGTCTTTGGTAATCTTTCCCGGCCTGATATCGTAACAAACGGTAGCGCCCGGATTTTCGGCCAAAGCAATTTGGGCCATAATCCCTCTTAAGATTTCCTGCCTCACGACTTCGCCTTTTTCATCAACAAAAAAGTAGCGGTCGGCATCGCCGTCAACGGAAATGCCCAAATCGGCTTTATTGTCCAAAACGCCTTTTTGAACAAAGGCCAGGTTTTTTTCATCCAGGGGGTCGGCCTGATGAACCGGAAAGCTGCCGTCCAAATCAAAATTCATCTTGATGAGTTCGCACTTGGTCTTTTTAAAAAGGGCTTCAACATCCAAAGACCCCATGGCGTTGGCAGCATCAACGACAATCTTAAAAGGCTTAATGGACGCGGTATCGATATTTTTACTCTGGTCGTTGACTTCATCTTCCAAAACATTGGCTTTTACCGTCACTGTTCCTTTTTTCTCCGAAGGGGCAAAATCGTTTTTGATAATCATGTCCCGTATTTCATAGATGCCTTTATCACCACTTATCGGCTTTCCTCCCGCTCTAACCAGCTTAAAACCGTTGTATTCTTTGGGATTATGCGAAGCCGAAACCTGAACCCCGCCATCAAATTTATAAAAAGCTACGGCGAAGTAAAAAGTCGGGGTTGAAACCAAACCGACATCAACCACATTACAGCCGGAATCGGTTAAACCCTTAATCAGATTTTCTTTTAAGGATGGGGAAGATAGTCGCATATCACAACCGACGACAATATTTAGTTCTTTCCCCGGATTTTCCTTTTTAAGAAGCGCTGTGTAGGCCTGTCCGAATTTATAGGCAACCTTTTCGTTTAAAGAAGCCGGATAAACACCCCTGATGTCATACGACTTGAAGATTGAAGAATCGATATCCATTAATGAGATTCATTCTAGCTTAGTTGCAATAAAAAGGTCAAGTAAATTCATGATTGAATCATCGGATGTTTTAGCCTTAATATCCATATGGGAAAATTGATTAATTGTTTGCTTTAACTCCGCAATCGTGAAGCGGTTGGCCTGTCTTTCCAGTTTTTCGACTCTCCATGAAGGATACGGAATGTTGGAGGCGTTAACCTTTACCCAATATAAATCCCTTAACTGTTTTGAAAGAAGACTGAAGACAAATTCCGGCGGTTCGGTTTCGGTAACGGCCTTCAAATATTTTAAACAATTAAGGCTGTTGCCGGGATAAAAAGAGGACATAAAATCAAAAATAACTTTAGGCAGTTTATATTCTTCGGTCTTTTTAAGAAAAGGAATATTTTTTACATCGCCGTCATTTAAAATGGTGTCGGCGTATATTAATAAATTACCGTTTAAATTACCCCCGTTTTTGTTCAGCCACTTTAGATCAACGGGTTTTATCTCTCTGAAACTCTCACAGACCACCAGTTTTTCGTTACCGAACAGATTTTGTGAAGAAAGCAGTTCGGCCAGGTTTTTATTCAGGTCTTTACCGAAGTATTCGATGTCCCATTTTTTCTCTTTGGCTTTCTCGATGTATTTAAGAAGCCTGTCGTGGCTTTTTGAAACATAATCCCCGTGAATTAAAAAAACGTTCATGCCAGATTAGATTTTAAAATCATCCTTTTTACCTTATCGCTGAATTTTCTTTTACCGTGTCTGATGTGGGGCACTAAACTGCCGGAAAAGTTCTGGGGAATATGGGCCAACTCGTGAATTAAAACTTTATCTTTTTCCGAGTCACTTAAATGATCAAATCTTTCCGAAATAATTTCAATGGAATAAGCCGGTTTTTGTTTTAAGGCCAACTGCCAAATTCTGGGGAAAGCCCAAATCCTGGCGATAGCTCGGGTATTGGTGTAATGCGACCTGAAGAAAAATAATCTTGAAATATCAAGATGGTTCTCGTTTAGTTTCTTAACTAAAACGGCCACCCTTTTTTTGATATCCGGGGCATTTACCCACTCAACTTTCTGACTTTTATGAGACCTTGTAAACTTCCGCACCTTCCTTAACATCTTTTTCGGTCTTTAATCCTATCACATCTCCTTTGGATGCGGAATCCTTCTTTTCGTGTTCAACCTGAATCGATTCAACCTTTTGCTCCAATATATCCTCACCGCCTCGGGTAAATTTAATCGTATCCCCAACGGCCAGACCGCCGTCCAGTTCAACCACGGCCACACCGATTTTATCGTAGAAATGAGTCACTTTACCTATTTTAAAATCAGCCACTTATACTCACCCCCTTTTCTATATTATACGCATGACATAAAGCCACTGCCAAGCCATCAGCCGAATTGTCAAAATGCGTTTTTCCGTGAGCTCTGCTTCTAACCTTAGCGCCCAGTAGTTTTCGCAGGGCTTTCTGCATCATTTTTTTATCACTTCGACCATCACCGGAAATAACTTTCTTGATTGTTCCGGGAGCATATTCAAAAACGGTTACATTGGCACGGGCTGCCGTATACAAAATAACACCGATGGCCTGACTGACAGCCATAGCCGTTTTAGCATTGACGGAAAAGAACAATTTCTCCAAAGCAATACAATCGGGTTTTACTTTCTTAATAAGAGAAGTTAATTCTTTATTGATATGAATGAGGCGCTTTCCCTTTTCACCATCTTTGTTGGTTTCGATGAGTCCGAAGTCCAATACTTTGTAGTCTTTTTTTAGGGTTTCTATAACTCCATAACCGGTTGTAGCCGTTCCCGGATCAATCCCTAAAATAAGCATAGAGTCATTATAGCTTAAAGACTCATTAAAAAGTAAAGCCAGGCTAATTTTCAGTTTTCAACAATGTATGTTGATTGTGAATAATTTCGCCTGGCGATATTTTTATGTCGGAACTATTTATAGCTTCAAAATCTTTTCAGTAACGCTGGTGTCACTGACAGTTATTTTGACAAATAGTTCCGACCGCAGTTAGGCAAATTTCTGTACGGCAAGATACTTGCCTCGATCGGCATGGGTCCGATTTATATCGGTGATCTGCCACAGAATATGCCTTAATCTAAAATTAACAAAGAGCAATCTATCCATCTCTCCCTGACTAGACCTGATACAAGTATTGACGAGACGGATTAGACAACCACTTCGATGCTCTAGAAGCACCAAAAGGTTTGAATTCCAGGAATACCACCGACTTGATGGTATCCACTTTATCAGGCCATTAAAGCCATTTGAGTCGCAAGGATTTGAACCTTGAGTCTTCTGATTTATCAAACCAGATGTCTTAACCATTCGACTACGACCCATTACGAAGTGCCCATCTCCGGTACAAAGAGTCTTCGGGCACTGAGATTATGGCTCGGAACAATTTTTTGTTCCTTTGTACCTAACCACCTTGAGTGGAACCGGGGAGGGACGGCTCCTCTACTACCCAGTGGTTTAAGCGGCATGTGGGATTTGAACCCTGATACAACCTCTTCCCCTTATCCAGAGAAAGCGCTCTGCCAATTGAGCTAATGCCGCACTTCAAAAAGTAAATGTGCAAAATCATAAAGAGGGAAGCATATCTCTTCTTTCCAGTGCCATCGAGTTTTTCATGCTTCCAGGGAACTAATTTTTCCCGTTTGTTAACTCTTGCAGCAATAGAGAGGAGTAGGCCACACATCCTTTTACTCGGCGATCACCATCCTTTCCCGTACATAGAATGGCTAAGGCTGCCAGCAGATATTAGCAGAATCCTTTTAAAAATCAATATTATTCTTCTATGCCAAAAAGTTTTAATGAATTTTGAAGCGTTTGTTTTTGAATAATAGTTAAATCTATCTTTTTAATGTCGGCGATATACTTGGCAATATATGTCAAATTCTGAGGTTTATTATTATTTATACCATTATTGTGCGACCTAACAGGCTCAGGGGTTAAGAAAGGCGAGTCGGTTTCAAGGACCAAATTGTCCAAAGGTACCTTTTTAATAAACTCGGCTTTGGTCGGATCATACGTCACATCGCCATCGCAACCGATGAATATTTTATTCTTAATGGCCACATCCAATAACTCCTGATTGGGTTCACAGCAATGAAAAACGGTTCGGCCGGAAAACTTCTCAAGCCCGACTTCTTTTAAAATTAATATGAGGTCTTTTGCGGCATGACGGCTGTGAATAATAATTGCTTTATCCAGTTTTAAGGCCAATTTAATCTGTTCCTTAAAAAGGGTTTTTTGAATTGAGGGCTCCAGATTAAGATGGTAATAATCAAGACCAATCTCCCCTACCCCCACTACCCTATCTGAATTTTCACACAGTTCCTCAAGCTGATATATTAATTTTTCAATTTCTTTTTCTTGAACTTTTTCCGTAGGGTGAATACCAACGGAACAATAGACACCTTCATAATCCCCGGTAATTCTAACTGCTTTTTTTGAAGTTTTTAAATTAACACCGGGAATAAGAATTCTCTCAACACCCGCCTTTCTGGCATCCTGAATTGCCAGTTCAACATCGGGGAAATAGGTATCTAGATTTAAATGACAGTGGGTATCAAACAATTTAGAACTTCAGAAGATAGAATACCTTAGCCTTTTCTTTTATTCCGGCAATCCAGGTAGTATATTCGTCTGCCAGTTTCTGTTGGACTAATTCGCTTTTGATATCGTCCTTAACGTTTTCCAAAAGAGTTCCTTTATCAAAATAGTTCTTGTTGGTAGTGAAATAATCGGCAATTTCTTTATCGGTAACCGTTATCTTGTCGGCCAAAATAACTTCAAGGATCTTGCTGACTTTAATTTGCTCCTCCAACTCCTGTCTGGTTTGACCACGCGCTTCTAAGGCCTGATCCAAGGTGATGTTTTGCGCTTTCAGGATTTCCTCAATCGCTGTAATTTCGTTTTGAATCTCGTCTTTGGAAACACTGACCTTTTGTTTTTTGGCTTCCTGATAAATTAAGGATTTTTCAACCAGGGTACTGAGGGCCGTTGTGCCATACTGCTTTTCCAGATTTTTAATTAAAGTAATTCTGGAAATCGGCCGGCCGTTGACAAAAGCAGCCAAAAAGACTGTCTTTATAATAAAACCCAAAACAACAACTCCCACAACGACACCCAAGACGGTCTTAAATTTCTTGGTTTTGACAAAGGAACATTTCTTGCAAACCCCTTTTGAAATGGACTTAAGGTCAACTTTTAATTTTTTCATCTTAATAAAGATAATACTTAAAAATTCAAAACTCAAGGGACAAATTCAAAATCTTTTAGTAAAAAGGGCTCGCCATGGCCGGGATAGACCATAACTTCCCCGGGTAACTTGGAAATACTTAAAAGCGACTTCTTGAGTTTTTGGGCATCACCGTAGGAAAAATCGGTTCTGCCCACTAAACCCCCGGCAAAAAGCAAATCCCCGCCGAAAAGAAGGCCTCCCTCTTTAACGTATAAAGCGATACTGCCGGGAGTGTGGCCCGGAACCTTAATTACCTCAATAACCTGATTTCCAACTTTAATCTTTGGTTTATTTTCCAGATTGATATTAACTTTAGGAACAACCATTTCCATTTTTCTCTTTAAAAAGAATGAAGCACTCTCTTTTGCCTTTTTGATTAAAAAACTATCTTTCTGATTAAGACAAAAGGGGATTTTAAAATCAATTTGTAAGTCGGAAACGGCCAGGATGTGATCAAAGTGTCCATGGGTTGCCAAGATACCTTCTGGTATCAAATTATTATCGGCAATTTTATTTTTGATAAATTCCTCATCATCGCCGGGATCAATAATCAAGGTTTTTTTGGAAGATGTTTCAACTAAAAGGTAGCAGTTGGTCTGGAGAGAACCGACCTCAAGGGTATAAACCTTAAGCTTATTTTTTGGTTGAGGTTTTAGTTTTGGCACGTTCCTTAACCAGAGATCTGGAGAATATTTTATCAATCTCTTTCGGACTTTTTTCCCTGGTGTAGTAAAGTTTGGCCTTTTTGACACCACGCATGCCTTTTTTGACAACCTCTATTTTTTCGGTAAAAGGTGATTCGAGGGGGAAAATTCTCTCAATACCAACGGCGTGAACGCCCATTTTTCTGACGGTAAAAGTCTTGTTAATGCCCGAATGCTTAAAAGCTATAACCATACCTTCAAAGATGGAGCTTCTTTCCTTATCGCCTTCTTTAATCTTCTGGTAAACCTTGACTTTGTCGCCAATGCCGAAATTTACCTCTTTATGAATTCCTTTAAGTGACATAGAGCGCTATTGTACAATAGAATGGCCTCCGCCTTCAAGCAGGGAAGCAATTTGCTTGGCCAGATCTTCCGTCCAGGCAATTTTGACCGTCAGGTTAATTCTTTCCTTCTTTGATTCAAAATAAAGGCAAACCGGACAGTCGCCCGGATTTTGAATTAAAAGCATTTTGAGCATTTTTAATTCTTCCGGACCGCAACTTTTGGGAATTTTAATGAAAACCTCTTTTTCCTCAACCAAATCAGCTTCTGATTCAATTGATTCAACCAAAAGCGAGGTCTTTTCATCCCTGGCATCAATTTTCCCGGAGATAATCAGGGGTTTATAGTCAACCCAGTAAGTTTTAGTGGCCTTATAAAGTCTTGGGAAAACAATCAAGTCAATCGTTCCCGTGTCATCCTCAGCTTTGACAAAAGCCATTTCCTGACCGGAATTCCTGGTAACCACCACCCTGACTTCCGTGACCACAGCCGCTACCCGTACAATTTCACCGATGTTTAAATTAGGCGATATTTCCTGAATCTTATGCGTCGCCCGATGTTCCAGGGGAAGAATTAACTCAACTATCGGTTTGGCCGATAAGGAAAAGCCCAAAAGCTGTCTTTCCAAAGCCTGCAGCTCATCCTGACTGAATTCCTGAACCCCTTCTTTTTCAAAAAAGCTGACCACTTTTAAGGGTTCTTTCTGGGCTTCTTCCTGAAAAAGCCCCTGCTGGCCTTTATTTTCCTTGGGTTTAACCAATTTGCTTTTTATTTCATCAATCGAGGCCAGAAGAACGGCTCTTGAACCGAAAGCGGAAAGGGCACCGACTTTGATAAGGCTCTCCAAAACCTTTTTGTTAACCCTTCTTCCGTCAACCCTTATCAGAAAATCATGAAACGATCTGAAGTTAGAGTCTTCCCGGGCTTCCAGTATGGCGTTAATGGCGGCTACGCCCACATTTTTAATGGCTGAAAGACCGAAACGGATGGCTTTACCTTCTAAAGAATCTTTTTCCTCGACAATTTTAAAATTAGTTTCACTTTCGTTAATGTCGGGCGGGAGAACTTTAACACCCATCCTTCGGCATTCGTTAATACCTAAAGAGATCTTGTCGTTATCGTCCGATTCGGCCGTCAAAAGTGCAGTCATGTACTCAACCGGATAATTGGCTTTCATATAGGCCGTCTGATAGGCGACAATACCGTAACTGGCGGCATGGGCCTTGTTAAAGCCGTATGATTGGAAAGGTTCAAACAAAAGCCAGAGCATGTCGGCAAAATCCTGGGTCTGTCCGTTTTTGACAATGCCTTCGACGAATTTTCTTTTTTGGGCTGCCATTTCGGCCGGGATTTTTTTACCGACGGCTTTTCTGAATTTATCTGCTTCTTCCCAGGTATAACCGGCCAACTCCAGGGCACAGAAGAGAAGGTCGTCCTGATAAACAATCAAACCATAGGACTTATCCAAAAACTTTTTCATTCTCGGATCCAGATACTTCACCAACTCGGGATTATGTTTTCTTTCAATATATTCAGGAATAACCGACATCGGACCCGGTCGGTATAAAGCCACCATGGCCATTAAATCCTCAACCCTTGAGGGTCTTAAATCTTTTAAGTAGCGGGTCATGCCCGATCCGCCCAATTGAAAAACACCCATCGTATCGCCCTTGCCCAACATTTCAAACGTTTTCTTATTATCAAAGGGGATATCCAGAATGTTTATCTTCTTATTTTGACTTTTATTAACAATATCGATAGCCGCTCCCAGAATCGATAGGTTTCTAATCCCTAGAATGTCGAATTTAATTAAACCGACATCTTCGCAGGCATGCATTTCGTATTGGGTGATAACCTTATCCCCCGAAGGCTCAAGCTGTATCGGGGTGTAATCGGTTAATTCGGTCGGAGAAACCACCAAACCGGCCGCATGAACCGAGATATGCCGGGCATTACCCTCAACTTCCTTAGCCAAATCAAGAATCTTTTTGGAATCTTTATCTTCCTTATACAAAGATTTCAGATCGGAAGAAACTTCCAGGGCTTTATTGATGGTCATCGGAAAACCCTGCGAGCCAATGGGGATCAACTTTGATATTTTATCGCCGACCGAATAGGGGTAGCCCAAAACCCTGGCAATATCCCTGACTGCGCCTCTGGCCAACATCCGGCCGAAGGTACAGACCTGAGCCACTTTGTTTTTTCCGTATTTGTCGGCAATATAACCGATCAGCTCTTCGCGCCGGTCGTCAGCAATATCCAAATCGATATCTGGCGGTGAAGGACGATACGGGTTTATGGACAGTTACCCTTGGACCGCTAAAGCCCAATTCCTATGGTTATGCTTATGTCATAGACGGAGTAATGGTGACTGATCCCAGTAATGTAATCGTAAAAAGGGATGGTGCTACTCTTCTGAGTGTGGTATTTATCCCGGGGAAAGAGTCAGAACTTATTGAAATGAAAGATGTTCCTCACGGATCCGTCAACAGGGTATGGTATAATTCACCTACGCTGGGCATGAATCGCAGGATGCTCGTTTACACTCCTCCCGGATACGAAACCAGCAAGGAGAAATACCCTGTTCTTTATCTTCTCCATGGCGGTTCTATTGATGAAGAAGGCTGGACCACTATGGGGAAAGCGCACCTAATTCTGGACAACCTGATAGCACAGGGAAAAGCTAAGCCAATGATCATTGTAATGCCAAACGGATACGCAAACCAAACAGCTGCCCCGGGTGAAGGCCCTGTTCTTAAAAACTTACCCGCTCAAGGGATGTCATTTGGGTATGGAGCTTTTGAGAAAAGCCTTGTTAATGATATAATACCATTCATCGAGTCGGTTTACCGCGTTAAGGCAGATAAAAATAACCGTGCGATTACCGGCTTGTCAATGGGCGGTATGCATTCCTTTAATACTTCACTTAACAATCCTGATCTTTTCTCATATATAGGTGTTTTCAGTGCCGGCGTAAGGACA
>Ga0208980_10000109_pt1 | contig 39606 bp, 53 predicted proteins | sample WetSurMetagenome_3_FD_187993 | JGI IMG/M metagenome (GOLD analysis project Ga0208980, IMG submission 187993) | Wetland microbial communities from Twitchell Island in the Sacramento Delta, sample from surface sediment Aug2011 Site A1 Bulk (version 2) | ecosystem: Environmental > Aquatic > Marine...
TCCCCCGATAAAGCGGATTCTCGGTTGCTTTGGCAAAAGCCTCATTTACTTCTTCAACCGTCACGCTTTTTTTCAGAAGAACGGCAAAATCGGTAATTGAACCGGTGATAACCGGAACTCTCAGAGCCTTTCCATCAAACTTCCCCTTAAGAGAAGGGATAGTTTCGGTCGTGGAGATAGCCGCTCCGGTTGTGGTTGGAATAATGTTTTGGGCAGCCGCTCTGGAACGCCTTAAGTCTTTGTGGGAATTATCATGCAGGTTTTGATCGTCGGTATAAGCATGGGTGGTTGTCATGGCCGCTTTCTCAATACCAAAAGAGGCCTCCAGTACAGCCATCACGGGAGCCACACAGTTGGTGGTACAGGAAGAGTTGGATAACACTTCCCCGCCTTTGTATTCATTAACGCCCAAAACATATGTTCCGACATTTTCTCCTTTGGCCGGAGCCGAAATAATCACTCTTTTGGCACCCCCTATGGCATGTTTTTTGGCTTCTTCTTCGCTTGTAAACTTGCCGGTTGATTCAATCACAATATCCACACCATAATTTTTCCAGGGAATCTTAGCCGGATCTCTTTGGGCCAAAAGCGGAATTTCCAGGTTTCTTTCGGGAATTGTTAAGTAACCAATTAAGGGATCCTCATCGGTCACGTTTTTGGCTTCTTTGGTGTTTTTACTTTTTACTTCCAATTCGAATTTACGGTAAGTCGTATCGTGATTGGTTAAATATGCCCAGCCTTCCGCTTCCATTGAACCTGAAGTGTTGATAGCCCCAAAAGAAAGCTCATCGGAGTGTTTCAAAAGGGCAATCCGAAAAGCAATTCTGCCGATTCTACCAAAACCATTAATGCCAACTTTAATCATAATTAAATTCAGTTTAACAGCGCTTCTATCCCGGGTAAAGTCTTTTTAACCAAAAATTCCAAAGCAGCCCCGCCGCCGGTTGAGATGAAACTAAAAACCGATTCCTTGTGGAAAAATTGCAGCATCTTCCCCGTATCGCCTCCGGCCGCAATTTTTCTGGCCTGACTGTTAGCAAGAGCATCAAGAACCCGTTCTGTCCCCAACCTATGGCCTTCATCTTCATATTTACCGATCGGTCCGGCCAGGATAATTGTTTTGGCTTTGGCAATTTCTTCTTCAATTCTTTCAATGGAGTGAATGGTAATGTCTTCTTTATCCGGATTGAGATTCGAAACAATGATTTTCGGATCTTTATATTCAACACCCTTAAGCATTAAATAATCAGGCAGGCGTCCCGCAATAATGACCAAATCGGAAATGTCCTTAAAGCCTTCCAGATATTCCAGTTTATCTTCCTTTATTCCCCCTATAAGAGACAGAACAGGCCTGGGTGTATTTTCAAAAACCGCACTTAAAGCTTTAACTTCTTTCTGAAATTGAAACCCGGCTGCATGGGGTAAGAGTTTAGGAATCCCGACAATGGAAGCGTGGGCCCGATGCGATGAAGCAAAGGCATCATTAACATAAAATTCACCCATTGATGCCAACTCTTGAGCAAAACCCGGATCGTTGCCCTCTTCCCTTGGGTCAAATCTTAAATTTTCCAAAAGGCAAATTCCGTTTTGGAAATTGACATCCTTAATAGTCGGACAAAAGCTAATTTCTTTTTCCAAGAGACGACTTAAGATGTCAGCTACCGGTTTTAGAGAGAGTTCTTCCACCACCTTCCCATCTGGTCTTCCTTTGTGTCCAATAATCACTATTTGGGCCTTATCATCGGCTAGTTTTTGGAGTGTTGGAAGAAGGCATTTCAGTCTTAAAATCTCACTTTCGGACTTTTCGTCAACATCCAGGTCGGCTCTGAGAATAACTTTTTTTCCTGACAAATCAATGTCTTTTAATGAAGGCAGTTGCATATTTAGTTGTTGGCTTCTATCTTTTTTATGTCGGCAAGTCGTCTTTCATGTCTTTCTTTTTTCAGGTATTTTGTTTCCAGAAAAACTTTAACCATCTCCAAAGCTTCACTTTCCTTGGTAAAGTCGGCGGCAATAACCAAGATATTCATATCATCATCCTCTCTCCCCTTCTTAACCTGTTCCGGAGATTTTCCGATTGAAGCCCTCACCCCGTCAAATTTATTGGCCACAACCTCGACTCCAACACCGGAACCGCAAAGAAGAATTCCTTGACTGTTTTCCTTCCCTACCAAAGAGGCAACCTCAGTTGCATATTTGGTATAGTCATCGGTCGGATCCAAACTTAAAGCCCCCAAATCCAAAGATTCAATTTTATTCTCAAATAACCACCGATTAATTTTTTCCTTTAAAGCAAAACCTCTGTGGTCTGACCCGATGTAGACTTTCATTATTTAAATCCTTCCGTCAGTTCAATTAGTTTGGCTTTCTGATCTTGGGCTTTAACCACGGCTGAAGCCACAGCAACACCGGTGGCGCCTAATTCCAAACTCTTTTTAACATCCTCCTGACCTGCGATACCGGCACCGACAATCAGAGGAATACTGTAACTATTGGCAATTTCAACGGCCTGGGCCACAATCTCCGGCTTGGCAGTCGCCACCGAAACGCTTTGACTGCCGATTAATTCCGGCGGCTCATATGAAACAAAATCAGGTTTAAAAAGGATAACTTTCTTCAATTCATCCAAGTCGGAAGCAAAAATAAGGGTTTTCAAACCCACTTCCTTAGCCCTAAGAACCGCCTTTTCCAAAAGGCCGTAGTCGGTGAACTTATTTTCCGAATGGTTTAAAAAAGTTCCTTTGGCTCCGTCTTCAAAAACAGCTTCAGGAATAATGGCTCCGGTAAAAGCACCGTATGAGACCGGGTCAATTTTTTGAGTCCAAACTTCAACTTTTAAGGCTGTTGCCAATTCCTTAACATCCATGGCACCCACCACCGGAACAATCTTGGTTTGGGTCGTGGTCGCCACTTCTTCAATAATTTGACCCAAAACAAGAGCATTCTTGCCGGTTGCTTCCTGATAGGTTTTAAAGTTGATAAAAATCATTTTATTAACCTAAAATCTGATTCAATTTACCCATATCAAAACCAATAACACTCTCTTTTGCCCCATCGTCTTTTTCAATATAAACAAAAGGCACACCCATAAAACCGCCGGAGACAGCTTTCATTTCCTCTTTGGCCGCTTCGTTTTGATCAATTAATTTTTCCTCGAAGGACAAACCTTTTTGCGATAAAAAGTCTTTTAGTTGAGAACAATACGGACAAGTTGTTGTTGCGTAAACGGTTATTTTCATTTGTTACTCACCCTTTTTATTCCGGTATAAATTTCATCAAGGAATAAATCATTAGGATTCCCAATAAGAAAAAGCCGGTTGTATGCCATCTTAAATCTTTTTTTCCTCCCTTAACAAGTTCCGGTAAGAGATCGGAGGCCGAGATATACAAAAACATGCCCGCGGCCAGTCCCAGCATCGGACCCACCAAATTAGTGGTCTTACCGGCCAAAAGAACCGTCAAGGTAGCGCCCAGAAAAGAAGTCAGAGCTGTTAATAAATTAGCCCAAATAGCCTTGGCTTTAGAAAAGCCCCGAGAAAGAAGGATGGCAAAATCACCGGTTTCCTTCGGAATCTCATGCAGGAAAGTGGCAAAGGCAACCATCATCCCCAGCTTGGGGGAAACCAAAAAAGAAACGGCAATAACCACGCCATCAATGAAATTATGAACGGCATCGGAAATAATCAGAAGTGAGGCTGTTGCATCAACCGGGTGTGCCTCATCTTCATGGTGATGCAAATGAAGCAAGAAATCTTCAATCAGGAAAAAAATTACCAGCCCGATAAGAGCCAAAAGAAAAGTATTTTCGCCCCCGGAAGCCAGGGCTTCCGGCAGGATATCTAAAAAAGTGATAGCCAGAATAACCCCGGCCGCGAAAGAAATTAAATGAACGGAATATTTTTTACTGAATGATTCTTTCCAAACCAAAAGCAAACCCCCGCCAAACCCGAGGATGCTGCCAATAAAAGACAAACCGATGACACTTAAAAGAGTTTTAATCATTTAACTAAAAATAAAACCAATAACTCTTAGCCATTGGGGTTGTTCAACAAAAATAATCTCGCCGTTCACGGCCGAAACGGAAGCTTTAACCGGCACATCATAGTTGAAAAGGTTAAAAACGTTAAGTGTCCGAAAACCGTCAATGTCGTAAGTTAATTCCTGATCTTTTTCCAGTAAGTTAATTCCGTTGGTATTAATTTTGTTTAAAACTTTGGCTTTTAAGACTCCATCCAGGGCGTCTTTAGGCAAAACAGCCAAAAACCTTAAACCCGATTGGGTTAAAACCGAAATTTCGGCTTTAGTCGGATTAATATCAATCGGAAAATCGGTTAAGGCCATTGTGTCGCCCTGTTGAATGATAAATTTGTCACCCTGATGACCAATTTGAATTTTTTTAACCTGGGGCCGTTCTTCTATTTCAATTAACTCCCCCGAAATATCGGTTACATCCAAATCTTTCTCGCCGTCCGGTGAATTAACCGTTAGTTTAAATTTATCACCATCCCGCAAAAGCGAAATGGTTTTTTCCGAATCAATATTTCCACCAACCGCCACTTCCTTAACCGTCAACGATTCTCTCTGGGGGGTGTTAAGGGCCAGCGAATCCTCGGAGGACAGAACCTTCCAAACAATCTCACCGCTTTCCCGAACCGTCAAAAGAGTAGCTTTGGCCGGTGTGGCCAAGCCAAAAAAGAAGGGTAACAAAAATAATAGGTATCTAATTTTCCGCATATTAAACGCAAATATACCGCAAGGATATTTAACTTAGCCTTAAATATACCCCAAACAAGGCTAAAACAACAGTCACCAAAAGCCATTGGGTTGAGGCCAACCAAATATCCAATCCCAAGTACCCTACTCCCGCCAAAACAATCGAGACAAGGGCGGCCATCATCATTCCCTGGGACAATCTGATTTTGTCTGCTTTTTTCATTCTTTATTCACCTCCTAAACTATAAACCTGTCAACTAAAAAACCAACCATATAAGCCATAAAGGCCGAAAAGCCACCGATTAAAAGCATCTCAAAGGCACTCTTAATGGAATTTTTCTTGGTAAAAATCGTTTTCAAAAGACCAACGACAAACAAAAGAAGAGCCACCACAATGCCGGAAATTAGGAATTTGTGGGGCAGATTCAAAAGAAACGGTAAAAGCGGGAAAAAACCAAAAAAAGCAAAAGAGAAAAAAGTAACCAGGCCATGTAAAAAAGGAGAACCCTCAATCCTTATCAGGGCTTTATCCTTGCTGTCCATCTCCAACTCACTTTTAATCCCTAAATAAATTCCCGTTCCCAAAGAAAAGCCATCAGCCAAAATATTAGCCAAACCTAAAATAATGGGAACGGATGGGTGAAGACTGGCTCCGGTTGAACCGGCCACAACGGCAAAGGTCGTGACAAGACCGTCGTCGGCCGCAAAAATCACATCTCTTAAGAAGGTCGCTTTAACCGGAACAATCTTTCTCTCCATTTCAAATTCATTTTAGCACAATTTAGCCGTTGACGATTGAAACTAAAAGCCATATTATTTCTCCAGATTGTGTTTAAGGAATGGGGTGAAAATCCCCAGCTGTGCCGCAACCGTTAAAGCCGGAAAACTAACAATCACCAAAATTCCGAGCAGAAGACATGTCAAATAAAGAAACATTACTCCAGGAAAAAGTTATTGAAAGTTGGGTCTTGTCCCCTTACCCGCAGGATATTGAAAATTTAGCCTCCGAGGGACATGAAACAAGGCGGATTTCCGACCCGTATCTTTTTGAAATAAAAAACGGAAAACTATTAACCCCAAAAGGAAAAGATATTGACGAGGCCATGCAAAAGAAAACCGAGCTTGATTGGCATGAATACGAAGCTTTTGAAAAGATAAAAATCTGGGCTAACGCCAACGAAAAAGGAACAATTGTTTGGGTCTCTCCCTCCTCATACCCCAAATACCCGGTTGCCAAAGCGGTTATTAGTGAAATTATGACCATTAAGGGTAAACGGCTTCTTTTCAACCGAAATGTCGTTTTGGATATTGAAGACAGTGCTGTTTTGGAATTGGCTAATCAGCTAGCCCAAGAAAAGCGTTTTGACAACAAAGAGGAATTAAGGAAAAACCCCATTATCCTGGCCGACTACTCCTCTGAATACTGGCAAGGCATTTTGGAAAACTACACCGACCAGATAAAACAAATAAGAAGCGGTGAAGATATCCTAATCAAAGACCAAACCTTAAAAGATTCCGAAAGAATCATAAAGAGAGTAACCACCCGATTCGGTTTCGTTGTCTATGAAACCGCCCTTGAGGAAGCAAAAGATAAAGGGGTGGCCGGACAACACCAGGGCAGCTGCGGTGGATCAATTAAATCTCCTTTCAGCGTTTTTTCAAAAGAAACCAAAACCGAAAAAGGCGAAAAAATCCTGGAGTGCACTTGTCCTTTCTGCAAAAACAGGGTTAAAGCAACCATCTCCAATGGGAAAATACACTGCCCCAGTTGTGGCAAATCAGCCGATTATCAATGCTAATTCTGGATACAATTAAGTGAGCCTGATATAATACACTTGTTTTTGTCACAGGGCAAAAAAGATTATAAAAGCTGTGTTTAGTTTTACTCCGGTTTGTTGACAGGGATTTGTTCTTGATGCCATAATGGATTATGGCGAAGGAAACCCGAAAGTACTCCGACAGGGCCAAATATATTGCCGCTGCAGTATCAAAAAGAAGAAAACACCTTAAATATTTAGTTGTCCAAGAGGCAGGAGGGAAATGCCAAATTTGTGGATATAAACGATACACGGGTGCCCTAGAGTTTCATCACTTAAATAATTCAGAAAAAAGGTTTGAACTTTCGGTTAGAGATCTAACTAAGAGTTGGACTGAAATTATCAAAGAGGTACACAAATGTCTGCTTTTGTGCGCCAATTGCCATAGAGAAATCCACGCCGGATTGGTTAAATTACCTAAAGGCTAAGATTTTTGCTATAATTTGGGCGTTCTTTGATATTCCTCGGTGGCGCAGTGGTAGCGCGGTCCCCTGTGGAGAAACGCAGCTTTCTGAAGAAATTCAGATTGAAAAATCGGGCTAATTCGGGGAAGTCCAATAATTGGATAATCCCGAGCTAAATCACACAAAAATGTGTGTAAATGTGTAGAGACTATATACCCGATTCCCAAAGTTGGGAAATAAGATAGTCCAGACCTTTTGGTAACAAAGGGGCATCTGTAAGGGAAAGGTCGTAGGTTCGAATCCTACCCGAGGAGCCTAGATCGATTCTGACGCCCCGGTTTAGTTTTAATTTAAACTATAAATTTTTGAGAAAGAAACCTATATGGTGTTACTCTAAAGTTCATGGAAACGAAAGATATTTCAACAGTTGAGTTGGGTTTGTCTGCGGTTGAGGAATATTTAGAGCAGATCGATAGGTTGGAAAGGGAGGGTTTAGATAAAGTTAGAAATCCTCAGGGATCATTACCACAGAATTGGGGAAAGGCAGTGAAAGATTTCATGATAGCTAAAGCAGGGGCTGAAAATATGAAATTAATACCCCTTATCAAAGCTGAATGGGAAGCTCCGATTTCTGTTGATACCCAACAACTGAAACCTTCGCCTATTGGGAAGCCGATGGAGGGGGCAGAATTAGATGTAACAGGACATATTTCTGAAAGTACTTTATGGTTGATAGACAGCTCCGAGAACACAATGCAAACAATGATAAGATTGGCCGTTAAGGGTCCTGAGGGTACGGAATTGGTAGATTTTTACTCTACTCCAGTCTATCCTGGATTTGCTAAAACCGAAGATGGACGTATGGCAAATGTTCAAGCAACTGAAGCCTCCAAGGCTCGTAACATTTTGGCTTACTTCGAGAGCAATCCTTTAAAAGAGGTCTTGGGCTGGGTACCCATACATGAAATAGCCGAGCACAAGGTTCCTTCTTACGAATAATTTAAACTTAATTCAAGGGCCGTACCTCTTGTATTGTTCTAATATTATCCATATACACGCCCCAAAGTTGGCCCCAAAATCTGTCCCTTGCTTGAAGATTGACTGATTAAGGCCTATAATGCTGTCAGCACCTTGGCAGTATCAAATATTTAAACCCAACATTTTGATTCCAAAAGGAGGATATCATGGGCGATTTTGATGTTTTCGACGAGTGGGGTAACTTTAAGGGAAAATTTACACCTGTAGGAGGAGGCGGAGAAGGTTGTTTAATCGGTATTGCTCTTCTTGCGGTTGTCTTTTTTTTCTGGGTTGCCTACATTATCCTGAAATATCTTTTTAAGGGTCTTTCCTACCTGGTAAAGAATGGTATTAAATCCATAAAAGAGAAGAATTACGGCGCCGGTATAGCTTATCTTTTGATACCGTCTATATTGGCAGTAGTCATATTATTTTTATGGATTGGCAGTATTTCAAACCATGGAGTACCGGTAAGCGTGAGTGGTTCACAACCTCAATACAAGAGTGTTGAACCCTCAGCTATAACCAACCCTGTAACGGAAGCCCCGACCGCCAGTCAGCAACAACAACCGCAACAACAAGGATTTGTGTGTGGTTCAAACCTCGTATCACAGCTGCAAGTTGGAATGATAGTACGTGTTGAAGATGAAACCGACCTCTGCAACCGCATAAGAAGTGGCCCGGGAACGGATCGTAGCATATTGTCCTGTGCAGAACCGAACACAAAAATGGAAATAATTGGCGGACCAGAATGTTCTCAATACCCTTTCTGGAAAGTTAAGATCTTAAGTGGTCCTTCTGCGGGACAAATAGGTTGGACCGCCGGGGGCGATTCAACGAGACAATGGCTTATACCAGTACAGTAAATATTTGATGCAAAAAAGATGCAAAAGGGACACGCCTTGAAAAGCAATTTTCAAAGAAACGGTCCCTGTTTTTATTCAAAAATTGTCCTTATACGCGAACAGTAGCTTTTAAAACTCATTTGTGTTATATTGCGGGCGTAATTATTATAAATCAGCACATATGAGTTTACCTGAATCCAGTCAAAACATATCAAGAAGAGATTTTTTAAAAGTGGCGGGATTAGGGATAGCAGGACTAGGAGTAGCTGCAGCATTTAAACCCTTTGGGCTTGAGACTTTTAAAGGACTTGAGCGTGAAGTGGCTCCAAACGAGCACCCGTTTAAATTGTATATCGACCCTATTTTGGTTCCTGATATGCAGTTTGCAAAGGAAAATTTGCCAAAATACATCGCTGATATGAATTACATTTTGGGAAAAAACACCAATAGACATTTTAACTTCAATCCGGAAACGGATATTGTTTTAACCGAAGAACCGCCCTCATCGAATATGTGTCCGGATTGCTCCGGTGTAGGATATGAAGTTTGGGCGGATGTTCAGCCAACTGCTCCAGGCTATCTGTATTCATATGGAGGGCGTCAGGGGTGTACCATGAGCTGCACAGGAGTTTTGGCAGGGTTACATTGGACTAGAATTTATAATCCGGATGAACTTACGGCTGGCAGTCAGCAACTTCACGATTATTGGATTCAGGTCGACCATATGCTCCATGAATTTGCGCATGATTGTGGGGCCGGGATGGGTGAATATTACAATCTGGCAACAGTGAATGATTCCACAGGAATAGAACCCTTGTTAAATATTGATCTTTATGATCCAAACGATGCCTTCTGGAGTGATAAAAAAGATTTTTTTCCGGACCTTATGCTTAGGCTTGCTTATGACAATCCCCTTATTGGAAACCCAAAAAGCAGACCCGATTTATTAGATAAGACAAAGTTTGGTGATCTTACCGCAGCAATTATCAATGGAAATTACTTCAAAAACTTCCCAATTTTGGATTATTCGAATTTACAAATTGAAATCGTTAACAAAAGAACCAATATGCCAATTCCTGATGTAAACATAAAATTGTGGAATATAAGGGGAACATCGGGTAATCCGGCAATTCTCCTTCAGGATTCTGTATCTGACGAAACGGGAAAATTCTTATTTGATTGGGAATCACCCGGAAGTGCTCACGGCAACTATAATTTCCTGAGACTAGTTAAAGTCTACAAAGACGGCTATGAATCTTCTGCAAAGTATATTTCTATTTTCGATGCTGATATTCAACTGTTTTTACAGGGTAGGGATATGTTTTCTGCAAAGATTGCAATGGAGCCCGAATTAAATCAATTCTTTTTACCATTTATCTCCAAATCGGGATTTTCCTCCGATTATTAAGTAAGGTGGCCTCAAGAACAGGATGCTTAGTTGACTTCAACTATTTTGATTATTGGGCTTAAGAGCCGTATAATCTCCTCCCAAGATGGGACAAGAAAAATTATCGGGCCATTTAGAACAATTTTCAACAGACGGACTCTCTTTGGAGGAAGATCGAAAGCTAGTTGAACTTCTTTCCAAATGGAAAGGCGGGCGCATTTCTACTCCCGTTTTCACCGAAATTGCCCGAATGATACCGCAACCAATCGTTGAAGTCGTCCTTTTCAGAGAAAGTGAAGGAGTTTTAGAAACACTCCTTATTCCCAGGCCTGTAGATGATATTGTCTGGCCAGGAATGTATCACACTCCCGGTACGGCTCTTCGCGCTTCAGACTACTCCCGAGAAGACCAAAATCCGCTTAACGGCTCCTTTGAACGAATCCAAAACGGTGAGATTGAGGGTAAATTCCGAAGTGCTCCAATTTTTATCGGCCGGCTTTATGGCTTGTCACGTCGCGGACCCTCGGTATCCGAAATATATTTTACGGAACTGGCAGACGGGTTTGATCGGCCACACCATCTCTGGTATCCCGTCGATAAACTGGCAGAAAATCCACAGTTTATTCAAGAACAACTTAAGCATGTACTTTGGGCTGCAGAGCAATACAAAAACAGAATTAAGAGTTACCAAACTCAAAAATAAAATCACTTAGCAAACATTCTCTACAAATTTTGCTAAAATCAAATAATGAGCATTAACAAAACCTGGCATTTGACTAACAAAATGCCCAAAAACCCAACCTTGGACCAAAGAGTCAAATGGCACGTTGAACATGCCAAAAATTGCAACTGTAGACCGCTTCACGGAAAAATCCTCGAGGAGATTAAAAAGAGGTATCAAGGACAGTTGATGTAGGGAAAACGGAAATCTTCTTGGTTGTCGGGAAATATTGGTTCTGGATCCGGACGGATACCTGCTTCGATTTTCTGAAGATCTGGGAGAAAAACAGTCTTAAATTATTCTTTTTTGGCTAAAGCTTTCTTTTTGGCGGTTTTGGCTTTCTTTTTAGAAGCAATAACTATTTCTTCAACTTTTTCAGGTTTTACTTCCACTCTCTTTTGTTCCATAACCGGTGCCGGAGCAAGAATCCCTAAGATTTTATCCAGTTTACGGTTAATAGCATCCAATTGATCGTTGTTTTGCGGTCTGGCCTCGTTTCTACCGGCAAAATCCGGTCTTCTTGAACCTCTATCCTGGAAACCTCTTGAATCTCCTCCACCCTGTTGTTTTTCAAAACATTCACTGCAATAAACGGGTTTCGAGCCGGTGGGTCTGAAAGGAACTTCGCAGTCCTTTCCGCAATTGCTGCAGACGGCACTGTGCATTTCTCTTCTTGGTCCACGATCACCACCAAAACTGCGTCTGCCAAAATCTCTTCGGCCACCAAAGCTTCTGCCTCCACCCCTGTCGTCTCGACCATAATCTCCCATATGTTAAGTATTTTACCACACTCCCGGCATAATAACGAGCCTTAATCAGTCAATATCCGAAAGAACCTTTTTGAGATGAAGCTGGTATAAGAGTTTGCCCCCATTCTTTCCCGCATGTTTCGTATACTAAAGCCCAATTCCATGAGTGTCAAACCTTTTTTTAAACCACGAAATGGGGATTGTCTTTTTAAACCTCAAGTATTAAAAAGAAGTAATGAAGGGTTTTCTTAATTTTATCCGCGAGCAGGGAGTGGTTGGTTTGGCGGTTGGTTTTATTCTCGGTGGCGCCGTTTCCAAAGTGGTGGCCTCCCTGGTTTCCGATATTATTAATCCTCTTTTAAGTGTTATCTTGGGCACAACGGCCGGCCTTAAGGACACTTATCTTCTTATTGGTCCAATTAAGCTTCTGTGGGGTAATTTTATTGCGACCTTAATTGATTTTGTGGTTATTGCCCTGGTTGTTTACTTTGGCGTTAAACTGCTAAAATTGGATAAGCTGGATAAAAAGAAAGAATAATTAAAAATGAAAACAGTCCTTATTCTAATTGTTTTTCTCCCCATTACTTTGTGCATCATCGGCTTCTTTCTTTTGGTCGGTAAACTTCTGAAGAATGCCAAGGCCGACAGCTGGGAAGGCAAAGTCACTGATAAAACCTACAACGAGAAAGAGGATGATGGTAAAACCGAACATTTTTACACCCTGGTTATTGAAACAACCAAGGGAATGCAGAGAAAAATCGGTGTCTCCTCCGCTGAATATGCCAAAGCCAAAGTCGGTGACAAATATTTAAAAGTCAAAGGCGAGTTAAAGCCGAAGAAGATATAAGACCGCCATCCCCAGTAGAGCTCCTAATAAATCAAGCAATAAATCGTTTCTGGTATCTTTCCTGGTTAATTTAATTGTTATTCTCTTGGGTAAATAGGTGTAGCGAAAATATTCGTAGATTTCCCACAAAACACCGGTTACAAGCGTCAGGACAACGGCCATTATTTTATCTTTGGTTAAGGCAAAAAAGAGAAGGCAGGTCAACAGACCCCCGACAAAATGAAAGTGGGCATAATAGGCGTCTTTTTTAATGTTAAAAACCCGACCGCAAATCTCGGAAATTAGAAAAACCAAGGCTAATCCAATTAAGGGAATTAAGAATTGTGGCATTCTTCCTTAATCCTACCCTACTTTCAACCCCTTAGACAAATGTTTTATTCCCGATTGTATTTAACTCACATTTCCCATTAAAATAACTGGCATAACCGTTTTTCAATGAAAATCGTACTTTTTCTAATCGACTTTCTTTTGCACCTGGATGTCTATCTGGGTCAGATTATTTCCACTTATGGTTTTGCCACCTACGCTATTTTGTTTGTCATTATTTTTATTGAAACGGGTTTAGTGGTAACACCTTTCTTGCCGGGCGATTCCCTTTTATTTGCGGCCGGAGCTTTTGCGGCTTTGGGTTCCTTAAATTTCTTTTTGCTCCTGATTGTTTTGGCTGTGGCAGCCGTTTTGGGTGATACGGCTAACTATTGGATCGGGCACTTTTTTGGTGAGAGACTCATTGCTAACCCGAAAATACCGATTAAAAAGGAGCATATCGAAAAAACCCATCAGTTTTTCAATAAATACGGTGGGAAAACAATTATCTTGGCCCGTTTTGTCCCGATTGTCAGAACCTTTGCTCCCTTTGTCGCCGGTATTGGTAAAATGCATTACGGTAAGTTTCTTTCTTTTAACGTCATCGGCGGTGTAGCTTGGGTGGTCATTGCTACCTCGGCCGGTTATTTCTTCGGCAACATTCCCGTCGTTAAGGAAAATTTTTCCTTGATTATCTTTGCCATAATCATCCTCTCTGTCCTTCCGATGGCTTTTGAAATTATCAAAAGCAAATTAAAAAAAACGGATAAAAAAAGTTAACTCCACGGTCGGGCTTCAAATCGAAGGTCAAAACAAAAAAACGAGCCGGATGTTGTCTTATTTTAAAAATAAGAGCATCCGGCTCAAAACTAAATATCGAAAGGGCCCTTACGGGTAAGGTGTGAATGTGAAGCTTTTAATTATCACTTCTACCGTACCTGCAGGTGGGACACTTGGATGGAAAAGCCACAAATTTATTCTGGCCTGTTCCTTTCCTTCAGGAGGAATATTGTCCCCGGTGTAGTTCCAAGACTGAATTATCCCGTTTGGATCAAGAAAGCTCCTCAGGCCTTCAAAGGTCTTAAACAGGACTGCTGTGGGTGTCCACTTAAATCCGCTGGTCGAGTTCGACCCCGGCAGTGTGGTCTCCCAACGATATATATTCGCAGACTCCCAATAGGGCTGTACCACAAACTGGGAATTAGCGTAACCCGGATCATCCCAGCGGGAATACTCAATATCTATCTCCCGGTAGTAATAATCCGAACTGGTATCATCCCAGGTGAACATGCCCAAGACCGCGTTCTTGTCCAAAAGGCCGACATCGGTTCCCAGTTGAAAAACATAGGTTCCGTAGCCCAAAAACGAGGTGTTCACTACCTCAGTGCAGTACCATACTCCTCCGTGGTTAACGATTTTAAGATGCAATCCCGCACTGTCGACAAAAACATCGTTAACGTCACTGGAAAAGTAGTTAGGACCAGGACCAGCCGGTGCAACCGAATCTTTGACCTGCCAGGTATAACCCGAAAAGGATATCAACCTGAAAGAACAGGTCCTATCGGCATAGGTATAAGCGACCGCGTGGCTGAATATCTCTCCGGGAATCTCGGCATATCCACCAGATTGAGGCGGAGTGTAACCGTTGGGAACCAGAAAGGCTGCAAACCTGGTTGCCAATCCGTCATTGCCACCCGTATTTACGTACGATTCCCAGGTACCGTTACCGGCAATCGTCGTTAACGGACTGGCAAAAGTTGGTTTTGTCCACCAACCGCCCGATACAAAGATGTAAATCGCAACCTTATACTGGGCCGGAACAACATTGGCGACGTTTCCTTTCAGTTTTTCGCCTGACCGACAGGGAGGAACATAGGTAATGTTAATCCCAGCCGAAATATAATTATTCATGATCATCGGAAGATAAACTTTATACTCTTCCGTTTGGGCCTGGGCTGGGGAAGCATTTACCCCAAAGGCCGACAATACAAAAACCACCAACAAGACCCCTTTTAAGGCGCGCATGGTTTTTTACTCCTTTCTGAAGAAAGTGTCTGAATTTGCCCCTCCGATATGTTAAAGGGCGAGGCTTATCCTAATACAAATGAAGCCAAAAAGCAAGATTATGGGGTTAAATCACCTCAAACCAGTCGATCGGGGTTTCATCATCCGGTTCGCCATTGTAGTTGACCGTTATCTCTTCACCCTTTTTAATCGGTCTTAAAGCACGATAAACCATATTCTCGGTTTTGAAGTTTTGTTTCCAATCGGCGTTGGGGTCATATGCGTGGTTATAAATTGAGCCATACCCAAGAACAACCGAACCGCTGCGGGTGCTTCTCCAGGGATAAATGTAATAAGCCAGAATGGTTTTTTCGCAGCTCTTCCTCTCTTTGGGGGTAACGTTAATCACCGGACAATTTTCAATTATCTCCCCTACCTTGAAATCCTTTAAGGCAAAAACGCCCCGCCCCTTACCCGGAATTCTTTTAACGGCAATGACTTTTTTCATTCTTAAAAGAGTATATCGAAAAAGCATCTTTCAAAAAAGGGTAATTTTGGAAGACTATCCTATAAGCTTGAAGTTTTAACCATCTTGTGTTAATATCTAGCCTGCCAAAAGCGGCAAAATAGGTATTATTTACCTTGTTCTTATCAGTCTTGTACATTCAAAAAAGGAGTTAATGCATGTTTGCAAACATCAGCAATGAGGATTTCCTCGAGAAATGCACGTTATTGCCTGTCGAAAGAGCAGACCCTGAGAAGTTTGAACTTAAACCCGGCCCTCAGGATTTTGAAACCAGGATCGAGTTGCGTGACAATCTTAAAAGGAGATTTCCCGACCGGGAATACAGTTTTGAAAGTCACGACGGTGTTCCCATCTTACAGGTTAAAAGAATCAGATAAGGAGGATTTAAAAATGTTACAAATGAAGATTTTTAATGGTCCACATCCTGATGAGGAAGTTAACAAATGGATTCAAATAAACTTGGATCCAATTTGCGATATAGTAATTCTTCCAAACATTGACAACGGGGGCGAGGTTCGGTCCGTTACTATCACCTACAAGGTGTCCGAACCAAATCAAATTAAAGAAGTTTAAACATGCAAGACCAAACACCTGATAAGGGATTAGTTTTTAAAAACTATATTATTCCCAAGTCAGGTGTTTTTTTTATTTCTAAATAAATTAATAGTGCTCCTCGCTAGCCATTGCCTCGGCTTTCGTTTTATGAATCGTTCCGTCTTTGTGATTTGGCGGACTGTAAACGGTGTACAGTTTTAACTCTTCGGTTTGAGAATTATTAATCACGTTATGGTTTGTTCCAGCCGGAACAATCACCGCTCCAGCATTGCCGACGATATGTTCCTCATCGTTTAAGATAAACTTGGCTTCGCCTTTCTCCAGGCGGAAGAATTGGTCAACCGTTTCATGAACTTCCATTCCAATCTCCTCCCCCGGTTTTAAACACATCAAAACCAATTGGGCGTGCTTGCCGGTAAAAATTACTTTCCGAAAGTATGAATTTGCCAGTGTTTCTTCTTCAATTTTACCTACGTATCCAATCATTTATTTGTTTCACCCCCTTTTTATTTATTTTACCAGAAAAACATCCTTGCATTTATGTTTTGGTTATAGAAGAATGAATTAATGCCTAAAGGAAAACAGCCGTTTATCATTCTTCTTTCTTTAACCGTCATTATTCTGGTTGGTTTTGTTTCCTTCTTGATTCAATCGGATAACGCAAAGAAAGCTTTAACGGCCCAAAAGACAAAACTTTTGAACGATCAAAAATTTACCACCTTCAGGGACGGCTACTTCAGGGTTGATTACCCCTACTGGCCGGATTTGGATCAAAAATATCTGTTGGAACCAAAAACGGTCAAAAAAGCCGTTAATAACAACAACTGTAGCTTGGTTATTACCAAAAACACCCTGGCCAAAAACCAAACTTTCAAGGATTATGTTGAAAACACCTTAAAAGAACAGGGATCCAAATACGAAAGCGTTAAAATCATTACCAAAAATATTTCCGATACTGAGTCGACCCTTGTCGGCAAGTTAACCGTATCGGGAGTGACTCTTTATTCGTATTCCAAAGGCTATCTGACCAAGGCCAATGGCGTTTATTCGATTGCCTTTATCTCTCCCCAAAAAGACTTTGCCTTAGCCTGTTCCCCCTTCCTGGAAAAAACTTTTGGGAGCGTAAAGATAAATTAATACTTTCTTTTTTTATTTAAAGCCTTATTCTAAATATTAAGTTAAAATGACTTCTGATGAGCCCCCGGGTACAAAGCTGTACGGTGTAACGGTTTTTATTTCAAACCTGTCAGAGGATGTGTGGCCCTTTATCTCCAATATTACCGACGAAAAAGCCAAACAGATTGAGATTGAGGAAAATGCCAACCTGGCCGACCGGGACCTATTCTCCCTGGCCGGTGAGGACCGCATTGTTTTGATTACCCCCAAACCCGTTTCCAAAGAATTTATTGAATATTTCTTATCCGTTTTCGGCAAAAAAAGAATTGAAGTTTTGGTTCCGGATGTCCATACCGGACGTATTTGCGACGATATCATTAAAGACCAAAAAATAATGAACGCCCTGGTCACGATTGCCAATTCACACAAGAAATTAACCCTCGTTTCCTATTCCACCTCCCCACCTTTCCTAAAGCTGATTAGGGCCTTAAAAGAAAAAGGGCTTAATGTTTATACCCCGGAATCTCCGGAAGAAGAAGATGCCTGGACGGTCAACTTTTTTGGGAGCAAATCCGGAATCAGGCAATTGGCCCAAGAAGGGCGGGCCGAGGAACCCGATTTAATCATGCCCAAAGGCTTTATCTGTTCCGGAATTGATGACGCGGCTAAGATTGCGGCCAAAAAATACCTGAAAGAAGACGGTGTCGTTATTAAAACCAACAAAGGCCATTCCGGAATGGGTGTTTTAATTTTTAGACCCGGAGATTTGCCGTCCACTTATAAGGAGGCTGAAAATGCGATTCTTTTAAAACTCAAGGCCGATTCTTATTGGGAGAAGTTCCCGATTGTCGTGGAAGAGTTGATTGTTCCCAGTCTGGTCATTGGCGGCGGCTTCCCCAACGTTGAGTTTAAAATTCTGAAAAACGGCCGGGTGGAATTTCTTTATTTTTGCGGTATGCGGATTACCAAGGAGGGTGTTTTTGAGGGTATTGAGTTAAACGACGATGTTATTTCCGACAGGATTGAGGCGCAAATGATCGATACCGGTTTTTACATCGGCGAAAAATACAGCCAAACAGGCTACCGGGGTTATTTTGATCTTGATTTCATTGTCGCCCGTAACGGAAAAGTCTATGTTAACGAATCAAACGTGCGAAGAACCGGCGGTACGCACGTTTTTGAAACGGCCAAAGAACTTTTTGGCAAAGACTTTATGTACGATGTCTTTGTCTTATCCGACAACGTCCTGCCTTTAAAGAAAAAGTACTCTTTTGGAGAGCTCCTTAAGCTTTTTAAACCAATTTTATTTTCCAGAAAAAGCAAAGAGGGTTTGGTTGTTGTCTCGGAAAATCTCCTCACGCAAAATAAACTGGCCTACATTATCTTTGGTCGAAACAAGAAAAGAGCTTTGGAAACCGAAGAAAAAATGAAGAATCTTCTTATTTGAGATTAATTGTTTTTCCCCCGACAATCGCCCTGGCAATCTTTTTATGAGCACTGGCTAAAATCCGACCAAAAGTCGGCTGCGAGATTTCCATTTTGACAGCCGCTTCTTTTTGTTCCAAGCCGTCAACTTCATACAGTTTTAAAGCTTCGAACTCGTCAGCCATCAAAACCTCTTCTCCCGTTGCCTTTTCTTTAGGCTCAAAGCAACGGCAGAAGGGTTTACATTTCAAACACCTGTGAATTTTTGGTCTGGTCATTCCTCTTTTTCCTCCTCTTCGTCTTCCTTTTTCTGACAGTGGTCACAATTTTTACAAAATTCTTTACACTTTTCGCAATCACAGCAACAACATTTTTTATCTTTATCGTTACAGCAACCGGTCATGATAAGCTTTCACCTCCCTTTTCCATCTTGATTTATGAATATATATTCATTATATTGGTTCTGTCAAGATAGGGAAAGAGGTAATTGCCAAGAAAATAAGTTTTGGGATAAGATTAAAAAACAATGAAAAAATTTCCCCTAATAATTGGTCTGGTCACCGTCTTGGCGGTTATCTTGGGTGTTTTTGTCTTCTCGAAAAATACCGAGAACCCCAACCCCGCCAATTATGAATATTTCTGGAGCACAACTTGTCCTCATTGTGCCAATGTTGCAGCTTTCTATGATGCCTGGACCAAAAAAGATTCTATTAAGATTGATAAATTGGAAGTTTCGGGAAATACAGCTAATGCCAGAAAACTAATCCAAAGAGGAAATAGTTGCAAGTTGCCCCAAGGGGAACTTGGAGCCGTTCCTCTCCTTTTTACCCCAGACGGAAAGTGCATTGCGGGCGACACGCCGATTATTGATTTTTACAAAAGCTTATGAAGAAGCTAATCCCAATTTCCCTTTTTATCAGCATCTCCAAACTCTTTCTGGCTCCCGTTGCCTTAGCAATGTGCCCTTTGTGTACGGTAGCCGTTGCCGCAGGCTTGGGACTATCCCGATATTTGGGAATCGACGATACGATCTCCGGCTTATGGATTGGCGGAATTATTGTTTCAACCTCGTACTGGTTTTCGGAATGGCTAAAGAAAAAATACAAGGTTAACTTCTTTTATCAGAACGAGTTAGTTTTATTTCTTTCCTACGCTCTTGTTTTTATTCCTCTTTATTTTACCGGGATTGTTGGACACCCTCTAAATACAATTTTGGGCATCGATAAACTGATTTTTGGTACGGCCGTCGGTTCCGTTCTTTTCTTTTTAGCCTCGATGTTGAGTGATTTTATCAAGAAAAAGAGAGGTAAAATTCTTTTCCCTTATCAAAAAATTGCCATTCCGGTTTTTGTTCTTACGCTTGCCGGTGTTATACTCTACTTTGTACTCAGATGAACAAGTTTAAAGACCTTTTAGACAAGGTCGAAGCCGTATCCAAAGAAAAAAAGATTGATCTCTCCTCCGGTGAAGATCTTTCTGTTGGAATAATGAACCTGATCGGAGCCGAAGAGCACCTTTTTTACACCTTCGAAAAAACCAAAAACAAAAATTATCTTGATCTTTTAAACGAAGTCCGGTTGATGCGGACGGAGTTGATGCGGGACATCATCAAGGATTATGAAGGTGAGACCTGGTGCATCGGCAAACACTTTTTAGCCGCATCAATGAGGCTCATGGAAGTGGGCACCAAAGAATTAAAAAAAGGCGATAAGGATAAAGCCGCTGATCTTTTTGATAAATCATACAAACTCTATTCCCTCTTTTGGGGCTTGGTTTTAAAAACAGTTAAGGAAAAAGATATTCAGGAAATGGGTGAAGAAATAACCATTCTTGACGAAAAAGGAAATAAAAAAGGCCAGGCTTCCGTTTTTGACAAATTAGAAGTTCTTCTTAAAAAGGCTCTCGATTGCTGCCGCGAATAAATTAGTCCAAATAATCCTGCAGTTTCTTTCGGCGTGAGGGGTGTTTTAATTTCCTTAAGGCTTTGGCTTCAATTTGTCGGATACGCTCTCTTGTGACTCCGAAAACTCTTCCTACTTCCTCCAGGGTCATTTGTTTATTGCCTTCCAAACCAAATCTTAATTTCAAAACTCTGGCTTCCCTATCCGAAAGTGTTGCCAAAACTTCATCCAGGTGGTTTTTCAAAAGCTGCTTTGAAGCTGCATCAACCGGGGATAATTGACTTTCATCAGGTATAAAATCGCCGAGGAAACTTTCCTGATCCTCGCCAACCGGGGCTTCAAGGGAGGTCACTTCCTGAGCAATCTTGAAAATCTCCCTGACCCTATCCGGTTCCAATTCCAACTCACCGGCAATTTCTTCATGGGTCGGTTCTCTGCCTAATTCCTGCATGAGCCTTCTTGAAGTTCGGTATAGTTTGTTAATGGTTTCGACCATATGAACCGGAATTCTGATTGTTCTGGCCTGATCGGCGATGGCCCTTGTTATGGCCTGCCTAATCCACCAGGTGGCGTAGGTCGAGAACTTAAAGCCTTTCCGCCAATCGTACTTCTCAACGGCTCTTATAAGTCCCTGATTGCCTTCCTGAATCAGATCAAGTAAGGATAAGCCTCTCCCGATATATTTTTTGGCAATGGAGACGACTAATCTTAAGTTGCTTTCCGTCAATTTATCTTTGGCCTTTTTTTCGCCCTTTTCGTATTTCTTGGCCAGTTCGACTTCCTGTTCGGCATCAAGTAAGGGAACCTTGCCGATTTCCCGAAGATATTGTCTGACCGGATCGGTCGATTCAGCCCCTTCCAGTTTGGAAAGAATTTCAATCTCTCTGTCTAATTTCTCCTGGGCTTTCTCGTCGGTATCAATTTCGGAAGGAGTAACCGATTCGAAAACATCAATGTTTTCACCCTGGAGTTTATCGTAGAAATCATCTAACTCGGGGATACGATTTTCGGCATCAGGAAAGACCTCCAAGATATCTTCTTGAGTTAAAAATCCCTGATCACGGCCTTTTTTGATTAAATTTTGAACGGGTTTTCGAATCATACAAAAATCTGCCTGTTTATTGGGCTTCTTGAAGAATTATACCCCCGTTTCCTTTAAGTTTAAACTTAGAAAGTTTTAGCGATAATTCGCTGAATTTTTTTTGAGTATCTTCAAGCTTGGCTTTTTCGCCTTTTTCTTCGAACTCCCGTATTTTAGCACTTAGAGCTTCCAGTTGTCTACGCAGGGAAAGAATTTCCAATTCCGTAATGCAAACGTCAAATTCCCGAACCAGGCGTTCGTCATCCTCAATGATATCGGCAAGATCTTTTAAGGTCATTTCGGCATAGCCATGGACCAGCTCTTGGGGCAAAAAGTGGGCAAAGTCGGAAACCGAGAATTCTTTTTTATCCTTCATGTATTCCTCAAAAACTTCATAAATCCGCTTCGGCAAGGGCGTCACAAAGAAATGGCCGACTTTCTTGGTCAATAAAACTTCGGGGTTGGTCTGGAAAGCAATCGTCAAAAGCCGCTCCTCCAGTAGCTGCTGTCTGGTTTTTTCTTCCTTCTGAAGGAAGGTGACGACCTTTTTCTCTTCCGCTTCTTTTCCAACCAGATCAATTTCCTCAGCCACCACCTGGGCCGGAACTTTAAAGCGGTTGGCCACTATCTCAATATAATGGGCCTGGACAATCTTATCCGGAATGGAAGCCAAAACAGGAATAATTTCCTTGCTGACCTTGGCCATATCTTCCCCTTCCGAAAGGTTGTGTTTGGAAAAGACGGAATCGATGATGAAATCCCAGACACCAACGGCATCGGTCAAAGCTTTCTTGTAACTCTCGGGGTTTTTCCGAACGGCTTCATCAGGGTCTTTAAAATCAGAAAGTCTTGCAACCCTAATCTCCAAACCTTGTTTTTGGGCCACGGCAATTCCCCTTCTGGCAGCCATATCGCCGGCAAAATCGGAGTCCAGTGAAAGAATAATTTTCTTGCAAAAGCGGCCGATGAGCCTGGTTTGTTCTTCGGTTAAGGCCGAGCCTTTAATGGCAAGAGTGTTTTTAAAACCGGCCTGCCAGGAAGAAATCATATCCAACTCCCCCTCAACAATCACTGCTTCGTTTTCTTTCTTTATGTCGCCTTTAACAAAATTAAGACCAAAGAGGAGGTTTGATTTGTGATAAATCGGCGTCTCCGGAGAATTAATATACTTGGCCATGTCGGTTGAGGCCGTCGGAAGAACTCTGCCGGCAAAGCCGGCCACATTGCCCCGATGGTCAAACAAAGGAAAAATTAATCTGCCTCTGAATTTATCAATCAGTCTTCCTCCCTTAAAAAAACCCAAACCGACTTTATCGATATCCTGACTGTTTATCTTTTTCTTGCCGATAAGAAAACCCTCCAAGGCTCCGGCCACATCAGGAGAGAAACCCAATTGAAAAGTTTCGATGGTTTCGGGAGTTATTCCTCTTTCTTTGGTTAAATAATCCAAAGCTCCCCGGCCGGAAGGATGCTTCAGAAGGACATAATGATAAAAGTAGGAAGCCAGAGAATTTATCTTATACAGTCTTTCTTTCTCGTCCTGTTCTCCACCCTGAAAAGATTCCAGTTTCACTCCGGCTTTTTCGGCCAGGAAACGAAGAGCCTCGCCAAAATCAATGCCTTCATACTTTTCCAGGAAAGAATAAACATCGCCAGTTTCACCACAGCCAAAACATTTATAAATCTGCAGTTCCGGAGAGACCATAAAAGAAGGTGTTTTTTCGCCGTGGAAGGGACAATTGGCTTTGTAGTTTCTGCCGGCTTTTTTCAGGGGAACATAATCGTTAATCAAAGAAACGATATCTGTTTTTTGCTTTACTTCATCAACCTGATCCGTCATTTGGCCACAAGTGTATCACAAAACCCGAAGAAATTAAGAAGATTTAGATAAAGACACTTTTTTCTTTTAAAGGCAGTCTTTTGGGTTTTTCTGGTTTCGAAAAACAATAACCAAGAGGAATAATTAGTCTGGGTAACCAGTTGTTTTGCCATTTAACTCCATATTTAGGGAGTATCTGTTCCAGTTCATCTTTTATGTAAAGCGGTGAACAAACCCAACCTGAAGATATTCCTAGTCTTTCAGCCTGAAGAAGCATCGAATAGGCAGCTGTAGCCACACCTTGTTCCTCTTTGATATTAAGGTTTTCAGATTGGCTTTTGGCTTCAGAATAGTTAGAGTCCAGTTTTCTTAAAACTAAAATGGCAGCCGAGGCATCCCGTATTGATTTATCATTTGAACCCAAAAGACCGCTGCTTACTTCTTTAAAATCTTCCGGCGAGAGATGGGAAAACTGTTTTTTTCTCCCTTTTTCGGCAGCCCCAAATATTTCTGCCCGGCAATCTTTATTAACGATAGTGATAAAAAAGTAAGGCTGACGATTTTTAGCGGAGGGTGCGGCCTGACCGGCCCTGAGGATTAGTTCGATTTGTTCCCTGCTTATCTCCCGCTTAGGATCAAAGTCACGACAACAGGTCCTTGTAAATATTTCATCTAATGGTTTATTCTCTTTCATTTTCAAGCGGTGAGGGTGGGATTCGAACCCACGGTAATGAAAAATCACTACATTGGTTTTCAAGACCAACGCCATCGACCACTCGGCCACCTCACCTTAAGCGGAGGATGAGGGAGTCGAACCCACCAACCACTTTCGTAGTTACGGTTTAGCGAACCGTCGCCTTAGCCGCTCGGCATATCCTCCACAAAGACCAAGCTCAATTATACCAGATTCCAGGCTTTCGGCCGAATCTGTTTTGCGGTATAATACGCAATATGGATCCTGCCGAGGAGAAATCCAGTACATTGTCAGATAAACCAGTGGCTGTGACGGTTAAAAATGAGCCTGAAAATACTCTTTTTGCCTGGAGAAGCCCGGCCAGACCTTTTAAGAGAAGGGATAAGCAGTTTTATGCCACGATTATTATCATTGCCTCAATCGTCGGCTTTATCCTTTTTCTGACCGAGGGCTTTATGCCGGTTATTCTTTTGATTTCTTTGATTTTTCTGTATTACATTCTTAATACGGTTCAACCGGAAGAGATTGAGTATTCAATCACCAATAAAGGCATTAAAGTGGTTGATAAGAAGACGGAATGGAATGCTTTAGGTAGATTTTGGTTTAGCCGGCGTTTTGACAGCGATTTGTTGATTTTAGAGACAGCGGCCCTACCCGGAAGGATGGAAGTGGTAATTAAAAAGGAAGATAAGGAAACAATTAAAAAAACCCTTTCTCCCTATTTAACTGAAGAGGAAGTTCCGCCTTCGGCGCTTGATAAAGCGGCTAATTGGTTTGCCGAGAAACTGCCGGGAGCTAAATAAGCGTCCATAGCTCAACTGGATAGAGCGCGACCTTGCGGAGGTTGAGGTTGGGTGTTCGACTCACCCTGGACGCACACTATTTGGAGGGTTGGCCGAGCGGCTCAAGGCGACGGTTTCGAAAACCGTTCTCCCGTAAGGGAGGCACAGGTTCGAATCCTGTACCCTCCGCCATATCGGCGCCCGTAGTTTAATGGATAAAGCGTCGGATTCCGGATCCGAAGATTGGGGGTTCGAATCCCTTCGGGCGCACCGGAAAGTTAAGAAAGAAAAAAATGATTAAAAGCAATTTAATTTTAATAGGCGGAGCGGTAATTTTTAAAGACTACCGCAAGAAACGCTACTTTTTCGTGGTTAAACAGTCCGACGAGACTAAATGGGAATTTCCCAAAGTAACCGTCAGACGGGGTGAATCGTCCGTCAGAGCCGTTATTAGGGTGACCAGTGAAGTCGCCGGGATGAATGTTAAAATTCTGGAAGAAGCAGGTAGAAGAAGCGGTGTAGTAGCCGTTAACGGTAAAGCCGTTCCCCAAAAACACTTTTATTACCTCATGATCTTAAAGTCAGCCGGAGAAACACTCGGTTTTATCGATCACGCCTGGTTGGAATACGGTAAAGCTATGAAAAAACTTTCCTCCAAATCCGAACAAGACATCTTAAAAGGAACCAGGGAGGTCATTAAAGAGTGGGAAAAAGGAAAACCAAGAGTCAAAAAAGTTTAAGAGAAATCTCCGCCGGAGGGGTGGTTTTCAAAAAAGAAAACGACCAGACTCTCTGGCTCATTGTTAAACCCCAAGGAACCGACAGATGGCAACTACCTAAAGGCAAAATCGAAGAAAAGGAAAACGTTTTCTCTGCTGCAATGCGGGAAACAGAAGAAGAAGGAGGAGTAAAAGTCAAAGTTATTAAAAAAATCGGTTCTTCTTCATATTTTTACTTTTGGGAAGGCTCAAGACGTTTTAAAATCGTTGTTTACTTTTTAATGCAGTATCTGGGCGAGACCAAAAAAGGCCACGACGAAGAAATAGAAGAAACGCAGTTTTTGTCCTTTAAGGAAGCTTTGGCCAAATTGACCTTTAAGGATGACAAAAAGATCATGGAAATGGGCAAAAAGCTGACGGAAAAAGGAATTCAGGAAAGTTTGGTATAATTACCCTGTTTGGTGAGGTCGCATAGTGGTCTAGTGCACGCGCTTGGAGAGCGCGAGTAGCCGCAAGGTTACCGAGGGTTCGAATCCCTCCCTCACCGCATCATTTTGTTGCAATAACATAAAGGCTTCCCCATTTTCTTCCTGGGTTTGCAATAACAGAGTCAAATTTCCACGGTTTTACGTTACTAAATCCAACATTTAAAAATAATGATTGTAATTTTTCGAAATCATAACTCCACATGTGGGGACTATATTTTGAGCTATCATCCTGGTCGCGCATATGAAAATTCAATAGGTCAATATAGGTATTGAAATCATTAAGAATGTTTCGTTTAGAATACCAAATAGACATGGCCTTTTTATAAAATTTTTTATCTCTATCGTGATAGCTGTTTATTACCAATTTGGTATCTGGAACCCCCAAAATAACACATCCACCATCCTTAATTATTCGTCCAAATTCTGATATAACCCTTTTTGCTGAAATAGGATAGTCAATATGTTCAAAAAAATGCTCACTAAAAACAAATTTAACCACCTTGTCTGGAATGGGCAATCCCTCTCTCACATCCCAAATAATGTCTGCTGGGGGAACAATGTCAATATTAATAAAACCTTTAAGTGTATGAACCCCTCCCCCTACCTGAACTTTTGTAAAATCAAATTGTTTATTATTATTTTTCAGTTGCCTTTTGCCTTCTAAATAATTTTCAAAAAGATCAATTTCCTTTAAAAGGTTTCTTGATGCCCTTTTGAGTCCGTGAGTATATTTTCCTGATGCCAATAAATCCACAATTTTTGATTTTATATCTTGAATTTGATCGTTTTTCATATTAATTATTGGCCATTATCAATTGATGACTCTTAACAAACTCATCTACTGCTATAGAAATTTCTCCGTTTCTATTTTTAATTTCAATTAATGGAAGATGAAACTTATTAGACAGGTTCTTGGCTAAAAGTAAAGTTCTATCTTGAAAAGATTTAATTAAGTCAAGTTTTTCTTGGGATGTTGATAATTCAGGAAAAATTGATCTAGAACGACCCTTTTTCTTTTCATCTTTTTCCATACGATCAAGAACCTCAATATTGGGAGCCGTTATAACAAATAATGCGTCCATCAAAGAAATCCAATCTCCTGTAACATTGACAATCCCCTCAGGTTTGATATTGAGATAGTGTGCATCGATTACAAGATGTTTGCCCTCCTTTGGTTTTTGTTCAACGAGCCACCGCATCATTTTGTCAAATTCAATATTTTTGTGTTCATCCGACAAACTTCTTAAACTGTCGTAATCTCCTGGCCTAATTCCAAGCCATTTCATAAAAAATTCGGATCCTCGAACGATTTCAAATTCTGGTTTTACAAACTTTACTTCATTTAGAAGAGTTGTTTTCCCTACGGCATTTATTCCACCCACAAAATAGACTTTTGATTCTTCGTTATTCATTTTTTATGAACCCATGTTTGGTGTTAATCGATACGATTAAATCTTTTATTTCTTGTTCAGACAGGATTTGTAAATCAAGTAATTTACACAACTTAACTAACGTCTTACGTTTATTGGCAGCATCTTCTTGGTTTGTTGCCATCGTTTCAGCTTCAAAATGTGGTCCAAAATCAGGTGTATCTTTTATTGAAAATTCAACCCCTTTGTATAAAAAATTCACTCTTTTTTGTTGAACCACATTTATGTCAACAAGCCCCAAATGTTGAAATATTTTAATCGTTTTTTCTACAGCACTTCTGGCTATCGGTATTTCAAATTCTTCTAGTATATTTTTGGATTCGTCGCCGAACTTGTAGGAAATTTCTGCTTTATTTTTTGATACTTCGTCGTTGATCTTCAGAATTCCTCCCTCAATTACAAAAAAATATGATGTTTTATTATCAAGTTCTTTGTGTTCAGCATTACTCTTAAGAAAGGTAATAATTTCAGAATATTTAGCCTTAGTTAGTAAGCCACGCACTTCTACCTCAATATTATTTATTAACTGTTTATTCATCGGAAATTTTTATGCCCTTTAGATATTTATATGTTGATGATATAAAATCCGACTCGGTTTTATAAAAGTGAAGAGAATCAACAAAATGATAATAGTCTCCCAATCCGACATCAAGTTTTCTAGCTATAAAATCTTGAAAAGCTAACATAAAACTCATATCTAAAAAAAGTAGAAAGGAACAGTTATTAGCTCTTACTGTTGAATGCATCTCGAGTTTGCTATTTTTTATTCTAAAAAAGATACTTGAAGTACAAGAACAATTACTTGATAAGTTGGTGTACTCATCTTTCCAAAGCAACAATATTGCCCTCTTGCTAAATGGAAACTTTTTCAAGTAATTAATTAACCAATCTGCTTTACCACTTCTAAACAACTCTCCCTCCCAGTAATCTTTTTCTACCCGCATTAATTCTGGATTTACAAACGGAGAAAATTGCCGATATTTGTCAGAGCAAACAAACTTTTTATTGTTAATACTTACCCATTTTTCTGATTTATTGCGTTTAATGTGGATCAGCGCGACATCTTCTTTAAGTAGTTCTGGGTCACTCGAAATGCCCCCTTCATCATATAAAACAACGAAAGCTTTTCGAGCAACTCCCAACACGGTTTGTCCTGTTACATTAATCATTTCTTTGCAAATTTTTATCTCTCATAAAAGTAAATTTCAGATCAACCAGGCGGGGAATGAGTTTAATTTTTAATTCTTCTGTGGGTTCGATAAAATCAATACCACCACGATCAAAGACCCTTCCTTGATAAATTTTATATTTTAGGTTTGGATATGCCGGGTTTATTCCTACCTCACCCTTTGGCACAATTCCATTAAATGGAATTGCAACATTCATATGATTCCAGTAATTCCAAACTTCAAGCGCCTTTAATTGATCAAAATAGAAATAAAAATCGGGATATCTTCCAAAGGAACGAAGCTCTCTGTGAATCAGGTGTCCAACAAGAGGTTTTAATATTTCTGAAACTTTTTCGAAATTCCAAGAGATATCTTGCAAAACATTGGGTTTGCTCAAATCGGAAAAGATTCTTGAATTGGTATAGAAAACTAGTCGGTCGAACAAAAAATTCGTAAATGAATCTAAATCTGGATTTTTTAAACAATCCATCTCTTTGATTTTATCAAATACCTCTGATATTTTCGGTTGAAAATCTTTAAGTGTAAAAGTTTTAATTAGTTTAGGTTTACATCTATACATTAATTCTTTGTAGGGTTCGTTATAAAATTCACCCATTCCGAAATATTTTTTAGCTACTTCAGAGTTTTGATGAAGCATCAAATATTCAGAAAGGGCCTCAAAATACAAGTAGCCTAAGAAGGGTATATTCCTAATTGTTTCTACAAATAAATCTAAATATTTTTTCTTATATTCGTAATAGTTGTCTTTGCTAAAGTACAAACTGTTTGATAGCGACAAAAATTTTATCGATTTTTTAATACGGGATAATATTATTTTCTCTAGATCGGACCTTTCGTGGCTGGACAACAAATACTTTAGTTTATTAAAAATTGAGAAATGAATATCTCCCAAGCGCAAATAATCTATTCCAATCAAATTACCCCTCTCCTTTTTTGAGAGAGCAATCTCAAAAATAAGTGTATCGAGAGTCTTATTGTTTAATTCGTTGCCAGCAGGCGCCTCCTTGCGATAAATATACTGTCCCAAGTTGTGCATTCTTAAACCGCTCGATGTCATTGTTAGAGGGGTACAATATACACTTCCAATAAGACATCCACCGCTTGCATGAATTACACCGTCCTTAATTATTTTTTCTAGATTGAAAGTTGTGTGATTTAAGTATATTTTGTCTGATTCTCTCAAATCATTAAAAAAAGAGTTTTGGGTCAACAATTTCCCATTTGGAGTATTTTTACAGAGCTGCTGACGCCATAGGCATTCCTGTTCCTCAATACATGAACAATCTTTAATGGGTGCCTGGTTAGAAATATCATAAAAGGTGTGAGCCTCAGACCATTGAAGGAGATTTATATCGGTTAACATATTTGTTTAAGAGCCTCTAATACACTTGTGTAGTTATCCATACCTTTTAAATGATTTCCTTCACTTTTAACTACTAATTTATACGCAAAATGCTTCGCCGATATGGGCGGCGAGAGTGGTATTTTTTCGTCATCTATCCACCACTTTGTTTTTGGCTGACAATATCGATCAAGAGCGTCAGCAATTTTTAGCAAATCGACAGCCCTCTTATGGTTTAGATATTCTATTTTATCAACAAGGTTTTTTAACGGTTCTTCGTGAAACAATATTGCATAATAAATATTTTCTTTTTCAATATCTTCCATTTGGAAAAACGTTTTTTTGATAAGTTCTATATTCTCCAAAAACCATTTGGCAGAACGCTCTGAATGTCCTTCATCGGCATGATCGTCCTTTCTTGATATATCGTGAAATAAAGCCGACAATAAGACTGTTTTTTCAAGATCGTTTTCTGCAAAACCATATTGAAGGAGGTTTAATCCGTTAATAGCCACCCTAATGACATGTCGTAAACCATGAATTGTATCCACCTCTTCTGGGGTAAAGGACCAATTTTCAGGTAACCTAGAAGCGTTAATTTTCTTAAATATTTTTGAGGTGTTTGTGGAGTCAATATAACATTGTCCCTGAAACGGATTATTGGCTATTATCCAACTTAGGGTTTCACTATCCATGTACTGGTGTGCTGGTAATTGTTTTTTTTCCGCCAAGATAAATAAAGGATCCATTAACTAGAATATTTTCCTTTTTTATAATCTTTGTCTACTTTCTTTGTAAATTTTGCCAACTCTTTGTTTGAAAGAACATGGATATTTAATTCTTTGGCAACCTCAAGTATCTTTTTTTCGGCAACATTCTTTTCTGATTCTTCGTGAACAACAATCTCCAGTTCTAAGTGATAGCTCCAAGTATTACTATATTTTAGAGCCAACTCCACACCTTTATACATAAAATTGTGTCTCTTTTGAAAAGTATTTTGGATATCATTAAAACCAAGACGTTTGAACATCTCAACTGCTTTTTTGCAATCAGACGGAGATATTGGAATTTCGGTCTCGTCAAAATCACTAGCCTGACCAATTCGATTTAATTTCAATACAATCTTTGCGGTTTTTTGGGATACATTATTCACCACTTTCAGAAGTTTGTCTGGAAACAAAAAGAAAAACACATCTTTGTTATCTTCTCCTAAATCTTGAGCATTCTCGCTTAAGAAGTCAAAAAGTTGGTCGTATTTTTCCTTATCAAACATCGACCTGAGTTCAATTTCAAAATTTCTTTGTTTCATGAGGTTATTATACCTCCACAACTGAAAATACTCGATACTACCTACGGTTTAGTTTTCATATGGAAACAGTTTTTATAGATGTGTAGCCCAGCTTTAGGCTGAGACAAGTTGTGTTGGCGATCAGGTTTCAAACTTATATCCCTCGCTTTGGCTTATCTTAAACACCTTTTTTGCCCGATTAAAAAAGAATTATTATGGTTCGTTTCCATATCGCTTGGTTTCTTTATTGCTGAAATAATACTGGTAAATATTGGTGGTGCGTGGACATATACACAACCCAACATATATGGTGTACCTGCATGGATACCTTTTTTCTGGGGGCTTATTGGTACCTCAATGGTATCAGTCTACGAAGGACTTAAAAAATAGAAGTTCCCTACACAGTTTACTAGCCCCTGCTCAAGAAGTTTTGGCTATAGTTAGTCCTAAGATTTGTCTTGCCCCTTCTTTTCTTAATTCTTTTGTCGCTTCCGTAAGGGTTGAACCGGTCGTATAAACATCGTCAAAAAGAATAATCGGATACTTAAGAGCTTTTTTGTACTTAATATTTACCTGGAAAGATTCCTTTGGACTGATAATCCTTTCCTCTCTTTTTAGTTCCGTCTGTGATTTTGTATTTACGGTTTTTTGAAGTAAATCAGGTATAAAATACCACCCCATCCTCTGAGCAATCTTTTTTCCAACCATCCCAGATTGATTAAACCCCCGCCAATTTTGCCTCTTTGGATGAAGCGGAATTGGAACCAAAACGGCTTTTTTGGGAAATTTAACCTTCAAACTTTTGATTTTTCTTAAAGAAACTGTTGATAACTCCAGAGCAATATCGGAAGCAAACTTATACTTTAAGGCTAAAATAGCTCTTCTAATTACTCCTTTATAAGGAAAGAGACAAACAAGGTTTTTGATTTCTGAATTTTTAAGGACGTTTTGGTTGTAATACGGAGATAAAATTTTATTTAGACAGTCTTCACAAAGGTAACACCCCGGCTTTTTACATTCAAGACACTTCTTCGGAAAGATAAAATCAAGGATGTTTACCATCAAAAAAGACAGGTTTCCCTGCCTTTTCATTATACCTTTAACAAAATTCTATTATTTTTTCTATTCGTTTTTGCTTTCTTTACCAAACATCCATTCTTCCCATGTTCCTTCAAACTGATTAGTATCTATTGCGTTTTGATAAGCACTCCTATCTGTGGGATTATCGTATATATTTCTAATTTCCTGCTTTTCATCAATGATTGGTTCATAATCCTCTTCTCTCTGATTGATTTCTGCTTGCAATTCATCCGCAATCAATTTAACATTTTTTATCAACGATTCGATATCTTTTAAGGTTGCCCCCATCCCTTCAGTTCCATAGCCATCTGCGTCGTTGGCAACACCTTGTGCCTGCTCATACAAGCGTATTATTTTTTGACTTCGTTCTGACTCGAATGTTCCAAGCAATCTCGCCTGTTTAACTTCATTTGCGGCGGTACTGTAATGTAAAACACTATTATTTAGCAAATCAACAAAAAACTCTTCGCCATCATATGAATTACCAAACTTAGGAAATGGCAAACTGCCTTGTTCAAGCTCATCAGAAAGTAAATCTTTTATTTTCGAAGCACCGTTATCCTTATCCTTCGACATCTCGGCAAATTTTTCGATCAATTCAACCTTCTTAGTTTCGTTGGCATGTTCAGATAATATATCTTCAGCCATAGCAATAATGTAATATTACCTGCGTCAATAGATATGTCAAGAGGTTGAAGTGTGATGTATTGTTTAACAGACTTGAGTTTTCAAATCGACATTAAACATACTTAATTGGTGGAGACGGAGGGAATCGAACCCTCGTCCGAAAAGAGACTCGTAAAAAACGACTACAAGCTTAGATATCTTTGAATTGTCCGTCTTCTTAAAAAAATATCCAAATTGGAAAACGTAAGGCCTAATATTTCTTTTGTTTAAACCTTAAACCAAAGTTTAAACAGCATTTTGGCTGGTTTACACCCTAAAGGCTCGGCCAAAAAGCGAATCCTCTAAGATGCAGCTTTCAATTATGCTTGCGCAAATTGAAAGGCTGGGCGTGAACTGTTTAGGTTGACGCTTTAGTTTTGACCTATTTTTACGGGTACTGGTCAAACCCGGCTTGCCGTTTTTTAAAGTACTTTTCGTCGAAACCGATCGTCCCCATTTAAATCCTGCCTTTAAGCTCCTGGGCAATATCTCTTTCAATGTCTTTTGCCTTAATTAATGCCCTTTTTTCGAACTTGTGCTTAGGCGTACCTAAGGCTAGTTCTAGCTTTACCAGGCGGCCTTTAGTATACAGTTTTACAGGCACGAGAGTCAACTTTCGCTGCTTGGCCCGGGTTCTTATTGAAACTATCTCATCTCTATGTAAAAGCAGTTTTCTGGAACGGGTCGGAACATATTTGGTGGCACCCTGTACCGGAATGTTGGCATTAATTAAATAAACTTCATCATTTAAAATCCGGCAAACGGCCGTTGAAATATCGGCATGACCGGTCCGAATCGCTTTTGCCTCACCCCCGGATAGGACCAAACCGGCTTCAATACGATCCGGTTCCAACTTATATTCAAATTTAGCTTTTTTGTTGAAAGTACTCATCTAAAAATTACAGGTGCTTTAACTCAATTGAGTATAGTTTAGCACCCGAAAGAAGAATTAGCTTTTTCTCGCTTTCGGAAACGATTAAAGCAGATGCGCCTTTGGCTTTGTCGCTGTAATACTGAGCTTTGTAGACTCCGTTTTTAGCCAAAACAATTATTCTGCCTATCTGATTATCAAGAAGGTAAACATATTTAGCTTCGCCGTTAGTGTAAATTGAGGTTAAAGTGGTTAAGGGCGGGTAAACGACCAAAGACCCGATTGCCTGCGGGCTACCCAAAGAGAACTTGGCTATTTTCCCACTCTCGGATAAAACCCATATCGTCCCGTCGATCGTCATGGTCGCAATCTTGGAAAAATCGGGGGCAACATCGGCTCCAAGCCATTTTTGCTTAGTGGAAAACTCTTTACCCGAACCGACATAGCGGTAAATCATGCCTTCGGTCTTATCCAAAAGGTAGATATTGCCGGCATATGAAGCAAATAAAGCCTCGCCCCAATCTTTTTCGATTACTTTCTTAAGCTCATCTCCGACTTCGTAAATGCCGTCGGCTTTCATCACAAAAACCCGGTCTTCATATGAGGAAAAGTTAAGAACGCCTTCTAATTGGTCCGGGCCGGCGACCACCTGGGTTTTTTTGGTCGAAATAACCGAAGAGACAATTTTCTTCCCGTTTTTATCCAAAATAAAGAATTTGTCTTCTGAGGAGGATAAACTATCACCGACAAAACCGCTTGAGAGAAGCGATAAATCCAAGAAATCCTGGGCTTCCACTTCATACTCCCCCAAAACGGCCGCCTTCTTCTCGTTAAGAAGGGCCACCACTTCATCCAACTGTTTGTCTTTTATCCCTTCCGCCCTTAAGCTTTCGGTTATTGATGCCCCCTCCGAAAAAAGAAGCCTTGCCTGAGCCGGGTCGGCTTCCATCAAATTAACGGCATCGTTGATTTTGCTTTGGGCTTCAAAAATACGACCTTCATAGTTTCTGGCTTTATCCCGAACATTTTTTTGCTTCATACCGAAACCGATACTCAAAAAAAGCAAGACCAATAAAATAACACCAACCGTAAAAGTGACTTTCCTTTTTTGCGAAACGGCTTCGTCTCCGGAATCTTTTCTCAAATAGAAACTCCTTTTTTTGAAATTGGCCAAAGTTAAAGACTTAAACTTTTCTTTTAAGGTGGAACTCAAAGAAGAGCCGCCCATTTTAATCGTTCTGCCTTCGTCTACGGCTTTTTTCTCTTCCGAAGTTTGAGGCGCAATAGCCTCACTCTGAAAAAAGGCGCTTTCCTGACTAAACTTCATTATTACAACGCCAATTGTCCCCTCATCGCTCTTGGTGTGAACCGAGGGGGCCATTTGTTCAATGGCCGCTTCGGGTGATTCCGCCTCCAGTGCGGCCTTGATAACGCCATCGGTAAAATTCACAAAGAAAGTCTTGGAACCTATGATTAAAACGTCATTTTCTTTGGGGTATCCCGAAGCCGCTACAACTTCGCCTTTGCCGCTAACCAAAATCTTGGCATACATACCGTTTCGCAAGATTGCTGCCTGTGAACCACCACCAACAACGGTATACAAAGCGTCTTTTGAAGAAACAACGGCCGCAACTTCAATACTGCCCCAAAGACTGCCGAATTCATCCAACACTTTCTGGACGGCGCTTTTGAGCATGTTAAAGGAAGTGCCTTCTGTTTTTCCGAAATATTCTTCATGAAGCCTGGCCAACAGTTCTCTTCCGGAGGTAACGACATCAACGCCTTCCATCGCCTTACCGGTAGCCACCACCGCAAAAAGATGACCCCGAAGAGCAAGCTTCGCCGGATCTTCCGGTTTGAACTCATGAACCTGAGACCAACCTGTCGGACCGGGATTACCGGTCAATTTAGCCGAGGTTAAATTTAGCATGGCAATAGTTTACGGCAGGACTTGGCTCTTAAAGAACACTCAAAGAGAATATAAAAATAAAAACGGCAAAAAGCAAGTGCAGGAAAGCCGCCATCTTAATCGGAAATTCAAAACCGACCTGTAGGGTTTTGTTCATTTGCTGAATTTGTTTAATGATGACGCCGGCAAAAACCATATATAAAGCTAAAATTATCAAGATAAAAATTTTCGCGATGGACCAAATGGAAATACCAAGGAGTGGAATCATTTAACGGATCCTCCCTTCCATGGCTTCTTTTTGTTCTTCAACCGTCAATTCCTGCAAAATTTTGGCTATTTTATCGGGTTTGGGGACGGCTTCAAAGGTAAAATTGGGGACTTCGGAAGCTGTTTGAATCACGACATCACCAAAATTCATCATTGTCCGAGCAACTCCGCCCATTTTATAAGTCACGTCCTGAATTTTATCAAGATTGGCATCGGAAACTTCTTTATAAACCAAATTAAAGTAATCAATGTCGATAATCCGCTCATCGGTAACAATGTGAACGTTAAAATACCAGGTGATAAAGCTTAAGAGGGTAAAGGCAAAAGTGCCCAGATACCAAAGAAGAACGGTCACGATTTGAAAATTTTTCGGTAAAAAGGATAAAAAGGGAACATAGCTTAAAATAAGTGGGGCAAAAACCATTAAAACGGCCGGAACAATCCATCGCAGGTTGGTAATCGGGTGACGCCTGACTACCAAAATAACTTTTTCTTCTCCTTCTTTGGTTTCAAATTTTATTTTTTTGGGGTGAAAGATAAAAGCCGATAAGGGATTGGCAACGTTACCTGTTTCATTATATTGGGGTTTTTCGGGAATGGCTTCCGGGACAAAGGGTTCTACTTCTGGAGTTTCTTTTTGCTCTTCTTCGGATATAAATATATCAGGCATATTTCCTAGGCCAATTATAACCTTACCGGTCAAAATAACCAAGCTTAAAGTTTTTCAATGTTAAAAAGCGTACTTTTAATGCCAATAAAGCCAGGGGCTCTTAAATTAAAGGCTTTTTTAAATTCCTCCCCTGAGATTGATTCACTCCCTTTATTGGAAGTAATGTTAACCGTTTGGGTAAAACCGCCGTTATTGTAAACAACGGAAACATCCGAAACAGAAGTATAACCACCAATCCCTTTTAGGTCACTTACCGAATATGGATTTCCACTCCAACAGGAACCAACCGGAGAAATTCTGGAAACGTCACCGCCACCCCCATACAAAACTTTCCAGGCATTTAAGATGTCTGCCATCTCTTCTGAGGTTAACCAGGGATTACTCCTGCCGCAGCTATTTCCGGACCTGTCTTTATACCAACCTTTGTAAAACCAGGGTGAACCGCCGAGAATTTCATATGAATTATTCTGCCAACCGCCTTGATTCCCAGCCGTATTATCCCAAAGATTCGGAGTGGTATGACCCTGGCTTGAATAACTAAAGGTAAAACCACCAGCTGTTGAGGCATACCAGGCGGAAAAGGGTGCACTACCGGAAACCAAAACCCAACCGCGGGTGGCATCAACGGCCGCATCCCAAGCCCCACCCTTGTTTGATGCTTTATAAACCTGACAGCTTTCGGTGGCACAAATTGAACCCGCACCGTTGTTGGTGTAAGCCAGAGCATAGGAACGAGCTGCAACTGCCTGAGCCTTTAAGGCTGCCGAATCGTTGGCTGTCCAACCGATTGGCATTTCGTAAATTCTTTTAACATAAGTTTCAATATCAACCGTACCATAACCCCTAACCGTAATATTAATATTGGTTGGATAGTCTTTTCTTAATTGGATTCCACCATAATAGGCGCTTAAGATTTGTTCTGCTGACTGCCCTGCCTTTGCCCTTCCGTACGCTCCATACTGACTCATCCCCTTGCGGTGCGGTGCCCCGTAAGAAAAAGCAGCAAAAGCGGGACTAAAACCCGGGTTACAAAAGTTAGATGAGCCGGGCTTTCCGGAACAAGGCTCAAGTGTCCCCGGAGTATCACCAACCGAAGTTGAAAAACCGCCTGCTTTTAGGGCTGCCAGTTCGTTTTGTTTGGCTGAAAGGGTTGAAATATAAGTTTCAACTTTAGAAACTTCCGAAGCAAGGAATTTTTCCTTTTCGGCCACTTGTTTTTGCATTATTGCCAGTGAAGCTTTGTTTTTTTCCAATGCTTCTTTGTCAGTTTTTAATTTTAATAGTTCTTGAGCATACTGATCCATTGTTTGCCGATCGGCATCAGCCGCTTTTTGTCTAAAAGCAATTTCCTTAAAAGCGGTTACGGCATCTTTTGAGGAAAAAAAGGGCAATAATGGATCATAAAGCCTCATTGATTTATACTGATTAATCGCCTTTTCTTCGAAAATCTTTTGGGCATATGCCAAATCTTCTTCCCGAACTTTAATGTCGACCTCGGCTTTTTTGAGTTGAGCCAGAATTGTGTTAATTCTTTTAGTGATACTGGTTAATTGAGTTCTTAAGTCAACTAAATCTTGTTTATTTTTTTCTTGAGCCGGCATTCTGGCTTCAATTTCTCTTTTAATTTCGGCAATCTGACAATCATAATCCGTTGCAGAACAATCGGTTGCCAAAACTTTTGTGGAAATAAAAACAGAGATCGTCAAAAGAAAAACCGCGAGGAAAATCAGCTTAAATAATTTCATCTCAATCATTATATCAAGTAAACCCTTTTACACTTCGGGGAATTTAATCTAAAATAACAGTTAGTTATGAAAAAGTTACTTTTCGTCCCTGCTCTTTTTTTGTTGGAGTTGATTAAATCAACAAAAGTAGTACACGCCGTTGATTTGTGGTGCCCGGATAAAAGGAGTATTAACACCGCCATTGGCTGTATACCGGTTAACGGCGAGAATGAATTATTGGGATTTTTCCTTAAATGGGCTATCGGCGTAGGTGGAGGAATTGCTTTTATCTTGATTATTTATGCCGGTTTTATGATTATGTCCTCATCCGGCAACCCAGATAGAATCAAGGCTGGACAGGAACTTTTAACCTCCGCCATCGCTGGAGTTATTATGCTTATCTTTTCTGTTTTTATTCTGAATGTCATTGGTGTTAATATATTAAATATTCCCGGTTTTGGAGGAAATTAAACATGTTTAAATTTAATGACAATCTTGATTTTAATAAAATTCAAACTAGTGCTTTCGGGGGTCAATTCAAACTACAAGGGAAAAGCATTGGCGATATTGTTTCAACCTTAATTCCCTATTTTTTTCTTGTTGCCGGAATCCTTTTATTAATTAATCTGGTTATGGGAGGCCTTGCCCTTATGCTTTCTCGGGGAGATCCAAAAGCTGTTCAATCGGCTCAGGGAAAAATTACCAATTCATTAATTGGCTTTTTGATTGTCTTTGCTTCATATTGGATTGTTCAATTGGTCGGACGTGTCTTCGGAATTGAAGCCATCACCAACATCTTCGGTTAAGTAACTTCTTTTTAAAAGAGTTGTATTTTGTTACAATTAACTTGTGAATATTTTGGCTGAAGTTAATATTAAAAACACTTTTGGTTCCCCTATTGGAAACGGAATCTCAATCGGCAATCTAATTTCTCTTTTTTTGAACGTTAGTCTTACTATTGCCGGAATAATTATTCTCTTTCTTTTTCTTTTTGGTGGAATAAGTATCATTTCCAGTGCTGGGAAGAATAATCCTGAAGGAGTTGAAAAAGGGAAAAAAGCTATTACCTCGGCCGTTATTGGTTTTATAGTTGTCTTTGCTGCCTATTGGATTATACAATTGATTGAGACAATTACCGGGTCTACTTTTGTAACGATGCCGGGTTTATAAAAAATATGGATATTGTTGGAAAAATTACCGCACCATCACCTATTGCCAACATTGGCAATGTCGATACAGGATTGGGGGCCTTG
>Ga0208980_10000110_pt1 | contig 39431 bp, 32 predicted proteins | sample WetSurMetagenome_3_FD_187993 | JGI IMG/M metagenome (GOLD analysis project Ga0208980, IMG submission 187993) | Wetland microbial communities from Twitchell Island in the Sacramento Delta, sample from surface sediment Aug2011 Site A1 Bulk (version 2) | ecosystem: Environmental > Aquatic > Marine...
TCCGTCCGTTGAAGAGGTCTTATGAACTCTGGTTATCCCAACATAAAAAGGTGCATAAATTGAAGAAGCAACATTATCCCAGGCTATCCAGGCAACTCCGCCAATATCATTTGGAAGCCAGCTTCTGCACTGAATTATTGTTGCATACATTGTGTACCATCTTGCAATAGTTCTTTCACCTAACCATCCCCAACCTCCATTAATCTTAAACAGCTTGTTCATATCGTACGGCATAAAAGGATTGGCAAGTGGGGAGATTATTGTTTTACCACTATCATCCGTCACAGTCAGGTTTTTTGTCATATCAAAGTCAGTTCCTTCATAATAATCCGAAAAAATCTCTACCATCTTTTCCAGAGTAATTGGTTTCTCCGGTTTAACTGAAAACGGATAATTTTCTGACCAGGGATCAAGTTTTAAAGATGGTGCAACGAGATCAAAAACTCTCCATTCTCTTCTTCTTGTTGCTAATGAATTTCTTTCAGCATAAGCATAACAAAATTCGAATGGTCCATCTTCAGGTTTCCACCAGCTATTCTCTTGAGCGACAGTGAAAACATTTTCTGAATACATAAAATAGTCAGGATTCTCCGTATCAATTTGTCTGATTCTGCTGCCATTTGCGCCAACAAAAATATGATCATCAGGAACTCTCTGAGCAGCCCAAACAGCTCCAAGCTTATCTTTTCCGGATCCAACAACTTCAAATACCCAGACTTCATTTGGATCAGCTATTGTTAACATCTCACCATAATCATTCCATCCATAAACATCTAATAATTCACCTGCAATTTTTATTGCATCACGGGCTGTTTTTCCTCGTTCAAGCATAAGCATACATAAACGCTGACAATCAATTAATCCTTTTTCTGATTTCAATTCTTCTCTTCCGCCGAAAGTAGTTTCACCAATCGCAACCTGCTGATCGTTAATACACGGATATGCTGTGTTTATGTAACCAAATGTATTTTCAATCTGCGGAATTTTTCCTATCGGAACATTTTTATATGCAGGCATTTTTTGAGTGTCATCGTTTTCTCTAACGTATAAAGTTACCATTGCGTTACTCTCGTGAGTTATTGCTGGTACTATTTCTAGATTGCTTCTTGTTCTGTGACTATCATCTGTATGAGATGTCATTACTGATCCATCAAACGATGCAAGCTTGCCGACTGCTACGGTAGTACAGCCATCGGGAACGCCGCCTTCCCAATCTGGTTTATCGTTGTTACTTGTTTGTTGGTTTTGTGAGAAAGCAGTTGGATAAAATAATATTATCGCAATCGGTAGAAATATTCTGAACATTTGTATTCCTCAGGTTTAGTTGAATAGATAATCAATATTGGAAATATAAAAATGTTGATAGCAATTATGAAAAGAAAAGTAAACTTTCACGTGCTGCCGAGAGCACTTTCCTGAAAGTGATGACGCAGAAATATTTCATCTCCAAACGTAATATGAGGTTGTCGAGTAATTCCGAGCAGGGCGAGGAATGTATCGAGACAACCATTCCCAAGTTGTCTTCGATAAGTTCATCTCTCGCTTCTTAAGCAGAGTGAGAGATGAACACTCAGACACCTTTTTAAATTGTCATTTCATCAAAACCATCCCTGCCTACCGGCAGGCAGGTTCTTTGTGCTTCATCATTTGATTAGAATCATTTTCTTGACTGATGAATATTCACCTACCTTCAACTGATAAAAATAAATCCCGCTAGGAAGATTAGCAGCATTAAACTCAACTTCATACTCTCCGGCAGGTTTTTCTTCATTAACGAGTGTTGCAACTTCTCTTCCAAGCACATCATAAATTTTCAGGTTTACGTTTCCCGTCTCTCGTTTTACGTTTTGCGGAATGCTGTATTTTATTTTTGTGACTGGGTTAAATGGGTTGGGGTAGTTTTGAGAAAGCAAATAATTTTTTGGTGAAGGCTCAATTTCATTTTCTGGTTCAACAGACACAACGCCTGGTAAATACGTACTGATTAAAGTACCGTCCTCACCAATTGCAAATCCGTTTTGCGGATTGGTAAAATAAACATTAAACAAATCGTTTGTTGTTATACTACTTTGTTGGATCCAGGTATATCCGCCATCAGTTGTGTTAAGGATAGTCCCATTTGGGCCAACGATGGTACCATTATTCTCATTTACAAAACTAACATCATTTAATTCCTCTAATGATATTCCGCTCATTTGTTGAAACCAATCCGTACCACCATTGGTTGTTTTTAGAATAATTGTTCCACCTGAACCCTGCCATCCCACTGCTATACAATTATTTACATCAAAATAAGATACGCCATGAAGCCACATATTACTTGTAGCATACTGTATGTTCCATGTCTCCCCAGCATCAGTAGTTTTTATTATTTGCGTAACAAGTCCGCCAACAACTATTCCATTGTATTGATCAGCAAAGTCAATATCATCAAGTGCACGTCCGTATAAGTATAGTTTTTGTGACCATGTGATTCCACCATCGGTAGTTTTATAAATAGAATAGCCACCCAAAGCGATTCCAACATTTTCATTTAAGAAGTAAATAGCGTTAAAAGATAAACCACTTCCAATAGGCAATTGGGACCAAGTAATCCCACCATTAGTTGTTCTTAATATGGTGCCATTATATCCAACAGCCGTTCCGAAATTTTCATTTAGAAAATGAACATCTTCTAAATGATTTTGTGTTCCACTGTCTTGTAAAATCCAAGTAATCCCACCATTCGTAGTCCTCAAAATTGTGCCATACATTCCAACAACAACACCAGTATAATCATAAGGAAAAGAGATACCCCACAATGAATGTCTTATTCCTCCATCTTGAGAAAACCAAGTCGTTCCACCATCTGTAGTTCTAAGAATCCTGCCATCAGGTCCAACTGCAGTACCAGTGTTAAAATCTGAAAAACTAAATCCACGAGTTTCAACACCATATATTGGATTCCTCGTCCAATACATTCCACCATTAGTACTTTTCATAAAAATTCCTATATCATCGTACTGATTAAATCCGATTACTCTAACATTGTTTTGGTCTAAGTAAATGATTTCGAGAAGATAATCATACCCAGCAAAATTACGCGATGTCCAACTTGTTCCAGCATCTGAAGTAGTTAAAATGATATTATAATAACCTACTGCGATACCTCTACTTGAATCAATGAAGTTTACATCATATAAATCATTTGTCGTTCCACTAGTTTGTGCTAACCAATCAGTCCCTCCATTTGTTGTTCTTCTAATTGTTCCGTAGTCGCCAACAACCGTACCATTGTTTTCATTAGTAAAAGAGACTCCGCTCAATGATCTTGTCGTCCCAGTTTGCATGGCGCTCCAGGTTTCACCACCATTAGAAGATTTTAATAAAGTCAGACCACCAACTACATATGCAATATTCTGATTCATAAAGTCCAGATCACTCAATCCAGCTGTTGTTCCGCTAACTTGGGAATTCCATACTATTCCACCATCAGTTGTTCTGAGTATTATTCCACCATTTCCAACAATTAATCCATTATTGCTGTCAACGAATGCAATATTGCTTAAAGTACCAGCATAAATATTGGATCTAACCGTCCAATGGTTCCCACCATCTGTTGTTTTTAGAATTGTATTGTACTCACCAATAGCCCAACCATTATTTTCATCAATGAATTCGACATCGGATAAATTGTGTCCCTGAGGCAAGGGATTTTGCCAAAACCATTGTTGTTGAGCTGATACAGTAATTTGAAGAATAAAAACCAGGAGAGATATTTTAAGGGTTCGCATTTACGCTCCATTAAAAATAAACTTAACTGAAACTTAAAAAATTAAAATGAGAAAGGCGAGTGGTGCTATTTCGTCCCTAAGGGACTATTTGATGATTTTGGGTTATAATTATCTATAAATATTTTGTCCCAGCCGGGACAATCAAACATTGAGATTTATTGAGGCTTCGATAATCCCTTTAGGGATTAAATATTTTTAGAAATATTGCGACCCTTCGAATATGCTAAATCACGTTAGGGAAGATATATAATCCTTTTTGATGTACTCATTAACAATTATTTATCCGTCAAATCAAAAAAAAATCTTTATATTTGGCTTCAATTTTTATAAAAAAGTAATATTTAATGCAGAAAGTATTCATAAATAAACTCAAAGACTTCGTCGGTCAGGAAGTAACTCTTCAGGGCTGGCTATTCAACAAGAGATCAAGCGGTAAAATCAGGTTTGTAATCTTGAGAGACGGGACCGGTTATGTTCAGTGTGTGTTCTTCAAAGGAAATGTTTCGGAAGAAATTTTTGAAATGGCTGATAAGATTGGACAGGAATCTTCCATAATTGTAACAGGAAAAGTGAAAGAAGATGCACGACAGGTCGGTGGAGTTGAAATTGATGCAACTGGTTTGATAGTAATCCAGGATGCAAAAGATTATCCGATCACTCCAAAAGAACACGGACCGGAATTTTTACTTGATAATCGTCATCTCTGGCTTCGTTCAAAAAAACAGGTTGCGATAATGCGGATTCGTCATCGCATAATAAAAGCTATCAGAGATTTTTTTGATGAACGTGATTTTGTTTTGATGGATCCGCCGATACTCACTCCAAATGCTGTTGAAGGAACATCAACATTATTTGAAACTCCGTACTTCGATCTTGGAAATGCGTACTTAACTCAGTCGGGACAGCTTTACGCTGAAGCAGGTGCAATGGCTCACGGAAAAGTTTATACATTTGGTCCGACATTCAGAGCTGAGAAATCCAAAACAAAAAGACACTTGACAGAATTCTGGATGTGTGAGCCTGAAGTTGCGTTCGCAGATTTAAATGACGATATGAATCTTGCTGAGTCAATGCTTGAGTACATTGTTCAAACAGTTTTGAAAGAGAGAGCAGAGGAACTGAAAATTCTTGAACGCGATACTTCCAAATTGGAAAAAGTAGTTCGTCCATTCCCACGGATCAGTTACGATGAAGCAGTTGAAATTCTTCATAAGAACGGAGTAAACTTTGAATGGGGAAATGACTTTGGTGCTCCTGATGAAACAGTTATCGTTCAGCAATTTGATAGACCGGTAATGGTTCATCGTTATCCGGCAGAAGTAAAAGCATTTTATATGAAACGAGATCCAGAAAATCCAAAAGTCGCTCTAGCTGTTGATGTTCTTGCACCTGAAGGTTACGGTGAAATTATTGGTGGAAGTCAAAGAGAAGATAGTCTTGATGAATTACTAAGCAGAATAAAGGAACACAATCTTCCTCAGGAAGTTTTTGAGTGGTATCTTGATTTAAGAAGATATGGAACTGTTCCTCATGCAGGATTTGGTATTGGACTTGAAAGAACCGTTAGCTGGATTTGCGGACTTGATCATTTGAGAGAAGCGATTCCATTCCCGAGGATGATTTACCGTAATACACCCTGATAGATGGAAAATGTTTGATGTAAGATGGTTGATGGAATTTTTGTTTTAACTTTTTATTAAAATGAATCCAAAGACTGAAGAGTTATTAAAAAGAACTTTTGAATTTGGGGTTAAGTGTTTACTGTTTCTTGAATCGTTGCCGAAGACTTAAGTTAATGCAATTATTACATTTCAATTAGGTAAAGCTGCAACTTCAATCGGTTCTAATTATGAAGAGGCGCAAGGTGCGGAATCATCAAAAGATTTTATTCATAAAATTGGTGTTGTATTGAAAGAGTCGCGTGAAAGTAATTACTGGTTGAGAGTTTTAGATGCAATTCTGAAAGATGAATTCAAAGATTCTGACTTTAAATATCTCTTAAATGAGAGTTTTGACTTTAAAAAGATTTTTACTTCGATTAAATTAACGTCACAACAAAATTTAAATAAGCAGAATTGACGTTTACCATAGTTAAATATATTCCATCAAACATCAACCATCTTCCATTCAGGGGAAAATGACGTTAGAGGTAATTCTATTCGCAATATTCTCAACGATCTGTGCAGTTTCTGCTGTCTTGATGATAACACGTCCGAGTCCGGTAATCTCAGCGCTGTTCCTGGTCTTAAATTTTTGTTCACTCGCCGGATTGTATTTAACTCTGAATGCACAATTTATTGCAGTTGCACAAGTAATTGTTTACGCTGGAGCAATAATGGTGTTCTTCTTATTTGTCATTATGCTTCTAAATCCCGAAACAGAGCGAAAATTTTTTGAACACAAAGCTAAGCTTCGGGTTTTCATAATTGTCATTGTAGCTTTAGTATTAATACAAATTATCTATGTAATATTTCTCTCAAAACCTTCACAGACAATTACAAGCGAGGCTTCTAGAAGCATTGAAACAGGAACAGTTGAAAATATTGGAAGAGAAATGTTCACAAATTATGTTCTTCCATTTGAAGCTGCAGGATATCTGTTATTAGCGGCAACAATTGGAGCATTAGTTTTAGCCAAAAAGAAATTTGAATAAGTTATGCAGATACCTATTGAATATTATTTGATTTTAAGTGCGTTTATGTTTTCAGTTGGTATTGTCGGTGTACTTACTCGAAGAAATGCAATCATAGTTTTTATGTGTATTGAATTGATGCTCAACTCCGCTAATCTTACGTTGATCACCTTTTCGTCGTATTTAGGTGATGTCGGAGGACAATTATTTGTTTTCTTTGTAATGGCAGTGGCAGCTGCAGAAGCGGCAGTTGGGTTGGCGATAATCATAGCTATTTACAGAAATAAGCTCACAGTTAATATTGATCAAATAAATATTCTCAAGTGGTAATCCATTAATTATGATTGATCTGATATATCTTACAGTTCTCTTGCCCTTGCTGGGATTTTTGTTTAATGGATTAGCTGGTCCAAAAATAAAAAACGAGAAAGTAATTGGTATTGTTGGAAGCGGTGTAATTGGATTATCATTTATAGTTGTAGTTGGTGCTTTCTTCGAAACACTTGCTCTTCCTGTCGAGCAACGACTGAATATCGTAACTCTATTTCAATGGATTTCTGTTGGCGGATTGAACATCAGCTTTTCTTACCAGGTTGATCAGCTTTCACTAGTAATGTCATTGATTGTAATTGGGGTTGGATTTTTAATCCACGTTTATTCTATCGGTTACATGCATGGCGATAAAAGTTTCTGGAGATTCTTTACTTACCTAAATCTCTTCATCTTCGCGATGATGAATCTTGTTCTAGCTGATAATTTTCTTGTGCTGTTTCTCGGATGGGAAGGAGTTGGGTTATGTTCATACTTACTAATTGGTTTTTGGTATGATAGAAAATTTGAAAAGAGCACAACCTCTGCTGCTGGTTTGAAAGCTTTTGTGGTTAATAGGATTGGCGATTTTGGTTTTCTTCTCGGAATGTTCTTGATTTACTCAACTTTCGGAACTTTAGTTTTTACTGATGTTTTTTCAAGAGCAGTTTCCTTCGCAGTTCCTGAACATATCTTCGTTTTCATTGCAATCTTCTTATTCATTGGCGCAACTGGTAAGTCTGCACAGATTCCATTACTCGTTTGGCTTCCAGATGCAATGGCTGGTCCGACTCCTGTATCAGCACTTATACATGCGGCTACAATGGTTACTGCTGGTGTTTATATGGTTGCACGATGCAGCATCCTTTACGCTTCCGCTCCTGCAGCGATGATGGTTGTAGCAGTTATTGGAATATTCACTGCTTTCTTTGCCGCAACAATCGGTCTTGTTCAGAATGATATTAAAAAAGTTCTTGCATATTCAACTGTGAGTCAGCTTGGATATATGTTTCTTGCTTTAGGTGCCGGTGCTTTCTCTGCAGGAATATTTCATGTAATGACTCACGCTTTCTTCAAAGCCCTTCTCTTTCTTGGAGCTGGTTCAGTTATTCACTCTATGCATGAACAACAAGATATCAGGCACTACGGCGGATTGAAAAAATATATGCCCATCACTTATGGAACATTTTTGGTTGCTGCAGTAGCTATTTCAGGAATTCCACCACTCTCAGGATTTTTCAGCAAGGATGAAATTCTTTGGTATTCGTTTACAAATCTTGGATTTGTATTCTGGTTAATTGGATTGATCACAGCATTGATGACTGCATTTTACATGTTCAGACTTTACTTTATGACGTTTGAGGGCAAAGAAAAATTCGACCATCACAAGCTTCATCCTCACGAATCACCAAAGATGATGACTGTGCCGTTAATTGTTTTAGCTGTTCTTTCGGCTATAGGTGGATTTATTGGCATTCCCGAAATATTCTCAGGCGAACATGGAAATCTCTTTCATACCTGGCTTGCTCCTATATTCAAAACTGCTGAAATGAAATTAATGCAGTTTGGTGGTCACTCTCATTTTGAAGAACTATTGCTGATGATAATTTCAGTTGTTGCAGCATTAAGTGCGATTTTATATGCTCGGTTTGTTTATTTGAAGAAACCTGAAGTTGCAGAAAAAACTTCTTCAAGATTCAAAGCTGCTTACAACATATTACTCAATAAATATTTTCTGGACGAAGCATACGATGCCACAATTGTTAATCCGATAGTTAAAGGCTCTGAGAAAATTTTATGGAAGATTGCGGATAATAAAATTATCGATGGATTAATAAATTATCTCGCTAGGCTGATTGATATTATTTCCGGATTTATTAAAAGAATTCAAACGGGTGTTGCCCAATCTTATGCACTGGTTATGGTCATTGGAATAGTAATCGCTCTTTTCTGGATAATCTTGAGCTACGCATAAATGGAACAATCATATTTATTAACATATCTTCTTGCAGTTCCGATTATCGGTTCACTTCTTCTTCTATTTATTAATAAAGAAAAAGCACATCTGATTAAATATGTGGGATTGATTGTAGCACTTATTGCCTTCGTAATCTCACTGATTATCTATTTGGATTTTAATGATCAATCAAGTGATTTTCAGTTTGTTCACAAATTTAACTGGGTAACTAATCTTAATATTAGTTATCATGTTGGCATCGATGGCTTGTCGATGCTATTAATACTTTTAACAACATTCCTCACTCCGCTCACTCTGATTTCCAGTTGGAGCGGTATTAAAAACAAAGTTAAAGAATTCACTTTCTTTATGCTGTTTCTGGAATTAGGAATGCTTGGTGTATTTGCTTCTCTGGATATGTTCTTGTTTTATGTTTTCTGGGAAGCGATGTTGATACCAATGTATTTTATCATTGGAATCTGGGGCGGTGAAAGAAGAATTTATGCGTCGATCAAGTTCTTCATTTATACAATGGCTGGCAGCTTGCTGATGCTGGTTGCAATAATCTGGCTTTGTGTTTATTCTGCAGATTTACTCGGTGGATTTACTACTAATCTTCTTGATTTGTATAAAACAGGACCAACAATTAATACAACGATTCAGGGATTTTTATTCCTTGCCTTTGCATTAAGTTTTGCGATTAAAGTTCCGCTGTTTCCATTCCATACCTGGTTACCTGATGCACACGTAGAAGCTCCAACCGCTGGTAGCGTTATTCTTGCAGGCGTTCTATTGAAAATGGGAACTTATGGATTTTTAAGATTCAATCTACCTTTGTTTCCACAAGCTTCAATAGATTATGCTGGTTTGATTTCAGTACTTGCTGTAATAGGTATTATTTATGGTGCGTTGGTAGCGATGGTTCAAACAGATATGAAAAAGTTGGTAGCTTATTCTTCTGTATCTCACCTTGGCTTTGTAATGCTCGGAATATTCGCATTGAATCAAGAAGCTGTTCAGGGTGCTGTTATTCAAATGATAAATCATGGTTTATCGACAGGGGCACTCTTCCTTTTGGTTGGAATGATTTACGAAAGAACTCACACAAGAAAGATCGCGGACTATGGCGGCATTGCTAAAATAGTTCCTTACTTCTCTTTTGCTTTACTTTTCACTTCACTTTCTTCGATTGGATTACCAGGATTAAACGGCTTCATTGGTGAGTTTTTGATATTGACTGGTGCTTTCAAATCAACCGTACTTGGCAGTTGGTGGTTTACAGTATTTGCTGCAACGGGAGTAATCTTTGCTGCGGTTTATCTTCTATGGATGTATAAGAAAGTTGTATTCGGTGAGGTTACGAATGCAAATATGAATTCTGTTACAGATTTGAATTTCCGTGAAAAATTAGTTCTTGTTCCGATCTTCGTTTTTATTGTTTGGATAGGGATTTATCCCACAACCTTTTTAAAGATAAGTGATAAAACTTCCGAACATATTATTAATCTCGTAACTTCACCAGTGAATCAAATACCGGTAGAGAAAATAGATGTTAAGTAATATCATTATAAAATCATAACATTATTATTGAGTAAGTATGTTTAGCAGTATTCAGGAATTTTATAATATACTACCGCTTGTTATTATCGGAAGTGGAATAGTTCTTTCTGTTCTGATAGAAATTTATTCGAAGAAAAGCGAATCAATTCTACCATGGTTTTCTATTCTGGTGTTTCTTTCCGCAGGATTTTATTCTTTACTATCTGTTAAAAATGAATCTGTAGTTCTTCAGAACATGCTCTCCACTGGAGGCATAACAAATATTTTTTATTTTATTTTCAATATCGGTGCTGCATTAGTTTGTATACTTTCAGTTGATTACACAAAGAAGTATGGAATCAATTATGGTGAGTACTACATCCTGATTCAAAATTCAGTGCTTGGTATGATGATGATGGCTGGTGCAAAAAGTTTGTTTATGATTTTCCTTGGACTTGAAGTTATGTCTGTTTGCTTTTACGTATTAGCTGGCGTCAACAGGAAAAAAGAAGAAGCAATTGAAGCTTCACTGAAATATTTTCTGCTTGGATCATTTGCCACTGGATTTTTAGTTTATGGAATCGCACTTATATATGGCTCAGCGCACACCACTTCGATTGATGTAGTTACAGCAGGATTTGCAGAATATTCCAGCGATATTATTTTCCTTGTTGGCATCCTGCTTTTCCTAATAGGATTTTCATTTAAGATTGCAGCTTTTCCATTTCATATGTGGGTTCCGGATGTTTATGAAGGAGCACCGACTACAGTTACAGGATTGTTTTCAACAATCGGTAAGGCAGCTGCATTTGCTGCTATAATTGCAACACTAACTGCATTATTCTCTGGAGAAAACACGAGTATGTTTCTGCCATACTTAGCAGTGCTTTCAATCTTTTCAATGTTATTTGGAAGCATAGTTGCTATTGCACAAAGTAATATCAAAAGAATGCTTGCATATTCATCTATTTCTCATGCAGGATACATTTTAATAGGTTTAGCTTCAGGTACTTCTGTGGGTGTTACCGGTGTAGTTTTCTATTTGGCAGTGTACACATTCATGAACCTGGCTGCATTTGGAATCATCTCTTTAGTTGAAGGTGAGAATGATAAAAACCTTGATATTAATTCATATGCAGGTTTAGGTACAAAAAGCCCACTACTCGCTGCGCTATTAGCTATCATTATGTTTTCTCTCGCAGGACTTCCACCATTAGCAGGATTTTTTGCTAAGTATTATGTCTTCATCGCTGCTATCAAATCTGGTTTAACCTGGCTGGCAATTCTTGGAATTATTTCTAGTGTTATAAGTGTATATTTCTATTTAAGGATTGTTGTGCTCATGTATTTTAAGGAGGCTGAAGGAGAAGTTGTACCTTCAAAAAGTTTCAGCGGATTTTTTGGTGTAGTTATTTCCGTTCTACTAGTAATATTACTGGGTATTTTTCCGGGTTCATTGCTGGATTTGATTAATTCTTATCTTTAATTTATCCTTGTCGCTTAGATTATTTTCTTAAAATTGATTTTTTTAATTCAATGATTCCACTCTATTCCACAAAACACATCCGTCATGTTGACGAATTCGCCATATGCAAACTGGGTATTCCCGGAGTTGTATTGATGGAAAATGCTTCACGAGAAATCTTTCAAAAGATTGCTGACAGAATAGAGCAATTGGATTCACCAAAGATTGGTATTATTTGTGGTAAAGGAAATAACGGCGGTGATGGTTATGCTGCTGCAAGACATTTCTCTAATGCCGGCTATGAAGTAGTTGTTATATATCTCGGTACAGAAAAAGAAATGTCTGAGGACTGTAAATTCAATTATCAACTGTTAAAAAAACTTTCTTCCAAAAACAAAAAAATCTCAATCAAAAAATACGACTCTATCGCTTCCCTTAACTCATTGAAACAATGCAGAATTATTTGCGATGCACTTCTTGGGAGTGGCACACAAGGTGCTCTTCGTGAGCCATATACTTCAACCATAAATTATCTGAATAAACTGAAATCAATAAAAGTTGCCATTGATATTCCAACCGGATTAAACGCTGACACTGGTTACGCCGAAAATTGTTTCAATTCAGATTTTACTGTTACTCTTGGTCAGTTGAAGAAGGGTTTATTTTTTGGAGATGGCTACATTTGTTCCGGCGAGGTTGAAAAGGGAGGGATAGGAATTCCGGATTCATTTTACGATAATTTTACACCGACTGAATATCTAATCGAACCTGAAGATGCTTTGCTCGGCTTACCGGTTAAAGCAAAAAATCTTCATAAATATTCTGCAGGCAAAGTATTAACCATCGCTGGTTCGGGATCCTTACCTGGTGCAGCAGTTCTAACCTCAACATCAGCTTTAAAGATTGGTGCTGGTGCGTCAATACTTTGCTTTCCAAAATCTGTTCGTGAGCTTGTTCACAGAAAATTGGGTGAAGTTGTTGTAAAAACATACGAAGATTCCGGGAAAGAATATTTAAGTGAAAACAATATTGGAGAATTGCAGGATAAAATTCGTTGGGCTGATGTGATTGCTATTGGACCTGGTCTTGGCAGGGAAAAGGAAACACAGAAAGCTGTCATCACTATTTTGAAAAAACATACATCTAAAAAATTTGTAATAGATGCTGATGCAATATTTGCACTTGGAAACAGCCGGTACAAAAAAGTTAATTTAAAAGGCACCGTACTAACGCCGCATCATGCAGAATTTGCAGCGTTAATAGGAATTTCTAACTCAGAATTAAAAAAAGACATTCTGAAATATGGAAAAGCTTTCGCTGAAAAAACTGGTGCTCACCTTGTCTTGAAAGGAGCTCCAACAATTATTTTTACTCCAAATGGAGATGCTCTGATCAATACAACAGGCAATCCGGCACTTGCAAAATTTGGAACAGGTGATGTACTTACCGGGTTTATTGCCGGATTACTATCTCAAACGAAGAAGATTGAAAGTTCAATAGTTACTGCCGTTTACCTTCACAGTCTAGCAGCTGATATCCTTGCTAAGAAGAGAACAAAGCTGGATATTCTGGCATCGGATATTCAAAACTACATTCCTCAAACAATTAAATTCCTGGTGAATTCAGTTGTTTGAATTTCTGCAGAAAAGAAAAATATGGCTGGTTTATATTCCCCTAATCATTTATTGGGTAATTCTTTTTACAGCAACCAGTCTGCCTGTAGAACGACTTCCCAGTATAGGATTTACTGATAAGATAAATCACTTCGTAGCATATTTTATTTTAGCAGTTCTCCTAAACCTCACATTAATTTATCAGAGAAAATCACAATTATTATTTGAAAAAGCTCCAATAGCTACCATTGTTATCTGCTTATTTTATGGTGCCTTAGATGAGGTTCACCAATTATTTGTACCAGGACGTTCTGCAGAAACCTTGGACTGGGTTGCTGATGCTTTAGGCACAACAGCAGCAGTATTGCTTATCTACTTTTTATTAAATAGGTTCAAGTACCGATTGGATTTCAACTGATTACTTTAAAATATTAAGATTACGTAAATATCATAAAAATATTTTAGAAACCGATTCGACATTTTATCTATGCGTACTAACTCTCAAAAAAATAATTTACTTATAATAATTATAGTGGTACTTGCACAACTAATATTCCTTTATGTTGTGAAGTATGTAAATCAGGATTTGTCGTTAAAATATTTTTCAATAGGAAAAACCGGAAACATCTTTAATCTTTTAATTTATGTTGGAATCATTTGTGGAATTATTGTCAGCACTAGAAAAAACAACTCAGGAATTACAAAGAAAACACTTACAACTTTTCTTGTAATCAGCTGGTCGTTACTCATCATTGCATTCATAACTACTAAAGTTCAAATTGTTTCAGTTAGTGGTTATGTATTTGATCAACCGGGGGATAAAGTTTTTACCGGTTTGTTGTTTTTATTTTTTCTGCTTACACTTTTTTACTTCTTGATTTTCCTGTGGAGCAGAATATTGAGCAAGCAACGATCGACTATACTTAGAAATATATTTAGTACAATATTGATGTTAATTCTCTTCCTGATTTTGACTCTGATATATATTGATAATGTAGGATATGCTTCGGGAAGGTGGATTCTTAGTAAAAGTAAAAAGAATACTGCTGTGGTTTTAGGAGCTGCTGTATGGAGTGGAAATATTCCAAGTCCAACATTATCTTCAAGAGTAGATAAAGCTCTGGAACTTCTTGACCAAGGTTTTGTGGGAAAGATAGTCCTTACAGGTGGAAAAGCTCCGGGCGAATTGCCAGAGTCAAAAGTTGCATATGAGTACGCACGGGTTAAAGGAGTTGATACTTCTAAAGTTAGAATTGAGAATTTAACATCTTCAACTGCTGATCAAATGAGATGGATTCAAAATAACCTTTTAACGGACAATAAATCGAATGGCGAAATTATCTTAATCTCCGACGCATACCATCTGCCAAGAGCTATCGAAATCAGCAAATTTTATAATCTTGATATTAAAGTTGCCGAATCTGTTCATAAGCAGGATTTCAAGGATAAGATTGTTACCAAAATTAGAGAAAGCATCGCATTATTTAACTTTTGGAATTTTGCTTTATAAGAAACAGTTTTAATATTAGCAGTAGGAATATATACTGACTAGTAATTTTATATTTTGTTCTTAAAATGATGACAAATAAATCAAAACGAAGAATCGTAAGAGAAAAAGTATTACAGATATTGTATGCTTACGAAATGAATAAAGAATCTCTTCAACCCCTTTCATTGGAAGTTCTAAAAGATGTTACGGATGACACTGACCGGACTTTTGCTCAAGAGTTAATTCGAAAAGTACTTTCAAATATCGAAGACCTGGATGAGAAAATAATCAAGCGTGTTACAAACTGGGAAATGAACCGAATCGCTTTGATAGATAAAATTCTTCTCAGAATAGGTATCTGTGAACTGCTTTATTTTCCTGATATCCCGCCGAAAGTATCGATAAATGAATCAATTGAAATTGCTAAAGATTACAGCACAGCAGGAAGTGCAAAATTCATAAATGGAATTCTTGATGCAATTCTCGCTGATGAAAAAAATACTGGCAAACTTAATAAAACAGGCAGGGGACTTGTCGAAGAATCAATCTCACCTCCAAGGCAGTAGCGGATGAAAGAAAAAGGAAGAGTATTTGTATGGACTCTCTTCGATTTTGCTAACACATCTTTTTCAATAATCGTCGTAACTTTTCTGTATGCTGTCTATTTCAAGAAGACCGTTGCCGGAAATGAAGCTATAGGAGATTTGTACTGGAGCATAAGTACGAGCATTGCAATGATCATCACAGCTTTCATTTCACCGGTGCTTGGTGCAATCGCCGATTACAGTGCTGGTAAAAAAAGATTTCTTCTATTCTTTACGCTTCTTTGTATTCTTGGAACTTCTTCTCTTTATTTCATTGGACCGGGTCAAATTTTCTGGGGAATTTTTCTTTTTGTTCTCGCAAATGTTGGCTTTGAAGCTGGTCTTGTTTTTTATGATGCATTCTTGCCCGAGATAACAACACCAAAAAATTATGGAAGAGTCAGCGGATATGGTTTTGGGATGGGTTATTTTGGATCACTTGCAACACTTGCTATTGTGTATCCCTTTATTGAAGCTTCTATGCTTAAAGAAACCTTTCCCATTGCTGCCCTATTCTTCCTAATATTTTCACTTCCATTATTTTTCTTTTTGAAAGATAACAGAAACAAAGTTGAACGAACAAAATCATTTGCAGCAATTGGATTTGAAAGAGTCTGGTCAACAATAACTCATCTCAAATATTATAAAAACCTTGCGATCTTTCTTATAGCTTATTTCTTTTACATTGAAGGAGTGAATACTGTTATCTTTTTCTCCGGAAACTATGCGAGCACTACACTTGGCTACACAGAAATGGAACTCTTGATCTTTTTCATTGTAGTTCAAACAACGGCTATTGCAGGTTCAGTTTTGCTGGGAATAATTGCTGATAAAATAGGGCAGAAGAAAACAATTGTAATTTCACTCTTTATGTGGCTTGTGACTGTAGCACTAGCATATTTTATTTATGATAAAACCGGATTTTATATTGTTGGTTTACTTGCTGGTGCAGCAATGGGTTCCTGTCAGTCAACGAGTCGAAGTTTAATGAGCAAACTTACACCTCCAGAAAAGAAAACAGAGTTCTTCGGATTTTATTCATTCTTTGGAAAAAGTTCTGCCGTAATTGGTCCACTGGTTTTTGGATTAGTTAGTTTTCTTTCCGGTGATCAGCGACTTGCTATAATTTCTATTGCGTTCTTTTTTATTGTGGGCTTACTGATACTAACGAAAGTAAAAGATCCTAAGCTTAGTTCCAAGGAATAGTTTTGTAGATAGCTTTACCTACGGATTTTTCAACATTCCACTCAAAATTAATTTTCTTTTCCTCTTTACGTACTTCGCATTTTTGATAACCGCAGAATTTACAGAGTTCCGGTATGCAAAAATCGAAGTGGATTTTTATTTGTGAGTTGGGGAATTCTTTATCTAACTCTTCATCAATCAGTTTTTCTTCTTTATGCGACTGCTCAATTGTAAAATAATACGGTAGAAGGAGATGGAAATCTATAAATGTTCTTTCTCCCGATTGCCAGTACCGAAGCTCGTGAATATCAATCCAATAATCTTTTCTAAATGATATTAATCTATCGGATATTTTTTTAAGAATCGCCGGATTTGTCTCATGCATAAGTCCGCCGATAGATTCCCTGATTAATTTATATCCCGTAAACAAGATGTTTAGCGCTACTATTATCGCAAGGATTGGATCAAGTAGAACAAAATCAGTAATCATCACCAGAGTAATTCCAACAATAACTCCGATACTTGTTATTGCATCAGTAAGAACGTGCTTGCCATCAGCTACGAGAGTAATTGAATTAGTCTTCTTCCCGGTTCTTATCAGATAATATCCTAATCCCAGGTTAACAGCACCCGCAGCACTTATGAATATTACTCCAATGCTAAGTGATTCGAGAGTTGGTCCTGCAATTAAGTCAAGTACTGCCTGATAAATAATGAAACCGGCTGCTAAAACGATTAAGAGTCCTTCAACTCCTGCGGAAAAATATTCAACGTTTCCGTGACCATATAGGTGAGATTCATCAGCTGGTTTGGAACTGAGGATAATGCTGAACAAAGCCATTCCTGTTGCAGCTACGTGAACCACAGACTCAGCTGCATCTGAAAATATTGCAACCGAACCCGTAATGAAATAAGCAGTCATCTTTGTAATGAACATACCTATTCCAAAGATCATTGATAGTATGGCTGCTTTTTTTCTGAGATTTAGTTGTTCGAATCGTTCCATATTATTGCCTACAATTTTTGAAGGATTTTTGCTGCTTTGATGAGGACATTATCAGATTTAGCGAAACAAATTCTGACTAATGATCTACTAATTCTATCTTCATAAAAGGGTGATAGCGGAATGACAGCAACACCAATTTCCTTCGTAAGATATTCAGAAAATTCCATATCAGATTTATCAGATATTGATGAATAATCCAGTAATTGAAAATAAGTACCATCACAATTTTTAATTTCAAATCTGGAATGCTGTATTTCGTCCAAAAATACATCCCTTTTACGTTCATAAAATTTTCCAAGTGAAAGGAATCTATCTTCCTTCTTCATAAACTCAGCATATGCATATTGAATTGGAGTATTGACGGAGAACACAATGAACTGGTGCATTTTTCTAAATTCTTTTGTTAAGTTTTCAGGTGCTGCACAATAGCCCATCTTCCAGCCAGTTGTGTGATATGTTTTTCCAAAGGAAGAAATAACGAATGTCCTTTTTGACAACTCCTCTGAAATTGCTAGACTGCAATGCTTTTTACCGTCGAAAGTTATATGTTCATAAACTTCATCGCTTATGATTAAAATATCTGTTTCTTTAGTGATCTTTTCAAGCTCTTTAATATCGTCTTCAGTAAGTAAGCTTCCAGTTGGATTATGTGGTGAGTTGAGAATTATTGCTTTTGTCTTATCAGAAATTTTTTTTCTAACCTGGTTCCAATCGTATGAATAATCATCTTGATTGAGAGAGACATATACGGGCATTCCACCATTCGATAAAATATCCGGGACGTAACTATCATAGGCAGGTTCGAAAATTATAACTTCATCTCCGGCTTTTACAACCGAAGTTATCGCAGTGTAGAGCGCTTGTGTTGCTCCGGCTGTTACGGTAATTTCATTTTCGAAATCATAGCGTCTTCCATAAAGTTTTTCAATTTTCTCTGAAATAGCTTTTCGAAGATTTGGAACTCCCTGCATTGGAGCGTATTGGTTGAATCCTTTTTTCTGAAAGTGATGCACTAACTCGAGAAGTTCTTCGTCACAGTTAAAATCGGGAAATCCTTGAGCAAGGTTTATCGCATTGTGCTCGACAGCCATCCTAGACATAACAGTGAAGATACTCGTACCCCAATCAGGAAGCTTGGTTTTAATTTTCATTTTAAATCAATTTGATAAAATAAACTGCGGATCAGCAGGTCTTTGTTCATCATAAATTCTTTTCAACTCTTCATAAGCAAAACGGCTCCCACGCTGGGCTGCCATCTTGAAATAATTTACAGCTTCAGGTTTGGATTGAGTTGTACCCAATCCCTGCTCATAGCACAATCCAACAGTGACCATAGCGAATACAGATCCTTCATCGGCATATTTTTTTAGCTTTTTAAAATCTTCAATTTTGTTGTAACCTTCGAATTCATCCAGTAGTCTAGATGCCGTTAACCTGATTTCAGCTTCCTTGCTTCCTAATTGAGATGCACTTCTCCAAATACTTAAACCGGTTTCAGTATTATACCTGCCAAATCTGTTTGCGTAATAATTCAGTCCTGACTCGACCATAGCTGGCAGATAATATGCTTCCGCTGATTGATCTAGTAAATTCAATGCATCTGAAATTGCGATTCGTTTGTCAAATCCAATTGCTGTTAATCCATACCAAAGATATTTAGCAACAATATTTCCATTTTCACTTTCTCTCTGCACGATTTCCTGGAAATCAGTTTGTTGTGATAACTGCCATAAAAGATAAGTCCCTGATGGCGAATCATTTCGTAGAGCTCTGTAATAATAGACTGCAGCGTCAACTAAATTTTTATTATAGTAAATACCGTCTTCATACATTTTCCCAATAATTGCCTGAGCTTCCGGGCTTCCATTTTCAGCCAGGAAGTTTAGTATCTCAATGCTGTGTGGGTTAACAAGATTTTCCAAGCTATCTGGTTTGTCAGTAAGTAAAATTTTTGAGAGACTATCTGTTCCTATCAAATCAATATGGTCAATCAGCATGCTATCCGTAATAGTAATAGCAGAATCAGTCATAGTTTCAAAATCAATAAAGACTAAGCCAAGATTAGAAGTAAGATTTTCGGAAGGATCAGCGATTGGATTTTTTTCAAGTTCACCTGAATTACTGAGAAGAGAATCAACAACACTTTGTGATACTCTGGGTTCAAGTTTTGCAACTATCTCTTTTGCAGGAGCATATTCATTATCAGCTGCTTTTTTAATCCAGTAATAAGCAAGGTTGTAATCACGTTTAAGGGTAAGATTATCAGTATATAAAATTCCGACAACATATTGTGCCTGCACCATTCCGTCACTTGCAGCACTTTGAAATAACATAAATGCATTGAACGGATCCCACTGCACTCCGATGCCGTTAATCAGGAGAATTGCATAATTATATTTTGCAGAAGTAAGATTTTGATCTGCGGCTTTCTTAATCCAGAATACAGCTTGCGAAGTATCTGCAGGAACACCTTCACCCATTAAAAATCTTAATCCTAATTCGTGCTGAGCTAGAGGATCACCAGCATTTGCTTCTTGAGTTAATCTGAATTTTTGCCAGATTTGATATGCAAGGTCGGGTCTGTAAAAATGAGGTGCGTTCTGCTGAGGTCTTTTATTTTTGAATGCGAGACTCTGGGTAGTATCCTGTGCGTAAATAGAAAAACAAAAGACTGCGCTAATAATTATGAGAAACCAAAAGCTATTTTTCAATAATATCCTTGCAAAAACTTCTTATTAATGAATCAAATATAGCAGAATATTAGAAGGCGGTTCAAGTAGATAATTAATGGAGTGGTGATGATCTACTTTGCTTTCGCTGAAGGTTTCGCTTTCTGGAAATATAGTTTCATTGGTTTAAAGTAGTAATCTTTCCAACCCTTTTCATATTTTTTCTCGTCACCGGATGGAATATGCGAATGAATGATAGTCAGCTTTGTTCCGCTGTTATGCTTTTCAAAAAGTATTTCCACTTTTGAATCAGGTGCTCCTTCAGGGAATTCCGTTGTTCTCCAATTTTGAACTATCCTTCCGTAAGGTTGAAGGATGAGGTTTGTTCCGGTGATATATCCATTTGAAACAGAAAAGGACGAACCGTTTCTTGAGTCGATTCGTGCCTTGGTTCCTGTAAAATCTGAATGAGTTTTACTATTCAACCATGAATCATAAAGTTTTTTAGCACTTACGGGGAAGATTGCTGATATTTTGATGGCAGATTCCAATTCTTTTTTCTTTTTTTATTAACAATAAGAAAAATCTTGCCTAATGGCAAATCAAAATTAAATATTTCATTAAAAGTAATTCTAGTTGTTGCTCTCGATTTCTGTCCAATTAAATTTTAATTAAGCATAAATTGCTTATAACTTGACCTTAGTCTATATTTGAAAGCAAAAAAAAACCAAATGTCCCGCGGCAAAAAAGTAAAATTTATATTTATAACAGGTGGTGTTGTTTCTTCTTTAGGGAAGGGTATAACTGCTTCCTCATTAGGTCTACTCCTCAAACAGCGTGGATTTAACGTTACCATCCAAAAATTTGATCCTTACATCAACGTAGATCCCGGGACTATGAGTCCCTTTCAGCATGGCGAAGTATATGTTACTGACGATGGAGCTGAAACTGATCTTGATCTTGGACATTATGAAAGATTTCTTGATGTGAATATGACCCGTGCTAATAATACAACCACAGGTCAGGTTTACAATGAAGTTATCACAAAAGAACGAAGAGGGGATTATCTTGGTGCAACTGTACAAGTTATTCCTCACATTACAGATGAAATTAAGAAAAAGTTGGTTCGACTTAGTGAACTTGGGGATTATGATATTATTCTGACAGAAATTGGTGGAACTGTTGGTGACATCGAGAGTTTACCTTTTATCGAAGCCATGAGACAGCATATGCTTGAATACGGCAGAGCTAATTCAATGGTAATTCACGTTACGCTAGTTCCATATATTGCGTCTGCAGGTGAAGTAAAAACTAAACCAACTCAACATAGCGTAAAAAATCTTTTAGAACTCGGTATTCAGCCAGACATATTGATTTGCAGATCAGAAAAAAAACTTGCAAGAGAAATACGAGAAAAAATTGCTCTCTTCTGCAACGTAGATTCTAAAGCTGTTATATCAGCGTATGATGTTCATTCAATTTATGAGGTCCCGCTAGTACTACATAAAGAAAAACTTGACTTACTCGTTACAAGTCGACTTCACTTACCAGAAAGAAAAATTAAACTTGATGATTGGGAAAATTTTGTTGATGGTATTAGAAATCCAACTCGCGAAGTTGAGATTGCAGTTTGTGGAAAATATATAACTCATCTTGATGCCTACAAAAGTATCATTGAAGCATTTATACACGCCGGTGCTGAAAACCAGGTTAAAGTAAAGATGAAACCGGTTAACGCTGAAGATTGTGAGTCTGAAAATTTTGAGGAACTATTAAAAGGAGTTTCCGGAGTACTTGTTCCAGGTGGTTTTGGTGAAAGAGGAATTGAAGGAAAAATTAAAGCCGTTCAATATGCAAGAGAGAATAAAATTCCATTCTTTGGAATATGTCTGGGATTGCAATGCGCTGTTGTCGAATATGCCCGTAATGTTTGCGGAATGAAAAATGCAAACAGCTCCGAATTCAAAAAAACAAAATATAACGTAATTGATTTGATGCCTGATCAGAAAGATGTGAAAGAAAAAGGTGCGTCAATGAGGCTTGGAGCTTATCCGTGCGTCATCCAGGATAAGACAAAATCCTACGAAGCATATAAATCAAATTATATCTCAGAAAGGCATCGACATCGATATGAAGTGAATAATAAGTTCAGAAGAAAACTTGTGGATAGTGGACTTATTCTTAGTGGTTTATCTCCTGATAAAGAGCTAGTTGAAATGATTGAACTTAAGGATCATCCATGGTTTGTTGCATGCCAGTTTCATCCAGAATTAAAATCAAGAGCAACGGACGCTCATCCATTATTCAGGGAGTTTGTTAAAGCTGCAATGGAATATTCAATTGAAAAAAGTGGTAATTGAAATATTAAAAAATTTATAAGAATTTATTTTCTCCTTTCCCAATTAAAATTATGCCTTTCAACATTTTCAAAAAATTGATTGACCGTTTTCTTTTAATAGTTACTGTATTAGTCATCTGCTTTGGGGTTAATCTATATGCTCAAACCAATATCAAATACAAAATAACTTCAGGACTGGAAGCACTTTACAATTTTAACTTTAAATCTTCGGAAAAAACATTTGATAGTATCATTAAAAGTTATCCCGATAACCCTTCTGGTTATTATTACAAATCAATAAGCCATCTTTGGTTCTACCTTGATAGTAAGAACGAATTTGATTTATTGAACTTCATTTCACTTACCGATTCAGTTATTGAAAAAGCCGAGACCATTTTAAAAAATGATTCGTCGGATATTTTTACATTGTATATCCTTGGCTCAGCATATGCGAACAGAACTTTTGCTTTTACAAGAGATGAAAGTTACTTTGATGCGGTTATTGCCGCGAGAAAATTTCATTCGTATTTCAATGAATTGTTGAATAAGGACAGCTTATACTATGATGCTTATATGGGAAAGGGGCTGTTTAATTTTGCAATTTCTCAAGCACCACAGACATGGTCGTGGGCGATTAATCTTGCCGGAATGACTGGTGATAAAAAGATTGGATTGAATAATCTCGAGATTGCATCGAAAAAAGGAAAACTCTCTAAAATAGATGCCCAGTTTTATCTCTCACAGATTTACTCAGAGTTTCTACTTAAATATCAACAAGCAAAAAGAATTCTGAACGATTTGAACTTCAGGTATCCAAAAAATTTGTTGTTTAAATTTGCCTTAGCCAATCTGCAGGTAAAAACTTATGATTTAAACACTGCGGCTAGAAATTATAAATCCATTTATACATCAAAGGATACAAATTTCATTCAGCTCAAGAATTATTCTGGGCTGGCTCTGGGAGACATACTATATTCGAAGGGTGATTATGATGCGGCGAGAACTTACTATATACATTTTTTGGAGAATGCAACTGATCGTCACTTTAAAGGAATTACAGCTCTTAAAATTGGTTTAAGTCATCTCATTGAAGGCGATTCTCTTTCTGCAATAATGTTTTTTGATAAGACAAATGAAGGAAACGAAGACGTTGAAGCCGATGAATATGCAAGGAGGAAAGGCGAGTCATATTTAAATCACCTACCGACAATTGATGAGGTAAAACTTATACTTATTAAGAATAAAATAGAAGCAGGAAAGTTTAATATCGCTATTGATTCACTTGAAAAATTTGTTGAGCAGACACTCTCAGATTCTTTAAGAGCTGAAGCAATACTTAGCTTAAGCGATGCATATTTTCATCTTGTTAAATACAAAAGATCACTTGAGTACGCAGTTGCAGTTTTTAATTTTGATGATTGTGAATCGTGGGTAAAACCATTCGCTTGCTACTATGCGGCAAGAGCAAGCAATGAATTAAATAATCGCGTTGATGCTGAATTTTTTATTGGGTACGCAAGTAATTTTAAAGATTATTTTTATGAGAATAAGTTGAAGGATAAACTTAGTTTCCTCTCTTATTTACTAAATGAAAAATGACATTCTAAGATCATGCTTATTTGATTAATTAAATGTCTTTAAGTAGTTTTGGCCAAATAATTTAGCAGGAATGTGTTAAGACTTGCAGTCTTTGTTTCGGGTCGGGGTTCAAATCTAAAAGCTATACTCGATTCATCTGCGCTTAAAAACTTAATTCAAGTTAAAGCGGTTGTTGGTGACAAGTTGTATTTACCTGCGTTCGATGTAGCAAAAAATTATTCGATCCCGGTCTTTAGTGTTGGTAAGAAGGAAGGATTTATTTCTTTCGATGATCTTGAAATTATTCTTGAAGAGTTTAAAACAGATCTAATCGTTCTAGCTGGATTCTTGAAATTAATTCCGGCTAATTTTGTAAAAGCATTTCAGAATAAAATCATCAACATCCATCCGGCACTTCTACCATCTTTTGGTGGTTCTGGTATGTATGGAATAAATGTCCACAGGGCAGTCTTTGAATCATCTGTTCAGGTATCAGGAGCATCGGTGCATTTTGTGGACGAAACTTACGACACAGGTAGAATTATTGCCCAGCGATGTGTAGATATTTCTGGTGTAAAATCCCCGGAAGAAATAGCCGAACGTGTCCTGAGCATTGAACATCAACTCTTGCCTTCTGTGATAGAGAAAATAGCCCTTGGCAAAGTCTTTGTTGAGAATAAAAGGGTTAGAGTCGAGACTTAATTTTAATTATCCAAACCTCGTATGATGCATTGAAAAAATTAGCACTAATCAGCGTTTTTAATAAAAGCGGTATAATTGAATTCGCGAAAGGTTTAGAAAGCAGCGGATTCGATATAATTGCTACCGGTAATAGTTTCAGGCTTCTGTCTGAAAATGGAATCAAGGTAACTGAAATCAGGGAATTAACCGGCTTCACCGAGATTTTTAACGGCAGAGTAAAAACCCTTCATCCTAAAATTAGCGGTGGAATTTTGATGAGAAGGGATAATCCATCTGACCTAAAAGAAGCTGAGCAGAATTCTATTTCCCCGATTGAAATAGTTTGTGTTAATCTATATCCATTCAAAGAGGTTGCTAAAAATCCTGATGCTGATCTTGATACGTTAATTGAGAATATTGATATCGGCGGACCTACAATGATTAGAGCTGCTGCAAAAAATAATAAGTTTGTTTCCGTTCTGACAAATCCAGAACAATATATTCCCTTCCTCGAAGAGTTGAAAACTGGAAGCATCGGTTATGAAACCAGAAAGAAGTTGGCCATTGCTGCATTTGCTCATACTGCTGACTACGATTCATATATTGTAAACTCACTCCAGCTAAAGATGAATTTAACTTCAAATTATTTCAACAGAAGTTTCAAGCTTGCTTCATCACTTCGTTATGGTGAAAATCCTCATCAGCAAGCTGGTGTTTACGGGGAATTTTATAGTAACTTTGAATTCATACACGGTAAAGAACTTTCTTACAATAATATTTTAGATTTAGTCTCAGCAGTTAAATTAGTTGAAAGTCTGGGAGAAAATTCTTGTAGCATCATCAAGCATAATAATCCGGCTGGCGCTGCTATCGGCAAAGATTCATTTGATGCTTACATTAAGGCATTGAAATGCGATCCTGTTTCTTCATTCGGAGGGATTGTTGCATTTACATCTGTAGTTGATGAAAAACTCGCTGAAAAATTAAATGAAATTTTTCTTGAAGTTATTTGCGCTCCAGAATACACCGAAGGTGCGATATCCATATTAAAAAAGAAAAAAGACAGAAGATTGCTCAAGCAGATAAAATCAATTTTAAATGAAAAGATCAGCTTTCGTTCAATTCCCGGAGGTGCAATTGTTCAAGATGCTGATTTGATTGATTTAGAAATAACAAAATTAAAATCTGTAACTGACAGAAAACCTTCTGAAACTGAAATGGAAGATTTAAAATTTGCATGGAAAATCGCAAAGTACACTAAATCAAATGCAATTGTATTCGTAAAGGATAAAGCTACACTTGGTGTTGGTGCAGGACAGATGTCAAGAATTGATTCAGCTAAAATTGCAAAGATGAAAGCGGAAGAACATGGTCTTGATCTGAAAGGTTCAGTTGCGGCTTCGGATGCATTTTTCCCTTTTGCAGATGGTTTAATCGAAATTGTAAATTGTGGTGCTGTTGCTGTAATACAACCCGGCGGTTCAGTTAGAGACCAGGAAGTAATTGATGCTGCCAACCAGAGAAATATCTCAATGGTTTTTACAGGAATAAGGCACTTTAAACATTAAGAGGATATATGGGCATTTTTGATTTTTTTTCTACTGACATTGCAATGGATCTCGGTACAGCTAACACTCTCATCTATGTGAAGGGTAAAGGAATTGTACTCAACGAACCATCCATCGTTGCATTTGATAGAACAACCAAGAGAATTATCGCTCTTGGAAATAAAGCAAAAGAGATGCAGGGCAGGGAACACAAAGAAATTAAAGTTACTCGTCCGATGAGAGATGGTGTGATAGCTGATTTTGAAATTGCTGAAGGAATGATAAGAGCATTCATTAAAAGAGTAAAAGCTGGTGCATTAAGCAGCCGAAGAATTGTGGTGGCAGTTCCAAGTGGTGTAACTGAAGTAGAAAAACGTGCAGTTCGAGATAGTGCTGAGCATGCAGGAGCAAAAGAAGTTCATCTAGTTGCTGAACCGATGGCTGCAGCGATAGGAATTGGTATTGATGTCCACGCTCCTGTCGGTAATATGATTATTGATATCGGTGGTGGTACTACTGAAATTGCTGTAATTGCTTTGTCGGGAATAGTGAATGAAGAGTCAATCAGAATTGCAGGTGATGAAATGAATTATGCAATCATGCAATTCTTCAAAAGAAATCATAATATCCTAATTGGAGAAAGAACGGCCGAAGCAATAAAATGTGAAGTTGGTTCTGCTGTTCCTTTGAAAGAAGAAATTACAATCCAGGTGAAAGGAAGAGATCTTGTTGGAGGTATTCCAAAAACAACTGAAGTTAGTTCTGTTGAGATACGTGAAGCCTTAAATGAAGCAATCACTCAAATTGTTAACATAGTCAGGCAAACGCTGGAACGTACACCACCCGAATTATCTGCGGATATTCTGGATCGAGGAGTAATGTTAACCGGTGGAGGAGCTTTATTAAAAGGACTTGATGAGCGAATAAAGATGGAAACCAATTTACCGGTACACGTTGCAGATGATCCGTTAACTGCGGTTGCAAGAGGCGCAGGAAAAATTATTGAAAATCTTAATGAATATTCAAAGGTACTTATTCGTAATAGAAGATATTAATGTTCAAGCTGCTTTCAAATGTTTGGAATCAATTCAAGGAATATGTTGTTCTAGTAATTTTAGTTATTCTAAGTCTTTCACTTCTTACTCAAAACAATAATCCGCAAGTTCAGAAAGTCAGAGCTGTAGCGTTTGGAAGTTTTGCCACAATAACCTCTGTCTTTTATGATTTATTCAATATTACTCAGCTCAAAAATGAAAATTCTGCTTTAAGACAAGTAAACGCTGAGTTGATGATGCAACTTAGTATGTTGAGAGAGCAGGGTATTCTTAACAGAGAACTCAAGGGAATGCTGGAATTGAAAGACACTATTTCATTCCCACTGATTCCTGCGACTATTGTTTCAAAATCACTTTCAATCACTCAAAATACAGTCACAATCAATAAAGGAATAAGAGAAGGAATTAAACCGGGAATGCCCGTGCTGAGTTACCGTGGACTTGTTGGAATTATTCAATCTTGTTCAGAGAATTTTTCAATTGCCAGAACTATAAAAAATGTTGACCTTAAGTTAACTGTTAAAAATGAAAAGAATCGGCTAAATGGTATAATGAAATGGGATGGTGAAAAATTAGTGATTGTCGATGTTCCAAGAACCTTCGATTTTGATTTAGGAGATAGAATAATAACTTCTGAAATAAGTTCTATCATACCTGTTCCAATCCCGGTCGGAATTGTTTCAAATATTGAAGAAGAAAAAACCGGAATTCTAAACCTGATTCATATCAAACCATTTGAGGAAGTTCTGAGTGTGGAAAATGTTTTTATATTGATGATGCTTGGGAATGTTGAAAAAAATAATCTTGAACTTAATTTCTATAATAGGAAATGAAACTTAAATACGTACTACCATTATTTGTTTTCATTCCTGTCGTATTAATTCAGCTTACTGTAATTCCATTTGTAGCAATTCAGGAAGTTGTACCAAATCTTATACTGATTGCCGTTGTCTATTTTTCAATTTCAAATGGACAAATTTTCGGGACGATAACAGGTGCCTCATACGGATTGCTATTTGACCTAATCTCAGGAAATTTAGTAGGCAGCCATATGTTATCAAAAACAGTTGCTGGGTTTGTTGCCGGTTATTTTTCAGGTGAGACAAGAAGAGAAAAATATCTTTACACGTATTCATTCACATTAGTAGTTTTGCTAAGCGCACTGGCTGATGCAATGATTTTTTCGTTTTTTTCTGTTATTGATTTCAATACTAATTTTTTAATGGCTTTGTTCAACCATGCATTATTGCCTTCAATTTATACTTCTATTGTAAGTATTCTGGTGGTTGTTATACCTTATAAAAGGGCTTTCGATTGAAGACTGAAAAATTTGGTTCACTAAAAAGAAAAACGATCATCTTTTCTGTAATTATCGCCACCATGATAATTCTTGCTGGGAGACTATTTCAAATGCAAATTGTGCATAGAATAGAATACGATATGAAGGCAACAGATAACAGCATAAAGAGTATTGAGCTTCAACCGCTTCGTGGAGTTTTCTACGATAGAAATTATAAAGTATTGGTAAGTAATGTACCGGCATATACAATTCGAGTTATTCCTGCATACTACGATACAAGCTTAAATCGAATTCTCGAAACCGTCATTGGTACCGAACCTGGTTATATCAAAAGTTTATTGCATAAAAACAGAATCTACTCAAAATTTCTCCCTGTAAAAGTCCGAAGGGGAGTTGATTTCAAAGTAATAGCCTGGTTCGAAGAAAACTCAGAGCATCTCACTGGTGTTGATTACATTATTGAAATGCAAAGATTTTATCCCGAAGGCATAATAGCATCTCATACTTTTGGTTATACTAAAGAAATCTCTCCAGAGCAGCTAGCAAAAGATAAGAACGAATTTAAACCGGGAGATTATGTTGGTCATAGTGGAATCGAAAAAACGTATGAGAAAATAATCAGCGGTAAAAAAGGTTTTAACTATGTCTTAGTTGATTCAAAGCAAAGGCAGATTGGCCGATACCATGAAGGCAAGGAAGATTTACTCCCAATTAAAGGGAATGATCTGGTATTAAGCTTAGAAGCATCAGCACAAAAAGTTGCTGAAGAAGAATTGACAGGTAAACGAGGTGCACTTGTTGCGATTGAACCTTCATCTGGTGAGATTCTTGCAATGGTCAGTGCGCCCGATTATGATCTAAATCGGTTTTCATATTTCACTCCTAAAAGTTTTTTGGATAGTATTTATAGCGACCCTTTTACTCCATTGTTCAACCGGGCAACGATGTCAGTTCATTCTCCGGGCTCAACATTCAAAATGATATCAGCCCTTGCAGCACTTGATATGGGAATAATAACTACCTCATACACTACAACTTGTGGTGGAGGTTTTACTTTCGGAAGATTCTTTAAGTGTCATGGTAACCATGGAACAGTTAATGTAGTTACTGCTATTGAAAAATCTTGTAATTCATTTTTTTACAGACTCATTTACAAGATTGGAATAGATAAATGGAAAGAATACGCTTCAAAGTTTGGATTTGGCAGTGTTACAGGGGCTGATGTAACTGAAGAAGCTCCCGGACTGATTCCAGATGAAAATTATTATAAGAAAATATACGGAGATAACTGGCCGAGAAGTATCATGGCAAGTCTTGGAATTGGACAAGGCGAAGTAAGTGTAACACCTCTTCAGCTTGCTTTTTATGCAAGCTTGATAGCTAATGATGGAAGAACGAAAACTCCCCATTTAGTAAAGGGCTATATTGATGACAAAACTGAAAAACTAATCCCGCTTGAGTACAAAGAAATAAATACAGGTGTTAGTCAAGCGGCATTTGATGTAGTAAAAGAAGCAATGTACTTGGTGGTAAACGGGCATGGAACTGCCACACACATTCGATTACCCGACATTGCAATTTGTGGTAAAACAGGAACTGCACAAAATCCACACGGTGAAGATCATGCCTGGTTCATTGGATTTGCGCCATATGAAAATCCTAAAATTGCAATTGCAGTTCTTGTTGAGAATGTAGGCTTCGGAGGTACACACGCAGCACCGATAGCGAAGAAAGTCATTCAAGCTTACTTGAATAGTTTCAAGGGTGAAGGTAAAACTTTTAAAGATGAAATTGCTGTACTAAAAGTAAATTAATAATAAGTGAATTACTTTGAGAATAGACTATAACATAAAAGATAAATTTGATTTTGGACTATTCATGCCGGCACTGATTCTATTCGGTTTCGGATTATTAGCTATTTATAGTTCTACAGTGAATAATGTATTTGCTCAGGAAAATTTTCAAAGGCAGATTGTTTGGGGAGTTTTTTCCTTTGTTATTTTCTTTATTACTTATTCACTCCCCACAAATATTTTCAAATCATTTACAGTTCCTGGGTACTTAATATCTTTATTATTATTGTTAGCTGTACTTGCAATCGGCAGACAGATATCAGGTTCGAAGAGCTGGCTTGTTATTGGTTCCATGGGTTTTCAGCCATCTGAAATTGCTAAAATTGCCACTATCATGGCGATTGCTTCATACCTAAGCAGAAATAACTCGAACATAGATTCATTTAAAGATATTCTGATCACGCTGGCAGTAGGTGTCACACCTGTTTTACTCATACTAATGGAACCTGATATGGGTACATCACTAGTTTTTATGGGTGTGATTTTAATAATGTTTTTCTGGAAAGGCATAAGTTCGTTTTCACTCTTCGTTGTTTTATCACCAGCCTTCGTAGCTGTAGCTGCAATATTTGGTACAATTTATTTCATATTTGCATTGATATTAGTTATCGTTTTACTCATTACCTTTAAAAAAGATCTTTTCTTTAGCGCTTCAATATTTGCAATTAGTTTATCTAGTGGATTTTTTGCTGATTATGTTTACCATGCATTGAGTCCACACCAACAGAAACGCATTCAATCATTTCTAGACCCAAATGCAGATCCTCTCGGTTCTGGTTACAATACGATCCAGGCAAAAGTAGCAATAGGTTCGGGTGGGTTAACCGGCAAAGGATTTCTTGCTGGCAATCAAACACAGCTTCAATTTATTCCCGAACAATGGACTGATTTTGCATTCTGTGTGATAGGTGAAGAATTTGGGTTTATAGGGAGCATAATTGTAATAGGAATTTTTCTCATTCTCTTCTTACGGATATTGAAGATGGCTCATAATACTAAAGATGAATTTTTAAGTCTGGTCACAATGGGGATACTATCGGTTTATCTCATTCATTTCATTATTAATATGGGGATGGTTGTAGGAATTCTTCCTGTAATTGGTATTCCATTGCCATTTATTAGTTATGGCGGAAGTTCGCTGCTAGTAAATATGTTTATGCTGGGCATATTAGCAAACATATATCGAACAAGAAAAAATTATACTTGATATTTAAAATGAAAGCTATTCAAAAAATTAACTCAGCAAATAATTCAGGTAAATACATTTGTGTTGGGCTTGATACAGATCCTAAGAAACTTCCAAATCACTTAACTTCATTCAAGAAACCTGTGGTAGAGTTTAATAAAAAAATTATTGAATCTACAAAAGAATCAGCAGCTGCTTACAAATTAAATCTTGCTTTTTATGAGAGTGAAGGAACCATCGGTTTAGAAAATCTTAAAGAAACTTTGTCCTTTATACCTGATAATATCCTTACAATCGCTGATGGTAAGCGTGGAGATATCGGCAACACTTCAAATTTATATGCACGATCAATTTTTGATCACTTTAAGTTTGACGCTGCAACACTTAACCCATATATGGGACAAGATTCACTTGAACCATTTCTTAATTACACAGATAAAATTAATTTTATTCTAGTGTTGACATCTAATTCGGGTTCAGCAGATTTTCAAAAACAGAAGTTGTATAACGGTGATTTTCTGTATCAGGAAGTAACAAAGAAAATCCATAGCTGGAATAAAAACTCGAACTGCGGAATTGTTTTTGGCGCTACCAATCTGGCTGAACTTAAAGAAAACATTGAATTAATTAATGATTTGCCCATCTTAATTCCTGGTGTTGGAACACAAGGGGGAAGTCTCGAAGATGTTACCAATCTGTTATTCTCGAAGAAGAAATTTTCCTTTCTGATAAATGTCAGTAGGGGAATAATTCAAAAAAGCATCGGTGAGGACTTTGCTGAAGTAGCAAAAAACGAATTGTTATCCCTAAATAAGATTTTAGCTAAACATTCTCATCTGAAGAAATAAATCCAATTCGATTAAAGGCTCACAATCCTTCAAATATTAAATTCGCAGTCTTCTATCCAATAAAAAGAGTACTTAATTATATCTTTCCTATATTGTTAAAAGGAAATATCTTTGAACAGAAAATGTTAGGTTTGATTTAAATCAGATTTTACTTTTACAAATGAGCATTAACGAAAAAATAATTTATGAAATTTGGAAAGAAGGAAGGTTCAAAAAAGAACTTGTTGTTGACAATTCTCAAAAAATTGAAATTATTGATCCCGGAATACATAATAAAGATTCGGCTGGACCTGATTTCATAAATGCCCGTATTAAATTTGGCAACATAACTTACCTTGGTGATGTCGAAATAGATACCTGGCACTCTGATTGGAAAACACACGGACATTTCTTCGATAAAAGATACAATAAAGTTATCCTTCATATTGTTATTTCAAATGAGAGACACCAACCATTAGTTTATTGTAAAGATGGAAGAAAGATTCACTCAATTTGTTTACTTGATTTTGTAGAAGAGAATATTCACACCGCTTTAATAGATGCTGTAAAAGCTGAAAAACAGAACAGAAGATTTGAGATGCCGTGCCTTGGTAGAAATGATCATGTTCATAAAAAAGAAAAACTCGATTACTTATTTGAACTCGGTATAGAACGATTCAATAAAAAGTCCAGGCGATTACTTGACAGACTTAAAGAGATGATTTATCTGAAAGAAATGAAAATTCGGGAACCGATTTTAAAATATGATTTTGGTGAAGATTTCTTTAACAAAAAATATACTCCAACCGATTTTAGCGATCTAATCATTTGGGAACAACTCATTTACGAAATGATTTTTGAAGCACTTGGTTACGCAAGGAACAAGGAAATCATGCTAAAGCTTGCAAAAGCTGTTAATATTAATTTCCTGAATAACTTCCGCTCCGATGAAAATTTTGAATCGATTATTGAGAGTGCCCTGTTTAATGTAAGTGGTATAATACCACAAAAAGCAAAATTTTATGAAGAGGCTACAACAGAATATTTAAGACAACTCACTGAAGTTTGGAATACTATCCGGAATATGTATGACGGGATTGTATTCAAAAAAGAGGATTGGAATTTTTTCAAAAGCCGCCCGCAAAATTTTCCAACGATAAGATTAAGAGGAGGCGGACTCTTAATATCACATTTTTTAACTAATGATGTATTTAAAACTCTTACAAATTACTTCAATGAAGATAGATCGGTTAAAGATGCTAATATAATTCTGCGTAATTATCTGATTATTGAGTCTAAAGGATATTGGGCTAATCATTATAACTTCGACAAAATAACTCAGGAAAAGTTGAATTATTTTATAGGGCTCTCGCGTGCTGATGAGATAATTGTTAATGTTTTATTCCCAATCCTCAATTTATATTTTGACATCTTTGAAAAAAAGGAACAATCCAGAAAAGTTAAACAACTATATATCCACTACACTCAACATGGTTCTAATATGATGGTCGAACAGGTTGAGTCAACACTTGGATTAGCTAATGCTTCAAGGCGAAGCATAAATCATCAAGCAATGATAGAACTTTTCAGAAATTATTGTGTTAAAGAAAGATGTCTTGAATGTAAGATTGGAGAGAAAGTTTTTAACTAATAGAATTAATTTTCACTTGTAAGGTTTTTAATCTGATCTCTTATTTTAGCAGCTCTTTCATACTCTTCGCCTTCGATTGCCTCTCGAAGTTTCGTTTGTAAAGCTGCAAGCTTAGTTTCTTTCGAAGGAGGCTTTTTTAAGTCTGCTGAATCAGTTACAGAATTTAAATTGGAAATATCTTCAGTGTCATCAGATGGAATAAAAGCAGCAGCTTCCATAACAGTATCATAAACATAAATCGGTGCCTGGGCGCGTACTGCAAGAGCAATTGCATCGCTTGGTCTGGCGTCAATCTCCTGTGAAAAACCCGAAACTTCAAGAATTATCTTTGCATAAAAAGTATTATCCCTAAGTTCATCAATGACTATTTCTAGTACAGTTCCGCCTAGACTATCAGTTAATTGTTTTAATAAATCGTGTGTTAAAGGTCTTGGTGGTTTGATGCCTTCAATCTCCAGCGCAATAGCCTGTGCTTCGAATGCTCCTATTATAATTGGCAGACGCTTTTTTCCATCCACCTCTTTTAAAAGAATTGCATAAGCTCCACCGGTTGCCGGACTAGAAGATAAACCTAATATTTCACAAGGTATTTTTTGCACGTAATTTTCTTTATTAAGATTGCTTAACTTTCTTAATTTCTTTTGTTAAAGCCGGAATTATCTCGAATAGATCCCCCGTAATGCCATAATCTGCAACATTAAATATTGGCGCATCCTTGTCTTTATTTACTGCTACAATATATTTTGAAGAGGACATACCAGCAAGGTGCTGAATCGCACCCGAAATTCCACAAGCTACATAAAGAGTCGGTGATACTGTTTTTCCAGTTTGTCCAACTTGTTCATTATGAGTTCTCCATCCGGCATCGACAACTGCTCGAGATGCCCCAACAGCAGCACCCAATGCTTCAGCAAGTTCTTCAATAAGATGAAAATTTTCGGGACCTTTCATCCCTCTTCCGCCGGAGACGATGATATCAGCTTCAGCAACATCAAGTTTTCCTTCTGACTTTCTAAACGAAGTAACTTTGCTTTTCAGATTAACGCTGGATAATTCTTTAACTAATATTTCAGCAGGTGTAGAATTTTCAGCAATTAGAGCTTTGAATACATTTGGCCTAATCGTGATTACTTTTTTATTGCTTAGAAGTTTAACATCAATCAAAGCTTTACCTGCATAAGCTGGTCTGGTGAGGATAATATCATTACCAGATAAATTCAGTTTTACACAGTCAACAACGCATGCCGCATCAAGCTTAACACTCAGTCTTGGTGCTAAATCTTTTCCTAATGCAGTGTTTGATAAAATTAAAATATCAAAATTACCTTCAACTGCCAAATTAGTAACTGCTTCAGTATATCCTGATGAAGAGTAATTCAATAACTCTGAATTTTTAAGATGTATGACTTTTTGAATACCATACTTTGCTACTTCATTCAAATTCGATATCGCATCCCCAACAACAACAGCTTTAGCAGAAGTATTGAGATCTTTAGCAAGCTTTACTGCCGTGGATGCAGCTTCAAAACTTGAGCGTTTGATTATTCCTTCTCTCTGTTCAAGAACTGCTAATACTTTATTTGCCATTTAATTTTTCCCTTAAATTACTTTTGCTTCTTCTTTTAATAACCTTACTAATTCAGGTACTGCGGAAACATCACTCCCAACTATTCTACCTGGCTGCTTTCCTGCAGGAAGGTGCATACCGACTACTTCAGTCTTAGGTGTATATACTGCGGCTGATTTTTCCTCGATTGTTTTTTTCTTGGCAGCCATAATTCCTTTAAGTGAAGCATAGCGCGGTTCGTTAAGACCTTTTTGACAAGTGATTACTGCAGGTAAAGAAGTCTCTACTATTTCTCTTCCACCTTCAATTTCTCGCTCTGCAATTATCTTATCTCCATTAATATCCAATTTCACGCAAACCGTCACACAATTATAATCCAATAGTTCCGCAGTTAATTGTCCAACTATTGAATTATCATAATCTACAGATTGTTTTCCCATAAAAACTAATTGAGAGCCTGACGCTTTAATTTCTTCGGCAAGCGCTTTTGCAATTCCCAAAGAATCTCTTTGATTGTCATCCCTTATCAAAACACCGCTATCCGCACCCATAGCCAATGCTTTACGCAATGTCTCTTTACTATTTTCAGAACCGAGTGTAACGACTACTACTTCACCCGAACCTAATCTCTCTTTGGTTTTTAATGCTTCTTCAACTGCATATTCATCATAAGGATTTATTATGTATGTAACACCTGCAGAGTCAATAGTTTTTCCATCACTTCCTACTTTTATTCTTGTAGCGGTATCCGGGACATGACTCACGCAAACAACTATTTTCATTTGTTCTCCATTTTATTACTTTATTTTATATTCAAAATATATAGACGACCTGATATAAAAGCAATTAGATCAGCGAGATTGATAGTTACAAAATCAAAATATGCCTGCTTTAATTTTTAATGTCTAATAGGTATTTTCACTGTATGGAAATTCCGACAAAACAGTCACCCCAAATTAATATCCTCGAAGAAGAAAAGACTGATATTAGTCTTGGTAGCAGGGTAATTCTTTTTAACGATGACTGGCATTCATTTGAGGAAGTGATTTCTCAGATAATTAAAGCAACGAAGTGCTCATTCATTGAAGCACGAGATAAAACCTTTGAAGTTCATGTCAATGGAAAAGCTGTTGTCTATTCAGGTGAAATGGCAGATTGTTTACGAGTATCAGGCATTCTTGAAGAGATATTGTTACACACTCAAATCGAAACTTAAATAATTATTTAGCTGAAGATTATTTTAATTTCTGAACTGGTTCACCTTTTGGTCCATACAATTCTTTTAGAAGGTAGAAAAGAAGAGAGTTATCGGTTATCGGATATGGATACCTGATACTTTCCGGCGGCATTGGTTTATCATAATCAAAAGAGAAAATTTCCTTGTTGCTAACATCATAGTAACGTATTTTCAAAATCCCATATTTTACTGTAGTTAAATTAATTGTATAAAGAGTTTTTGATCTAAATACATCTCCTTCAATCCCTTCGTATTTTTTTGGCGGTTGATTCGTTTCAAGCACCCAAATATTAAACTTATCACCTTTAGTAGTATCAATTGAAGAAGCATCATACCAAAATTTTGATCCATCATCAGCATTAATAACTTTCCAAACGTGCTGATCTTCCTGCTGTGCATTTATCGTAATATAACAAACTATCATAAACAAAATTGATTTGAGCATAATGACTAATTCCTTTAAATCTTTTTTGAAAAGATAGCTAAATCCTTCTGAATCAAAAAAGTAGAATTCAAACACATTAGTGCAAGCTAATGAATAAATTTAATCCACAATTTTTGTTAACGACGATATTGCTTTTAGATATTTCCATCAACGGGATTCTATAATTATTAAATTATTTTCACAATGAAATTTGTGAGAGATAGTTAGTTTTTATTCCATTTTCTAATGAATGAGAAGAATTAGTTGACTATTCTCAATAGTTGGAATTTATCATATAAAATGAAGCGAAATCAAGCAAAATTTTTAAATGAATGCTTAGCATTGTTGGTGTGATTGTTGTTTTAGTGAGCGCATAGCCTCCTTAGTACAAAGGAGAGCCATGTTGTTAATCTTGTTGTGCTCTCCTTTGTTTTTTTTAAGACATTGTGTAAATAGTAATTGTTAAATAAATAATTTTTCAGGAGGGATCATGTTTATCAGAATCCTTATAACACTCGTCAGTTTACCTATCTTTTTAATTTCTGCTCAAACAGAACACGGCTTCATTGGCTCAAGTTCATGTGGTATGTGCCATAAAACTGAGAAACAGGGCAGTCAACTTTCTATTTGGCAGAACAGTAAACACGCACAAGCCTACGTTTCACTGAAGACAGAGAAAGCTGATCAAATCGCAAAAGAAAAAGGTTTTTCCACAAAAGCAGTTGAAACACCGGAATGTTTGAAGTGTCATGCATCAGGTTATAATGTCGATGCTAAACTCATCGGAGAAAAGTTTAAAGTCGAAGAAGGTGTTCAATGTGAAACTTGTCATGGCGCTGGTGCAGATTACAAGAGTAAAAAAGTTATGGAAAACAAGGAAGAAGCAGTTAAGAATGGTTTGAAATTATTTGAAAAACCAGAAGAACTTTGTATCGGATGTCATAATGCCGAAAGCCCAACATATGTTGAATTCAAATTTGAAGATATGTGGGCAAAAATTAAGCATCCAACTCCAAAGGAATAAAGAAATTGCATTAAATAGTTTTATTACTACTATATGAAAAAAATTCTACTGTTTTTTTTAGCAAGCGGGATGCTACTTACAATTCTCCCACAAAGTATTAATGGCAGATTCTCCAGTTCTGTTTATACATTTGAACGGTTCGACACTTCAGGAGCTTCGAACACTAGTGCTAGGACCTACCAAATGCTCGCCTTCAACTTCGGAAAAGAAAATATTTGGCTGAGATCAAATCTTAATCTTGAATATGACGTCGCAAATAAACAACAAAGCGATCCAAGGTTCCGGGTCTATAATCTTTACGCTGACTTTAATAAGATATTTGATGTAATGTCTTTGAAATTAGGAAGACAGCCTCTGTTTAATTCGATTGCAGGCGGAGTATTTGATGGTGCTACAGTTGGGATGAATTATTCTGGATACAAATTGTCTGCTTATTACGGTGGGAATGTACCGGCGTATCAGAAACTGGAGATAATCGAAGATTGGGGTAATAATTATTTATTAGGCGGTGAATTTTCTATCTATGCTTTAATGGATTGGCGGTTCAGTGCAAAATATATAAATAAAAATTTTGCGGCACCTTCCTACACAGCAGTAAGATTAGATCCCGATCTAAACCCAATAAATGTTTTAATAGAAAACGAATCAAATCAATATCAGTTTCTTTCGGGTGAAGTTTCATATAATAAACAGAATTTAGGAAGTGCAAATATCCGTTATGATTATGATCTCAATTATCAAACTTCATCCAGATTTGAAATTTCTGGAAGATATGAAGCCATTAAGAATCTTGGTATAAATGGGTATTACAATTATCGGGAACCAAAAATAAGATACAATTCGATATTCTCGGTATTTGATTATGGAAACACCTGGGAAATAGAAGGCGGTGTAGATTATCTTGTAGATAATAAATATACACTCATTGGAAAATTTGCAAAC
>Ga0208980_10000111_pt1 | contig 39408 bp, 36 predicted proteins | sample WetSurMetagenome_3_FD_187993 | JGI IMG/M metagenome (GOLD analysis project Ga0208980, IMG submission 187993) | Wetland microbial communities from Twitchell Island in the Sacramento Delta, sample from surface sediment Aug2011 Site A1 Bulk (version 2) | ecosystem: Environmental > Aquatic > Marine...
GTCTGTGACAGGGGGGACCGGTATCTTTCCACGGGCGTGTTTCCGGCCTGAGACAACCCTCGCGATCCTGGTCTCGGTTGCCTCTCCCGGCGCCGGCTCCGTGCAGGCGCTGGGGATCAGCCTCGGCGACCTCGAGGGCGGCGGCTGGCGGGCAAGTGATGTCCGCGCCGAGATCGCCCTCTCCACCGCGGGACCGACTCTGGATCTTGCCCTGGGACAACTGGCACTTCCCGAGGTCCCCCTGGTGCTCCACGAGGTCGCTCTGCGGTGCCCGGAGATCGAGCTCGGGGAGGCGGGCATCCGCTGCCCCAGAGGTGAGCTTCGCCTGCGCCACCCGCTGATTCGGACCGAGGACGCACGGGTCTCCCTGCTCTTGGATCGCACCACCGGCCAGACCAGCGCCCGCGTTACCGGCCTGGGGCTGGCGCAGGGGGAGGTCTCGGCCAGCTTCGAGGCGGAGGGCGAGAGTTGGCGCGCGCGCCTCGACCTCGAGAACCTGTCGGCCAGAGACCTGATCCCGCTCATGAGCGAGCGGCTCGGTGATTTCCGCGCACAGATCTCGGGCCAGGTGGCACTGGCGCTGCAGGCCGAGGGCGATTCCGCAGGACTGCGGCGCCTGGACTGGCAGATCCGCGTGGGCGACGGCGACCTCTCTGCTGGGGCGGGACGGTGGCTGGGCGAGGACCTGGCCGTGGAGGCGGAAGGAAAGCTCGCCCGGGGCGAAGATGACCGCTGGCATGGCCCGGCCAGCCTTGCGGTGACCGCCGGGGGGCTGCTGAGTCCCTACGGATTCCTCGACGCCAAGAGCCCGCTCGGACTGCGCGGCGAGGTGACCTTCGACCCGCCCTCCGGACAGATCGAGCTCGCCGGGCTCAACCTTGAGCACCCACCACTGCTTAGCCTCAGGGGTCGGGCCTCCCTCGCCAGCCGGCCGCTCCATCTGCTGCATCTCCAACTCGCGAGCCACGCGACCGACCTCCAAGGGCTCTACCGCCGCTATTTCCACCCGGTGTTGGCGGAAACTCCCTGGCAGGCACTGGAGTGGAAGGGGGAGGCCGCGGTAAGCCTGGATTGGCGCCCCCAGGGTGCGCGGCGCGTGACGGCGAATCTCGATACCGTAAGCCTGGAGGATCGCCCGGGCGAGGCCGGTGGGCGTCCGCGCTTTGGGCTGAGGGGGGCCAGCGGTCGGTTGGTCTGGAGCGCGGGTGCGGGGAGCACAGGGGAGACTTCGACCCTTTCTTGGACGGGTGGCCATCTCCTCGGGGGGTTGTCCTTCGGATCCGCCGAGGTCCACTTCGAACTGCACGGGGACACCATCCGGCTAACGGACCCCCTGGTGCTACCGGTGTTAGACGGATCGCTTCTCGTCGATCGCCTGGAAATCGGCTGGGAGCAGAATAAGTCTCGCCAATTGGCGTTCGATGGGGTCCTCACACCGGTGTCCATGGAACGGGTGAGTGCGGCGCTCGACTGGCCCCCTCTCTCGGGCACCCTTTCTGGGGTGATACCCGGCCTGAGCCTGGATCAGGGCACGCTGGAGGTGAAGGGGAACCTGCTGATTGGGCTGTTCGAGGGGGACGTGCTGGTCCGCAACCTGCATCTGAGCGACCTCTTCGGTGCTTTGCCCGCACTCACGGCGAACCTGCAACTCCGAGGACTCGATCTCGAGACCCTGACCCGCACCTTCGGTTTTGGCAAGATCACCGGCAGGCTGGAAGGGGAGGTACAGGGTTTGCGTCTCGAGGGTTGGCACCCGGTGGCCTTCGTTGCCCGCTTCGCCACCCCGGCGGAGGACTCTACCCCCCACCGCATCAGCCAACAGGCGGTGGAAAACCTCTCGGCGCTGGGCGGCGGGGTGTCGGGTGCCGTTTCCCGCGGGTTTCTCGGTCTCTTTCAGGACTTCAACTACGATCGCCTGGGAATCGGGTGCCGTCTGCAGGATGGCGTATGTCAGATGGAAGGTGTCGCCCCCGCGGAGCAGGGTTACTATCTGGTGGTCGGGCGAGGGGTTCCGCAGATCAACGTCATCGGCTTTAACCGCGGGGTCGATTGGAATGAGCTGGTCGCGCGCCTAATCCGCGCGGTGGAGGCCGGCCCACCGGTCGTCCAGTGACGTCCGTTCCGCTATCATCCGCCAGCGAAACCAAAGCCATCCCAGCGAGATCAACTATGCCCCTTCAGCAACCCTCTCGCCCACTCGCCGCTCTGGGGCTCGCCCTGCTCCTGCTTGCGGCCTGTGTGACCATCAACATCTATTTTCCCGCCGCTGAGGCGCGCAAGGCGGCCGACGAGATTGTCCAGGAGGTGCTGCGCGGCGCCACCCCAGCCCCGGATCCGCGCAAGCCGCTGCCGCGGTCGGACGCGCCGGGTCCCCTCGGCCAGGCATGGAGCCCCCTCGACCTCTTGATTTCGCCGGCCCATGCCGCGGAGCCGGATTTCACGGTTGACACGCCGGAGATCCGTCGCTTGCAGGCCTCCATGAAGAGCCGCAACGCGGCGCTCCAGCCCTACTATCAGAGTGGTGCCATCGGCTTCACCCGCGAGGCACTCCTTGCCCTGCGCGATCCCGCTGCCGTGCCCTTGCCCGAGCGCGGGCGCGTTCAGACCCTGATCGACGCCGAGAATCAGGACCGTAACGGCCTCTACCAGGCCATCGCCCGCGCCAATGGTCACCCTGAGTGGGCCGGGCAGGTGCGCACGGTATTCGCGGAGACCTGGGTCAGCAGGGCCAGCTCCGGTTGGTGGTATCAGGACGCGCAGGGCCGGTGGCAACAGCGCTGAGCGCCCCGGAGCCGGTGCCGGGCGGGAGGGGCTAGGCCATGGGAAGAGCCGCTCGGCTCCCGGCGGAACCCTGCACCGGTCGGGTGGAATCCCTGTCCCATGACGGCAGGGGGGTGGCCCACCTCAACGGCAAGGCCGTATTCATTCACGGAGCCCTGCCCGGCGAGGAGGTGCGGTTTCGTTACACCCGCATCCAGCGACGTTTCGACGAGGGCGTCGTGGAAGAGGTGCTTGAGCCCGCTGCCGAGCGAGTGGAGCCCCGCTGCCCCCACTTTGGGGTCTGCGGGGGCTGCAGTCTGCAGCACCTCGACTCTGCCGCCCAGCTCCGCGCTAAGCAGCAGGTCCTGATCGATGCCCTGGAGCGTATCGGTGGGGTCAGGCCGGGGGAGATCCTACCCCCGCTCCTGGGGCCGGTCTGGGGGTACCGCCGCAAGGCCCGGATCGGGGTCAAGTACGTGGCCAAGAAGGGCAAGGTGCTGGTGGGGTTCCGCGAGCGAGGATCCTCCTTCGTGGCGGATCTCTCCTGCTGTCCGATCCTGCACCCCCAGGTGGGCGAGCGGATCGCGGACCTCGGTCGCCTGGTGGACGCCCTGAGTATCCGTGATCAGGTGCCGCAGATTGAGGTCAGCATGGGTGATGCGGCCTGCGTGCTCCTGTTCCGCGTCCTCGCCGCGCCGAGCGCGGAGGATTGCCAGCGGTTGCTGAACTTTGGCCAGGCCCAGGGCTTCCACATCTACCTGCAGCCGGCTGGCCCCGACAGTATCACCCCGCTTCCCGGCCAAGAAATCGAGCTCAGCTACAGGTTGCCGCGGTTTGATCTGGATTTGGCCTTCGGGCCGACGGATTTCACCCAGGTCAACACCGAACTCAATCGGTTGATGGTCGATCGAGCGGTTGGCCTCCTGGACCCCCAGAGCGATGAGCGGGTGCTCGATCTCTTCTGTGGTCTTGGGAACTTCACCCTGCCGTTGGCCAAGCGCAGTGCCTGGGTGACGGGGGTGGAGGGGGAGGGGGGGCTTATCGACCGCGCCCGCCGAAATGCGGCCCGCAACGGACTGAACAATCTCGACTTTCAGGTGGCCGACCTGTACAAGCCGCTCGAGGGTGAGCCCTGGATCGGCGAGCGCTTCGACAAGGCGCTGCTCGATCCCCCGCGCAGCGGCGCCTGGGAGATTCTCCCCTGGCTACCGGGGCTTGGGGTGCGGCGCTTGGTCTATGTCTCCTGTTATCCTTCCACCCTGGCGCGGGACAGTGGCCGGTTGGTGGGAGAGCTCGGCTATCGTCTGGTGGCCGCCGGCGTTATGGACATGTTCCCGCACACGGGCCACGTGGAGACCCTGGCCCTATTCGAATCTAAGGAGAAAAAAGCGAGAAATGGCATTAGAAATCGAGCATAAATTCCTAGTAAAGAGCGATGAATGGAAATCCTCCGTGGTCTCGGAAACGCCCATCGAGCAGGGCTACCTGACCACCGGGAGCGGTTTGACGGTGCGCGTCCGCCTCAAGGGCGCACGAGCCTTCCTGACCATCAAGGGTCCATCGGACGGCAGTCAGCGCAGTGAGTTCGAATACCCCATTCCGACCGAGGACGCCAAGGCGATGCTGGCCCTCGAGGGGGCCTCTGGGCGCATCGCCAAGACCCGATTCCAGGTCCGCTCCGGTTCCCATACCTGGGACCTGGATGTGTTCGCGGGGGACAATGCGGGGCTGGTGATGGCCGAGGTAGAGCTCGGAGCGCAGGATGAGGCGTTTGATCGGCCGAGCTGGGCCGGTCAGGAGGTCACCGAGGATCCCCGTTACTTCAACAGCTACCTCGCCGAAAGGCCTTATCGTACCTGGTAGTGCGCGGTGGCCGATGCTGGGTCCTGATGCTCCTCGGGCTTCTGGGCGCCTGCGGCAACCCTTCGGATCTCAGTGGGTTACGCATGGGACTGGCGACTCCGCCGCAGAACCTGGATCCCCGCTTCGCCACCGACGCCACCTCCAACCGCATCAACCGACTCCTCTACCGCAGCCTGGTGGATTTCGACGGCCAGGGCCACCCGGTGCCCAGCCTGGCAAGCTGGGAGCGGCTGGGGCCCCTGCGCTACCGCTTCACCCTGGGGGTGGAGGGGAGGCTGTTCAGCAACGGCCGCCGCTTGACGTCCGCAGACGTGGTGGCGACCTTCCGCTCGATCCTGGATCCGGCCACCGGTTCACCCCACCGCGCGCTCCTCGCGCTTATCAACGACCTGGCGGCGAAGGACCCCGAGCAGATCGAATTCATCCTGGGGCGGCCCGATCCCCTATTCCCCGCCTATCTCACCATCGGCATCCTGCCCGCCGAGCTGATCGCGGCGGAACATCCGTTCCACCGGCAGCCGGTGGGCTCCGGGGCGTTCCGCTTCGTCGCCTGGCCGGAGCAGGGACGGCTGCAGCTCGAGCGGGTGGCAGATCGTGAGCGGGTTGGCTTCGAGGTGGTGGGCGACCCCAACGTGCGGGTTATGAAGCTATTGCGGGGTGAGATCGACCTGCTGCAGAACGATCTGCCGCCTGAGCTCTTCGGCTTTCTGCGGGGCCGCCGCGAGATCAGGGTGGAGGAGCAGCCCGGAAGCAATTTCAGCTACCTCGCCTTCAATCTGGAGGACCCACAAACGGGCAGGGCGGAGGTGAGGCGCGCCGTGGCCCACGGCATCGACCGTCAGGCCATCATACGGTTCGTATTCGGCGGGGCGGCAGGGGAAGCCCAAGCCCTGTTTTCCCCCGACCACTGGGCGGGTAACCCGGCGCTCAGGCCCTACCCGCATGACCCTGCGCGGGCCCGGAGTCTGCTGGCGGAGTTGGGATACACTGCCGAGCATCCCCTGCGGCTGGTCTACAAGACCTCAAACGACCCGTTTCGGGTCCGGCTGGCAACCCTCATCCAGGCGCAACTGAGGGAAACGGGGATTGCGGTGGAGGTGCAGAGCTATGACTGGGGCACCTTCTATGACGATGTCAAGGCCGGTCGCTTCCAACTGATGAGCCTCTCCTGGGTGGGAGTAAAGACCCCCGACATCTTCCGCTACGCCTTCCACAGCCGTTCGCTGCCGCCGGACGGCGTTAACCGCGGCCGCTACCGTAGTCAACGGGTCGATGATCTGCTGGAGCAAATCGCCCAGATAGGGGATCTGCAGGAACAGGTCCCCCTCTATCAGGAGCTGCAACGGGTGCTGCTGGAGGATCTGCCCTACGTGCCCCTCTGGTACGAGCACCAGCGCGTTGCCACCCGACGGGAGGTCACTGGCTATCGCCTAGCAACCGATGGGAACTACGATGGCCTGCGTTGGGTGGAGCGCTCCCAGCCGACGGAGGGCCGCCATGCCGCCGACCACTGAGTGGATACTGGTGGACCTGGGGTGGCAGCGACTCCACTTGATGCACCGATCGAGAATCCTCGACACCTTCCCGATATCGACCTCGGCGCGCGGGGCCGGTGAACGGTTGGGTAGCGAACAGACCCCCCGAGGGCGCCATCGCATCCACCTCGCCATCGGCGCCGGTTGCCCAACGAATACGGTCTTCGTGGGCCGGCGTCCCACCGGCGAAGTGCTCACCCCTGAGCTTGCCAGTCAGTATCCGGCGCGGGACTGGATCCTCACTCGCATCCTCTGGCTCACCGGCCTGGAGCCAGGCCTCAACCGCGGGGGGACCCTGGACACCCTGCGCCGCTACATCTACATCCACGGCTGCCCGGATGCCGAGCCGATGGGGGTTCCGCGCTCCCATGGCTGTATCCGTATGCGCAACCACGACATCCTGGATCTGTTCGAGCGTGTGGGGATCGGCACACTCGTCGAGATTAAAGAAGAAATATAGATAGTTGAGACAGAATTCTCGAGATGACTTACGACGACGGGGCCGCCATCGGCGGACAAAAGGGACCGATGGGGTCAGTCGGTGGGAAAGCACCTACAAGCCACAGTAGGAGCGATTGCGCCCCTCGGTGCACCGCCCTGTACGCGGTTGCTCGGGACGGCCCCTCGATACGACCTGTCAAACCGACTCGCGATGAACGGAAAACTCAACTGTCCGGATAAACACCGTTCGTCCCGAGTAGGCCGCTCAGCGGCCGTATCCAGGGACAGGGAGCCCGCATACCAAGGATCAGTCCATGAAAAGAACCCTGATGGGCCCGCGACGTCGCGGGCCCAGCCGCCACTGAGGTCGCCATGGGCTTTCTCTTTGGCCGGCTGACCAGCGCGCTCGTGGTGGTGATGGGGGTGTGCACGCTGGTATTCCTCCTCATTCACCTGGTTCCCGGTGACCCGGTGGAGATGATGCTAGGGGAGGGGGCGGCACCGGCGGATCGTAGCGCGCTGCGCGCCGCCCTTGGCCTCGATGAACCCCTCCACACCCAGTTCACCACCTACGTGAGTCGACTGGCGCGGCTCGATCTCGGGCAGTCGCTGCACCTTCACCGGCCGGTCGAGGATCTGCTGGCCGAGCGCCTTCCCGCTACCCTCGAGCTTGCGGCGGCGGCACTGCTCCTGGCCCTGGTCATTGCCCTGCCGCTAGGGTCATTTGCAGCCCGACGTCGCGGCCGGGCTTCGGACACCGTTGCCATGGGATTCTCGCTGCTCGGCCTCTCCATTCCCAATTTCTGGTTGGGCCCGCTGCTGATCCTGGTGTTCTCGCTCTGGCTTGGCTGGGTGCCGGTGAGCGGCCGAGATTCAGCGGACAGCCTGATATTGCCCGCCGTGACCTTGGGAACCTCCCTGTCCGCTATCCTCGCTCGGATGGTTCGCAGCAGCCTGCTCGAGGTTCTAGGGGAAGACTTCGTGCGCACGGCCCACGCGAAGGGGCTTTCCGCGGGGGTGGTCCTGTGCCGTCACGCCTTGCCGAACGCGGCGATACCGGTGGTGACCCTGCTTGGGCTGCAACTGGGCGCCCTGCTTGGTGGCGCGGTGATCACGGAGATCGTGTTCTCCTGGCCAGGTCTTGGCAGCCTGCTGGTGGAGGCCATCCAGAGCCGCGACCATCCGGTGGTTCAGGGTACGGTGCTGGTGATCAGCCTGGGCTATGTCGGCGTCAACCTGATGACGGATCTGGCCTACGCCTGGCTCGATCCGCGCATCCGCTTGCGCTGATGCTGCGTTTCTGGATACCTGCCGGGGTGCTCGGGGTCTGGGCCACGCTGGCGGTTATCGGTTCTTGGCTGCCGATCGACCCCTACCGGATCGACCTTCCGGCGGTCATGGCGCAACCCGGGGTGGGACACTGGCTGGGGAACGATGACCTAGGGCGCCCGGTACTGGATCGGCTGGTCGCGGGCGCCCGCGTCTCCTTCGTTGTAGCCATCGGGGTCGTGGCGGTATCGGCTGTTGTCGGCAGTCTGCTCGGGGGTGCCGCGGCCTACACCGGAGGCTGGGCGGATCGGTTGCTGATGCTCCTGGTGGATGTGTTTCTGGCCTTTCCTGGCATACTACTGGCAATTGCGCTGGCGGGGGTCATGGGGCCCGGTGTCGATAACCTGATCTTCGCGCTCTCGGCGGTGGGTTGGGTGGGGTATGCCCGGTTGGTGCGCGCACAGGTCCTCTCGCTGCGCGAGCGCGACCACGTCACGGCGGCCGTGGCGCTTGGGGTGGGACGATTGCGTGTCCTGGTGCGCCATCTTTTGCCTCTGGCCCTGGCCCCTTTGATGGTGGAGGCCACCTTTGGCATTGCTGGGGCAGTGGTTGCCGAGGCGGGGCTGTCATTTCTCGGCTTGGGCGTACAACCGCCGGACGCCTCCTGGGGCAGCATGATCCGCGACGGCAGCCGCTATCTGTTGGTGGCCCCGCACCTGGTTATGGCGCCGGGGATGGCGATTCTGCTGGTGGTCCTCGCCGTCAACCTGCTAGGCGACCGCCTCCGTGACTGCCTGGACGTGCGGTTGGATCACTCTAAGCAATGAGTTACGGGATAGACGTGAGGGCTTGTGACAACTATGCGGGGCCCGCGGCTCATGGGTAGGCACAGATGAGGCTCGGCCCGGTGATGCTGGATCTCGCCGGAACAGTGCTCGAGGCGGGGGAACGGGAGCTTCTCAGGCACCCGGCAGTGGGCGGGGTGATCCTGTTTCGGCGCAACTTCGAGAGTCCCGAGCAAGTGCGGGCGCTGGTGGCGGCGATCCACGCGGTGCGGGATCCGCATCTTCTGGTGGCGGTGGACCAGGAGGGCGGCCGGGTACAGCGGTTTCTCGTTGGTTTCTCTCGGCTACCCCCCGCGGCCTGGTACGGCACGCTGTCGCGGCAGGATCGGGAGCGGGGACGGCGGGTCGCGGGGCTCGCCGGCTGGCTGATGGCCGCGGAGCTGCGTGCGGTTGGGGTGGACTTCAGTTTCGCCCCGGTGCTGGATCTGGGCTCGGTGGCGAGCACCGTCATCGGCGACCGGGCCTTCTCCCCCCGTGCGGAAGAGGTCGCCGACCTCGCCAGGGCCTGGGTCAAGGGGTGTCAGTCCGCCGGAATGGCCGCCGTCGGCAAACACTTTCCTGGGCACGGGAGTGTCGCCGCGGACTCCCATACCGAACTGCCGGTGGATATCCGTCGGTTTCAAGACATCCTGATGGCGGATCTGGTGCCCTTCGAGCGGCTGATCCGTGCGGGACTCGAGGCCATCATGCCCGCCCATGTGGTCTATCCGCGGGTGGATGGGCTGCCAGCGGGGTTCTCGCCGTACTGGCTCCAACAGGTGCTGCGGCAGCAACTGGGCTTCCAGGGGCTCATCTTCAGCGACGACCTGAACATGGCGGCAGCGGATGCGGGAGGGGACTATCCCGGGCGGGCGCGGGCCGCCCTTGCCGCCGGCTGCGAGATGATCCTCATCTGCAACAACCGTTCGGCGGCGGAATCCATCCTCGCGGGGCTGCGGGATGTCGACGATCCCGCGGCCCACCTGCGCTACGTGCGCATGCACGGCCGGGGCCAGGGCGACCTCCGCGATCTGCGCCTGGATCCGCGCTGGCATCAGGCGGTGCGGGAGCTCACTGCCTTGCAGCACGGCGATAGCCTTGCCCTCGATCTCACCCCCTGATGGCGGTCCCTGAGCCAGGAGGTCCTGCCGTGGAGCCCACGCTTGGCGACATTCTGGCGGTGCGGGAGCGCGCCGAGCTCATCGTTCCCGCCGGGGAGGTGGATCTGGCGCTGGACCGCTTGGCCCAAGAGATCGCCGCGGTACTTGGGGGACAGAACCCGCTGGTCCTCTGCGTAATGACCGGCGCGGTGGTGATCACCGGCGCGTTGCTCATGCGGCTGGATTTTCCGCTCCGGCTTGACTATGTGCACGCCACCCGTTACCGCGGGGCCACTCAAGGGGGATATCTGCGCTGGATTTATCGACCTTCTGCGGCCATCGCGGGGCAAGCGGTGCTGATCCTGGACGATATCCTGGACGAAGGGGTGACGCTGGCGGCTATCCTTGATGCCTGTAAGATAGAGGGCGCGAGGAGCATCCACAGCGCCGTTCTGGTGGAAAAGCAGCGCTCCCAGCCTTGTGGGTTTCAGGCCGACTTTGTCGGTGTCCGGGTGCCGAACCGTTACCTGTTCGGTTGCGGGCTCGACTACAAGGGCTATCTCCGCAATGCCGCTGGCATCTTCGCGATCGCGGATCGTGACCTCTGAACGGCACTAAGCGGGGGATTTTCACCTGCGATACTCAGTTCCACTTCCAACTCCCTGGAAATCAAACAAACCAGAGCGGAAGCCCGGGAAACGACCGCCTGATTCATCCCAGGAGCCGTTTCCCCCCGCCCGTTGCGACGTGATCCGCGGATCCTCTTGCGCCGAGCTTAGCGGGGGACGGCACCCGCATCTGAGGAAGCCGCTGGGTGCCGTCCAAAAACTATGAGCAAACAGTAATATAATTAAAGGCTTTTTGACTGCGGATGCGTTTTGAATTAAGAAGGGGCGGAAGCATTCGACCATTTGCCGAAGCATTTGCCTCCGCGCAAATTGTTGCAGTGACCACAGACAGCGCCGTCAATCCGCCCCGATGGGCTATCGTTCTAAGTCGAGATTTTTTGGAGGATGGAGATGCAAACCCTAGAGAGCTACCGCTCTACCCACGGTGATCTGAAAGAGATGATCGAGGAACTGAAGTTGGTCATGACGGTCGACAATCTGAAGATCCGCCCCAACGCCAAGACCGCTTACCAAATGATGTGCACACTCGCCGAACGGGTTAAGGAGCACCTGGCCGAGGAGGACAAGGGTTTATACCCCGCACTCCTGATCCACCAAGACCCTTCGGTGAAGTCGATCGCGTGGGGTTTTATCAGCGGTGAGAAGCCGTTGCGTAAGACGTTTGATGACTACCACAAGAAGTGGTTAAAGGACTGCGACTTCAACTTCACGGCGGAGTTTGTCGCCGAGACCAACGAGATGTTCGCCATGCTGCTCAGCCGTATCGAGCGTGAGGAGAAGATCCTGTTCCCGAAACTAAAAGAAATCGGGATACTTGCAGAGGCAAGCTAGCAAGGCGTCGATATCCATCCAAGCGGCCTGTTGCCGGGCTCATTCCCGCTACGGCCGCCGATCGCGAGCTGCGGCTTCCTAAGGCCGGCCGCCCCCCAGGGGTGCCGGCTTTTTCTGCTCCGGGTACAAGGTGAAGGTGATAGCTGCGCTCCGCCAGGGTCCCAGGGGGCAGAAGATTCGTGAAGGAACCCTCACGGGTGCCCCGATCACTGGTTCACCCGCAGCGAGTCTCCCTCAGTGCCTGAGAGAGACAATCGCGGGGCGAGCGGGGACGCAACAATCGGGTTCGGTCGCGCAGTCGATTCATTAACGACCTCGTGAGCGAGCTTCGGGACTCCTCAGAGCGTTTCAAGGGGTGAAGTATGGACCTGCTGGCCATCATCGGCGGCTCGGGTTTTGCAAAGATGCCGCAACTGGTGCTCTCCCGCGAGGAGACGCTCGAGACGCCGTTTGGCACCCCTTCGGCACCGCTTTGCTTTGGTACCCTCGCCGGGGTCGACGCGGTATTCCTGCCGCGCCATGGGGTCCGGCATACGATTCCTCCCCACCGGATCAATTACCGGGCCAATCTCTGGGCGCTGAAGGCAGTCGGTGCCGAGCGGATCGTCGCCCTGGCGGCGGTTGGCGGCATCCGTGCGGATATGGCACCGGGTACCCTGGTGGTTCCTGACCAGCTCATTGACTACACCTATGGGCGGCGCCAGAGCTTCTTTGAACGCGACCTCGACGCCGATCCCCATCTCCAGCCCTACCAAAGAGCGGATGATCCCGCGTTGCAGGGGATCGCTTCGGGCAACGTCGCGGTAACCCATGTGGATTTCACCCACCCCTACTGCGAGGATCTCCGCCGCGATCTGATCAGTACCGGTCTTTTCCTTGGGGAGCCCCTGTTGGCAGAGGGGACCTATGCCGCCACCCAGGGTCCCCGCCTGGAAACGGCAGCGGAGGTTCTCCGCCTGGAGCGAGAGGGCTGCGACATCGTCGGGATGACCGGGATGCCAGAGGCCTGTCTCGCGAGGGAGCTGGATCTGTGCTACGCCTGCTGCGCGATGGTGGTGAATTGGGCGGCCGGCAAAGGGACGGGGGTGATCTCCATGAGTGAGATCGAACGCAATCTGGTTACGGCGACACTGAAGGCGCAACGCCTCATCACACAATTGGCGAGCGGGCATTCCGCCGCTCCAGAGCAGGATCCGGCGGGTGAGGGCTGCTGAGGGAGGGGGATGACAGAATCCTCGCCGGCTTCTGCCCTCGCCGGCGGCAGCGGGATCAAGGCGCTCGTGGGGGTTGCGGCGATCCTGACTAGCTTGCTCTACCTGCGCTCCGTCAGCCATCGAGAGGCGCCGGTGCCCGAAGTCGCCAAACCCTCGCTGGCGATGTCCATGGCCGCCGATCGGGAGCCGACGGATGAACCACCCCGGCCGGAAGCGGTTAGGGCAGCGCCTCGCCCCCTGGCGAAGGCGGCCCCTGAGGCAAAGCGGTCTGGTCCAGGAGCGGCATTTTTGCTGCAACGCCCTGCGACGAAAGAGGCACCGATCGGTTTGACGTGGTGGTCCGCGGAAACGCTCGGGCCCGCGCCAGACGAACCGAGAATCGCACCGCTCAAGCCGCCTTCGGAACCCCCCGCGCCAGCTCTAGGGTCGAACGTGGAACCCTCGACAGCCTTGCAGAGCGCACTGGCTGCTTCCCGCGCTACCTCGGGTGTGACTGCGACAGCGATATCCGCGCAGCCCACTGCGCTGCTGTTGCCCCCGGGTCATCAGGCCCTGGAGCAACGGCGTGCACGCATCCTGGCCGAGTATGAGGCGCTGCGGCGCGAAGCGGAAATGCAATGGAGCGAGATGCTCGGACAACTCAAAGGGCTCTCGCCCACTTTTTCGACGTATCCCACTTTCCCTTCTCCGCCGCCTCCGCGCAGCCTCAACACCGCTCACTGACGCAATTCCGGCATCCGCTGCCCCGATGTGGAGACGGCCGCGGGTTTCCGTCGGCCCGGCGGCTTTCGCATCGATTCCGGATGGGCACCAAGCCCCTGTGTCCCTCGCCGCTGGCTAGGAGCACTGCCAGCAACCGGAAAAGCTAACCTATTCGACCACCGGTCGATCCCCGGCGAACCGATCATTGCGATGAACGGAAGCCATCGGCCCCCATGGCACGTTCGGCCCATTCGCCGATGCTCACTAAACCTCGGGCTAGGCGGTCCGCCGGATGCTCCATGAGCGGCAATTGTTGACGTGCGCCCTGAATCTCATTACTTTATTAGGAGCAATCCCATTTTGGCGTCTTTTCTGGTGGTGGAGACTGATATGGCTAAAGACATTTCCAATCTGAGCGCGGACGAAATCAAGGAGCAGCTCCAACAGTTGGAGCAGAGCAGGCGAAACCTGGAGAAGGCTCTGGAACAGAGAAAAAGCCGCCGCAAGTCGGATCTCGCTGCGAAAATCAGGGCGATGATCCTGGACGAGGGTTTCGATGTAGGCGAGATCCTGGAGTTGGTGGAAAAGAAAAAACGGGCCGGCGCGAGCCCCAGCCAATCAGGCGGTAGCTACACCACCTACGTGGATCCCGACAACGCTGCGCATACCTATGTCCGCGGGGTCCTGCCGCGATGGATGAAGGCGAAGATGATGGCACAGCACCTCGATCCATCCAACAAGCAGGATCGCGACAGGTTCAAGGAGAAATACCTCAAGGCCGTGAGTAGCAGCGACTGATCAACGGTCTCTAGGCTAGGCCGAGCTTCGCAAACCGGCAGGGATTCTCCCTGCCGGTTTTGCTTTGCGGTTCTAGGATCTGGGCGGGTTCGGTCCCTGCCCGAAAAACCATTCCTCGACCAGATCGCACAGTATGTGGCAGACCAGGGCATGGGCCTCTTGAATGATCGCTGTATTCTGCGCAGGGACTACCAGGCAACAGTCGGCAAGTTGGCGCAGCGTGCCTCCCTCATACCCGGTAAGACCGATGGTGGTAACGCCGCGGGCTTTGGCGCAGCGAACCGCCTCTAATACATTCGCGCTGTTTCCCGACGTGCTGATGGCAACCAGACAGTCGCGCTCGGTGCACAGCGCTTCGATTTGCCGCGCAAAAATCCGATCAAACCCGTAGTCATTGCCGATGGCGGTGAGTATGGAGGTGTTGGCGGTCAGCGCGATCGACGGCAGTCCGGGTCGATCCTTCTCGAATCGGCCCACCAGCTCCGCAGCAAAGTGCTGGCTGTCCGCAGCGCTTCCCCCGTTTCCTAGCCAGTAGATGCGTCCGCTCTGCTCAAGCGAGCCGATCATCAACCGGGCCATCGCCTCGATCAGGGAAAAGGAGTGCCCAAGCCCCTCGACTGCCAACAGATGGGCATCCAGGCGTTGTTTGATGCGCTGTTCGTACAAGGTGCAGGGCTTCCGCGGGCATCAAGAATGGGGGAGCGTGCGGGCAACGGCACGCGGTCTATGCCTTGCCCGGTGTAACCCGTAGCGAGCCCAAGAGCTCGGCTACCGGTCTTTCCTCCCAAGGCACCGGAGCGGGGCTGTAGAGGGCCTCGTCCAGCTCGAGCACATGTCCGCGCAGAGGCTCGGCGAGGCGCTCCGCAAGGCGCGAGAGGTTCCCCGGTGGGTCTGCCGTCCAGGTTAGTCTGGCCCACACCAGCAGGGCCTCCCGAGCGCTGCCTGCGTCCCCTCGCAAATAGGCGGTCGCCACCGCCTGAATGGCACGCGCCTGGGGCGTTTCCTGCTCTGGTTGGGACGCTGGAATCCCAATGGGTGGGGATATGGGATGAGCCGCGGCCTGCAACAGACGCTGGCGCCGCCGCAACCAGCACAGGAACAGGGTGCCGAGCCAGCCCGCGGCGGCGATCCCGGCGATCCAGCTCCAGCTACTGTACCTGTCCGCCTCTGCGGGGGCGGAAGGATCTAGAGGTCCGCCTGCGCCAATCGCTAGGTCGCGGCTTGGGGACCCCGGGGCGCCACCCTTATCGGAGGCGGGCGGGGAGGCTGCAAGTCCGGGCCACCCGGGAGAGGGAGCGCCCGCTAACGGCGGGAAGGGGGAATCGAAGCCGTCGCCAGGAAACGGTTGGCCAGAGGGGGCGGGCTGTGTCCCGAACCGGTCCCAGGGGGACTGGCTATCCCAGGGAGCGGACACCTGGGTTTGCGCGGGTCCAGGGGCTGTAGCTAGGGCCGCCGGGGACACACTGATGGCCTGGGGGGTAGAGCTTTCCCCGCCGAATCGCAACGCGGGAATCTCTAGCTTCCCGCTGCGCTTTGGCCGCAGGACGAGCGTCAGGGTCGTCGACTGGGTCCGACGTCCGTTGACAGTGGAGCTGCGTTGCTGCACGTTTCGATTGACGATCTCGAAATCGGCCTGCAACGGGGTAAGGTCCGGCAGACTGACCGAGGACCCACTGGCCTCGAAGGTAACCTGCAGCGGCCTTTCTTGCGAGAGGTTGGTTTCCGAAAGGCGCACGTTTACCTCGGCTGCTGCCAGCGCCGGCAAGAGGATACCTAGCGTGGCCGCAGTCGACCGGTGGCGCCTGAAGACACTTGTCATCGATGGGTGCTCGGGTAATCGGTGGCCCCGGCAGCCGCCTCAGTCGTCGGGGTGGCCCCATTGTAACGATTTCCCCAATCGGGTTCAGCGCAGCTCTGGGGCCACCCCAGGACGGAGCACGGCCCCGTGCTATGCTTGCCGAAACCCTTGGCCGGATTCTTCCATGTCGCGCCGCATCGTCCGCCGCCCGCTTGTCGTAGAAGATCGGTTGCCTGAGGACCTAAACCCCGTTCTGCGTCGGGTATACCTGGGTCGAGGCATCACCGAGGCCGAGGATCTGGACCTGTCCTTCGCGGGACTCGCTTCAGTCGATCTGCTGGGGAACCTACAGCCGGCCCTTGAGCAGCTCCATCGGGCAATGGTGCGTGAGGACCCCATCGTCATCATCGGGGACTACGACGCCGATGGGGCCACCAGCACGGCGCTCGCCCTGCGCGGATTGCAGGCGATGGGGGCCAGGCGGGTGGATTTTCTGGTCCCCAACCGCTTTCACGAAGGCTACGGGCTGACGCCCGCACTGGTGGAGCGGGCGGCAGGGCTTGGCGCGCGTCTGATCCTCACCGTGGACAACGGGGTGGGCAGTGTTGCCGCAGTGGATCGTGCCCGCGAGCTCGAAATAGCCGTGGTCGTTACCGACCATCATCTGCCTGGCGCGCGCCTGCCCGATGCGGTGATCGTAAACCCGAACCTGCCGGGAGACCCGTTCCCTAGTAAACACCTGGCGGGTGTAGGGGTCGCCTTCTACCTCTTGGCGGGCCTGCGTCGGCATCTGCGTCAGGCTGGGTGGTTTGGCTCCCACGGGCTCGCCGAGCCGAATCTCGCCGAGTTTCTCGACCTGGTAGCCCTAGGTACCGTTGCCGATGTAGTTTCACTCGACCGCAACAACCGCATCCTCGTCGAGCAGGGACTGCGCCGAATCCGCCGAGGCGGTGCCTCGCCGGGGATCGGGGCATTACTGGCAGTGGCGGGCCGGAATTTGGAGACCGTCACCAGCGTGGATCTCGGCTTCGCGGTGGCCCCCCGACTAAACGCCGCGGGGCGCCTGGCCGATATGTCGCTGGGGATCCGGTGTTTGCTGAGCCAGGATCGCGCTGTGGTGGAGACCCTGGCGGGGCGCCTCGACGAGCTAAACCGGGAGCGGCGCCAGATAGAGGCCGAGATGCGCGAGGGTGCGGAGGTATTGGTCGAGGCACTCGGATTGTCCGGAGATAACCTGCCCGAGGCCCTCTGCCTATTCGATCCCTCCTGGCACCAGGGGGTTATCGGCATCCTGGCATCGCGGCTGGCTGGACGGCATCAGCGTCCCGTGATTGCCTTTGCCCCGGGTGCCGAGGGGGAGCTCAAGGGCTCCGCCCGCTCGGTTCCAGGGATCCATCTGCGCGATGCCCTCGATGCGGTCGCGCGACGGGATCCGGGGCTCATCCAGCGCTTCGGTGGTCACGCCATGGCCGCCGGTCTGTGCATTTCCAGCGCGCAGCTCGACCGGTTCTCCGAGCGCTTCGCCGCCGAGGTGAATCGTCGCCTGGAAGGCATGGAGCCTCCGGGTGTCCTGCCGAGCGATGGCGAGCTTGGCGCTGAAGACTGGCGGCTTGAGACCGCCTGGATGCTGCGCCACGCCGGACCCTGGGGCCAAGGGTTTCCCGAGCCCTTGTTCGATGGGGCGTTTACCGTAGTGGATCGGCGCATCGTCGGCGAGCGGCACCTCAAGCTGCGGGTGCGCCCCCCGGGCACCGAGCTGGTTTTGGATGCAATCGTCTTCGACCCGGCTTTAAAGGGTGTCGATCCGCAGTGCCTCGGCGAGCGGATGCATCTCGGTTACCACCTGGACATCAACCAATACGGCGGCTCGACACGGCTGCAACTGATCGTGGAGCATCTCGAGCGCCAGGGGGCCCCCTGCGCCGCCTGAACGACCGGAGGAGGGGAGGGACAACCCCACAGCACAAAATGTTGCATAGCACAAAATTCGTCTATACTACGATTCCCAACCCGAATCCGACGCAACCGTTCGGGTACCGGGTTGATCCGGTGACGTAGGACCACAACCCAGCCTGCGTCATTGGGCGATGACCGGAGGTGTAGCGGGCAATGCAAAAGACCCGGCACACCGGAGATTCGGTACGACCACCACCGAGCACCAAGGCAGACCATGACGACAAGAACCAACCGTCCCGTCTATCTGAACCTATTTCAGATTAAGCTCCCCATCCCAGGAATCGCCTCCATCGGGCACCGGATCAGCGGGGTCGTCCTCATTCTGGCGATTCCCTTTGCCGCCTACCTGTTCGCCGAGTCCCTCAGCGGTCCCAGCGGCTTCGCGCAAGCGGTGGCGGTGCTCAATCGCGGGATCATCAAGCTGATCATCTTCTTGCTGGTTTGGGGCCTGCTACACCACTTATTCGCAGGGATCCGCTATCTGCTCCTCGACATCCACGTCGGCATCGACAAAGAGAGCGCACGCAAGAGCGCTTGGGGTGTGATGATCGGGGCGGCGTTGGTCGCCATTGCCGGCGCGGGGGTGCTGCTATGAGCCGACAAGCCTCTGGTTTGAAGGCCTGGGTGCTGCAGCGTATCACCGCCATCTACCTGGGTCTGTACCTGATCTACCTGCTGATCCACGCGGCAACCGGTGGGTCGAGCAATTATGATGCCTGGCGTGCCTGGGTGGCACAGCCCACGGTGAGCATTGGGCTGCTGTTGTTTGTGGTCGCATTGTTGTTGCATGCCTGGGTGGGCATTCGCGACGTCCTGATCGACTATGTGCATCCCCTGGGAATACGGGTGCTGCTGTTGTCTCTGTTTGCCACCGGGTTCATCGCCAGCGGCCTTTGGGTCGTTCAGGCGATCTTCCTTGCCCGCATCCCAGGATAACGACCATGCCCATCACCAGACGACATTTCGATGCCTTGATCATCGGCGCCGGGGGCGCTGGCCTCAACGCCGCCCTGCGGCTTGCCACTGCGGATGCCCGCGTTGCGGTGGTCTCCAAGGTCTTTCCGACGCGTTCCCATACGGTTGCCGCCCAGGGCGGGGTGAACGCGGCCCTCGCCAACGTGCTGCCGGACAACTGGCACTGGCACATGTTCGACACTGTCAAAGGTTCCGACTATCTCGGGGACCAAGACGCTATAGAGTACATGTGCCGTGAGGCGATCCCCACGGTCTACGAGCTGGAGCACGCCGGTGTGCCCTTCTCGCGCATAGACAACGGCAAGATCTACCAGCGCGCCTTCGGCGGCCAGAGCCAGAATTTCGGCGGCCCACAGGCGGCACGCACCTGCGCGGCGGCAGACCGGACCGGGCACGCCATTCTGCACACCCTCTACCAGCAGAACATTCGCGCCCGCACCCATTTTTTTGACGAATACTTTGCCGTCGACCTGATCCGCGACCAAGAGGGCGCGGTTGTCGGTGCGCTGGTGATGGAGATTGAAAGCGGCGAGCCGTTACTGATTGAATCGAAGACAACGCTTCTGGCCACCGGCGGCTGCGGACAGGTTTTCCGCACCACCTCCAATGCCCACATCAACACGGGTGATGGCATGGCGATGGCCTTGCGCATCGGTGTCCCCTTGATGGACATGGAGTTCTATCAGTTCCACCCGACCGGCATCGCCGGGAAGGGCATGCTCATCACCGAGGGTGTGCGCGGAGAGGGCGGTTATCTGGTCAATAAGGATGGGGAGCGCTTCATGGAGCGCTATGCCCCCAACGCCAAGGATCTCGCGAGCCGTGACGTGGTGGCCCGCGCGATCGTCACCGAGGTGAAAGAGGGCCGCGGCTGCGGACCCCAGCGTGACCACGTCATGCTCAAGCTCGATCACCTGGGCGAGGAGGTGGTTGCCAAGCGGCTCCCTGGCATCCGTGAGAGCGCGAGGATCTTCGCCGGGGTCGACCCGGTGGAGGAGCCTATCCCCGTCTTTCCCACCGCTCACTATGTGATGGGCGGCATCCCCACCGATCGCTTCGGGCGAGTGGTATCGCCCGTTGGCTCGGGTCCCGAAGAGGTAGTCCCCGGGCTTTACGCTGCCGGAGAATGTGCCTGCGTCTCCGTGCACGGGGCCAATCGCTTGGGTGGAAACTCGTTGTTGGACATCCTGGTCTTCGGTCGCGCGGCCGGCATCGACATCATGGACTACCTGCGAGAGAACCGCCACCACCGTCCCATGGACGAGACTGCCGTGGAAAAGGCCGTGGCGCGTCTGACGCGCTGGGAGAAAAAGGGGGAGGGCATCTCGGTGCGCGAGCTGCGCGACGAGTTCCGCAAGAGCATGGAGGATCATGCTGGGGTGTTCCGCACCGAAGAGGTCATGACCGAGGGAGTAGATCGGCTCAAGGCCATCCGTGCCAAACTTGCTGATGTGCGCCTCAAGGATCAGAGCGCCGTGTTCAACACCGCCCGAGTCGAGGCCCTGGAGCTGGAGAATCTGATCGATGTCGGGATGTCGATCGCCCTGTCGGCGCTGGCACGCAAGGAGAGTCGGGGGGCCCATTCGCGACCCGATTACCCCAAGCGCGACGATCAAAACTGGCTCAAGCACAGTCTGTACACCCAGGAAGGCGACCGCATGGACTACAAACCCGTGCGCAGCAAGCCACTGACGGTTGAGACCTTCCCGCCGAAAGAGCGCGTCTATTGAGGTGATGGCCATGAAATTCCGTGTGTACCGCTTCAACCCGGAAACCGACACCCGCGCGCGCATGCAGGAGTTCGAGGTGGAGGTTTTTCGCGGCATGATGCTTCGGGATGCGCTTCTGGAGATCAAACGCCAGGACGAATCCTTCGCCTTTCGCCATTCCTGCGGCGAGGGCGTCTGCGGCTCCGATGGGGTCAACGCCAACGGTCGCAACCGCCTCGCCTGTATCACCCCGATCACCGACCTCAAGGAACCGGTGCACGTGCGGCCACTTCCTGGTCGCCCCGTGATCCGCGACCTGGTGGTCGACATGACCCAGTTCTATCACCAATACCGCAGTGTGCAACCCTTTCTCATCCACAAGGAGCCGCTACCTGAGGCGGAGGTGCTGCAGTATCCCGAGGAGCGCGAAAAGCTCGACGGGCTCTACGAGTGCATCATGTGCGCCTGCTGCTCAACGGCCTGTCCCTCGTTCTGGTGGAATCCCGAGAAGTTCCATGGCCCCCAGGCGCTGCTGGCGGCTTGGCGCTTCCTCGCCGACAGTCGCGACCAGGCGATGGACGAGCGGCTCGATGCCTTGGAAGGGCCCTACAAGCTGTTCCGTTGCCACAGCATCATGAGCTGCGTGGAAGTTTGCCCCAAGGGGCTCAATCCGACCAAGGCCATTGGTCATATTCGCGAGCTCATGCTTGAGAAGGCCATCTGAGGCACCAATCGACCAAGGCGAGCTCAACCGGCTGCGCTGGCAATGTCGGCGCGGCATGTTGGAGCTCGATCTGCTGCTCGAGGGTTTCCTGGATAACGCCTATCCTGCGCTGGATGAAGAGGAGCGGGCGCGCTTTGTCCACCTGCTCGCGATGGTCGATCCCGTGCTCTATGACTGGCTGATGGGTTATACCTCGGTCCCCGACCCCGCGCTGCAGGAGTTGGTGCGCAAAATTCGCGAGTGCCAACAAACGAGAGCCGTCTCCGAACCCTGATCGCGCCCCCGGGGCACCGCACCCGGCCGTGAAAGCCTCTTCCTCCTCTATCCTCGCGCTCATCTTCTTGATATTGCGGCAAGACTTCCGGTGTCTCGTCGTCCCGCGCTAACAACGCTGGTTCTCCAGCCTGGGACATCCCGCTCCCTGACCCTGTTCATCGTACTGGTTCACCTCGGTGGTGCCGCGGCAGTGATCCTCGCTGCGTTGCCGCTCCTCGGCCGCACTCTGCTTCTGATAGGACTGCTCGGGAGTCTGGTCTACGGCCTTGCCGTGCACGCCAGCCGGTGCGCCCCCTGGGCCATCCGCGAAGCGAGGAGAACGGAAGAGGGGGGCTGGGAGCTGAACCTGATGTCGGGTGCCGAAATCTCGTCCGTTATGCTCTTGTCGGCGGGGTTCGTTGGTCAGCATTTTGCGGTGCTGAACTTCCAGACCAGTCGTCTGGGCCATCGAACCCTTGTACTCACTGCCGACAGTATCGATAGCGACAATTTGCGCCGCCTGAGATTGCTGCGGACGACACGATCACGCGACCAGGAACCGGTGTCGCCAAAACAAGTTCCCGCTCCGGATAAAAAACTCATTGGCTGAAAAGGGGCTCTACGGGGAACGCCTCCACTGGGGAAGGTGTTTCGTGTAGAGCATTTAACATAATATACATTATGCGCAATCTTTAGTCAGATGGGCAAGCGTCTCGAAGACGCACAGTTGAGATGGCCCCCACGGGTCGAGCGTCCCCTGGGTTTGATGTCAATCAAGGCAAAGCCGAGAATGCGAATCTAACTTTGCCGAGTCTGAACGGCTTTGATGGAAACCCTCTCTTAAATGAAGATTTTCCCGGCCCGCCGGCACTGGATTACAACGCGACCGCGTCTTCGGCGCGCGACCGGCGCCGTACTACTCGCGGTCTGGGCAAATTCTTTCGCATCGACTGGACCTGACTCCCAACGGCAATCCGAGTTGATGAACCTTTTGATCCAGGATTGCGGCTCCTGCCATGGACTCACGTTCCGCGGGGGTCTCGGTCCTTCATTGCGGCCAGAAGCACTCCGAGACAAGCCTTCGGCGTTTCTGGTTGCCACCATACTTTATGGGCGACCCGGAACGCCGATGCCGCCCTGGAAACCCTTCATGACCGAGGCCGAGGCCCTATGGTTGGTCGAGCGCCTGCGCGCGGGAATCGCCCCATGATCCTGACAAAATCCCTCATTCAGTTCTGGTTGATGTTTGCCCTGTCTACGGCTTGGGGCGGCGATCTCCGGGGCACCGGCGACCTAGGAATCGTCGTGGAACGAGCGCGAGGCGCCCTTCTGTTGATCGACACAACCCGGAACGCGGCGATCGGCACCATCGAGGGCTTGGGCGACCTGTCACACGCCTCCGCGGTTTTTTCCCGCGACGGGCGCTACGCGTATGTCTTCGGGCGCGACGGCGGTCTGAGCCGGGTCGACCTTCTGGAGCAAAAGGTAGTCAACCGCGTCGTGCAAGCGGGAAACAGCATCGGGGGGGCCATCTCCCAAGACGGTCGACTGGTGGCAGTGGCCAACTATGAGCCTGGCGGAGTGCGGGTGTTTGATGCCTCTACCCTCGCACCCGTCGCGGACATTCCGGCAACCTACGGGGAAGGCCGAACCTCCAAGGTGGTGGGACTGGTCGATGCGCCGGGTAACCGCTTCGTGTTCAGTCTCTGGGACGCGGGGGAGATCTGGGTCGTCGACCTCAAGGACCCGGCAGTCCCAAGCGTGCGCAAGTTCGGCAACATCGGACAGCAGCCCTACGATGCCCTCATTACCCCCGACGGGCGCTACTACCTTGCCGGTCTATTCGGTGAGGATGGCTTGGCTTTGCTCGATCTTTGGGCCCTCGACAAGGGAGTCAAGCGCGTGCTCCCCGATTACGGCAAGGGCCAGGAGAAGCTCCCTGTCTACAAGATGCCCCACTTCGAGGGCTTTGCGGTAGCCGGCGATCGTGCTTATGTCCCTGCGGTGGGTCGCAATCAGGTCCTGGTGCTCAGCCTGCGAGATTGGTCCGAGGTAGGCCGCATCGACGTCCACGGGCAGCCGGTGTTCGTCATAGCGCAACCGGGGGGGCATCAGGTTTGGGTCAACTTTGCCTTCCCCGAGAACCACAAAGTTCAGGTCATCGACACCCAGTCGTTACAGGTTGCCCACACGCTTGAGCCGGGCAAGGGCGTGCTGCACATGGAGTTCGAGCCCCGGGGTGAGGAGGTTTGGGTCTCGGTGCGCGATGAGGACCGGGTGCGTGTCTACGACACGGCAACCCTGGCACAGAAGGCCGAGCTTCCCGCTGACAAGCCCTCGGGCATCTTCCTGACCGCGCGCGCCCATCGTATCGGATTTTGACGGCATGAGCGCAGCAGGGGCACCCAAGGGTAACAGCGGCCATCGAGCTCTGAATGAGCTTGAAAAGCGATTGCTGAACGACTTCCAGGATGGCTTTCCGCTCAGCCCCCGCCCCTTCGCAGTCATGGCTGAGCGCCTTGGTACCAGTGAACAAGCGGTGATCTCCGCCCTCGAGGGGTTGCAGCAGGACGGACTCGTCAGCCGGGTGGGTCCGGTGTTCCGGCCCAACCGAGTCGGGGCGAGCACACTTGCCGCCATGAGTGTGCCTCCCGAGCGGCTCGATGCCGTGGCCGCCCTGGTGAGCAGCTTTCCGGAGGTCAACCACAACTACGAGCGCGAGCATGAGATAAACCTCTGGTTCGTGGCCACGGCCACCGACCGCGAGCGCTTGGCCGAGGTCCTGAGTGAGATCGGTCGCCGTACTGAGCTTGAGGTCTTGGACCTGCCGATGGTCGAGGACTACTTCATCAACCTCGGATTCCCCCTGCAATGGACCTGAGCCCCCACGCCGGGTTTGTGACCCCCGATCCGGCGGATCTGGCCCTTATCCTGTGCGTTCAGGATGGCCTCCCCCTGGTCGCCCGGCCCTTCGCGGCGGTTGGTGTCCAGATCGGGCTGAGTGAAGACGAGGTATTGGCACGGCTGACGCGGTTGATCAAGATCGGCGATATTCGCCGGCTCGGGGTGGTGGTGCGCCACCATGAGCTCGGCTACCGGGCCAATGCCATGGTGGTGTGGAACATCTCCGATGCCCGGGTCACCGAGGTGGGGCGAAGCATCGGCCAACAACCCTTTGTTACCCTTTGTTATCGCCGGCCCCGCCGACCGCCCCGCTGGCCCTACAACCTGTTCTGCATGATTCATGGCCACGACCGCGATGAGGTGACCCGAAATCTCGATCACCTGGTCGAAACCTGCCATCTCGAGGCCATTCCCCACGCGCTCCTGTTCAGCAAACGGCGTTTCAAACAGCGCGGTGCGCGCTACGGTGAGCCCATCGTTACCCCCCCGATCCGGCATGACAACCCGCTCAGGCCGGCGGCCGGCTAAGGCCGTGTCCAACCTGAGTCCCCTCGCGCTTTCCCTTATCAACCGGCTTCAGGGCGGGTTCCCACTCGGCCCGCAACCCTTCGCCCAAGCGGCAACGGCGCTCGGGTGCGATCAAGACGTACTCATCGCCACCCTGGCTGAGCTGCTGAACCAGGGTTGGTTGACGCGCTTTGGCCCGCTGTTCAACGCCGAGCGCATGGGCGGTGGTCTGGTGCTGGCCGCCATGGCTGTGCCCGATGAGATGTTCGATGGGGTGGCCAGCAGGGTCAACCGCTTCCCGGAGGTGGCGCACAACTACCGGCGCGACCATCGGTTGAATCTGTGGTTCGTGCTGGCCACCGACTCCCCCGCGGCGATCAATGAGACCCTGCACCGCATCGAGGCGGCCGCCGGGCTCCCCGTTTACAGCTTTCCGAAGGAGCGCGAGTTCTACCTCGGCCTGTGGCTGGAGATCGATGCAGATGGCGAGCGCCACACCCGCTCCTTCTCCGAGCAACCGCTCGCCGCGCCGAAGCCCCTCGATGCCCTCGACCGGCGTATTGTTGCCGCCACTCAGGCAGGGCTGCCACTGGTCGCGGAGCCCTGGCTGCAGGTGGCTGATCAGGTCGGTTGCCGCTGTGATCTGCTAAGCGAGCGGATACAAGCGATGCTGGCGAGCGGGGTGATTCGCCGCATCGGCGTGGTACCCAATCATGTGCGCTTGGGTTTCCGCGGCAATGGCATGACGGTCTGGGATATCCCCGACGAGCGTCTCGACACCGTCGGCAGGCGCATCGGGGAACTGGACTTCGTCAGTCATTGTTACTCCCGCCCCCGCCATCCACCGGATTGGCCTTACAATCTATTCGCTATGGTGCATGGCACGGACCGGGCGCAGGTTGCGCGCAAGGTGGCCGAGATGGCGCATCTGATCGGGCCAGACAGCCGCGCCCACGATATCCTCTACAGTAGCGCAGTGCTAAAGAAGACCGGCCTGCGGCTGGTAGACTGAGCTGCTAGCGCTTCCGCGCGAACGGAGCCCCGAGCATGTTTCGCATCAGCCGTTATTTACACGCCCTCAAGGCTCTCCCCGGTAAGACGGGGACACCCTCCCCCTCCCCGGTCCCTCCGACCGGTCCGGTGGTCATCTGGAACCTAGTGCGGCGCTGCAACCTCACCTGCCGGCACTGTTATGCGACCTCCGCCGACAAGGACTTCCCCGGTGAGCTCTCCACCCAACAGGTGCGGGAGACCATGGAGGATCTGCGCCGCTTCGGTGTCCCGGTGCTGATTCTCTCGGGGGGTGAGCCGCTGCTCCGCCCCGACCTCTTCGAGGTTTCCCGCTACGCCAAGGCACTCGGTTTCTATGTGGGATTGTCGAGCAATGGCACCCTGATCACCGAGGAGAAGCTCCCGGACCTGGTCGATGTGGGCTACGACTACGTGGGAATCAGCCTCGATGGCACCCGGGCCACCCACGATCGATTTCGCCGCCGCGAGGGGGCCTTCGACGAGGCGTTGAGGGGCGTCCGACTCTGCCGTGATGCGGGCTTAAAGGTCGGTCTGCGCTTCACCCTGACCAAAGACAACGCGAGCGACCTTCCCGCGCTGCTGCAACTGCTCGATGACGAGGACATCAGCAAGTTCTACCTCTCCCATCTCAACTACGCCGGGCGCGGCTTCAAAAACCGCAGCGACGACGCCCATCACCGCATCACCCGAGAGGCGATGGATCGGCTGTTCGCCCTGGTGTGGAGGGATGTGCAGAGCGGCCGCCAGCGGGAGTTCGTCACCGGCAACAACGATGCGGACGGCGCCTACCTGCTGCTCTGGGCCGAACGCCATCTGCCTGAGCACCTCAATCGCCTAGGCGCGATGCTGCAACGCTGGGGCGGCAACGCCTCGGGGGTCAACATTGCCAATATCGACAACGAAGGACGGGTGCATCCCGATACCATGTGGTGGGACTACACACTCGGTAACGTCAAGGAGCGCCCTTTCTCAGCCATCTGGCAGGACCTCTCCGACCCGCTCCTGGCCGGCCTAAAGCAGAGCCTCCGCCCACTCAAGGGGCGCTGCGCGGCCTGCCAGTTCCTCGCCATCTGCGGGGGCAACAGCCGCACACGGGCCTGGCGATTGACCGGGGATGCCTGGTCCGAGGACCCGGGTTGTTACCTCGATGACCAGGAGATCGGCATCGCGCCTGAGGCAACTTCCCCGCTGTTGCGCGCGGCCGCATTGGGCTGATCTATCCCAAAGTCGAACGTCCGAAGGCGGCACAGCCCAGACTAGCCCCTTCGGCCCCCGAATCACCACCGAGAAGAAGCCGAAACCCGATGAAACAGACCTGCTGGGTCCTCGCCCTCTTGTTCGCAGTACTGGCGGGAGGTCTCGCCTATCAATTTCTCTGGCGGGGGTCGGTGGTTCCGGCCAGCGACGGCCGCGCAGCGATTCAGCTCGAGCCCGGCGAGCGCGACCTGGTGCTCGGGGAGATGCGGGCCTTTCTCGCGGCCACCCAAAGGGTCCTCAGCATCGCCAATCGGGGCACCACCGAAGGCATCGCGCAGGCGGCCCGGGCGGTCGGTGCGGCCGCGCAGCATGGCGTACCTCCCAGCCTGATGGGCAAGTTGCCTGGTGAGTTCAAGCTGCTGGGCCTCGACACCCACAACCGCTTCGACCAGTTGGCGTTGGATGCCGAGCAGATCGACGACCCCTCTCACAGCCTGCAACAGCTCGCAGAGCTGCTGGGTAACTGTATTGCTTGCCATGGGGCCTACCGTATCGATACTCCCACCCGCTAGCGGTGATGCCGCGCCCCATACCCTATTTCACAGCTGGGGCATCCGAGGCAAAGCCGGCTCAAACCGGGCCCTAATCCAATTACCGTGATTGGGCCCTTCGCTGACCAATCACCGCTCCGGCACTGGCGGAAAACTATGGGAAGCCAGACTCAGCTCCCCCTGCCCCACCGCGACTGATCGACTCGTACCCAACAGGAATCTGCGTCCTCCAGATCTGGGTCCAGCGGCTTCTGTCCTCGGGTGCCGCGCCTTGATCTTCATCAAAGCCACACCGCGATACTGGTGCGAAGCTTCCCGCAAACAAGAGATCCCCCGGGGCGCATCGTTGCTCGAGGTCCAAGCATGCTCCTCCCCCAGGCACGACCGCAAAAACAGACCCGGTCTCCCGCTCTCGTGAGGGGCCGCTGGCAACGGCGGTCCCTCGTTTCGTGTGCCGTGAGCTTGGTTCACGGATTTGGCAGATGTGAGGGGTAAGAGAGGAGAAGTGCAAGATGAAACGCCATAGATCCTGGTTCGCCAGTCTTTCCGCGGGTCTTTTGTTGCTCGGGTTGAGCGGATCAGCCCTGGCAGAGGAGCCAGCCGCTAAGAAGACACTCGGTAACGACCAGCAGACACACAAGGAGTGTGCCGGCTGCCATGTCACCATCAATCCGGGCATTGTGAAGCAGCACCTGCAGAGCCCGCACGCGAACCCTAAGAAGGCGTCGGAAGAGGTGCGCTGCCATGACTGCCATGGTACCAAGCACACCACCATGGACGACTACGCCAAAGCGGAGATGCCCACCGCCGAGGTCTGCGGTGAATGCCACAAGAAGCAGCTCAAGCAGCACACGGCCGGCAAGCACCACCTGAGCTGGTTCGGGATGAAGTCACAGATTGCCTGGCACGGCCAACCGGGTGCCATCACCGAGGAGGGTTACCGCGGCTGCTCAGGCTGCCACAAGATTGGCGAGAAGGGCCTGATTGGCATTGCGGACGGCAACGCGGGCGAGCTCAAGAGTGACGGTGGCAAGGAGGCTTCCCACTACCGCTATGGCAACGTCCAATGCGATGCCTGCCATACCCGGCACACCTTCAAGAAGTCCGAGGCGAAGGACCCCCGCGCCTGCTCCAACTGCCACATGGGCTTCGATCATCCGCAATGGGAAATGTACACCTCCGCCAAGCATGGGGTGATCTGGGGTATCGAGGGACACGAAGAAGACGCCCGCGCCCCCACCTGTCAGAGCTGCCACCTGATGGAAGGCAACCACGAGGTGGTCACCCCCTGGGGCTTCCTTGGTCTGCGCATTCCCACCAAGGAGAACGTCCTCGCGCTGATCCAGGTCGCGCCCGCCCTCAAGGAGCCACTGACCAAACTGGCGGCCGCCCTCCCCTCCGGCAACTACATCGATCTGGATGACGATCCCCAGTGGGTACTCGACCGGGCACTGATCCTTCAGGCGGCCGGCATCCTCGATGCGAACCTTCAGCCCACCGAACGGTTCGTCGAGATCGTGGTGCAAGGCCACGCCGCGCGGGGTCCCGAGGAGTTCAACCAGATTCGCACCGCCATGAAGGCCAACTGCAACAAGTGCCATTCCGCAGGCTTCGTGGACATGCACATGAAGGCCTCCGACGAGATCCTCAAGGCCGCGGATCATGAGTTCGCCAAGGCCATCGGCGCGGTGCAGGGTCTTTATAAGGACGGCATCCTCAAGGTTCCGGAGAACTGGAAATACGCCCCGGATCTCCTGCAATACTACGATGCCAAGACCAGCATCGAGCAGGAGTTGTACCTGATCATGCTCGAGTACCGGCAGCGCACCTTCCAGGGCGCCTTCCACGCCAGCAACGACTACATGCACTGGTATGGCTGGGCACCGCTGAAGACCTCCGTCAACAACATCCTGGAGGAAGAGAAGCGGCTGCGGGCCGAGCATCAGGCCAAGTCCGGCGAGGCCACGCCTAAGGAGGCCGCGCCCAAGGCGGAAAAGGCCAGCAAGAAACAGTAAGCTGATCGGCAGACCAAAGACCCGCTCTCCTCGCGCAGGAGGGCGGGTTTTCTTTTTTGCACCGGGCAGGATGCAATTTTCCTGTCGCGATTATGGATCTCGGCGAAGCATCCATTTGTCCGCTTGATCCACGTCAAGTCTGGGATCGGTTCCGGCCGCTAGGCTGGCTCAACGGTGAGACTCCGGAACCCGTTGACGCTTCCTTGTTCACCGGACTTAGTCAGTCGCTCCCCTTTTGCGACATGGCATCACGTATGCAAACCTTTGCTCGGTGGCGATCGGGTCTCTCGCTCTGGGTGCTGCTCACGCTGCTCTCGCCCTGGTGCTCTGGGGTGACGCTCAACGAGGCTCACGCTCCAATCCTGACGCTCTTTCCCGAGGCCGACCAGGTCGGCCCGGTCGAAGGGACCCCACCGCTGGCTTCCCTGAAGCAAGGTGACCGGCTCGTGGGATACGCCTTGCTGACTGACCAGATCACACCCATTCCCGCCTACTCCGGTAAGCCCATCGCCACCCTAGTCGTGTTCGACGTTGCGGGCAAGATTCGGGGCGTGCGGGTCCTTGCCCATCAGGAGCCGATCCTCGTGGTGGGGGTGTCGGACGAGGATCTTGCTCGATATACCGGGCAGTACGCCGATCTGTTCATTGCGGACGACGTGAGGGTGGGGGGCAGTCCGGCCCCGGGCCGCCCGGTGATCGACGGCATTACGGGGGCGACCATCACCACGATGGTCATCAATAGCGCGGTGGTACGTTCACTGCACCAGGTCATCCAGGCACGAGGGCTCCTAACGGCGGCCCATCAGGACGCCCTGCGCGCCCAGTCCCAGGAACCACTCTGGAGCCTGCACTGGCGAGAGCGAACCCTGCAGATCGCAGGTATCTCCGCGGGGCTGCTGCTGTTGCTGCTCATCCTGCTGTTTCAGGATTGGCTGGCGCGACGCCCTAACCTGCTCAATCCGCTACGCACCCTGTTCCTGGTCTACACCCTGGTGTTCATCGGTGGCTACGCCCTGGGTCAACTGTCGATTGTCAATGTGCTCACGTTCACCAGCGCCATCACCAGCGGTTTCAGTTGGGAGAGCTTCCTGGTGGACCCGGTCCTTTTTCTGCTTTGGTCGTTTGTCGCCATGACCCTGCTTCTCTGGGGCCGCGGTGTCTACTGTGGCTGGCTCTGCCCCTTCGGTGCCCTTCAAGAGCTTGCTTATCGTTTCGCCCGCCAGATACGCCTGCCCAGCATCGAGCCCCCGAGTATGCTTCACGAGCGCCTCTTGGCCCTGAAGTACCTGATCCTGCTGGGTCTGTTCGGGATCTCGCTGCAATCGCTCCGAGCGGCAGAGCTCCTCGCGGAGGTGGAGCCGTTCAAGACGGTCTTCACGCTTCGGTTTCACCAAGAATGGCCGTTTGTCGCTTATGCCCTGGGTCTCCTGGCTGTGGGCCTGTTCGTGAGGAAGTTCTTCTGCCGGTACCTCTGCCCGCTTGGGGCCGCCCTCACCTTCCCGAGCCGGTTCCGGATCTTTGAATGGCTGCGGCGCCGGCGCGAGTGTGGCCAACCCTGTCAGCTCTGTGCGGTCGAATGTGAGGTCCAGGCGATACGCCCCACGGGCGAGATCAACGACCGGGAATGCCACTACTGCCTTGATTGCCAGGTAACGTACTGGAACGACCACAAGTGTCCGCCGTTGGTCGACAAACGAAAAAAGCGGGAGCTCCGGACGAAACTGCAGGGCATCGCCCAGACAACCCATCCATCCCGCCCCCCCGAACGGCCGACAAAACACCCCCTCCGATAGCCGTCAAGGGGTGGTTATTGATCTGAGTCAAAGAATCAACTGATCTACCTGCGTAGCTTCGGAGCCGCTGCGACCCGTGAAATGCGCCGCCGCGAAGATTAAACCACTAAATAAGAGGAATTACCCATGAACCACGAGCCTAGAACCGCCGCGCATCTGCTGGCCTGCTCCGCCCTTGCGCTGGCGATGCAGAGCGCAATGGCCGCAGACCCGAGTGGTCATCCCGGAACCGGTAAGTCGGAGATGGCCTACCAAGGGGCCCCCGTGGCGGCCCAGCCGGCGGAGGCCAAAGACCTGATCGGCGGCGACGGCCCGCCCATGACCACCGCCGAGTTCGATAAGGCCAAGCAGATCTTCTTCGAGCGCTGCGCCGGCTGCCACGGTGTGCTGCGCAAGGGCGCCACCGGCAAGCCGCTGACCACCGACATCACCCGTCAGCGCGGGACCGATTACCTCAAGACCTTCATCAATTACGGGTCCCCCATGGGGATGCCGAACTGGGGTACCTCAGGCCAGTTGACCGATCAGGATATCGATATGATGGCTCGCTACCTCCAGCATGAGCCGCCCCAACCCCCTGAGTTCGGTATGAAGGAGATGAAGGCCACCTGGACGGTGCTGGTGCCGCCCGCGGAGCGGCCCACCAAGCAGATGAATAAGCTCAATCTGTCCAATTTGTTCTCGGTGACCCTGCGGGATGCCGGCAAGATTGCTTTGATCGACGGCGATACCAAAGAGATCATCTCCACCATCGACACTGGCTACGCGGTGCACATCTCGCGGGGCTCCGCCTCGGGTCGTTACCTCTACGTGATCGGACGCGATGCCCAGATCAACCTGATCGATCTATGGATGGCGGAGCCCAAGAACGTCGCAGTGATCAAGGTGGGTCTCGAGGCACGCTCGGTCGAGACCTCCAAGTACAAGGGTTGGGAAGACAAGTACGCGATCGCTGGTACCTACTGGCCGCCGCAGTTTGTAATCATGAACGGCGATACCCTGGAGCCGCTGAAGATCGTCTCCACCCGCGGCATGACGGTGGACACCCAGGAATACCATCCGGAGCCGCGGGTGGCAGCCATCGTCGCCTCCCACGAGCACCCGGAGTTCATCGTCAACGTCAAAGAGACCGGCAAGGTCATCCTGGTGAACTACGAGGACCTCAACAGCCTCAAGCTCTCCGAGATCGGCGCTGCACCCTTCCTGCACGACGGCGGATGGGACTCGAGCCACCGTTACTTCATGACGGCCGCCAACAAGTCCAATAAGGTGGCGGTGATCGACTCCAAAGACGATAAGCTCACTGCCCTGGTCGACGTGGGTACTATTCCCCACCCGGGCCGCGGTGCCAATTTCATCGATCCCAAGTTTGGACCGGTGTGGGCCACCAGCGATCTGGGGGATGCGGCCATCACGCTGATTGGTACCGACCCCCAAAAGCACAAAGACAACGCCTGGAAGGTCGTGCGCAAGCTCGAAGGTCTCGGTGGCGGCTCCCTGTTCATCAAGACCCATCCAAAATCCAAGCACCTGTACGTGGACACCCCGCTGAATCCGGCGGAAGGCATCAGCCAGGCGGTCGCCGTGTTCGATATCGACAACCTCGAAGGCGGGTTCAAGAAGCTCGACATCGCCGCCATGGCCGACCTGGGCGAAGGGCCCAAGCGAGTAGTGCAGCCCGAGTACAATCAGGCGGGCGACGAGGTGTGGTTCTCCGTCTGGAACGGCAAGGAGCAGAAGTCCGCACTGGTGGTCCTCGACGACAAGAGCCTGAAGCTCAAGAAGGTGATCAAAGATGATCGCCTGGTCACCCCGACCGGTAAGTTCAACCTCTACAACACGATGCACGACATCTATTGACAATCAGCGGGCGGGGATTTCCCCGCCCCTTTCTGCCAACTGGAAACGGGGGCTCCGTTGTTTCTCGACTGCCCAGCTCCGCTGAGCGCCGTTGCGAGCACGCGGTACATCGCCCCGATGCGGGCTGAGAAAACGCCGGGCAAGATGTTCATGATGTCGACTAAGCAGAGGAAGGGGCGATGAGGCTCATCAGACTACTCGCGATATTGGGCACCACCGCGCTTGCCGCGCGGGCGGCTGAGCTGCCGGTTGGCGACTGCGGACATCCGGCAGCACACACCGACCTCTCGGCCTGCGATCTGTCCCGCGCGAGCCTCGCTGGTGCGGACCTGCGTGGTGCCCGCTTCGCCGGGGCCAAGCTGGAAAACACCGACCTGCGCGGGGCGCAGCTCGAGGGCGCGGATTTCCAGAAGAGCAATGCCAAGTGGGCCAATTTTACCGGCGCGCGGATGAAGGGCACCGATCTGAGCGAGGCCGACCTCTTTCATGCCACCTTCGACGAAGCCGACCTCACCGACGCCCACCTCGAAAAGGCATTCCTCTTCGGCGCCAACCTCATCGATACCCGGGCCCCGGGCGCAGACTTCTCCGGCGCCTACCTCAAGGACATCCTGATGGAGGGCATCGATCTCTCGGGCGGCTCGCTGCGCGGCTGCTACGCGCTTCGCGGCGTGCTCTCCGGGGCCAAGCTGGCCGGTACCGACCTCTCGGGCGCTAATCTCACCGGTGCCGCAGCCGAGAACGTCGATTTCTCCGGGGCCAAGCTGGTAGGCACCAAGCTGCTCGGTGCCACCCTGCGCTTCGCCGTGTTTGATGGTGCCGACATGACTGGCGCCGAGCTCGCCAACGCCGATGTCTGGAACGCCAACTTCTCCCAAGCCCATAACCAGCCGGCTTCCGTGCAGGAGGCACTCATCGAGCCGTTCTTGGCGCGCGAGCGGCGCTAAGGCGCCGCGTTCGGAAGGAATTTAATTCGAAGGCCTGCACAGCCCACAGCTTAGCGAGGGGTTATCGGGCTCCGACTGCGGTTTCTCGCATCGCGGGCGTCAGCCCTAAACCCGCCGTTCAGCGAAAAGGGGCCGCGACGGATCTGGCGGCGTGGAAGATCGGTGTGCGACGGATGGCAACTGGCGCGTGCGCTTCCTGGCCGCTCAGTCGGGCACAACCGCCCTACTCCACTACGGTCACCACACCCTTCATCTTGTGGGATTCGTAGTGTGGTTCGCAGACGTAAGGAAAGGTTCCGACCTGATTGAACGTCTTTTCCCGGCTCTCCCCGGGGAAGAAATAGTCCGCTGCCGAATCACCGGGCTCCGGGAAGAGCACGCTGTGGAACTGGCGCTTTTCCTGATTCTCCCAACGCACCGTATCACCGACCTTGATGGTGATCTCTTCGGGCTCGAAGCGGAAACCCTTGGCGACGACCACATGGGTTTCGCCCGCCACGGCTACGAAGGCACTGGTGAGGATGGTTAGCAACAGGCCCGCAGTGAGCCAGGGCTTGCGTCCAAACATGACGTTTAACCTCCAATGGTGGGGCGTGTCATCATCGAGACGGCGGACAACCGGGAGCCGCAGGGGGTCGTTGCCACAGATCACCAGGGTCTTACTGCTCTCAGGGTGCCCGGTACAAGAGGTTATCAGAAACCGGGCAAGGGGCTCGGGCGCGTGTGGGGTAACGAGCCGGACTGAGCCCGAGGGAGCGAGGCCTGGGAGGTGAGCCCTCGCCCCCTCAGGGACAGCCGGCTACTGAGCGGTGGCGTTGACCTCTGCCTGCGGTTGGTCCAAGCCGAACTTGTAGCCCAGGGACACGTGGTGAAAGCGGGCGTTGGTGTAGTCATCGTGGATGGCAAAACCGAAGTTGTAGACCTTGCCCGGCTCGATGGAGACATCCCCCGGCTGAGTGGAGACGAGCTTGCGCTTGAGCACCACCGTCCACAGGCCGCCCTCCTCCTTGATCTGGCCCTGGAAGCCCTGGCCTCCGCTCATGCTGCGCTGCTCGAGCACATGCCCGTCCTCGGTCAAGCCACTTCCCCCATTGACGCGTAGCAGATCCATCGAGTGCCCGGCCTTGAGCTCGGCCTGGAGATCGTCAGGTGCCTTAAGCTTGTCCCAGCCACCGAGCTTGGCGCCACGACGGCCCTTCTCTTCCACCTCGGTGCGCGACTCCTTGATGTACTTGGTCACGCCCTTGGAGAGGTCGAGCGGTAGACCCGATGCGGCCGGATTCTCCGGGGGCTCGGCCATGGTGCGCAGGTCATGATGACAGGTGCCCCAACAACCGGCCTGGCTGGCGTAGGTGACATCATCGGTGGCCAGCATCACCGCCAGCTTGACCTGATTGTCGGGATCCATCTTGCCGCCCTCGACAAAGGGCACGGGCACGTGCTCGGTGCCCTCCCACTGGAAGCGAAGATAGAGGTTCTCGGCATCGTGCGCGGCCTGCACCGTCACCGGAATCGCCGCCCGCTTGCCCACCGGCGGGGTGGGCTCGGCCTTCTCCCCAGTGACCATCTTCCGGCCCATGGACGCGGTCTCTTTGTCATGACAGGTGAAGCAACGGTCCCCATCCAGGAAGGGCCGGGCACCACCGTGGAATTTGCCCACCAGGGTCCACTCCATGGAGGTCTGCCCTGGATAGAACAGGGTGATGAGACGTTCGGGCACGCCCTTCCAGTCCACGCCAAATCCCCGTGTGGACGCCGCAGTCGCAGCACCCGGGGCGGCAGGGGGAGCTGCGGCCGTGCCCGCCGGCTTCGCCTGTTGCGCGGCCAGGGCCTTGGCGACGGCCTCATCGATGCGCTTCTGCTCGGCTTCTTTCGCGGCCTGCTTGGCCTCGCGCTCGCGGCGGGTCTCCTCCTGACGTTTGGCCTCTGCCTGGGCCTCCGCGGCCTCGACCCGCGCGAGCCCTTCCTTGAAGGAATTCGGGACCGGCTGGGCAAGCGCCGGGTTCGGCGCGGCGAGCTGCTCTAGCTCTTCTTCGCTCAGGCGGTCGTGGACCTTGTTGTGGGCAATCCCCTTGTGACAGTCGATGCAGGTGCCGCCCTTTTCCATGGCATTGAGGTGCTGCTGGCGTGCCCGGGGCTTCTGCCGCTCGGGATTCATGGTGCTCCAGTCGTGGCAGTTGCGGCACTCCCGCGAATCCGTTCGCTTCATGGCATCCCAGACCCTTTTGGCCATCTCCAGGCGGTGCTCGTTGAACTTCTCGGGGGTATCCACTGTGCCCATGAGCTTGTGCCAAACCTCATTACTGGCCTGGATCTTGCGCTTCATCTTATGTATCCAGGGGCGAGGCACGTGGCAGTCGGGACAGGTGGCGGGCACACCGCTGCGGTTGGCATCGTGCACCGTGCCGGTGTATTCGGCAAAGACGTTCTTCTTCATCTCATGGCAGGAGATGCAGAAGGTTTCGTTGTTCGTGGCCTCCATGGCCCAGTTGAATCCACCCCAGATGACCACGCCGATCACCATGAAGGCGACCGCGCCCCCGAGTGTTGCGCCGAACAGGACCTTGCGCGAGAGCAACCCCCGATAGAATGACTGCTGTTGCATCCCCCTACCCCTTCGTTGAGCGCAGAACCCTAGCAAAGAAAAGGGCGGGCATGAGGAAGCTTCCCCGTGCCCGCCCTTGGTTGGTCACCGATCAGTAAACGTCGTGTTGGGTATTATGGACGTTGAACTTGCCGGTAGGTGTGATCAGCTTGGGATCCTTGAGCACGGTTTTCACCTTGCGGGTCTTGTCGTCCATGATCACGATCGCGGAGGGCTCGGTCTTACCCGCCCAGAGCGAGAACCAGACCTCGTCGCCCTTGGCGTTGTATTCGCCGTGCACCACACGCTTCACCGCCTTACCCGCGGGCAGATCGGCAAGCTTGGCGATGTTGATGACCTCCGCCGGCTTCTCGGGGTTGTTGAGATCGAACACCGATACGGACTCGGCAATGTCCGCCTCCGGGTTGAGCGGGGCATCCACCCATAGGTTCTTGGAAGCGGGATGGGTCTTGACGAACAGAGAGCCAGAGCCGTGATTGGTCAGCTCTTCCACCACCTTCCACGCTTGCTGCGGATGCTTCTCGGGGTCGGTACCGATCAGGGTGACCACGTCGGAACCCAGGTGGGAGGTAGCCCACACCGGACCGTACTTGGGATGGACGAAGTTGGCGCCGCGGCCGGGATGCGGCTTGGGTTTGGTATCAACGATCGCCGCCAACTTGCCTTCCTTGGTATCGACCACCGCCACCTGGTTGGAGGCGTTGGCGGCCACCAGGAAGTAACGCTTGCTGGCATCCCATCCGCCGTCATGCAGGAACTTGGACGACTCGATGGTGGTTTCCTTGAGGTTCTTGATATCGGAGTAATCGACCAGCTTGATCTGGCCGGTTTCCTTCACGTTCACCACCCATTCGGGCTTGTGGGGCGAGGAGACGATGGAGGCGACGCGGGCCTCGGGATGGTACTCGCCATCCACCGTGAAGCCGCGGGTGGAGACAATCTTCAGCGGCTTGAGGGTGTCGCCTTCCATAATCACATACTGGGGCGGCCAGTAGGTGCCGACGATTGCATACTTATCCTCGTAGCCCGCGAACTTGGAGGTATCCACGGAGCGGGCGTCGATGCCCGACTTCAGCGTGGCCACCACCTCAGGCTTGGCCATCCACAGATCGATCAGCGACAGCAGCCCGTCGCGGCCGATGACGTAGATGTAGCGCCCCGACGCCGACATGCGGGAGATATGAACGGCATAGCCGGTCTTGACGATGTTGACGATCTCTTTGGTGTCGCCATCGATAAGGGCCACCTCACCGGAATCACGCAGGGTCACCGACATGAAGTTGTCGAGGTTGCGCTTGGTCTCAGGGGCCTTGGGACGCTTGTCCGGCGGCACGATGACCTTCCAGCTTGCCAGCATGTCCTTCATGCCCCACTCAGGCGGGGCCGGGGGTTCCATTTGGATGTAGGTGGAGATGTTCTTGATCTCCTCCTTGGTCAGGATGTCGTTGAAGTTGACCATGCCCCCTTCGGTGCCGAGGCCGATGATCTTCTCCAGGCGCTCCTGGCCCAGCTTGAGGGTACCGCCCTCCTCGACAGTGCCGTCTGCCTTCTTCTTAGACCATTTCGGCTCCAGGTTCTTGCCGGTCGCCCCCTTGCGCAGCACGCCATGGCAGCCGGCACAACGCTCGAAGTAGATGGCCTTGGACTTTTCGTAATCCTGTGGGCTCAGGGTGGGGTCCGCCGCAGTGGCTGCGACGCTGATACTGCCCAGTACGACGCCGATGGCGGCGGCGAGCAGGCTCGCGCTGCTGGCACGGAGTGTAGGGGTTGGGGCGCGTTTCGACATCTAAGTTCTCCTCCCGGTTAAAAGCTGTGCGCCGGTGATTAAGCGATGGTTGCCATGCCCACGCCTTGACCAAAGTCAAGTGCCAAACCCCCAGAAACTTTTACGCTCGCAAAGGTTCGGGTACCCTCTATCGGGCACTGACCCCAGCGCCCTGCCAGGGACGCTGCCTAAGCCCCATCCAGCGTGAGAGGAAGCCGCCGCTACACCCCCCGGGAGATGTCGATCAACCCCAGTTCGTAAGGACCCGCCACCATGCGCAAGAGTCTCCAGTCGTTCGGCCTTTCGCTGTTTGTCGTCCTGGCTTTTCTGACGATTGCGATCGGGTTTTTGTTCGGCATCGACAACCCCATTCCTTGGATTATGGTCGCGGTACTGATCGCGTTGCCCTACGTTCACAAAAAGCTGTTGTCGCGTGAGTTCGTGCAATGGGATGACAAGCTGAGCGTTGGCATCGGGGTGATCGACGAGGATCACAAGAAGCTGCTCGGTCTGATCAACAACCTGCAAACGGCAGCGCACTACCACACCGGCGAGGCGTTCGAGCGCCAGGCGCTCGATGAGCTGGTGAACTACACCAAGTTCCATTTTCAGCGCGAGGAGGACCTGATGCAGGCCAACGGCTATGCGGACTTTCCCAGCCACAAACTGCAGCACGAGGCGATGATCCTCGAGGTGGGCAAGATGCTTGAGGCCTACAAGACCGACCGGGCGCGCACCATAGAAAAACTGTGCCAGTTCCTAAAAAAATGGCTCATCAACCATATCGCCGGTACCGATCAGGCCTACGCACCCTACCTGCATGAAAAGGGTGTCCATTAGACAGGGTTT
>Ga0208980_10000112_pt1 | contig 39273 bp, 42 predicted proteins | sample WetSurMetagenome_3_FD_187993 | JGI IMG/M metagenome (GOLD analysis project Ga0208980, IMG submission 187993) | Wetland microbial communities from Twitchell Island in the Sacramento Delta, sample from surface sediment Aug2011 Site A1 Bulk (version 2) | ecosystem: Environmental > Aquatic > Marine...
GGGAAACGGAATGAGGTTACTGATGACCGTGTTATTTATGTGCACAATGTGGTCGGTGCACATACGGCAAATCCTATGAGCGGTGAATTTTCCGTTGAGCTTTCCAATGCATTCTGGATGGAGGGAGGAGAGTTTGATGTACCAATCCGGAGCGCGATGCTTTCAGGAAATGTATTCGATTTGCATAATTCAATCTCCGGATTGAGCAAAGAATCCAGGGCGATCGGATCCTTGATTCTGCCGTCGGTAAAAATAAACAAGCAGCATGTAATCGGGAAATAGATAAAAGAGGTAAAAATCTTGAGTGACCTCCTTATAACAATACTCCTTATTGTGGCAATTATCGCGATCGTCTATTATCTTATAAAAAACCTCACAGTTCTGATTATTAACGCGATTTTGGGAATAACAGCTTTGGTCCTTCTTAACACGTTTCATGTCATGGAATGGATTGGCAAACCCGATCTTGGCTATAGCCTTGCGACAATCATTATCAGTATTCTGGGGGGGCTGCCTGGGGTCTGCATCCTTGTTTTACTTGATATTTTTGGAATAACGCTATAAAACGAAAATTTTTTTGTTTTTCTTTCGGGAGAAACATCCCTTTTTGTATAATTAAGATATTTTCACTTCTTGGAAATGTGGAGACATCCTTATCTTTTATATATCGCAGGTATGGGGAAAAAAAGCTGATTGCATAAAAGGTAAAGAACGTATGAGATAGAATTAAATAATGCCGCACAGATTTCGTAGTGAGGTGAACGGAATATGTGTACTGTTGGTGGACCTGTAGATATTGATCTTCCCCCGGAACGGGTACAAGGGAAGGATTACCGCTGCAACGAATGTGGTGAGCGGTTCAAAGGTATCGGCAAAAAACCCATGTGTCCCAGCTGCCAGTCAGAAGATGTGGCTAAGGCATGAATTATACCCTCGATGATGAGCTGCTGCTTATCAGAGGAAAGAAATCCTTTTTACTCATTGCCTTAGTCAAGAACAGATTTGGTCTCTGCATTGAGACCTCCCAAGATGAATATTGCCAGGGCGTTGATGCTGGTGACCTTATTGTGGTTTCCGCTCCGGAAGACGGGGCTGTTGAACCAGCTATGATGCTCATTGATCTTGTGAGGACCTACCATGTGCCCTTATTGGTATTACCCAAAGATCATCCTGGATCACGACGGATTTCCTATGTGGTGTCCGTAGGGCCTGAAATTTTTACCAGCTGTTCGATTCGGAGGGGGACACATCCGGAACAGCATCTGATCTGTTCAAGTGATGAGCTTGCAGGCATTACTTTCAAGAAAAGCGAACAGGGTGTCAATATTTCGCCTCTGCCAGAGGGCATAATCCAGAGGAATATAAAATACGAGATAAAAACGGATTTATTCTGAGGCGTCCATTTTAAAAATTCATCTGTAAGGGACAATCATTTGAGAGTAAATAACAATACATATATTGTTTTTTTCACCAATTATTGTATTGCCGTGAGAGGAGGGTTGGATGAAGACTGAGGTCCTACGAGACATTAAAAAAACTGAAGAGGATTACCAAAAAACAATCAGTGCGGCCCATGAAGAGAAAAAACACAGGCATTCTCAGGTTGAGCTGGAGTCTGATAATCTGATTATAAAAGCGCAGAGCAATGCTGAACAATACAAGAAGCTGAAACTGGAAGAAGCACGGCACCAGGCGGCACTTAAGCACGCCGAAATCATTAAAAGTGGCAATCAGCGGGCTGCAGCAATCCGCGAAAAAGGTTCAAAGAACCTTCCAAAAGCAGTGCAGCTGCTGATTTTGCGGTTTAAGGAGCAGCTGCATGTTAAAACCTGAGCAGATGAGCAGGCTGCTCATTGTCGCTTCAAAAGATCAGATGGCTCCGGTTATTTCGGAATTGTATCGTCATCACCTGTTCCATATTGAGGACTTTGTTGAAGCTGGAGCACAAGGCTATGAGGGCTTTAAGATCGGGACACCATTATCGGGAGCTAGTGAAGCATCCGGTGATCTTGTAAAGATCCGTGTGATTCAGAATACATTTTCAATCCGCAGCGATGATTTTGAGGTAAAGGAGCGACACAATCAGTCAGCACTTCAGGGTCTGATTGAACGAGAACTCCCTGCAATCGAGCAGGAGGTTGAAGAGCTCACAGGCAAACGTTCGAAACTCGATACAAAAATTAAAGAGTACGAACAAAAGATTGCCGAGATCTCCCCTTTTGTAGGAATTCCCGGCGATCTCGATCTCTATCGCGGGTATTCGAATTTTGTCGTTTTTGCCGGATATGTCGCAAAAGAGGTATCAATTTCTGTACCCCATGAAATGTTCTTTGCGAAAGGTAAGGGAAAAAATTTCATGGTTGTGATAGTACCGGCCGAAAAACGAATTGCAGTAGAAGGTGTATTGCAGGAAGCGGGATACCAGGCAGTCCCCATACCTGAGGAGTCAGGGAATCCTCAGGGTCGTATAAATTTCTACAATGAACAAATCGCGCTCCTCAAAAAGGAGACTGTTGAGATCAACCGGAAACTGGATGCGATAAAAGAAAAACATGCCGGGTTCCTGGTTGCCTGTGAGGAAATTTTAAAAGTCCAGGTCGAAAAAACTGAGGCACCTTTGCGTTTTGCAACGACGAATGAGACGTTCGTTGCAGAAGGCTGGGTACCTTCGGTGAGTGTTGAAACAATACGCGAGGGGCTTATCAGTGCGACAGGTGGGAAAATCTTTCTCACCGTGCTTCCCACGGATCCAGAGCACGATTCTGTGCCAGTGGAGTATCACAACCCGTCATTTGCCAAACCAACGCAGATGCTCATGGATGTATATTCCCGCCCGAAATATACAGAAATCGATCCGACGCTTACGCTCTCTATCGTATTTCCCCTCTTTTTCGGACTAATTCTTGGCGATGTGGGCTATGGATTGATTCTTCTTGCTATGTGTCTGGTACTTCGGAAGTACCTTAAAGGAAGTGAGGGTGCTCAATTGCTTACCGTACTCCGAAATGCGAGTATCTCAAGCATCTTCTTCGGTCTTCTCTTTGGGGAGTTTCTGGGGTTCGCACTTCCGTGGAGGCCGGTGATATTCAGCCGGCACTTAAATATCGGAGCTCATTCAACCGGACACGGTCCTCAAATTCCTGAACTGATGATCCTTGCGATCTGGATTGGTCTCCTGCACATCACGCTCGGTCGTGTTCTCGGGATGATCAACCATGCACGCCAGGATCATGGGGATCACCGGACAAAAGCGGTTATGGCAAACTTCGGCTGGCTTGCAGTGATGTGGGGTCTTATGATAGTGATATGGTCAATCGCCGCCATGCCGCTTATGCCAGACCTGACTACCTTACCCGCGACAGTAATGAACCTGAATAGTGCAGCAATCGTTGGAGCCGTACTTCTGGTCATCGGAGTATTGCTTATTGTGCGGGATTCCGCCCTTGAGATTGTTGAACTTCCAACAATTATCAGCCATGTGCTCTCATACACGCGTATTGTTGCTGTGGGACTTTCTTCAGTGGCAATTGCTATGGTGGTGAACTTCATCTCGATTGGGATGCTCATTGAGCCGCAGCTCGGGAATATCACGATTATCGGCGTACTTTTAATTATCATGGGTGTTGCCGTTTTTCTGATTGGTCAAACGTTGAACTTAGCGCTTGGCATTCTCGGGAGCGGTCTGCATTCAATCAGGTTGAATTATGTTGAATACTTCACCAAATTCTACAAAGGTGGAGGCAAAAAGTACAATCCGTTTGGATTTAACAGAAGATTTACGGAGGATTAATAATGGCAGCAGAAGTTGTAGCAGCAATTACAGATATTGAATTGATGAAGGCATCGCAGATGGGAATGAAGGCGCTTGGTGCGGGATTAGCCGTTGGGTTAACTGGCATCGGAGCAGGTGTCGCTGAGATGGCGATAGGATCTGCAGCAGTAGGTGCAACAGCGGAAAACAAAGACGTGTTCGGGCTTGTCCTGCTTCTTACCGTTATTCCGGAAACCATTGTCATTTTCGGACTGGTTGTCGGTCTCCTGCTGTTGTTCTAAATCGGGGCAGACAATGGGACTGGAAGCCGTTGTTGAAGAAATCAGGGAAAAAGGCAAAAAGGAAGCAGAAAAGATACGTGCAGAGTCAAAGCAGGAAAGCGACCAAATCCTTGCAGCAGCCGGAAAGCGTGCTCAACAGATCAAACTCGCGGCAGAGGCAGAATCAGTCAAGCAGACAACTCATATCATCGATCAGGAAACGTCTGCAGCCAACCTGCTTGTCAAACGGGAACTCTTAAACACCCAGAAGGCACTGCTGGATAAGGTCTATGAAACAGTGCTTATCGAGATTGCCGGTCTCCCTGAAAGCTTCCATCGCGAAGCCATCAAAAAACTCCTCACCGAGGCACAAAAGGAGATATCACAGGGTAAAATTTATTGTAATAAGCGGGATATGGCAGCAGTCAAGGCTGTCATTTCCGAGACTCCCGAATTTGCCAAATTCAAAGTCGGGACACCTGTCGATATCGATGGAGGAGTCCTTGTGGAAGGTGAAGGAGGAGAATTGCAGATTGATTACAGTTACCGCACATTCCTAGCAAAGGTGTGGGAATCCGGGTTGAAAGATGCATCTGACATCCTGTTTGGATAAGGAGGTACGACAATGGTTGCAGTGAAAAGTGTCTTTGCACCCTACATTTACGTCTGTACCAGGATGCGGGTGAGAAAATCGAAGCTCATTCCCCGCGAAGAGTACATGCGGATGCTCAATATGAGCCTCCCGGAAATTACCCGTATTATCCAAGAAACTGAATATAAACAGGAAATTGATGAGCTCAGCACGGTCTTTAAGGGGATCGACCTCATAGAATTTGCCTTGAGCTGGAACCTTGCCAAAGAATACCAGAAGATCCTGGAGATCACCCCGGGAAACCTGAAACAGTTCACCCGCTCATATCTCCGCCGCTGGGATATCCAGAACGTTCTCACTATCCTGCGGGGCAAGATGCAGGGAGAAAAGGTGGGGAAGATCAAGGAGATCCTGGTACCCGCGGGTAGTCTGGATCGGGAAATCCTTGACCGTCTTTTGGCAGAAGACAATCCTGAAAGGATTGTCGAAGCCCTTAAAGGAAACCGGATATACAAGGTTCTTTCCCGCGAGTTTCCGGCAACCAGAGAGAGCGGTTCGTTTTCCCGGATGGAAAATGAGCTTTACAAACAGTTTTTTTCTGAGATTATTGCGGAAGCAGAAAGCGGAATCAAAGGAGGAAACCAGTTCCTCGATTTCATCAGGTTTGATATAGACATCCGGAATATCAAGACTCTCTTCCGGTTACGTATGGATACTTTTGAGGAAGACGCACGTGAGATGTATATTGCCGGTGGCGTTCTTTCCCTGGCTGATTTTGCAAATTTAAATACCCTTCGCGACCAGGCCGAGTTTATTGATCAGCTCAAAACAAAGATCCGTAACAGTCTCTTAATCACACTCCTTGATGAACTGAAAAGTGAAAAATTAATACATGATGTTGAGAGCAGGCTGACCCGTGTTCAACTTGAACAGATGGAGCGCTTGTCGAAGCGCAACCCGTTCTCGATTCATCCCATCCTTGTTTACCTGGAAAAGAAAAGGTATGAAGTATTCAATCTCCGGGCGCTTGCCAGAGGAAAGGAATCGAAACTTCCGTCCGAGAAGATAGCAGAGTATCTGGTGGTGTAAGATGGAGATTGCAGTCATTGGTAACAGTGAGTTCATTCTTGGGTTCCGGCTTGCAGGCATAAAAAAGACATACGCTGCAGAAAATGACGAGAAACTCAATGAATACATCAACAATGTCCTCCATGATGGCAATGTTGGCATTCTCGTCCTCAACAGCGGCGATATGGACCGCGTTCCCCGAAGACTTCGGACTACCCTTGAAAACTCCGTGAAACCCACCGTGATCGCGATCGGTGGCGAGGAAGGGGGATTGTCTATGAGAGAGAGAATCAAGAGATCGGTGGGTGTTGATTTGTGGAAGTAAAAACCAAAAAAGCAAAAGAACAGAAACAAGGGGTTCTTAAAAGAATCGCCGGCCCTGTCGTTACGGCAGTCAACCTTGACGCCCATATGTACGATGTGGTAAAGGTCGGAAAAGAAGCGCTGATGGGAGAAGTCATCAAGATCCAGGGTGACAGCATCATTATCCAGGTATACGAAGATACCTCCGGTATCCGGCCCGGTGAACCGGTGGAAAACACCGGCCTCTCGCTTGCAGTTGAACTGGGCCCGGGTCTCCTGACCAGTATTTACGATGGAATCCAGCGACCCCTCGCGGTCCTTGTGGATAAGATGGGCAATTTCATCGAGCGTGGTGTCTCGGCACCGGGGCTTTCGCACGAGAAGAAATGGACATTCAAACCTGTTGTAAAATCAGGGGATACGGTCGAACCGGGAGCAATCCTTGGTGAAGTCCAGGAGACCAATATCGTCCATAAGGTCATGCTCCCGCCCAATGTGAAGGCAGGGAAGGTAAAAACGATCAAGAACGGAGACTTCACCGTTGACGAGACGATTTGTATTCTCGACGACGGTCGCGAGTACCCGATGATCCAGCGCTGGCCGGTTCGTGTTCCGCGTCCCGTAAAAGAAAAGAAGAACCCGACGATCCCTCTGATCACCGGTCAACGTATCCTCGATGGTCTTTTCCCTATCGCAAAGGGTGGCACAGCAGCAATCCCCGGCCCGTTCGGGAGCGGTAAAACCGTCACCCAGCAGCAGCTGGCCAAGTGGTCGGATGCTGAGATCGTGGTCTATATCGGTTGCGGTGAACGTGGCAATGAGATGACTGAAGTCCTTACGGAGTTCCCGCACCTTGAGGACCCGAAGTCCGGCAAACCGCTCATGGAGAGGACCGTACTTATTGCAAACACGTCAAATATGCCGGTTGCGGCCCGTGAGGCATCGGTGTATACCGGTATAACGATCGCGGAATACTTCCGTGACATGGGCTACGATGTCTCGCTGATGGCAGATTCAACCTCCCGCTGGGCCGAAGCGATGCGTGAGATCTCCTCCCGACTTGAAGAGATGCCCGGAGAAGAAGGGTATCCAGCATACCTCGCTGCCCGGCTCTCCGAGTTCTACGAGCGTGCCGGTCTTGTCGAGACCCTCAACGGTGCGTCTGGATCGGTATCAGTTATCGGTGCAGTCTCACCACCCGGTGGTGATTTCTCCGAGCCGGTCACCCAGAACACCCTTCGTATCGTCAAGGTTTTCTGGGCTCTGGATGCGAAGCTCTCCCAGCGCCGGCACTTCCCGGCCATCAACTGGCTCAACTCCTACTCTCTCTACCTCGAGGCACTTCACGACTACTATGACAAGGAAGTATCTCCCGAGTGGAACAAGATCCGCTCGTGGGCTATGGAAGTCCTGCAGAAAGAGGCCGAGCTCCAGGAAATCGTGCAGCTCGTCGGCTCCGATGCACTTCCGGAGTCAGAACAGGTCACCATAGAGGTTGCCCGTATGATCCGGGAGATCTTCCTCCAGCAGAACGCGTATGATGCTGTTGACACGTTCTGTGACATGACAAAACAGTATGACATGATGAAGGCGATCAAACTTTTCGCTGAGCTTGCGTACGCTGCCCAGATTGCTGGTGTCAGCCCGACGCAGATCAACGGGGTCAAGGCAAAGAACGAGCTGCCCCAGATCAAGTTCATCAAGGACTACAAGCCCGAACTGGCGAAAATCGAGAAACAGATGGACACTGAGTTCAACACACTGAGGTCGGCAGCATGAAGGAATACAGGACGATTAACAAAATTGCCGGTCCTCTCGTTTTCGTCGAGAAGACCGAGCCGATTGCCTATGGGGAGCTCGTGCATATAGTCCTTTCCGATGGTTCAACCAAGCGTGGCCAGGTTCTCGACACGAGTGACGAACTGGTCGTTGTCCAGATCTTCGAAACTACGACTGGTATCGGCAGGGACAGCGGTGTCCGTTTCACCGGTGAGACCATCAAGATGCCCGTGGGTCGTGAAATGCTCGGCCGTATCCTGTCCGGCGGCGGTAAGCCTATCGATGGTGGCCCGGAGATTGTCCCGGAAAAACGACTCGATATCACAGGTGCTGCAATCAATCCGTATGCCCGGGGCATGCCTGCGGATTTCATCCAGACCGGTGTTTCGACAATCGACGGTACAAACACCCTTGTCCGTGGCCAGAAGCTCCCGATCTTCTCTGGAGCCGGCCTGCCTCATAACAAAGTCGCTCTGCAGATCGCACGGCAGGCGAAGGTGCCCGGTTCGACCGAGAGCTTCGCCGTGGTCTTCGCAGCTATGGGTATAACGAAGGAAGAAGCCAATTATTTCATGCAGGACTTCGAGCGCACGGGTGCTCTCGAACGAGCAGTAGTCTTCCTCAACCTTGCAGACGACCCGGCAGTCGAGCGCATCATCACCCCGCGGCTTGCCCTTACCACCGCCGAATACCTTGCATTCGAGCTCGGTATGCACGTGCTTGTCATCCTGACGGATATGACCAACTACTGCGAGGCACTCCGCCAGATCGGTGCAGCCCGTGAAGAAGTACCCGGGCGCCGTGGGTATCCGGGATACATGTACACGGACCTTGCCTGTATCTATGAGCGTGCCGGTATGATCAAGGGCCTGAAGGGTTCTGTTACCCAGATCCCTATCCTGACGATGCCCGGTGATGATATCACCCATCCTATTCCTGACCTGACCGGGTATATTACTGAAGGCCAAATCGTGGTCAACCGGGAGTTACACCGAAAGGGGATCTACCCACCCATCAATGTGCTGCCCTCCCTCTCGCGGTTGATGAATCTCGGTATTGGAAAGGGGCACACGCGGGAAGACCACAAGAAAGTCTCCGACCAGATGTATGCCGGCTATGCGGAAGGTAACGATCTCCGTGGGCTCGTTGCCATTGTCGGTAAGGACGCACTATCTGAGCGGGATCGCCTGCTCCTCGAATTTGCAGATATCTTTGAGAACCGCTTTGTCCGCCAGGGATACGATGAGGACCGCACCATAGAAGATACCCTGACCCTGGGCTGGGATCTTCTCGCGACGCTGCCGGTTGAGCAGCTGACTCGTATTGACCGCGACCTGATCAACAAGTACCACCCGAAGATGAAGGCCGGTGCAAAGAAGGAGTAAAAGTCCATGGCGCTGCGAGATATAAAGCCGACACGGTCAGAACTGATCAACCTGAAGCGTAAGATCCAGCTCTCTGAACGCGGCTACAAGATCCTCAAGATGAAGCGCGACGGACTGATCCTGGAATTTTTCAAGATCCTTGCCAATGCAAAGGACACCAAGGGAGAACTCCTGGTGCGATATCAGCGTGCGGCAGAGATGATGGCACTTGCAAATACCGTTGAAGGCGCCATTGGGGTTAAGTCCGCGGCGTTCTCGGTAAAGGAAGTCCCCGAGATCACCCTGAAGAGCAAGAACATCATGGGAGTCATCGTACCCCAGATTGAGTCATCCAAGGTAAAAAAGAGCCTCGTGGATCGGGGTTATGGTGTGCTAGGCACGTCAACAGTGATTGATGAGACAGCGTCAGCCTTTGAGGATCTTGTCGAATCGATCATCCAGAGCGCCGAAATCGAAACAACCATGAAGCGCCTGCTTGATGAGATCGAAAAGACAAAAAGGAGGGTAAATGCCCTCGAATATAAGGTAATTCCCGAACTCACCGGAGCCCGGGACTTTATCAAGATGCGCCTCGATGAGATGGAGCGTGAAGAGCTCTTCCGTATGAAAAGAATCAAAGCGAGGAGCACATCATAAATCAGTGAGGTGTTCTGGATGCAGATTGGAACCATCAGGGAGTTGGGGTGTAACGGGAAAACGGTGCTCCTCAGGCTCGATCTCAACTCTCCCATCGATCCCACCTCCAACATTATCCTCGATGATAAACGGTTCCGGGAGCACCTTCCCACAATCCGCACACTTTCTGAAAGCCGTGTTGTTATCGTAACCCACCAGAGCAGACCCGGTAAAAAAGATTTCACCACGCTGGAAGCACACGCAGAGAAGCTCGAGCAGCTTCTGGGAAAACCGGTCAAGTACATTGATGGCATTTTCGGGCGTCATGCCAGGGAAGGTGTGCATGCTATGAAGGTTGGCGATGTTTTGATGCTGGAAAATGTCAGGTTCAATGCAGAAGAGAACCTGACTTTGAAACCAGAAGAAGCAAAAAAGACACATCTGGTAAGAAAACTGTCCTCAATGGCTGATGTTTTTGTAAACGATGCATTTGGTACCGCTCACCGTTCGCAACCAACCATTGTGGGTCTCCCGCTTGTCATGCGATCAGCGGGGGGTCTTCTTATGGAAAAGGAGGTAGCAACACTCTCCAAAGTATTTTCCGGAGCACCCCGCCCTGTCTGTATGGTTCTGGGTGGCACGAAGGTGGATGATTCTATTGATGTCGCCCGGCATGTGCTGGCGAACGGTATTGCTGATCAGGTTATGGTAATTGGCGTTGTTGCAAATGTCTTTTTGATTGCTGCTGGTTACAATATCGGAAAACCCTCCACCCAGCTGATTGCCCAGCTTAAATACCAGCCGGAAATCGAAAAGGCAAAGGAGATCCTATCTCATTACCGGGACCGCGTGATAATACCGGAATCTGTTGCCGTCAGGCAGGATAATCATCGTGCTGAGTATCCTATTGACAGAATTCCTGAAGATACCCCCGTCCTCGACCTGGGTATGGACGCTCTTGCGTCCCTTGTTCAGGTTCTTAAAAAGGCAGGTACTGTTGTCTTTAACGGACCTGCGGGTGTCTTTGAAGATGCTGACTTTGCTACCGGTACCTACGAACTGCTCAGAGCTGCCTCGCAGGTAGAGTTTTCTGTTGTCGGTGGCGGGCACACGGCTGCAGTCATAGAAAAACTTGGCATTGAACAGGATTTCACCCATATCTCTACGGGTGGCGGGGCCTGCATTGAGTTCCTGACCGGCAAAAAGCTCCCGGCTGTTGATGCTCTTGAACAATCAAAAAAGATGTTTGGATAATATTCTTTTGGCGCGAGGCGGCGGTATCCAACTTTTTCCACGTGAAAAGACCCATGCAGATTCTTATAATTGCTGTCGGTAAAATCAAGGAAAAGTACCTGCAGGAGGGTATTGCAGAATACCAGAAGCGTCTTCGTCAGTACATAAAGATGAATATCCTTGAGATCGCTGAAGAAAAAAGGGTGGGAAATCTCACACCATCAGATAAAAAAGGGATCAAGGAGGCCGAGGGTATGCGTATTCTTGGGGCGATTCCTCGGGACAGCTTTGTCATTGTTCTTGATGTAAATGGGGTGCACTGGTCAAGTGAGACCCTGGCAGAAAACCTTCAGAGGTATAAGATTGCCGGCAGAAATTCCCTGAGTATTATTATTGGGGGAGATCTCGGGCTTTCTGAGGCTGTTATCGCGAGAGGTAATCTGCGGCTCTCACTCTCTCCGATGACATTTACTCACCAGATGATCCGGCTCGTTCTCATCGAGCAAATTTACCGGGCATGTAAAATCAATAACGGTGAACCGTACCATAAGTAAGCGTTTTTTAAAATAGAAAAATAAAAAAATTTAATGCTCCTCTGTTTCCGCAGAAGGCTCAGTGTCATCTTCTCCCAGCTGAATCTTCTTCATTGACGGGAAGAGGATAACTTCTTTGATGGAATTATTGTTTGTCAGGAGCATAACCAGCCGGTCGATACCTATACCGACACCACCGGTCGGGGGCATGCCATATCCTATCGCATTGATGAAATCGTAATCAATCATCTGTGCCTCCACATCGCCAAGCCGCCGCTTCTCGTCCTGTTCCTCGAACCTGGCCTTCTGGTCGACCGGGTCGTTCAGCTCCGAGAAACCGTTGCCAACTTCCATACCGCAGACGAAGAGCTCGAATCGTTCGGTAAAACCTTCTTTTGTGCGGTGGCGCTTTGCGAGCGGGGAGTTCTCAACCGGGTAATCGTAGATGAAGGTCGGCTGGATAAGTTTCTCTTCAACAAGTCCTTCAAAGAATGCTACAAGGAACTCCCGCTGGGTCCTGAGTTTCTCCCAGTTCTCAAGCCGGTGCTGATGTGCGAGCTTTCGGAGGTCGTCAACTGAATGGGTAAAGATGTCGATGCCGGCAACCTCCCATACCGAATCTGTCATCGAGAGTTTCTTCCATGGTGCCTTGAAGTCAAGAGTGGTCTCGCCGTACGGGATCTCGTATTTACCGTGGACCTCGAAGACAATGGATGAGATGATGTCCTCGGTCAGGGTCATCATATCCTTGAAGTCCTGGTACGCCCAGTAGATCTCCACCATTGAGAACTCGGGATTGTGATCGGTGTCTACCGCTTCGTTGCGGAAGTTCCGGGCGATCTCGAAGACCTTCTCGAACCCCCCAACCACGAGGCGTTTTAAATAGAGTTCCGGAGCAATCCGGAGGAACAGCTTCTGGTCGAGGAAGTTATGGTATGAAGTGAACGGGCGGGCATTTGCACCGCCATATACCGGCTGGAGGATGGGAGTTTCGAATTCAAGGAATCCGTGATTATCAAGATATCTTCGGATCAACGAGATAATCCGGCTCCGGTTCCGGAAAGTCTGCCTGCTCTCTTCGTTGACGATCAGGTCGACGTAACGCTGACGATAGCGTTTCTCAATATCGGTGAGTCCGTGGAACTTTTCGGGCAGGGAGCAGACGGCCTTGCACAGGAGAGTGAACGTATCTACCCAGATTGTGATCTCGCCCAGTTTCGTCCGGAACACATGGCCGGTAACTCCAATGATATCTCCCCGCTCGATGAACTGGTTGAAGAGTTCGAATTGTTCCTCGCCGAGATCGTTTTTACGGATATAGATCTGGATCTTGCCACTCTCGTCCCCGATGTCAGCAAAGATGGTTTTACCGTGATTCCGGACAATGTAAATCCTGCCGGCAGTGGAGACAGGATCAATACTCTTTTCATGGGTGATATCCGCGTACCGGGTCTTGATATCGAGCACCGTGTGCTGCCGGTCAAACGAAGAGGGGAAGATCATGATACCTTTGTCCTGGAGTGCACGGATCTTGTCGAGCCGTGTCTGGTCAAAAGCTGTATTTTCAGTTGGACTGGTCATCGCAAAACTCCCGGAAGCCGGATGATATGTAACGTAATTATTCGATGCTTATCGTAATAATACCTTCAGCATTCGTGCCGGAAAAAATTTACCCGATATTTCGTTCATTCTCCGGAATATCAGATACAGAAAAAAACTCCGTTTATGATTTTTTCTGTTTTTTAAGCATCTCTGATGCATATTTTACAAGTCCGTAAACTCCGTCCGTGGATGGATGGACTTCGATAAACTCATCAAAATCATGAACAGAAAAATGGCGCTTCATCAGAAATGCCATGTAACTGGCAATGAGCCCTCCGCCAGGTCCAGCTGCACAGAATCCTGAAAGTGCACCGCTATCCGGATCAACCATAACCTTGGCGAGTCCGGTATCTCCGGAGGGGACCGACCAGAATGTTCCCGGTCCTGCAGGCCCGGGAATCGCAAGTGAAGCAGTCCCCTCCGTTTCAGGAATGCAAAATGCAAGTTCATGGGCAAGATTAATCGACTGGGGGATATACTGCAAATCCATTGTGCGAGGTTTTCCAAGTATAGTATCGGCTGCTACAATTCCCTGGTAACGGGCAACGGGGGTGAGATACGGGGGACCAATTACATCTCCACAGGCATAGACATCCGGGACACTTGTCTGCATGTGGCGATCAACAATAACCTCTCCAATCGACCCCTTCTTTACCCCGTTCAGCATTTCAGATCGTGGGACAAGACCTGCGGCGATGAGGACAGCATCAGCATCAATCGATGTATCCTTGTTGTCTGCTCTCACACGAACTGATTGGATATGCGATCTCCCGGATATCGATTTTACGCTTGTATCCTCGCTAATTTTTACCCCTTCAAGTTCCCTGATTGCAATAGCACGGAGGTGTTTATCGGAGTTTTTCAGAAAAGCACTCCTGCTGACAATGGTCACTTCGCTTCCGAACATGGAAAAAATATAAGCGAATTCAGCTGCCATTACGCCCCCCCCCACAATCACCAGTTTTCTGGGGAGTTCTTTCATACCAAAGAGGGTATGGGGAGTATATACTCCCTTGAGATCGATCCCTTCGATAACAGGGATATGAGGTCGTGAACCTGTTGCGGCAATTACCGCTTCCGCATCCATCTGCTCATCTTCGACAAAAACCTTCTTACCCTCGAGCCTGCCGCTTTTCCCATAGATAATGTTTACACCGGCAGATCTGGTTTCGGTGTCCAAGACCGAAGCGATCTTTTCCTGGGTTGCCCGCATTTTTGAAAAAATTGTTGAAAAACTGATATCAGGAACGGTATCAATCATCCCCAGATTATGAAAAGTATGTGCAGAATGAATAAAGCGGGCGACGTCATTGAGGGCACATACAGGCATGCAGCCAAAATGGAGGCATTGACCTCCAATCCCCCCATGCTCGATCAACAGGACCTCTTTACCTGCGGATGCGAGGCGGATTGATGCGATCCTTCCAGCCGGGCCTCCCCCAAGAACAACAATCATGGGTATTCCTTTATTATAAACAGAGAAATTCTGTACCTTTTAACGAGAGGTGCACAGGAGATTTTCCCTTATTCTACTCCCGGGCATCCCCATAAATTAAAATACTTCAACACCTTCATCCATTGGCTCTGAAAGCAGCTCGCCGGTAAAAGCATTAACCTCGACAATTTTTTTGCCCCGTATCTGCCATATAGGGATATAGACCTGTCTTGCCTCAACAGAGATATTTTTCTTATCGGGTTTAAGGATCTTTTCTTCGTAGAAGATCGCGTCACCTTTCTCCTGCTTGATGCGTACCTTCTGGGTAAGCCGGTCGATCAGCTCATTGACAATTCGCTCTGTTGCCTCATCTTTCCGGATGTGGGGATCAGAAATGTCAGCACCTACGGGAATCTCCGTTTCTTCAACCAGTTTATCATCAAGGTCGATCTTTATACCGTTGATTGCATTAATTGCTCCCCATCCATCAGCATCAAAGGGAATACGCCGGTCCTTGTAGATCTGTTCCCCACTGCTCGTGTAATGGAAAAGGTAATACGGTATGAACCGGAGTTTTGCGGTTCCCTGAACGCCACCGGTTCGCATTGCTGCCTGTTCGGTAATTTTTACCGGGTAATGCGGGATGGTGATGCCAGAAGACTCCTCTTTCTTGGGGACATCCTGCCCGGCGGATGCAGCAGTAACAGGAATTTTCTTACCTTTTGATGGTGTGAGATCCAGCGCCAGTTCTCGGTTAAGAATGTCTGCCAGCACTGCTTCGCCGGTAAACCGGACAAATTCGTCAACACCCCAATGGATGCAGTTCTCCGTTACAATTTCCTTATCTATAGAAAAGAGGAGTTTTTTGCAGCTCATCTCATGATCGTCAATCATAAGATTGTAATTTGTTTTGTCAAACTGCCCGATAAGGTCACTGTCGTTTGAACAGAGAACCAGAAGGCAGGTGTTGTCGCGTACCGCAGAAAGATCGAGAGGTTCATCTACCTCTTCAACCTCAAAACGGGCTGCCTCAAGAATGAGACGCATCGCATTCTTGGCTTTTTCCCGCATGTCGTGATCCATCATAAATAAATTGCCATGGTCTTATAGAACAATTTTTCTATTGCGATGTCTGAAATTACTGTAATGACCGTTCCGCTCAAGTTTGTCAACCACAGCATTGAAGATTTTGCCATGCAGGTGACTTTTGATCCGGTTTCGGGAGAAGGTAACGTTGTTTATAACTTATCGCTGATTAAAAACGAAGATCTCGACTTTGCAATCTCCACGCTTAAAGATGCATATAAGACCGGTGTAACGGTGAGTGGCCGTGTCAGATTCTTGTCTTCCGGTCAGAAAATCGCTGGTTATACGGTGCCCAAAGGATTAACCGGAATCTGTACAATCTGCAGTATAACGTTCGATGGTCTGCTGATCCGTCGGGGAATTCCGATCACCCCTATTGGTGGTGGGATTGTCGAGATAGAAAAACGTACACCAATGCGGTTTACCCACATTATCCTGTATGAACATACGACTATCGATCCCCTTCAGGTGCTTTTTTCCCAGAAAACAACATCTATTACAAGTGTAATGCGCACAGGAAGCGGGGCAATCCTGGCAAATATCAGGGAGTTTCATATGGAAGCCGAACATCAGGTTGGCACGGTACTTGACGAGCTTTCAAGCAGCAGCCTCACCGGGATTCTCGAGCTGGGTATGCCGAACCTGCCTCTGCTTGGTGTTCCCGTCAGTCCTCAGTTCATTGCCATGGCAGCTGTCGGTGGCACAAATCCGATGGCCGCAATACGAGAGGGTGGTCGCTGGGTGCAGACTCAGGCGATGAAGGGAATGATGGAAATATCACACATGGACGAGATCAGGGATTACTAAAAAGATCCTTTTTCATCCGGTTTTTTTAGCCCAGTCGAAGATCAGGTTATAATATCGCACAAAGAAACGGACGAATCCTTCGGATTCTGAAAACAGTGCAACTGCATCTTCCTCACCCACGCCGACGATAACCATTACGCTCCGATTATCAATAATACAGACTCCGCCGGCCATCATGTCTTTTGCTTTATCAAGCTCTTTTGGGATTTCGGGATGTTTTAAGACATACACTCTCATTTTTTTTGGTATCTCTTCAGCCCAGTGAGGTGTGATAATTTCAACTTTGATATGATTTGCCGTGGAGATGAGTTTCTCCTGAATATCTGGTGATAAAAACTGGGGGTGAGCAATAATTCTGATTTCCTGATTTGCACGGGAAATGGTATCAGTGAATCTTTTTTTGATATTTTCAATGCCGTAGATATTCCAGATGAGTTCCTCACTTGATGAACCCTGACCTGTCCGTTCCCGGTATATCTTCGACAAGGAATCGCGTGCATATTGTGCATCCCTTTCAATCTGCTCCATCAGTTTGGAAATGGCGTCTTCGGGGGAAAAGGAAGCAAATCGTTTCGGTGCAGACTGAGAGACTGACACGAGTCCTTTATCAAGAAGCTGATCTACAACCGTATATACCGATGCGCGTGGAACCCCGGAGATTTCATGAATCTCGCTTGCCGTAGCACTTTCCAGTTTCAGGAGTGCAATATAGACGAGTGCTTCATATTTTGTCAGACCGAGTGATTTGAGACATTCAATTACACGAACTGGATTATCTGACGGCAATTTCATCGAAACATCACTTTATATCCTGTAATATTAAATGTTGTTATAATAAAAACAACAAGAGGGTATTCATGAAATCTTTCAAAATGATTATCGTTTTTCTTGCTTTCTGGCTCTGCTGTTTGATGCCGGTAATGGGGGTGACAACCTATCTTGGCGGAAGCCCCCTGATGTCGGCAGCTGTAGCGGGAACCAATGAATTTACCCCGGGTCAGGACACTACTATCTATGTCACCGTGCAAAACAGCGGCCTGAACAATCTTGAATTCACAACAACAGGAACTATCAAACGAGACGATATTCCTACAACAGCAAAGTTGGTCACTGTCGGGCTTTCAGCGGGTGATGCCCCGGTTGTTATTAAAAGCGACCCCCAGATAGTTGGGGATATTAATAGTCCGGGCGTAGTGACCTTTCCGATCCATGCAAAGATACTATCTGATGCTACAGAAGGAGAATACCAGCTGCCCCTGACTATCAATTACACCTATCTCGCATCGTCAGATCAGGATGCATCGGATGTCCTCCGGTTCAATTACAAAAAAGTAAGCGAGATCATCCCGATCACAATAAAAATCAAGCCCCAGGTCAGGATCAAAGTGCTTGAATCGGTACCGGAAAACCTGTATGTCGGAGCTGAAGGTTACCTTAACCTGAAGATAAAAAATGCAGGTATTGAGGATGGAAAAAAAGCAGTTGTAAAACTAATCCGCAATGACGCAAGTCCGATTATTCCTGCCGATAACAGCGTTTTTATCGGGGATTTTCCCAGCAACGGAACGGTAACCTCGAAATATAAAGTAGCGATTTCCAGTGAAGCTGAAAATCAGACATATCCGGTTGATATTGCTGTCATATATGAAAACCGGGATGGGGATATGGTCACCACAGCAACCGAAACAATTGGAATTCCCATCGGTGGAAAAATCAGCTTTGGTATAACCTCAGGAACGGTCCAGGTCCTGCAGGGAACGCAAGGTGTTATTGAAATTGAATATCAGAACATCGGTGATACGATAGCGTACAATGCCCAGACACGGTTGTCAGTTTTCGAACCATTTCAGAGCATTGATGACTCTGCGTATCTTGGTGATCTGAAACCCGGCGAAAAAGCAACTGCGCGTTATCAGCTTAGCGTAGATGCTGCTGCTGTTGCCAAAGAGTATGCGCTTACTACCGAAGTACGGTATCGTGATGCATTGGACAACAGCCTGGTTTCAGATACATTTAACATACCGGTTCAGGTTCAGGCAAAACCTGTATCGGGCAGATTGATTCAGGTTCTGGCTGCAATAGGTTTAATTGCCTTCATTGGTATCGGCGCCGGGTATTATTTACTTATAATGCGAAAGAAGAAGTGATGCTTGGATGGGAAGGCGAGCTGCCTCAGCCTGCGGTTCGGACTATTGAGGAGATGCGTTCTGTCCTTGCCGATCCTTCGTGTGAGAGCAGTGGTCCCCTCTACTATATGTACCGGGACCTTGCTAAATCGGATGCAGACTGGAGCTGGTTACGCCACCACAACCTGCGCTACGATCTTACGGTTATTCCTTCACGGACCCTCTGTGGGGAATGGGTCAAGACCAAGGGACACTATCATCCGAAGAACCCTGCAGGGATCGGTTATCCGGAGATCTATGAAGTCATTGAAGGTCAGGCACATTACCTTCTCCAGTCACAGACACTTGATGATGCGGTGATGATCTCTGCACGAGCCGGTGATCTTGTGATAATACCGCCGGACTTCGGGCATATCTCCATCAATCCATCTCCGGATACAACACTCACCATGGCAAATATTGTTTCAACGGCATTCCAAAGCGAGTATGGTGAGTATGAAAAATATCACGGTGCTGCGTATTATGAGATGAGTTCCGGCAAGATGCAAAAAAACCCCCATTATCCCTGGTGTCCCCCGATGAGACATCTCGGGGCAAGCTGCGGGATTGGGACAAACCGGATATGCAAGGCACCACTCTATAACCTCATCGGTAACGAGGATGCACTTTCGTTCCTCAACTTCCCGGAAAAATTCCTTACCGTATTTTCTGTACTGCTAAAAGATTAGGTGCCGGAATTCTTTTGTGCTCACTTTTTTTCACGAGCTCAAGCACCTTTTCTTCGGTGGGTGTTGCTGCCATCCAGCCCTTCAGCTCAAGTGCCTGGAGGGAATGATCAATTTCTGCATAGGAAAGACCAATCTCTTCTTCGTCACGCTGTCCTTCCCATAACCCGGCGGAGGGTGCCTTATTAATTATTGACTTTGGAATTCCGAGTTCATCAGCGTATTCATAGACTTCAGATTTATAGAGATGCAGCAAAGGCTGGAGATCGGCCGCATTATCGCCATACTTTGTGCAGTAACCGAGCATAAACTCACTCCGGTTTGAGGTACCACAGACTATTTTCCGGTCGCGGTTGGCGTGATAATACAGAACAGCCATACGGGTCCGCGCCATCAGATTGCCGATCAGATATCGGGACTCTTTAAATTCCGGCATGGTTCTGAATCCTTCGAGCATCGGTTCAATGCTTATTATACGGTGCATCATACCTATCTGCTCACAGAGTGCTGCAGCATCTTTGGTATCTGCCGGGTTGCTTATCGAGGAGGGAAGGGAGAGTCCCAGCACTTTTTCGGCGCCTATCGCCCGACAACAGAATGCTGCTGCAACCGCTGAGTCAACACCTCCGCTCAGTCCCACAACAATTCCTGTACATCCACTGGTCCAGTATGCGTACCGGATCATCTGTTCTATCTGCCCCATCCTGCACCCGGGTTCTGTTATCATACCTCACCCCCCTTAGAGTAATCGGATGAACTTTTTCAATTGTTCGGTATTTCCCACAGCTATGACAGCATCACCGTCACTCAGGATCTCGTCTTGACCAGGGGCAACAACAGAATGGCCAGGTTTTTCGATTCCGATGATACGGACACCGGTTTTTCTGATAAACCATTTCAACGGTTTCGGGTACATGGTCCGGACATGGTTAAAGATAACCAGATCGTTGTTTGGCAGTTCAAGAAGAATGGTTATAGTGTCAGCAAGGATGATCCTGGCAATTGTCTGCCCACCAATCCTGGGAAGGAGAGCAACATAATCAGCACCCGCCCGGTAAAGTTTCTCAACTGAAGCCGGCTCATTAGCCCGTGCAAGGATCCGGATAACCGGGTTCAGGTTCCGGGCCATGAGCGTGGTAAATATATTCACATCATCGTCATTCACTGCAACGATACAGAATCGTGCCTCTTCGATACGGGCTTTTTTTAGCACATCCTCATCTTCTGCATTGCCGATAACCTGCTCTACTTCCTGTTTTTTCGAATCGACAACAATGCACGAAACGCCTGAGGCAACGAGGTTCTGGTATGCACCTGCGCCAACATCCCCAAAACCGGCGATAACTGCCAATGCATCTGTACACCCGCTTGTATTGAACTCCTCCTTGAGCGTTGCGACAATGGATTCAGCCCTGCCAAAAAGGAACAATGATGTCGTGTTGTCCACGATGGTATCCTCATGGGGAGATGGAATGAATTTTCCGGCCTTCCAGAGAAATGGGATGATAATGCCATACCGTTCAAACAGATGAAGTTCGATCAGGGATTTAAACGCAGCATTGCACCCAAAGACCAGCGGGATGTTGATAAGCCTGAGCTCCTGACCTCCGGCATGCTGAAGATCGAGGGTGATCCTGTTCAACCCGGGAACATCATGTTCGTTATCCCCTCCCGGGTTGAAGACGGCATGGCGTGCCAAAAGCTTCCCCGTGGTATGTTTGGGAGATAGCACATAATCCGCACCGGCGAACCGGAGGTACCGGTCAAAAGAAAGCTTGTCTACAACAGAAATGATTTTTCCTTTTACCTGTCCCCGGATACCGAGAACGATACTGGCTGTCTGGCGCTCATCCAAGCAGATAACAACATGTTTTGCAGCCGCTATATGTGCTGCCGACCAAGTGCCGGCATCATTGTAATCGCCCCAGATTACATAAGCACGTTTCCGATAATGGGTTGCAATTTCAAGGGCTTTTGTTTTCTCCTGTTCAATGATAACGATATCGTGGTCAGAGATGGCAAGGCTGTCAATGACAGAACTGGTGATCTCGTCATATCCCATTACTACTGTATGCCCTGAGAGGCGGTGCGGGGTTCTTCGTGGCGGTGCAGGAGCAAGGAGGGTGGTGAGGAACGGAGCAAGGAGCAGCGGGATAACGACGAAGATCATGATCACACCAGACAACATGATCTGAATGGCAAGCAACCGGGTAATTTCGCTGGAGAAGGGTAGTAACTCCCCATACCCGACTGTTGTCATGGATTCTACGACAAAAAGAAGTGATTCAGACCAGGAAAGGGGTTTGTTCTCCAGAAGTGGATAATAAGAGTAAAACAAATACGTGTTAAGACCTGCGAGCAGGGCGAACGCGAAGAAATAGATGGATATCTGTATGCCGGGCGAATTCCTGATTGCCCTCCAGACTCTTCCCCGCCTAACTGCCATTGGCAGTGACCTCATTAATTATACGGCAACTCTGGCATATCCCCTCTGTTGGTTCACCACACTGCTGACAGGAAGTAACCGAATCTGCAAGAGGAACACATCCAGCTGCCAGTTTTTTTTCCAGGTTCAGGAGTGCGTATTTTGTTGCCGGGTGACGATTGGTGAACTGGTTCAGCATTGCTTGCACGTCCTCCTCAAATGGCTGGTTATTATATGGACAACCGGATTGACCATAGCTTTTGATATGAAGGTCAGCATAGAGTGCAACTTCTTTATGAGGAACAGCGATGAACGGCCGGATCCGGGGAATTTTTCCTCTACCCGCTTGTTCTGTATTCGCCAGAATCTCTGGATTCCCCTGGAGCAGACATTTCAGCACCGATACTGCCCGTTCATCGAGAGTCCGTCCCAAAGCAAGTTTCGTTATCCCGTGATCCATGGCAATCTGGTTCAGCAGGAAATTACGGAGAACGCGACGACACACGAAGGAAAGGGTCGTACCTTTTTTTTGCGCGATCTCATCAACAGTAGTACCAAATCTTTCCTGAAAAGATCCCATAATGCATTCCGTGTCGAGCAGTTCAGCGATGCGAATCGCATTTTCCGGATCACGATTTCCAGTGATTCCTTCATCGATTGAAATTGCAGAAATTGTGATATCGCGACGATTTGATGTAAGTTTTTTCAAAAAATACAGGAGTCCGCTGCTGCTTTGGTTCCCTGAGAGGGCGACTGCGATATGATCACCGGGCATCATCCACTGGTGCCTGCGAATTTCATGCTTGGCTTTTGCCTCAACATCAGCATCAAAATGGTGTTTGCAAAGGTACTGCCCGGAGTATTCCTGGAAAAGAACCGCACTCCTCCCGCACTTGTCGCACTGCATTCGTCAAATCCATTTTTTATCTGGACGATAAAAGATGTTTAAGGTTACGCTGATTGTTTTTTCTGTGACATCTAAAGATGTGATTTTATAGTCTTACACATAACCACTCTAACGATTATGGTCGTCGCCGCGGAGCATATTCGTATCCTGAACAAGTATGAAAAATCCATCCTCAACGCGCTTGAACGTGGGATGAAACACTACGCATGGGTGCCGCTGGAACAGATCAAAATAGCAACCAAACTTTCAGAATCCGAGATTAACTATCGCCTCGCCCGTCTGATCGAATGGGGTATGGTCCGGTTCAATCCCGTGCCCTATGATGGATATGCCCTTGTTTTTGGTGGTTACGACACGCTTGCGCTCATGACCCTCACCCGGAACGGGACGATATCGGCACTCGGATCGAAGATTGGCGAGGGAAAGGAGTCGGTAGTATATGAAGCTCTGGGGCTTGGCCCGGTTGCTATCAAGTTTCACCGGATAGGAGGACGTTCATTCTCCTCAGCACGGCTCAACCGTGATTACATGCCTGAGGAAGGTCACTGTCCCTGGCTGATTGCATCCCGGAGATCGGCCGAACGGGAATACCAGGCTCTTACTGCTCTGCACCCGAAAGTCAGTGTCCCTCTGCCCATCGGACAGAACCGCCATACCGTTGTGATGGCATTGATAACCGGTCCGAACCTCAACCATTGCCGCGTTGAAGAGCCAGAAGAAGTCCTTGATGAGATCCTTACCTACACAGGCATTGCATATCACGAGGGGATTATCCATGCTGACCTTTCAGAATATAACATCCTCATGGAGGAGGGAAGGTGTGTTATCATTGACTGGCCACAGTGGGTAGGAACCACTCACCCGAATGCTGTGTCAATCCTGGAGCGTGATATCGATAATATCCTCACGTTTTTTAAACGGAAATATAACGTGCAGTATGATCGCGGAGATGCGATACGATGCGTGATCGATTAAGGGTCTTTGGCATTGATATTATCAAAGGTTCGGTGAGGTCACGATCCCGGCGGCCGATGTATGCCCTTGTGAGGATGGAGGGACAGAACATTAACAGCGAGTCTGAGGTCTCGATGTTCCGGCTCTTTCGGATGCTCAATGAAGAACAACCCGATATACTTGCCGTAGACAGCCTTCAGGAAATCGCCGCAGATCAGCATGATCTTTTTTTCTTTTTACAGGCATTGCCCCCGCAGACCCGGCTTGTTCAGGTAACCGGTGGAGACCGTAAGGAAACACTCGGAAAGGTTGCTGCCCGGTACAACATCAGCTTCAACAGGTTTGATCCGTTTGCTGAAGCCCGCACCGCTGCACACGTGGCCTCTCTTGGTGCAGGAGCAGAGGTTATCGCATTTGAAAACGAAAGCGAGGTAGTGGTAAGCAGGCACCGGTCCCTGGGAAAAGGCGGGTGGAGCCAGAATCGTTACGTTCGAAAGATCCATGGTGCAGTGCAGTTGAAAGGAAGAGAGATTGAGATGGCGCTGGTTGCAGCAGGGCTTCGGTACGAAAAAAAAGAAACCCGTGCATTTGGGGGATGCAGCAGGGTAGCATTCCGGGTCTTTGCGACACGAGATCAGGTTCCAATCTCAACATACCGTGGTGCCGATGTCCAGGTTCGGATCAGTGGCAAACGCCTCGAGCGGATCCGGTTCCGCCCTCTGTCGGGTAAACCTCGATACCTGATTGTAGGAATTGATCCCGGCACGACAACAGCTGTCGCCGCCGTCGATCTCGATGGTAACCTGCTTCATCTTGCAAGTTCCCGGCAAATGAACATGGGAGATGTTGTTGAGTCCCTCTACCGTGTAGGAAAACCCCTCATAATCGCATCAGATGTGCAGGAAATGCCCTATTCCGTAGAGAAGATCCGGCGGGCGTTTTCAGCTGTTGCTTATACCCCGAAACAGGATGTGAGTGTTGAAACAAAGATAGAACTTACCTCAGATTTTTCGTATGGAAACGATCATGAGCGGGACGCACTTTCTGCCGCACTTGATGCATATCGCCAGTACCGCCACAGGTTCCAGAACTTACTGAAGCGAATTCCCCCTGGCCATGATCTTGATGAAGTACGGGCACGGGTTATCAGAGGGCAGTCACTCGATCAGGTAATCGGTGATATGAACGCCATAACGCCAGTACCAGCAATCGATGCACCTGTGGTCCCGGTGGAAGTGAAGCATGATGAGAAGGTAAGGGTGCTTGATGGGATGGTGAAACGTCTGCGTACGTATGTTGGAGAGCTTCAGGAAGAGGTCAAGGAGAAGGATTATGAAATCCAGAGGCTTCAGGCCCGCGTTCGGAAGATCCATACGTCCCAGGATGCAAAGATTGCAATAGATACTGAAGTGATAAAAAAAGATGTCATAATACAGAGCTTAAAAAAAAGGCTCCGAAAAGAGGAACGGCACAACCGGAATCTTTCCAAACGAATCACACGCATCAAACAGTATGCCGAGCTCTCAATGGATGGTGAAGTGCTACCGGTTAAAGTGATGGAGGCTCTGACAAAAGATGGGCTTCGCCGGCTCACTGAGGATGTTGGGATAGAAGACGGAGACATTATTTTTGTGACGCGGCTTGATGGCTGGGGAAAAAGTGTTGTTAAGGATCTCGCGGGAATCCGGATAAAAGCGGTTGTTACTGGTGCTGCGGTACTTGCAGAAAGTGATCCCCGGATTCCTCTGATATTCCGTGAATTGGGAGTTCCTCTTATTTCTGATAAGGATGCCGGTGTTCAGGTTCGAGGAAAGCAGGGGCTCTGTGGGAAGGAAACGCTCGAAACCGCTCTTTTACACTGGCAGGAAATGCAGGATCAGCATGAACGGGAAAAGAAATCTGAAATGATCGAGCACATCTTCAAAGAGTATAAGAGCGAACGGGGTAAGGAGGTGCGCAAAAGTGGATGACCGGGAACTCTTAAAGGTCGTTATGGGAATTGTCGGAAAGGAGAAATGTCAGGATGATTGTGCCGAAATACCCTGTGGTGATCAGGTAATGGTGGTGACAACGGACATGCTCCACCGGACTACCGACTTTGTTGCAGGGATGAGTGACTGGCAGATAGGCTGGATGAGTGCAGCGGTTACGCTTTCCGATATTGCGAGTATGGGTGCAGAGCCAAAATATCTCCTTATTGCTGTCGGGCTTGATACATGGCAGAACCTGGCCGGGATCATGCAGGGTGCGAAGGACTGTTGCTCACGCTTTGGTGCTCTTATCATTGGAGGTGATATTGACCGGCATCGTGAGCTTACTGTTGTTACTACCGGCCTTGGGCTCGTCGACAAGTCTCATATTGTGCGCCGAACAGGAGCACAACCGGGTGACCTTGTCTGTATCACCGGGACCCCCGGGCAGGCACAGGCGTACCTTGACGGGTACGTCCAGTACGCAATGGCACTCTTTGAACCACAACCCCGGGTTGAGGCCGGCAGGCATCTTGGCAGAGCCGGTGCTAGTGCGATGATGGATGACAGTGATGGGATTGCCCTATCTCTCTATGATCTGCTCAGTGTCAATGAATGTGGATTTTCACTTGATTCAACAAAACTGCCAACCCCTGTGGGGATTCCTGCAGAACAGGCCCGTGAACTTGCTCTTTATGGGGGCGGGGATTATGAACTGATTTTTACCCTGTCCCCGGAACGGCATCCGGTTCATGGCGTTTCTTATACCGTTATCGGCACAACGATTAAAGAAAAAATCGTCATAATTGATAATCAGCCCGTCGAGAAACGCGGCTACCAGCACCAGTGGGAATAATTTTTTATCGTCTGGGGGTCTTCTTCCAATAATTTTATCACATGAATCCAAAAAACCGGAGTACGCAATAGACAAGAAGTGAGATACCTGCGACTTTGATTGTCTGAGTATTCATATCCTCAACAAATTTTTTCTTGTAACTCTCATCATTCATCGCCCTGAACACCGGTTTGATCAGGATTAGCCCGAAGGGGAATAACGGGAGCAGCCAGTAATAACCCATTTCTACTGAGACGAGGAAGGCGCAGAGTATCAACGTAAGAACCATGAGTGCAATGGTCCACTTGAATGCTGCCCGCTCTCCTATTATCATGACCGAATTTCTCCGTTTATTCCTATCCTTTTCGATATCACGGATTTCATTGAGGAGTTCACTGATGATACCAAATAATGCAAGGAGAGAAAAAAAGATGATGCCCATTCGATCGAACGGGTGATACAGGAGGTATCCGAGCATTCCGCAGAGCATCGGGAGGACTGCATGGTAGACAAGATCAAGTCCGGCAATGTTTTTTGTCTCAATGAGGAATGAGTACGTGACAAACATAAAAAGGATAAGGACTTCTATCCAGAGCAGCTTAGCCGGAAGAAGCACCATACTCACCAGGGTGATAAAAAGCAGGACAGCGCTCACAACAACCGCAAAGCTCAAGGACATCGAACCGTCTGCAAGAGGATTTCGGGGAAATGGTGTTTGTGCGTCCAGTTCGCGATCTGAAATATCGTTTACCACAAATCCAAACGCAGATGAGGCTATGATAAAAATCACGAGATAGACAAGAGAGATATCTACTGTGGAGGATCCGAGGAAAGCCCCGAACAATCCGACAATGATGGACAATAACCCATATTCCCCGAACCGTAGAAGTCTGACCAGCGGATTGATACGAACTCTCCTGAAAGAATATTAACAATCATTTGATTAAATACCACATAAAATAGTGGTCACATAACGGGTGTTTGCCGCCTCTTTCTGTCATTTCAAATCCGAATCATTCAATACTCAAGCAGGAAAACAGCTATGCATAATTAATGGGATGATCGATGGCTCACGTACTACTCTCTCCGCTCAGCTGGGGTCTTGGTCATGCTACAAGGGATATCCCCATTATCCGGAGCCTGCTGGACCATCATCACGAGGTTACCATCGCTGCGTGCGGCAACGCACTCACCGTACTTCAACATGAATTCCCTGAATGCAGCTTCATCGAGTTTAATGATTACCCCTCACCTTACAGTACAAGTCGTTTCTTTATCCCGAAGTTTATTGCATCCCTGCCAGATCTTTCGAGGGCTCTGGCAGAGGAACGCCGGAACCTGCAACGAATTCTTGAAAAAAACCGGTACGATCTCATCATCAGTGATAACCGAGTCGGGGTGTATTCGTTAAAAATTCCCACGATCTTTATGACTCACCAGATCCATTATCACTTCCCCCTTCCGTTCTGGCCTATCGAACTTTCCTCAATCGTTGCAAATTACTTCCTGTTTGAAAATTTTTCCCGGGTTATCGTTCCTGATAATCCACCAGGGGCGACATCGATTGCAGGAAAACTTTCCCGCCCTGTTCACGGGTTGACCGATTCAAAGGTCTTTTTTTCAGGAATTCTCTCAAGCACCCCAAAAATGGATGTAGAACAGGATCTTGACTACCTTATCCTGATATCCGGCCCCGAACCTCAAAGAACACGCCTTGAGGAGATCCTCACACCCATGCTATCTGATCTTGACGGATCCACAGTAGTATTGCTGGGCAGTCCGCAAAAAACAACGACACGATCAATTTCTGACAGGTGCACACTTATTTCCTATGCAACCACGCAGGAAAAAATACACCTCATGAACCGTGCGAAATTTGTAATCTGCCGCTCGGGTTATACTTCAATGATGGAACTTGCGGAACTGAATAAGCATCATGGGCTTTTTATTCCGACACCGGGGCAACCCGAACAGGAATATCTTTCCTATTATTACGAAAAGATGGGCTGGTTTTATTCGAAAAGTCAGTACAAGCTCAACCTGACACAGGATATCCCTCTTGCAATGAAGTACGGGGGATTTCCATCAATGCCCCCAACCAAAGACAATATCGTACGCCTTTATGACGAGCTGTTGGCAGAGTATCTCGATTAAACGATATTGAATGAGGATGTAGAACGGCGGAGTTCAAATAGGCGGATTACCCACTAGTGAATATGGACGATATGGTCGCTCAGGGCTTCGGTGCGATCGTCATTATTTATGGCGGTTTGATCGTCATAACCCTCGGGATAGTGTTATTTATCACAAAATTCTGGGATGCGCTGGTTTCCGGAGATACCGGTTTTATCCTCTTGTGGTGTGCTGTTATTCTTGTGTTGGTTTCCCTGTATGCAGGGGGCGGACTTTTACTCCGAAAATATGATATAATCTGACACTTATTGTTACAAGGATCTGTTGAGCACCTCCTCTGACCCCGGGAATATATTTCATCCATCTGATGGTACTCATATTTTTATGCACATTTTTTCCTGTCGATAATAGTACTGCTTTTTGGTCTGGTAAAGGAAGAAGCAGTAAACGGGGGTGAAGATAACAGGAAACTAGTGGTAATTCAGGTTACTGACTATAAATATGATGAATGAAAGATATTTCATTTACCAGATAATCACTTGGCGCATCACATGGAATCTTTGGAGAGTAAACTGGACAGATTGTCTCCTGAACAGCGAAAAGAAGTTGAAGAGTTTGTGGACTTTCTCATGTACCGTTCAGGAAATTCACCCGGATCTCCTGCTGCTGCCCCGGTTCCCTTGGAACTCAAGAAAGTTGCTCCTCCCCCGCTTACCTTACCGGAACCCGTTCATGTTACAGCAACTCCCCCGCAAACGATCTATGATGTGCCCCGTGGCGAGAACGCTTCGATCTCCGTCAGATGTGAAGAGCAGGTATCTCCCCTCCAGAAGATTACCGTCGGTGGTGATGACAGAATCACTCGTGACTATATGGATTATGGGCAGTACGAACACCAGTCGTCACCCGCAATTCATGCGGTAAAAAACGTGAAAGAAAAATTGAAAAAACAGGAAGAACAGGAAAAACCCCGGGTATCGCTCGACTGGATAGATTGATTTTTTTAAACGGAGAAACGAGTGGACTCGACGGGATTTGAACCCGTGGCCTTCACGTTGCAAACGTGACGATCTACCCCTGATCTACGAGCCCTTTGAATAAAAGGTTGCGGTATACTATTTTTCTGCGGATTCCATATAGTTGTTACTGTTCATTGGTGGAAATTGCACAGTCAGAATACTATATGTCAATTATCAACGGTTGGAAAAAACGGGAATTTATCCCTGCAGACGGACTCCTCACTCTTTTTTAGCCTTGGATATATGGGAAAAAATCGTGGCAATTGCCCCAATAGTTGCAGTAATAACACCGATTATGGCCGCTATCACACCCGGATTTTCAAAAGCTCCCTGTTTTTGCGTGGGTTCCGCCGTCACTGGTACCTGAACGATGATAGGGGCAACGGTTGTTGGAACAGGTGTCGGGGCACCGGAGAACTGGTTCAGAGGCGGGAGTGTCCCGTACGCATGAGTTGTCTGACCGGCAAGTACATAGATCGTGCCTTCGTAGTCGTAGTATCCACTCAATGTCAACCTGATGATATGGTTGCCGGGCTGAATATCCGTCAGGTTTGCCGGTGTGGTTCCATAGTATCTCCCATCAATTAAGACACTGGCCCCAAGGGGAGACGAATAAACCGAAACACTTCCTAAATTCGACTGAGTGGGAAAAAGCGTCGTGGCAACAGGTTTCGGCATTTCGTTTATAAGAAACGTGATCAGACGCTGATTGATAAGGTCAGCTTCTGTGTTGTTCAGAAATCTGCTGTTGGATCCAGGTGTCCATTCAATAACATACCCGTTCCCGTATTTCCAGTAGAGCAGTGCAGGATCACCCTTATCATAACTCATGAGGGTAATCGCACCTTTTTTTGCTTCTGTATCTGAACGCCTGGATAATGGATCAGTGTTAGAGAAGTTTACAGGCAATCCACTGAAAATTGTTTTCGAAATTGTTGTATTTGGATCGTTCACGAAAAAATATTTTCCATCCTGTGTGGAACCTTTGCTGGAAGCTGGCAGACTGGAATCAAACTTTTGGTAATTATTCTTGTTTACTACGAAGATTTTCCCGGACGAAACTGCCTTTTCGAGCTGTGAAGCAGTTGCGGAACTGAATGTATCTTCCCCTCCCATAAATATAACATCAACGCCAGGATCTGTATATTTCGTAATATTGGCATCGAGATCTGATCCCAGCGAACCCGGGAGAGAATATACAATAGTGAATGTATCCTTATGGAGATCAGGATTGAAACCCGCAGTGTCACCATAAATAGCAGTGTTGATTGCAGCTGAAGGCATTACGAACAGTAGTGTTGCAAACAGCAAAAGAATAAATGATTTTTTGGTATTATTTAAGCCGACCATAGTATCCCTTCGGATGTTATCCTGTTACCATTAATATCATCATTATTGTTCGGTTGGATCTTATATCGGTTTTGGTTATTGTCGTTGTGAATAAAACAGCAGAAATGGGAAACAATCAGCATCGCAGACAAAAAACGATTTTTTTCGCTAATCTGTTCACTTGATTTTTCTTTTCTTATTTATGGACCCGGCGGGAATTGAACCCGCGGCCTTTACGTTGCGAACGTAACGATCTACCCCTGATCTACGAGCCCCAAAAATGAAGGGATATCAGAGAATAATCTCGATATCTAACTTTTCTGCCAGTTCCTTATATCTGTTCCTGATGGTGACTTCTGTAACGCCCGCCACTTCAGCCACTTCGCGCTGGGTACGCCGTTCACCGCCAAGGATAGAGGATATATAGATTGCAGCTGCAGCAACACCGGTCGGACCCCTGCCACTTGTTAATTCACGTTCTCCAGCCTGACGCAGGATTTCAACAGCCCGGCTCTGTACTTCGCCCTTGAGTGAGAGCCCTGAGCAGAAGCGTGGTACGTAATCAATGGGTGATGTCGGGAGAAGCTTGAGCCCGAGTTCCCTTGAGATGAACCGGTATGTCCTGCCGATCTCTTTTCTGGATACACGGGATACTTCTGCGATCTCATCAAGAGTACGGGGTACGTTACACTGGCGGCATGCTGCATAGAGTGCTGCAGCAGCAACACCTTCAATGCTCCTTCCGCGGATCAGGTTCTTGTCCACCGCGTCACGGTAAACAACCGCTGCAGTCTCACGGACGTTTCTTGGGAGACCGAGTGCAGATGCCATACGATCAAGTTCTGAAAGGGCGAATGCAAGATTGCGTTCGGTTGCATTACTGACACGGATACGGCGCTGCCACTTGCGAAGCCGGTAGAGCTGTGCACGGTTTTTCGATGAGATCGCCCTGCCATACGAGTCACGGTTACGCCAGTCGATCATCGTTGAAAGACCTTTGTCGTGAATCGTAAATGTCATGGGAGCCCCGACCCGCGACCGCTTCATTCGCTGGTCGTGATCGAATGCCCGCCACTCAGGACCCCGGTCAATGAAATCACCATCAATTACGAGACCGCAACCCTGGCAGACCAGTTCTGCCCGCTCGTAGTCATGGACAAGCTGTCTGCCCCCGCACTCCGGACAGACAGTTTCAGTATGGTTTTCAGCCTTCTTCTCGGTCTCTTTTCCCTTCGTGCGTAATTTGAGAGCTTCCCGTTCACTCTGAAGGACTTTTAATTTTTCAACTTCCTGCATCTATAATCACCAATTTTACTTTTTTTTATTTTTCTCTGCATGAGGACCCAGGTATTCCGAGGGGTGTGTTATCATTTTGCGAATAGTTTTTCATTCGGCTGGACAGTGCATTTTTCCCGGCAGAGAACCGCTGCATAGGGTGTTTTGACATTGCCAAAAAGGTCCAGAATCTTTCCCACAGGTTTCATCCGACGATCATTCACTTCGCTGTACAAAGGGGGAAGCTGTGCAGCATCGCACTGAATAATGAGCATCCGATTGCCAATGGTGCTCATCGCTCGACCAACAACTTTCACACAACACCCACCAGGTTACGATGGTACTGAAATAATTTAGTAATCTATATATGAAAGACGCACTAGTATTTAAATATTGAGAAAAGGTATAAATAGAAATTTCAGGAACCAAGAAACTGGTCGATATTTAAAGATATAACCTGTCTGCACTCAGCATCAGTAAGTCCGGCTCCTTTTGCGACCACAAATTTCGCGCGCTCGTCAAGCAGGTCATGAGGCGCATGAGCATCCGAGTCTACAACGATCTGGCATGCTGCTTCGCGTGCGACCTGAGCAACATGACCATTTGTACGGTTATGGCCGCCACGCGATGTGATCTCAAGGGCAATGCCGTTCTTTGAAGCATGAAGTGCATCTTCAAGCGTGATGAGTCCCGGGTGCGCAAGCACATTCACGTATTTGCACCCGCACGCTGCATGATTTGTCCCGGCAGCCACCGGCTCAACCGGTGTCTCGCCATGGACGATAACGATATCTGCCCCGGCGGTTTTTGCTGTTTTTGCCAGATCGGCAATCTGGGACGGTGGAACATGAGTAATCTCAACACCGCAGAGCAGTCTTACTCCATAAATCTTTGCAGAATCCCGAACCTGGACGAGAGATTCAATGACAGAGGTGGTATTGGAGGCATCAACATGATCCGTGATGGCAACTGTTGTATACCCAATCACCGCCATCCTGCGAATTAATTCGATGGGGAGCATCTCACCATCAGAAAGGATGGAATGGGTATGCAGGTCATATGAACCGCTCACCGTTTCACCTCGAGTTTCTGGGCAACTTTTTTGATGAGTGACTCTTTGCCTTCGTGCCATTCTGCAACAATGCGCCCCTCCCGCCGCATCCAGTGAGCAGGGTGATGGTGTTCCTCAATCCTGAATGTCACATTGGCGCGCTTTAATGCGCGTTCGAGATCACTGATTACCGGTGCCTTAGCCCCGCGGCTCCGTGCCACCCTTCGCCCCTGACGACGTGAATAAGCCGCGTTGAAGTAGCAGGGATATAATATGCACTCGCCTTGCGCCATCACAGGAGAATTTGTGGGTCAAGGTATAAACAGTGTACGCTCGTACCTTGTACTATGCATCATATCGACGTCAGGATTGAGAAAGATATTTACGACGTCAACAACACCCTTGCAGACAATAATGCAAAACTCTTAAAAGACCATGGTGTCCGGGCATTTGACCTGCTTGGAGCCATCGGTTCAGGAAAAACTGCACTCATTGAGCGTCTTGTTCCCCTGCTTAAAAACAAAGGGTTGCGTGCAGGTGCCATTGCCGGAGATGTGTTTGGTGACGATGATTTCAAACGGATTGTGGCTCTGGGTATCCCGGCTTTCAATGCAAATACCGGTAAGGAATGTCATCTTGATGCCCATCTTGTCGAACACGCGATCGAGCACCTGCCGCTCGCTGATATCGATATCCTCTTTATTGAGAACGTGGGCAACATGGTCTGTCCGACAGATTTCCGTCTTGGGGCAGAAAAGAGAGTTGTCATTGTGAGTACCACGGAAGGTGATGACGTGGTCAACAAGCATCCGATGATGTTCCGTGACTGCACGATCGGCGTGATCAACAAGGTTGATCTCGCCCCCCTTGTTGGAGCAAACCTCCAACGGATGGAATCGGACATCCACCGGTACAATCCCCGGATGCCTGTCTTTTTTACCAACCTGAAAACCGGTGACGGTATTGCGGCACTTCTTGATTCAATTCTCTCATAAACAACTAAAAACCGGATGCATGAGCGGATAAAAAAGATCATCTGATTTTTTTATTTGTCGAAGATATAGTGTAGTTAAAAAAATCCTTCTCGTTAACCTGCAGGATATGGATAGAACATGAACAAAATCGGGAAATACTATAAATAATTCTGAAGGGAATATATAGAGCACCATCTTCGGGACAGGTTTCCGCAGAAATATTATTGTGAGTGATACTATGCAGTGGCAAGGAGAATCAGTACGAAAAGTGACTGGTGGCAGACGCCGCCCGGCACAAATGAAGCGGAGAACGGAGATCGGGCTCGCACCCGCAGATACTCATATCGGTGAAGACAGGAGAAAGAATATCCGTACTACCGGCGCAAACCAGAAAGTTCGTGCGCTCCGTGCAAACTTTGCAAATGTGACCAACCTCACAAACGGTGACTGCAAAAAGGTTACAATTTCGAGTGTTGTTGAGAATGGGGCGAACCCGAACTACGTACGGCGAAATCTTCTGACGAAAGGTGCAATCATCAAGACGGAGATCGGAAATGCCCGTATTATGAGTCGCCCGGGTCAGGATGGCGTGATCAACGCTGTTTTACTTGAATAACCAAAAATATCTCCCTGAACAGACTTTTTTTAAATCATCTTTAAGCTCAACCGGCATTTTCCGAGATGAGAATGCACAAATCATAAAAAAACAGTTCACGGTCATTTGAAGAACAGTTAAAAACTGGTATTCAGCAATCTTTTTTCCTTAAGACCTGCACATAGTCTAACTATGCGAAGGATCTATTATCGATTCCCTCAGCGGGTGGACCTGTCATTTGCAATGGGAATGCCATTTAACGAGACGCTGAAATATATTGCCGCCCTTGATAATGCAGAGTCCACCAAGACGACCGGAAAGGAACTGGTGAAAGTAAAGACAAAGGTGAAGATTGCTGTCGACAGGGCGACATTTGGGGACATTACACCGGATGCATTACGACCCGGTGTGATAACAGAAGCTGTTGATATGCAGGTATCTTTGCTCGCGCTCGCACTTCGCGGTGGTGGAAAGGTTCCGATCGCAAATGACGTTTTCTATATCAGACTGACCGATCAGGTGTCAAGGACCGACATTGATATTTCAAAAGAAGGGCGGGGCGAAGGACTGGACGCGCTGGACCTGAAAAATATCATTCTGGGTGCCTCAAAGTGACGATCCGAATCACCGTTGCAGCGCCTTTCAAACACACCCGGAAAACCGGGATGAGAAAGAATGAGCTGGTCTATTATTACGCTCTTGATCGTAAGTGGATGAGCACTGAGCAGGCGAATCTGCTACTCCAGCGGGCAGAAGAAGACGGACTTATCGGTCAGTTGAATGGTGTTTTCTCTCCCCGCTTTGACATCAATGAGATTATCATTCCCGTTGGATTCAAACCTACTTCTTCAATTTTTGAGCGCAATGAACCATCGCAGGAACTTATTGGCAGGATTGCACAAGCGCATGGGATGAAGGAGACCGAAGTCGTTTCCGAAATGAACCGGATCATCAAAGAGCGGTTTGATGGTAATCTTCTCCCGGCGGCAGCACTGGTTCTGCTTGCAAAAAAATACAACGTCCCTTTCAAGGATTTAAGAGAAGCGCTCATAGCGAGCGTAAAAAAAGGGTAATTCCTGTTACGGTATCTGATTTTTTAACCTGTAACAGGATGCAAAAAATCGGACTTGTAACAACAAAGTATTTCGCCCATTTATTTCTTATATATCTCCAGACAAGTATGATGAGGTATCTTTATGACGAGAAACAGAACGGATCTGTGGAACAACATTTGCATATTGCTGAACGTATTTTCAAAGAGGGATCTTTATGATTAGAAAATGGATAGTGGTCTTAGTAGTTCTGTCCCTGGTAGGAATTGCACTAATAAGTGGTTGCACAAGTCAGCAATCTACGCCACAGGTAACTACCAAGCCGACAGGATCCAGTGCCCAACAGACGCAGGTATCCGGTAATCTGACCGTTAAGCCAACAACACAGGTTACCATTCCTGTTACCGGAGTGTTTGTCAAAGTCAGTTATCTTGGTGGCTTTTCTGGCACGTATGGCGTCAATAATGTGATGATAAAACCCACTCCAAATTCCGGTGTTAAACTCTATGAAATTACCAATGCGACGGGAAACGTTTCGGCAACCTTCAAAAAAGATGATGGATCAACAAAGCATGAAATCACTGTTGAGCTCTTTCAAAACGGGAAATCATTAGTATCTGCGAAGAATTCAACGCCGTATGGCATTGCCAGCATTACCTATAAAATCTAATGATCTTCTCTCTTTTTTATTTGCTTAAAACGGCAGAACAAAACTAAAAAAAAACAAAAAAAAAGGATATATTATCTTCTGCCGGCTTTTGCCTTTTTCTCTGCTTTCTCTCCCTCGACCTTGGGGAAGAGTTCTTCCAGGGTTTTGTCACCATAGGTGGTTACGCGGGCATTTATCTGTACGAAGTCAGCGGTTATCTCGTTTGACCGGATCGTTTTTCTCCGTCGCTCTCCCTCCATAGTCGGATGGAACCCGACACCCGCTGTCATGAGCAGTTTTTTTCGGCCTGCACCCGGCAGGCTCTTTTTTGCGGGTATTCCGGTCCGATCAGATGCACCGGTGATCAGGATTTTATAGCCTGCAAGTCCCATTGCACCTGCGTCGATTTCCTCTCCGATACGTTTGCCCACGATTGCGCCTGCTGCGCCGCCACTTGCGTCCACATTATAAGCGCGACCGGTTTTTGGGTCTGATACGACGATTTTTAACTCAACCATCTTTTATGCTCCGTATTGATTTTCATCAAAAAACCCAGGTATTGGATTTTTTCACGTCTCTGGGCTGCCGGCAATTATGCCTACACATGAGAAGTACCCATTTTATTATACTGGTACGCTATTAAATCCTCGCGTCTATGGTAAGGATCTCTATGGTTATTTCCCCCAGAAGGGTTCACTTTTCCGCTTCATCGTAGTGAACTCACCAAGAATTTCCTGTGTGCTCACGTTCAGCGTTTTGAGCATCTCGCGCTCGAGAACTTTCACATGACGCTCCGGTAGGTCTACGAAGAGATCATCCCCCACGTTCAGCTGCCGTCCTACGGTTACTCCCTCAATCGATATCGCGACTTCAAGTCCGGCATCCGCTTCGCGGATGGATTCCTGGCGGAGCTGCATGGATTTGAGATGCCCTACTTTCTTTCCGTCAGTTTTTATCAGGTTAACATCATTACGCAGCTTCCCGCCAAGCACCCGCACTCCGACAACCGCAGGGTTGCTTTGCCGGAATACACAATCGGGAAGGAGACGGATTTTTGCCGGCATCACAATGTGCTCAAAACGCTGCTTTTCCAGGAGACGTTTCTGCTCGTCACGCCACGCAAGATACTGGTCGATCAGCTGGTAGATTACTCTTCCCTCAAACACTTTTACCTGCGTATACAGGGGGTTTTTGATCATATCAGAAGCGTCAGGAAGGATCTGGGTATTAAACGAGAGAAGCACGCGAAATACCGGGTTTTTGATAGTTTCAGTATCTATCAGGTCGTGCCGGCTCACCGGCCCGACCTCTGCCCGCATTACGCCGATACCTTTTCCCTCAAGTTCCTTACAGAGCGCCTCCAGAGCCCCGATTGTATCTGCCTTAATTACGATACCTTCTTCAGCAAGCTTGACGTGAATCTCAGTCATCTCTTTTTTTATCTTTGCTTCGAGCTCTTCCCTGTTGCCACGGATTACAAAAAATGGCGACCCTGCAATCACGTTCTCGAGATTCGGAGCGGTGACCTTGATCCCAGCCGCTGCAGCCACTGACTTTACCCGATCGAACCGGTCTTCAACGAGGATCTCTTTCATGGGGCGGGGCTTTAAGAGCGACCGCACTTTCGTCACCACAACATCATCCTGTGTGGCAACTGCAATTTCATCACCAATCGCAAGCGTCCCGTCATACAGGATCACGTCAAGCGTAGTTCCAAGTCCTCTTTCTTCCTTAACTTCAAGTACGGTACCAGCGCCCGGACCTTCGACAAGAAGTGCAAGTTCCTCTCCCATATAACGCTGGGCAAGCCCGATCATCACCAGCAGAAGATCTGAAATGCCTTCACCGGTATGGGCACTGACCGGCACAATTGCCAGGTTGCGCTTGAAATCAGATACCCGATCGAACCGGTCTGCAGAGAATTCAAGCTCAGCAAGCTTGCCAACGATTTCGTAGGTCTTGTTCTCAACATCCCCTTTCACCCGGTCGTTTTGCTTGGCAAAAGATGTAAGGAACGACTCATTTTCGAATACCCGCCAGCCATGGATCCGATCAATCTTGGTGGCGGCAACGACAAATGGTGTCCGGCAGTTCCGCAGGATCTGAAGTGCTTCTATTGTCTGGGGTTGGAATCCCTGGCTGATATCGACCACAAGGATTGCCATGTCAGCTAATGCCCCGCCGCGTGCACGCAGGGTGGTAAACGCGTGATGCCCCGGGGTGTCGATGAATAACAACCCGGGGATGTTGATGGATTTCCCCATGGTCCCGCTCATGGATCGGATCGCTTCTATCGGGACGATAGTCGCTCCGATGTGCTGGGTAATCGCACCTACTTCGGAACTGACAACAGAGGATCCGCGTATACGGTCCAAAAGAGAGGTCTTCCCGTGATCAACATGCCCCATAACGCAGACAATAGGCGTCCTGATCTTCGGGTTCTCCGCCATATTCCAAGCCCCCCATTCCCGCTCTGATTCAGAAGAAAAATCCCCAATTCCCGGTGCACAATCAAATGATGTGCCGCGCCTCAAATTCCAGGAATTGCGTTCAGAGCCACCTGATATGTAATGGACACCTGACCCTATTAATAATCACTTATTATCCATGGTTGCCGTTCCTGCACGAACGAACCTTGGTATACCCTTCCGGCGATGGATCTGCAAGGATACATTAATCAGAGACCGGTGCAAATGTAAAAGGGACATTTGCCAGGGTGGGGTAGTTGGTTATCCTAGAGGACTGTGGATCCTCCGACCCGGGTTCGAATCTCGGCCCTGGCCT
>Ga0208980_10000113_pt1 | contig 39262 bp, 29 predicted proteins | sample WetSurMetagenome_3_FD_187993 | JGI IMG/M metagenome (GOLD analysis project Ga0208980, IMG submission 187993) | Wetland microbial communities from Twitchell Island in the Sacramento Delta, sample from surface sediment Aug2011 Site A1 Bulk (version 2) | ecosystem: Environmental > Aquatic > Marine...
AAGCAGCCATCCGCCCTGAGTGTACAAACTTGGAAAACCTTCGTCGAGGGGAGTACGAAGCGCTTAAACAAGAGATGGGACGGATCCCAGAACGTAATCCTGATTTCGGTCCGAATCAGGTAGGTCCCGCTGGAGCAACTGTCATTGGTGCGCGTCAGCCATTGATTGCCTACAATATCTACCTTTCAACGGATGATATTTCTATTGCCAAGAAAATCGCCAGGACGATACGTTTTTCTTCTGGTGGACTACGCTTTGTAAAAGCATTGGGCATGTTGGTGGAGGGTCGTGCACAGATTTCAATGAACCTCACCAATTATCATAAGACACCTCTACCCCTCATCGTTGAGACGATCCGTCGCGAAGCTTCTCGCTATGGGGTCATGATTCACCATGCTGAGCTGGTTGGGCTGATGCCGCAAGCTGCTTTAGTGGATGCAGCTGTCTGGTACCTGCAGCTTGATCAATTTAAGCCTGATCAAATCTTAGAGCAAAAGTTGCAATCGATACAACAATTACAACTCACAACAACCACTGAAACTTCTGAATACGCTACAAATTTCCTGGATGCGTTAGCCACAGGATCTGCCACTCCGGGAGGAGGTTCTGCTGCCGCCTTTTCAGGAGCTGCAGCGGCAAGCCTGGTTTCCATGGTCGCACGATTGACGATTGGAAAGAAAAAATATGCTGAAGTTGAGAACACCATGCAGTCCATCCTAACCCAGGCAGAAGCCCTGCGAAATGATCTGACCTTCTCCATCCAGCTGGATGCTTCAGCATTTCAGAATGTAATGACCGCATATAAATTACCAAAGGACTCTCCCGAACAGCTAGAATCACGCCAGAAATCAATTGAACAGGCGACATTGCTTGCCACCCAGGCTCCATTAGGTGTCGCACACAAATCACTCCGCGTACTTGAATTAGCAGAACAAGTGATCAGACATGGGAATGTCTCTGCATTAAGTGATGCTGCCACCGCCACGGCGCTCGCACGTGCAGCGATTATTGGAGCAGGGTATAACATCCGCATCAATACTTCGCAACTGCCCTCAACCATATCCGCACCATTGCTGTCTGAGCTGACGGTGCTAGAACAGCGTACGGTAGATATCGAAGCGCGGATTTATAAAACCTTGCATGAGCGAGGCTTGTAGCTGATGCGTTTGTGTGCCGGTTTGTTTAAAAAAGGGTCTGTGTGGATTTATACAGCAACCCTGATGAGAATCACATTCTTACTCTTCTTATGCCTCTTAATAGCAGGCTGTTATCAGAATAGTCCCACTTCCATAACAAATCCTCCTCAAACGGACACACCACTACCATCCGTACCAATATTAAATATCTCAACGACACCGACTTCACAACCGACATCTACTACACCTCCAACCCAGCGCCCGCTTTCAGTGTGGCTTCCACCATTTCTGCCCCAGATGATGTATTCAGCGTTCAAGCTCCCCGATGGATATATCCTGGCATCCACACCAGAACAGGCAGATATTTCGCTTGAGGTTGGAAGTTCGAATTCTCAACCTGCAATCCAATGGATTTATTCCTTGGTGGTACCCTTTCCGACGGTTACCGACGGGGTTACGTTTGAAACGCTTCATGATGCATGGACGGGAATCGCTGTTCCTCCCTTCGATGATGTTCCACTTCTAATGGATAAAAGCACTCTTGATGTGCTATCCATCCAATGGGGATCTCCAGCTCCACAGGCAGTGAGGGTTCTACCGGCTAACGAATTGCTTGATTACGCCTGGACAAATAGCCCATCCTGGGCAATTGTCCCTTTTGAAATGCTTAACCCACGCTGGAAAGTCCTGACCATTGACAACCAATCCCCGGTTCGAAAGGATTTTGACCCATCCAAATATGCTCTCAATATTCCGTTTTCCCTGTCTGGCGAGCTGAGCCAACAACCACAGCTATTTGCTTTACCAGCTACAAATCGTGATCCCAACAGGTTCACCACAGTTGCGATGACCGGTGTGACTGCCCTGGTACGCGCGACTGCTTTTACCATGGAGCATAAGGGTATTACCTATCCCGCCGAGGATATCGGTCCAATCCTGGCGGATGCAGATATCACCCATATAAGTAATGAAATCCCCTTCTCTCCAGATTGCCCCTATCCATCTCCAAAGAATGATACGCTGGTATTTTGTTCCAATCCAAGTTACATTGAACTATTAAAAGTAGTCGGTACTGATATTGTCGAATTGACCGGGGATCACTTCATGGATTATGGACCAGAAGCCACGTTGTACACCCTTCAAATGTATGATGACCTTGGCTGGCCTTATTTTGGCGGTGGGGCAAACGCTGACGATGCCCGTCAACCTGTCCTGTTGGAAAATAACGGGAACAAGCTAGCCTTCATGGGGTGTAATGTCGGCTGCCAGGTGAAGAATGAAATCCCATGTGACTCGATCGCAACCGATAGTCATCCAGGTGCCGCCCAGTGTGACATGAATTGGATAAGCAGTGAAATCTCCAAATTGCGAGAGCAAGGGTACCAGGTAATTTTCACCTTCCAACATCGCGAATACTATACATACACAACTGAGCCAATCCTGGCGACTGATTTCGGAAAGGTGGCTGCTGCTGGAGCAACAATTGTGAGTGGCAGTCAGGCACACCAACCCCATGGATTTGCCTTCAACGATGAATCTTTCATCCATTACGGGCTTGGAAATTTATTCTTCGACCAGTACCACTTTTGCGCCGGATATGCGTGTGATAATGCATTTATCGACCGCCATGTTTTTTATGCTGGTAAACACATCAGCACTGAGCTCATCACCATTCACTTTATAGATACAGCCCGTCCCCGGCTAATGACATCTGAAGAAAGAGCTCATTTCCTGGAAATCATTTTTAAAGCCAGTGGATGGTAAACGTGGGTGATCATTAGATATAGGCTTGTGTTTTCCTTAATGACTGCATGTCGGGCGAATAGTATTCTGAAACCTTTTAAAGGAGTATGGCATGGGCTTGAAACCTGATCATTGGATTCGAAAGATGTCGCTAGAAAAACGAATGATTGAACCATTTACCGATAGCCAGATACACGATGGAGTTATCTCCTATGGAGTGTCCTCCTATGGCTATGATATTCGGGTTGCCGATGAGTTCAAAATCTTCACCAATGTCTATTCAGCAATTGTTGACCCTAAACATTTCGATTCGCGCTCAATGGTTGATTTCAGGGGAGACGTGTGCATCATACCCCCTAATTCCTTTGTTTTAGCCCGTACTGTTGAGTATTTCCGTATTCCTCGTGAGGTACTCACGATTTGCTTGGGTAAATCGACCTATGCGCGATGTGGCATTATCGTCAATGTCACGCCTTTTGAGCCTGAGTGGGAGGGTTTTGTTACTTTGGAGATTTCCAACACCACCCCCTTGCCCGCTAAGATCTATGCAAATGAGGGAATTGCGCAGGTATTATTTTTCGCGGCTGATGAGGTGTGTGATATCTCCTATTCTGATAAAAAAGGAAAATATCAAGCGCAACAGACCATCATACTGCCAAAACTTTAAAATGCTTCATGCTCTGTTCGAGCTATGATCTCATCTTGAAGAGTTTTACTTAAATCACAAAAGTAATCGCTATATCCGGCAACCCGCACTATTAAACTGCGGTATTGTTCTGGATGTTGTTGCGCCAGACGTAAAGTTGCTGCATCTACCACATTGAATTGAATATGGTGCCCATCCAGGCGAAAGTATGTCCGGATAAGCTGGACAAGTTTGTCCAAACCCTCCTCACTTTCAAGAACCTGAGGGGTGAATTTCTGGTTCAGTAATGTTCCACCGGTACGTAGATGATCCATTTTGGCAACTGACCTCAGGACCGCAGTTGGTCCTTTGTGATCTGCCCCTTGAACTGGAGATACACCTTCTGATAGCGGTGTCCATGCCTTTCGTCCATCGGGTGTTGCACCAGTAACCGATCCAAAATAAACGTGCACCGTGGTTGGTAATAAATTGATGTGGTATTCACCCCCCTTTGTATTTCGGCGTCCATCAACAGCATGAAAATAAATCTCAAAAATCCGTTGCATCACACCGTCAGCGAAATCATCGTCATTTCCATACTTTGGTGTTCGATTAAGGATTTGCTGCCTCAACCGCTCATGCCCATCAAAATCCTTTTGTAAGATTTCAATGAACTCCCTCATTAAAAGCGATTTGTGTTCAAATACATGATACTTGATACTGCTCAGCGCATCTGACATTGTGCCCAAACCCACACCCTGAATATAGGTGGTGTTGTAACGGGCACCTCCATCATGATAATCCTTCCCCTTGCTGATACAGTCGTCAATTAATAGCGATAGGAATGGACAAGGTAGATACAGTGCGTATAATCGTTCAATGATATTATTCCCGCGTACCTTTATATCCACAAAGTAGTTCACTTGCTTCTCAAAGGCTGTGAATACATCCTCCATGTCTTTATATTCACCTGGGTCCCCCGTTGCTATTCCAATCTGTCTGCCTGTTCGTGGATCTACTCCGTTATAAAGGGTTATTTCTAAAACCTTGGGTAAATTGAAGTAACCAGTCAAATTGTAATTTTCCTTCCCAAATGCTCCCACCTCGACACATCCACTCGATCCTCCACAGCGCGCATCCACAATGGTTTTACCCATACGCATTAATTCTTGCCCGATCAGATCAGCATTGAAAACCGATGGTTGCCCAAAACCAGTTCGGATGATCTTCGTCGCACGTTTGATAAAACGGTCAGGATTTTTCTTACTCACCTGGATCGACGTAGATGGTTGTAATAACCTCATCTGTTCAATCACATCCAATAACAGGTAGGTCACTTCATTAACTCCATCTGCTCCATCCGGTCTTACCCCGCCCAGATTGATTTGTGCAAAATCAGTGTAAGTCCCACTTTCCTCCGCGGTCACTCCAACTTTGGGTGGCGCAGGTTGATTATTGAACTTTATCCAAAAACACTGTAACAACTCCTCAGCACTATCATGGGTTATTTCTCCTTTGATAAGCCCGTCCTGAAAGAAGGGCAACAAATGCTGGTCAAGATGCCCGGGTGAAAATGCGTCCCAGGTATTCAGTTCAGTGGTCACTCCCAAATGGACAAACCAATAATACTGTAATGCCTCCCAGAAATTCCTTGGAGCATGTGCTGGAACCTGGTTACATACCTCAGCGATTTTTTCTAATTCGCTTTTTCGTTTTATGTCTGTTTCCCGCGCCGCCAGTTCCAGGGCAATGTCTGCATGCCGTTCAGCGTAGCGGATAATCGCACTGGCAGCGATATTCATGGCGCGTAATTCTTCCTGCTTTTCATAAGCATGTGGGTCGTTGAGATAATCCAAACCAGATACCCGTTCATTAATCTCTGTTTGGAAATCCAGCATCCCTTTTTGGTAAATTTTATCGTCCAAAACGGTATGTCCAGGTGATCTCTGCTCCATAAACTCGGTGAAAACACCTGCATGATAAGCTGCCTTCCACTCATCCGACATTTCATTAAAGATCAGCTCACGCATCGTTTTCCCCTTCCAGAAGGGGATGATGGTATTTTCATAGAGATTTCTTGTTGCAGGGTCGACTGCGAATGATGTTTTTTCGCGTTGGTTAAGCACATCCAGATCATTCAAGCTATGGCAGCACAACTCGGGAAAGGTGGGGGCATTTTTCAACGCTGGGCCCTTCTCACCGACGATTAGTTCTCCATCTTGAATACAAACCTGTTTGTTCTCCAAAATGTATTTAAAAGCCAGCGCTCTTTGAACTGGTGTGGATACTATTCCAACATTCTGGGTGTAAAACTCAGTCAACAACTCTGCTCGTTCAGAGGATAAGGTTTCCTTTGCTTCGAGGCTTTGAAGGCGAAGTTTTTCTACTCGATCTGTCATGCTCATTCCATCCTCCCAGAATAATTCATATTTATTGTTAAATGAAAACGTGAAAAGATTTCCTCAAGTTCTTTGATATGCTGGTTTCCTGAGGGTCGCGTATCTATTAATTTATAATCCATCCCTAATGCCTGGTATTTTGTCAGTCCAATCTCATGATATGGCATCAATTCAATACCATCAAGAGTTGGTAATCCAGCAAGATATTCTGCCGACTGTTCTACGTTTTCTACATCATCATTCACACCGGGTATTAAGGGAATGCGGACAATAATATGTGCGTTTACTTCTGACAGCTTTCGCAAGTTCTCAAGAATCACTCTGTTGGAAACAGATGTATATTTTATATGTTTGAGTTCATCCATTAACTTCAAGTCATACAGGAAAAGATCCACAATTGGATAGATGGACTCAAATGCTTCTCGGGAAGCATATCCACTTGTATCGACGGTGGTGTGGATTCCCTGATATTTACAAGCCAGCAGTGACTCTTGTAGGAATTCTCTTTGAAACATCGGTTCACCACCAGTAAAAGTTACCCCGCCTTCAGATTGGTCATAGTAAGGTATATCTCGTTCGATTTCTTCCATCAGTTGATTGACGGAGACGGTACGGCCAACCATCTCTCGCGCCCCTGGATAACACACCTCAGCACAAATCCCACAATCATCACAAACGTTCCAGTCGGTGATAGACTCATCTGCCCAGTGAATCGCATTTCGTGGGCATACTTTGATGCATTCTTTTAATGACTTACATCGATTCGAACGGAACATTAATTGTGGTTGGCTGTTTTGGCCTTCCGGATTATGACACCACCAGCAGTTTAGAGGACAGCCCTTGAAGAAAATTGCTGTCCGAATGCCAGGTCCATCATTAATGGCATATCGCTTGATATCAAAAATCATTCCTGTCGTCATGGGATTCTGTATAAATATAATCACATCCACAAAATGTGTCAATAATAATATCCATTTTGTATACAAGTTGAATATCTAATTTTCTATATTACATTTTGTGGTTTAATTAATCTCAGAGAGGACTCAATGAACCTTATACAAACTTCATCTATCCGGGAAAGCGATCGAGTTGAAAAAGAGCTTCGAGAAAAGATACTTTCCCTTGAGATTGAACCCGGTATGGCAATCAGCGAAGCAAGTTTGCTCAAACGCTATAATTGGGGCCGAACACCATTAAGGGAAGCTTTCCAAAGGTTGGCAGAACAGTCATTACTGCAAATCATTCCGCATCACGGGGTAGTAGTAACTCCGTTGAGTGTATTTGAGTTTGTCGAGGTTATGGAAGCCATGGCAATGGTGATAGGACCGGCTGCCTCACTGGCCTGCAAACACCTCAGCGATGAAGACCTCATCCTTCTTGAAAATACTATTACTCAGAGTGAATATGCAGCGTCGACATTAGATTTCGTTACGATTGCAGCCCAAGATTATGAATTTCATCGCGTCCTGGCGCTTGCGACCGGAAATCGTTTTCTCTGCCGACATCTGCTCCACCTCCACCAGGTAGCAACAAGGTTCAACCTTGCATCCTGGAAGCGTGATTCAAATGCTGAATTTTCTCTCAAAGAGCATTTTCGAATTTTGGAAGCTCTTCGCCACCATGACGAAGCAAATGTTCGCACTGTGATGCTGGACCATATTGAGAACGCCCGTCAACGCGTTATGGGGACGTTCCAATCGTGATCATATCCTTTATCTTATCAAATGTTGTCGGACCAATATCCGGCACATCTTGAATATCCTCAATTTTGATAAAAGGACCATTCGCATTTCGGAAATCGATTATATATTGGGCTAATTTTGGTCCGATTCCTGGAAGTGTCTCCAGTTGCTCCAATGTAGCAGTATTAATATTCACCGGTGTGGATAACGGTGAGAATGACTTGATCCCATTTTCCGTCGAACTTGTTGAGAAAACCACAGGTACTTCAATTTGCTCCCCATCTTCAAGGTATTTTGCCAAATTAAGTGATTTTGTATCTGCGTTAATAGTGAAACCCCCTGCTGCCTGAATTGCATCGTTCACCCGGCTGCCCAATGGTAAAGCATAAAGCCCCGCGTTGCTTACTTCACCACCGACATAAACCATGATTGGTGATTGCGTCGGAGGTGGCAATAATATGATGGGTTCACCTCTCGGGGGACGTGTAATTAAAAATATAATTCCTACCCCCAATAATATGCCTACAATGATAAAACTTGCCAGCCACCACCATGACTTATTCATATAAGTAAAAAATAGACCTGTTAAGCCAGATTTAAACTCAAAGCCAATCTTTGTCGCGCAGCATTAACATTTAAAATCCGTACCTGGACGATCTGCCCTTCATACAATCCATTTATTGCATCAGTTTTGGAAGCTTCGCCGGCTATTTCTGAAGAATGTATTAATCCATCCAAGCCCTCTTCCAGCCGGGCAAAAGCCCCGAATGGGACAATGCTTGTAATCACTGCACTCACCACCTGACCAGGATAATAGCGTTCCTCTGCATTTTCCCAAGGATTTGGAAGCAATCTTTTCATCGATAATGCGATGCGCGATCTATCTTGATCTACCTGGAGGACATATGCCTGGACTGTCTCACCTACTTTAACTATTTCACTCGGATGACTCACCCTTCCCCAAGATATTTCCGAAACATGGATTAATCCTTCAACTCCACCCAGGTCTACGAACACCCCAAATTCAGTGATGTTAGTCACAATCCCACACACATGTTTTCCGGTATACATTTCATCAAAAAGAAGGTTTCTTTTCCCCGACTCTGCTAAGGCTGCTCTTTCGGAGAATACAACCCGTCCACGTTCCGGATCGCACTCTATTACCTTAAATGCCACCGTGCGTCCTACATAACTGGAAAGAATTGTTTCCTTTTCGTTTTCTTCAGTCAGACAATTGATCTCCAGTAGGTGCGAGACTGGTACAAAACCATGTACACCACTACCGGTTACTAATAGCCCCCCACGATTAAAACCTGTTATCTCAAGGGTTATCACCTGATCCCTCGAAAAAATCTCTTGAACCTTCATCCAATCGATTTCACTGGATTTTCCGCCCCTTCGCATATTTTCTTTGCCATGACCCATAGATTCTTCACCTGGGTTTTGTTCTCTTGATCCTGCCTGTTCGTACTTATCCTCATCAGTCAATAATGCTGTCCACCAGGATTCATCAATTTCCGGCGGCACTACTGTGTTGGATTGCTTGGTCACCATTAAACCCTCCTTACAAATTCTGTCATAAACTTGTTAATATATTCATTCTATTTATTAACCTTTCCTGGCTTTGTGTTCCATATCCAGGATGGCACTTGCAACCGCATCAACTGCTACTCGCTGCTTTCGATAAAGATCTGCTTCAGACATCGATAATCGTGTGGCTATTTCACGGACTTTTTTCCCCTCCATAAACTTCATTTCCAGAATATTATATAAAATCCACTCCCCAGTAAACCGCCGCTCGCCTTCTGGTCGAACCTGCTCAACCGCCTGGCGTAAGATGGCTCTTAAGGCATTCGCTGGGTTATCCTGATGCTCTTGCATAGTTCTTTGAACAATTTTTAAGCTCATTAATGGGCTATCGGTAAGCCTTGGTCCTCCCCAATAATGAGTTAACGCTTCTTTTACCCAACGTGCCATATCAGGTGGTTCCAGGGGAATATCTTGGGCGGTCAAAACATCAGTTCCGCCATATCGCGAGGCTGCGCGTAAACGCTGGATTAAATCGATCTGCGGACTTAATATCTCAATCGAATTAAATATCTCTTGTTGCCTGACGTGGTCTTCCAAAGCTGTCGCTGCCCTTGCTGCCAGGAAAATAACCGCTTCTTTTTGATCGTCTCCCAATGCATTGTCCAAATTGCGGCTAATACCCAAAATTCCCAGGAGTACCTCCTCTTTCAGGCTGGGGCTGTGAAGTGGAACCAGCCAAAAATTATTCCAAATGAAAAAACTTCCTCCATTTCCATTTTGAGCTACAATATGGTTCAAACCTTCGGACAATTCATCGGATTGGGGCGGATCTCCAATGGATACCAGAAGCTCAAGATCACCCGCCCCCAGCGCAATAATAAAGCCTCTGGATGCTTGTATGCGGTCACAGATTGCTGCCAATACTGATTCAAGGAATTGTCGTAAGTCACCGGTAGTGAGTAGCCGTTCGTCCAAAGTCTGAACAAGCAGCAGATTGGATTTATCTCCTCCCTGGAATAACCATCGCTCCCAGAGAGGCGCTGCCAATGTAATGGCATATTCAAATAATAGTAATGTTCCCACCATAATAATTGGAACTGCTGCATTATTTTCATATCCGAAATAATCTCCCACTCGACGAACCAGGGTGGTCATTGCCAGAACGAAAGAAGCAGTCACAGGGCCGCGCATCAACCATTTAAATAGCCTCCTTTTTACCACCCGATCTGGCCAAGATACACCAAAGAATGCCACAGCATATGCCATTATGATCATTAATACCAACACAATAAAATTGTTCAGCACTGCTACAAGCCAGAATAAAAGTGGATGATTGGTTGCCAAACTTGAGCCGAAAAGCAGAAACGGATACGTACCTAACACAGGCGCTAAAGCCCCGATGATCAAGTATCTCATTCGTCGTCTACTGGTTGGTGTGATGGTGCGCTGATATGCCTGTCTAAAATTGAACCACGACCAGATCACGATAGCCAAGAAGTAAATCGCAAAAAACCAGGTGAGCCACGTCCTTTCCAAATGTGGTGCCGGACTGGCTTTTGGGTCGAGTGGTCCAACCAGTAACATGAATGGTAAGCTGACCAAGAATCCACAACTGATCAAATACATCAACCATGTTATCCATTGTTTTCTTCCATGTGAGGGTCGGCCAGTCGTTACCAGCAATGCCTCAGAAAATTGGAAATAGCATGCTGGTAAAAAAATTATTCCGACTAATTCTAATTGCAGCCATAACTGCAGCATCTGGTCTGAACTGACTATGCTACTGATAGCATCCCCCACAAAGACGATCGCAATGCAAATAAGGATGAGCGCAAACGATCTAGCCACCCTGTCCCGCAAATTAAAAGTCAATGCATATAGCAATAATGAGAAGGCGGTAATAGCAATCCCAGCTGTGAGCAGCTGATTAATGAATTTTAAACCAGACAATAAAGGTACCAACATAATAAACAATCACTAAATTAGCACGATAACTTTTTATACCACCAACTTAACTTACATACAATTGGTAATCTAGCTTTCCAAGCTCATCTTATTGACTTTGAAAAAAATAATGCAATATCGTGGTTAGGAAAATAATGGTCACTATATCCACTAAGATCATAACCTAGTTTCTGTGCCATACAAATTGAAGGGTAATTCTTAGGCTGCATTTCCAGCACCATGCGGTCGCATCTCCTGTGTCTGGCCCAATCCTGGCCAGCGATTACCAATGCACTGCCAATCCCTTGCCTGCGCAGCCTGCGCATCACCACCAAATCGGTCATCCAATTGGTGTGAGGTGCAATGCTCAGCATCATACCTGCATACCCTACAACTTCTCCTTGTAAAGCTGCCACTAACAGGCATGAACGGTTTTTCCAATCATCATTCAGCTGGCTAGATGGGCGCGGATATGCCACGCGTACGGATCTGGGTAATTTCAACTGTCGAAAGATTATCTCCACCCGCAAGTCTGTCGGTTTTGGTCCACTCTCTTGCTGTACCTCCATCTGCCAGACAAAATCACTGACGTAATCATGATCTATTTCCACTAATTTCGGGATGTCAGCTGAGGTCGGTGGGCGAATTTCAATTTCAGGCATGTTTCCTCCTACCAGTAGCTATAGTACTGGTTCCACCATCACCAGAATAGCACACGGGGTTAACTCGTTTCCCAAATTATCTGTGACTAACAATCTGAACATGTATTCACCTGGTGTGAGTGATGAAGTATCCCATGTACCTAATACATCGTTTTTCACAGGTTGCTGCCCCACCGAGATCGGTAACCAAATTGAATCGCCAGGACGTGCGATCTGAAGGCTGAAAAATCCAAAATTAGGGATATCTGCACTTCCACGGATTGTGATACTGCCACTAACCTTATCCCCATTTAATGGCTCGGTCAGGTTGATCTGCCCAGCTACACACCCTTCCGCAGCCGGAGCTTCACCCGGCGTGGGTGTTGCTTCCTGTGTTGTATTAACTTCCTGGGTTGGTGGGGGCAAGGTAAAAGTAGGTGTCGCCAACAAATCTAATGTTGCTGTAGGCAGAGGATTTGCACCTGGGAGGGTCGGAACGACAAACGTAACGATCGTAAACTCAGCAACAGCCATAATAATTAACAACACGATCATCGTCGCAGCAGAATTGACTCGTGATTGAGCAGCCTCCCGTTCTAAACCAAACATAGATCCTCGTAATTCTTCCCATGCCAGGACAAATTTCCGAATTTGCCATAGAATCAATATCCCCAATATAATGTAAATCCATATTTCATATGCTCGGAAGAATTGAAGAACTTGTTCCATGCGACGACCGTTTTCTCCGTATTACACTAAAATGGAACGTGTTTAACATATTTGAGATTACAGGCGCCGCAGTACACCTTTGATAAGCGTCGTTAATTTGGGGGCTAATATCTGACCTGCTTCCATTACCTCTTTATGCGTAGTAACGGTTGAACCATCCAGATTAGCCTTGTTGCTGATACCTGATATTCCAAGGACCCGCGTACCTCCGTGTCGAGCAGTGATGACCTCGGGAACCGTAGACATTCCGACCGCATCCGCTCCAATAATTTGTAAGAATCGTAAATCAGCCGGTGTCTCAAATGAAGGACCTGCCAGGCTAATGTACACTCCTTCCTGTAATTTGATCTTATCTTCCATGCTCACTTTTCGAGCAATATCCAATAACTTAAGATCATATGCCTGACTCATATCAGGGAACCGGGTGCCAAATTCGTCCAGGTTTGGTCCTCGTAGCGGGTTCAACCCTGCCATCCCAATCATGTTGATGTGGTCAGTAATTAACATTAAATCTCCGGGTGTAAATCTGGGATTCACTGCGCCTGCTGCATTGGTGACAATTAAAATATCTATTCCCAACCGTTGCAATACTCGTACCGGGAGTGCTACCTGGGCAATGCTATAACCCTCATAATAGTGCACCCTTCCCTGCATCACCACAACTTCTACATCTTCTAATTTACCTATTATCAGCTGACCCTGATGTCCAATGACGGTTGATACCGGCCAATCTGGTATTTCATGATATGGAATGCTGATCGGAACTTCCACACTGGCTGCCAGAGCACCTAATCCCGAGCCTAGAATGATTCCCACCTTGGGGTGAAAGTCTGACTTTGAACGAATAAAATTTGCGACCCGGTCGATCTGTTCCAACTGGTAAAATTCGCTCATTTAAGGACCGCCTCTCCTTAGAACAACGCTAATCTAAACCACTCCTCCCCAATTAATAATCCAAATCATTATAACATGTGGGACTTATTAGCCTGGCTTATTTTGAGCCTAACAACCCACCCACCTCTTGAAAAGCAAGAATTGCATTGTTAACCGCTGTATCATCAATCCAATAATGGGTGACCAGACGAAAACGTCGCTTTCCAACTACCCCCACTCGCACCCCGAATTTAGTCATCTCATCCGCAACTTGATTTGCATCCACCGGAAATGAATCTGCCAGACACATGAAGATCATATTCGTAAACGGAGTTCCGCTATCCAATACGAACCATGGCATAACGGATAAGCCCTGGGCAAGAGATCTTGCCCTTCGATGGTCCTCAGCTAATCGTTCCACCATCGTCTCTAAAGCGATGATCCCCGCTGCAGCCAGAATTCCTGCCTGGCGCATCCCACCACCCAGTTGCTTCCGGATGCGGTGAGCCTTCGAGATGAATTCGGAGCTTCCACACAACACCGATCCGACGGGGGCAGATAATCCTTTGCTCAGGCAAAAAGTTACCGAATCAACAGACTCAACCAGATCCTTTGCAGACACTCCCTGGACAACAGCAGCATTGAAAATGCGAGCCCCATCCAGGTGTAGTAACAAACCTCTCTGGTGTGCCACCTCTCCAACAGCTTGGGTATATTCCCTTGTTAAAGCCACGCCACCACATCGGTTATGAGTATTTTCCAGGCACACCAGGCGAGAGATTGGCTGGTGTGCATCATTTGACCGGATTGCCCGTGAAATATCCTCGATTAAGAGTGTTCCATCCGGTTGGTTGGCTAACTGACATGAATGCACCCCTCCTAATGCTGATATCCCACCTGCTTCATACAAAAATGTATGGGCTTTATTCCCCAGAATAACCTCATCTCCCCGTCCACAATGTGCCAGAATTGCCGCTAGGTTACCCATCGTACCCGAGGGTACGAATAATCCTGCCGCTTTACCCATTTTTTCAGCTGCCATCATTTGCAGCATGTTTACGGTTGGGTCTTCTCCAAACACATCATCCCCCACCTTGGCACTCGCCATTGCCTGGCGCATGGCTTCTGTCGGGTGAGTGACCGTATCTGAGCGTAAATCTATCCAATCCATAATTTCTCCTATAATTTTATGACTGAGATCGTCGGTCCCGGATGTGCTTCCGGCAAGGGTATCGATCTCATCTGGGTAATTATCTAACTGTTCTCAACCTCTCCAGCACTTCCTCCAATTCCAACGGTAAAGGAGCCTTAAACGTGTTCGTTTTTACTTCCCCCGGCAACAAAATCGTCAGCCGGGCAGCATGCAGGAAATGCCGTTTGATTGGAATGGTCGCATGTTTATGACCATAAACGCAATCTCCCGCAACCGGGCAGCCTATAAACTTCAGGTGCAAACGGATCTGGTGGGTTCTACCGGTAAGTGGATGAACTTCCAGTAGTGTATGGTCTTTGAATACTTCCAGTGTGCGATATTCACTGACTGCTTCCCGTCCTTTACCACTGCTTGTCACTGCCATCATTTTTCGATGAACACCGTCTCGCCCGACTGGAGCCTCAATTCGACCAGAAGGTGTTGGCGGTTTTCCATCGACCAATGCGATATATGTTTTGACTGTTTTTCTAAGCCGGAATTGGTCTTGCAGCCAGTGATGAGCCCGGTCGTTTTTTGCCAGTAAGATCAGGCCTGAGGTGTCCTTATCCAAACGGTGCACCACTCCGGGACGTTTCTCGCCTCCGATGCCGACCATCTCAGGTGCATGTGCCAGAGCTGCATGCACCAGGGTGCCGCTTTTATGCCCGACAGCCGGGTGCACCACCATCCCCGCAGGCTTGTTCACCACCATCAGATCATCATTCTCGAAGATGATATCCAGTGGGATGGCCTCGGGAACAAGGTTTGTCGGTTCAGAAGCTGGGATATACACCTGGATGATATTCCCCCGCATAATCATCTGACCATTTTTATGTGCCACTTTTCCATCCACCAGGATGGAACCATTTTCGATCAAGTTCTGCAAGCGTGTCCGTGATAGCTCTGGTACGCAGGTTACCAGGAATTTATCCAGGCGTGAGGCTTCTTCACCTTCAAACAGAAAGCTCAAAACTTGCTCACTCAATTGGATGATTCTCCACATCAGACGGCCCAGTTACCTGATTTGGAGAGTCGGATGGTTCCAGAGAAATCCCCGTTTGTATCTGACTGTTTTCGGCTAATTTTTTTTGTTTGCGTTCATTAAACCACACAGCAAGGATCAGGATCGCTGTCCCGACGGATATGCAGGCATCCGCCACGTTGAATACAGCAAACGTTCCAACGGAGATGAAATCAGTTACTGTCCCGATTGTCAGACGGTCGACAAGGTTTCCCACCGCCCCACCCAACATCATTGCCATCGCGAATCGCATTACCCACTCATTATGCGGCACTTGAGGGTAATAGTACAGGATGGCAATCGTTACGATGAATGCCAGTATCGTGAAAACCATACCAAATCCCTGAAATATCCCAAACGCCGCCCCAGTATTCTGCCAGTGGACAATCCGGGCGTATGGTTCTAGCCATTGCCAGGGTGACCAACTCTCACCAAATGGAATCTGGGTTCGCACCAGGTTCTTCGTCCATTGATCTAAAATAACAATAATCGAGGCGATTGATATTAAGAAAACGTAATCCCAAATATTTTTCTTCAACCTTTTACTCCAGTGACATCAAATTACGAAATGTGCGAAAAGCGTCACATGCAATCATTTTACCTCACAATTATTTCATCTTCTCCCCTGCTTCAATGGCTGCCAGATTAGCCTCTGCAAATTCCGCTCTGGCTGAGACTGCCTCTTTGAAAGCCAGCAGTGGGAAAATCTCTCTCTCAACCAACAACCTGGCCAGGGCAATGATCGCCCAGTACTCCTTTTTATTTGCCCATCGATCAGCTTTCTTAAAATCAATAGGAACTACTGACGCCCTGGTCTGCAGCGGTAGCAGGTCGCTATTGATGAATAAAGTATCCATTTCAGTCATTTCAGCCAGCTGGCTTCGCACAGCAGCCATTCCTTCTTTGAACAACAAAAGCATCACTTCCGGTTTCCTGATCCCAAAATATCCAACCTTTTGCGGTGCCAGAATGACTTCCGAAACTGAATGCCCCGATTTCACCGTTACCGGGTAATCATTCCGCTGGGTTGCCCACAAACCCGAAAGCACTGCTCCACGGCAAAAAAGATTAGCTGCCGAGTTGATCTTCTTCCCTGCCGCCCCAGCCATGACGATACCCAGACGTTGATCCAAATTGTTTTCATACTTCAATTGGAAAGGACGGGCGGGTACAGGCGTTTTCCCTAGCTCTTCAGCCACCGATTGTCGATATGCCTTACTGTATTCAGGTCGAGCCATCTGATAGATAATCCCAGTGGAGAAATTCAATGCTGTCAGCGTATTCTCAAGAAGATTTTTACTAAAGCGATTGTTCGGCACATAATATGCTGTGCACAGTTCCCAGATATCCAGCAGCGAGAAGCCATCGTTCTTGATGGCAGCAACGATGAGTTCAGGCAGTCCTTTATCAAATGATGTCGTTCGGGCAACAAAGCTGGCTCCGTTCACCGCCACAGTCTGGCAGATATCCATGGGGTGTTCCAACTGCCCGTACGGAGTCGAGCTTGTCACACCACCGATAGGTGTGGTGACGGAATGCTCACCTCCTGTCATTCCGTAATTGAAGTTGTTGAAAACTACCACGGTCACCCCGATATTTCGCCGGGCGGCGTTGATCAGGTGGTGACCACCGATCCCGCAACCTCCATCCCCCATGAGGACGATCACCTTGAGTTCCGGGTTAGCCAGCTTGATTCCAGTGGCATAGGTGATCGACCTGCCATGCAAGCCATGCAATGTATTGGTGATGAAATATTTATCCGCCAGCCCGCTACATCCAATGTCAGTTACGATTACCACCTTGCGGGGATCAAGCTGCAATTTGACCAGGGCTGCATTCAAATGATCGGTTATCGTGCTATGTCCGCATCCCGGGCAGAAGAAATATGGTAGTAATGCCTCATCGAGGTAGGTTGAATTCAATGTTTCGGTCATAGCAAGCCTCCCTGAGCGAGTATCTCCTCTGGCGAGATCAGCTCTCCATCCACTCGATTTACCCCGATTATTTCGATACCATCTGGTGCTAATCGCTCCATTTCCAGCTTATACTGTCCAAGGTTTAGCTCGGGTATGATCACTTTGCAAATACCCACCAGTGCTGCTTTGATCTCCTTTTCTGGAACCGGCCAAAGGGAATATATTGTCAATGCTGACACCCTATTTCCCCTCTCGCGCTCCATTGCGATTGCTTCATTCATCGACCGAGCTGACACTCCATAACTGATGATCAATGTATCAGCTTCAGCCTGTACATCTACTTTTACCATCGAAATTTCATCCACATGCCGTGAAACTTTAGCTGCTAAGCGTTCATTTAGCTTGCTCACCTTTTCGGGATTTTTAGTGAGCTGCCCATGATCATCATGTGTAGAAGTGGTAAAGCGTAGTATATGTTCTCCTCCATAAGGTGACATCACTGGCACTTCATCGCTTGCATTCACCCGGTAAGGGACAAACTCACCTTCTTTAGGTGCAATAACACGATCGCGAACTTGTATTGGACTGAATTCTTCTACATTCACCGTCGTTATGGTCAACGCGGTCTCTTTATCTGTCGCTATGAAAACTGGTACCCGAAATCTTTCTGCCAGGTCGAAGGCTTTACAGGTGAGACTGTAACACTCCTGCACATTAGTAGGTGATAACACGATTACGGGGTACCCTCCCGATGTCCCCCAGCGCAGGAACTGGATATCCCCTTGCCCTACGGTTGTCGCTCCGCCTGTCGCTGGACCCATGCGTTGGACATCTACAATGACCATTGGCACCTCGCCCATGATCGCCAACCCGATATTCTCACTGTACAGGCTAATCCCTGGTCCACTCGTCGCAGTCATGACACGCTTTCCCGTCATGGCTGCTCCAATGCAGAATCCCATTGAGGCAATCTCGTCTTCTGCCTGGATGGCAACACCACCCACCTTAGGAAGTTCTCGGATCATGTATAGAAGAATATCGGTTGCTGGGGTGATCGGGTAACCAGCAAAAAAGTCACAGCCTGAATGGATCGCCCCACGAACGATTGCCTGTGCTCCGTTGATCAGCTCACGCATGTTATCCTCCAACCATATTTCAATCAGGCAAGTATATCCAAAAGGGGTTGTTCTGACATCATGAATATAATCACTTTTTAGTACGCTCATCCATACGAATAGCATTCCCGTGATCAATAGAGCAAGATTCGGGTGGATAAAAACCTCCATTTGCTTATAATGATGGCATGATAAATTACTCACAACTCTCTGATGATTATTCTCGTATTGAGCAGGTCATTTATTATTTACTAAAGAATGCCCCCCGCCAACCAGGCTTGGATGAAATCGCCGAATACATCCACCTCAGTGAATATCATTTACAACGTCTATTCACCCGCTGGGTGGGTGTCAGCCCTAAACGCTTTCTTCAATTCATCACCAAGGAACATGCCAAACAGTTGTTGGCTGAGGCTAATAGCATTCTGGACACTTCTATTCAAGTTGGCCTCTCCAGCCCTGGAAGGCTGCATGATTTGTTCATCACCTGGGAAGCCGTTACGCCGGGTGAATTCAAGCAGCGTGGCGATGGACTCACCATCTATTATGGCTTTCATCCAACTCCATTCGGTGAGATTTTATTGGGTAGCACGGACCGAGGCATCTGCAACCTCTCATTTGTTATGCCATCCAGCCATTTGGATGCTCTCGATGCCCTGCAGGAGAATTGGCCGCTCGCCAAACTGGTGGAGAAATCCGGTCTTGGGCAACCATTGCTTGAAAATATCTTTCATCCTAATCTCCATAAAACAGATCAACCTCTGCATCTCTACCTGAGCGGGTCTAACTTCCAGCTCAAGGTATGGGAAGCTTTGTTGCGTGTCCCATCGGGCAATGTGGTATCATACCGGGATATTGCCAGTTACCTGGGAGAGCCCAATGCTTCGCGTGCTGTGGGCAATGCCCTTGCCCGTAATCCCATCGCCGTTTTGATTCCCTGTCACCGTGTAATCCACTCCTTGGGCGAGTTTGGTCATTACCATTTCGGTAGGGAGCGTAAAGTTGCGCTGCTTGGCTGGGAGATGGCAAATGTTGCAAACACTGGTAGCTGAAACCCGGAGATTTCTAATTAATGAATGCTCGTGCTTGGGTCGCTTTGATCGCTATCTATATAGTATGGGGGTCCACATACCTGGCGATACGGTTCACCGTAGAGACTATTCCCCCCTTCCTGTCAGCTGGAATCCGCTTCCTGGTTGCAGGCTTGATCCTATATGGATTTAACCGTTTAAATGGTGCTCCTGCTCCCAGTAAAATTGAGTGGCGGTCAGCAATCATCATTGGTCTTCTATTGCTGCTCGCCGGAAATGGTGGCTTGGTATGGGCGGAAACGCGTATCCCTTCTGGTATCGCTTCATTGTTCATAGCCACCACACCTTTATGGATGGTGTTGATAGATTCGTTACGGCCAAATGGCGTTCGGGCGAATTGGATGACCTGGCTGGGTGTTATCATAGGTTTCACCGGCATCGCCATCCTGGCCAATCCCTGGCAATCCCACTCTGTAAATCCGGCACTTGATCCCCTCGGCATGTTGGTTCTGGTACTGGCAGCTCTATCCTGGTCAATCGGCTCGCTTTACAGTCGCAAGGCCTCACTGCCAGGCTCCTCACTGTTAGGGACCGGAATGGAAATGCTAGCGGGTTCAATAGGTCTTTTCGCTTTCAGCGCCTTAATTGGTGAATGGAGCCAGTTTGATGTCTCATCTGTATCTCAGCGATCAATCGGTGGGTTGATTTACCTGATTATCTTTGGCTCATTTATTGGCTTCGCGGCATATACCTGGTTGTTGCGTAACGCCCCCACCCCAATCGTATCCACCTATGCTTATGTCAATCCGGTAGTTGCCCTATTCCTGGGAAGTCTCATTGTTCATGAATCCCTGGATACGCAGGATATCGTCTCAGCCCTTATCATCCTGAGCGGTGTGGTATTGATAACCACGGCGAAATCTATCGGACCAAGTAAAGTATCCCCCATTCCTCTTTCCCCAGGTGAGGATTAGTCGAGCGAGAAAAGCAGTGAGACAACAGAGTACCTATTTGTGTATATTCTTAAACTCTCAAGCTCATCGGTATAAATACCTTGAAATAGTCTATGATTGACCAGGTATCGACTACTGACCCTCCATTATTCGATGCAGTCACTGAAATTACTTTGAGGCCAATCTCATCCCAGGAAAAATTAACAGAATTTACAAGACCAGCTATATGCAGCACATCCTTCCAGGTTGGTAAGACTATAGGATTGTTGTCGCCAATAATGATCAAGGCCGGGGTAGTCAAGCGATTGGAGTATCAAGGATTTCCATGCATCCTGCCACATCCCTTATATAGTGACTTTTTGATAATTGCGCGCAAGTGGACCACCTTGGGTTGTCAATAAATCCTTATCGATGATCAATTGTATACTTTCATACTTCATGGAAAAGAGGAAATGAACTGTCGGTGTTTCGCCAGATCCTTGGGCAGCATCTCCCCACACGGTGTTGAATATTCCCCTTATATATATCGGTGATGAAGCCTGTCATAGGTTCTATTTCCACCCTGTACAAGTAAGGTTAGAACCGCAAGAATAGTAAATCCGAAGAAAAACGGTCTTAGCCTCATGCTTGTCTCCTTACTAAAATAATATCAAGAACTTCCACATACGATTATTTACCGATCGCCGATATCGACTTGCGGTTCAGCCTTTTATTAACGGGAATGATGGCTTAGAAGTAATCTGGAGCAACAATATAAAAACAAGCCCCCTGGTTCAAAATCCAGGGGGCATTGTTTCTGCGTGTCATGTAATCATTCCTAACTCTCTCGTTTTGATCTCCTTGTAAATATCAGCAAAAACGGGACAAGAATAAGGGGTAGAAATCCTGCCTTACACAAACTAAACGGTTGTTTGGGCGCGTCCTCAGTTGGAGTCTGAGTCGGTGTCTGTATATGAGTCGTCGGTGAAACCGGTGTAGAGGTAGTTATATCTGGACCGCTCGCAGTAGGAGTAGGTGTGTTCACGATCACTGGATTGGAGTTACTTGGGACTACTTCATAAGCTTCTCCTCCGGAAAGGGCAATTACCTTCTCGCCCAGGGCAAATGCATCGGCTAGCTCTGGATGAGTTGACACCAGGTCAAAATAATCTTGTGATAGAAAATCGATCTTCTTGGTTTGCATCATATCTGGGTCAAAACCTGTATCCATCCATTTTCCTTCCGAGAACACAAAAGTGCGCGCACCTACCACTCGCACAGTCGATGAGGCTTCACCCATCACTTCCGGTGCACTTACAGCTCCTTGCATCGCACCTGCATCAGCAGCTTTCTGAACTGCAATCTGACCTGAAGGAGCTGCAGTTGGCAATGCTAACATCTGGTTGAAAGTTTCGTTTGCCAGGCGCTGTTGTTCAGCTTCACCAAGAGGCGCTTCTTCGGTTACCAGATAGGATGTATATGGTGTGACGATACCATAGCGAATACTGATGCGCACGATCTGGTCGATGATTTCCTGGTTGGCACCCACCAGGCGAATTTGATTAAGCAGATAGCCTATTTTCCTCGTCGCCCATAAGCGTGGAATTGCTGCTTGAATCGAATTTGCTGGAGATTCTTCCTCAAACACCTGGTCACTAAAAGTGAAAGTCTGTCTTTCCCCATTCACTTCGCCGCGCAATAGTACATCAGTCTCACAACCCTTGCGGTAACGCCCCAATAAAATTACCTGCGAGCCTGCAAATAGATCTGGTAAAGGGTATGGATAAAGATCATAAGTGGATAAATTACCAAAATCCAGATCTAGGTTGGTGAGTACAGGTGTGCTGATCCCTGCATAAAAGGACGACAGTATTTCATCAAGGCTCATTCCTGGTTGTACATAAGTGCTTTTACCATGATGATCCTGTGTTAGTGTATCCAACAGGATGGTGTCAACGTCATACCCAACGCCAAAAGCGAACAGGCGTAGATTATCACCCGCACTGGCTTTAAAGTTTGAAAGTATCGACTGGCTATCAGTCACGCCCTCAGTGGGTAAGCCATCTGTCAGGAAAATTACGTAGGTTGAGCGTTCAGGATCAACAATGGCTGCTGCTTCAAGTAATGCACGGTTGATATCTGTTGAACCTTCTGCCCTTAGGTTTTCCAACCACGAACGCGCTTCTGCTGCATCAGATGCTGGCCTCAATCCACTTGCGTACATATCAATACCTGTGCTGAAAGAAATCAGGTTAAATCTATCTCCCTGGTTGAGGTTATCAAGGATATAGCGAGTGGCTTGCTGTGCTTGCTGGAATTTCTCTCCATCCATGCTTCCTGACCGATCAAGTACCAGAATTAGATCCTTGGGAATAACCTGGTCGATGGTGTTAATCCTCGGTGCAAGCAACACAAGGAAGAAACCGTCTGGGTCTGCGGAATTAGATGGATCACGGTAGGTTAACAGGTGGAACGCCTCCGTTTCACCCAATGAGTAATACAGCGTAAAATCGGTGTTAGGGATCACGTTGGTAGCTTCATAACCAACCACTGCCTGGTAGTCGCTTTCACGGCTCAAACCTACTTCATGACTCGGCGAATACACTGCTCGGATGGGTGTGTTGGATTGAATATTCACACTTACCGTGACCGATTCAATCGGCATGGCTGAGAATTTTTCGGTATTGAGCGGATATGTATATCTAACCAGGCCCGCTTCACCAGTAAGTGCCTGGGTATACTCCAGTTCAATCCGGCGCTCGCCTTGGGGTGCAATTGGGAAAATACGTGCCTGCACGGCTCCGCGCCCAACATACTCGAGGAGAGCTGGGTCACGCATGCTTGAGACTATTTGCTCATAGGTCTGACGAGCCTGGGCAGCATCCAGCACTTTTCCCTCTACAGGCTGGCCATCTACCCATAAAGTGAAACCGGAAACGGCTGCTCCCTCCGGTATTGGAAATATGTAGGTTCCTTCGATGGTCCAGTCATTGGGATTGTAAAAAACCTGATCCACGTGGGTGACTGCCAGTTGGTCTTTTATTGTTACAGTCACATGATGGTATCGGATCACCAATTGATCCATTGGGATGATTACCGGTGGGCATGGTCCTGGATCACATATTGGTGGGTCAGGGATGATGAGTCCATCCGCAAATGCTGAAGCGGGAAAAAACAATGTCAAGATTAGGATCACCAACATGCATATGGTGATTGAAACAGATTTTGTTTTCATTTTCTCCTCCTGAGTGATCACTTTGGTTGCTGGCGTGGCAACGGTTGGCTGTTTGCGCATAAGACGGAAACGAATCCTTAAAAGTTCCGGTGGTATAATCATTTTCTTGATTGGGAGACTTACAAAAACAAATGGCATCGGATTTGTTAGACAAACTGAACGGTATCGAACAGCGTTATGAAGAGCTCAGCCGTCTCTTTATGGAAGTAGGAGACGATTACCAGCGTGCTGCTGAGTTGAATAAAGAACGCATCGATCTGGAGCCGATTGTGGATCGAGCTCGTGAATACCGTCAGGTTGTCGATCACATGGAAGAAGCCCGTTCCCTGCTCGATTCAGAAGATGTCGAGTTGCGTATGTTGGCAGAAGCTGAAATTCTCGACCTGGAACCACAGCTCGAAAGGTTAGAAAGCGAAATTAAAAGTCTTCTTCTTCCGAAAGATCCACGCGATGAACGAAATGTGATTATGGAAATCCGCGCGGGCACGGGTGGTGATGAAGCCGCGATTTTTGCTGCCGATCTTTATCGGCTTTATTCTCATTATGCGGAGATGCGAAAATGGAATATCGAAGTCCTCTCCACCAATGAAATTGGTATCGGTGGTTTCAAAGAGATCATCTTTCTTGTCAAGGGTAAAGGCGCATATTCACGCCTTAAATATGAGTCCGGTGTCCATCGTGTTCAACGTGTGCCGGTGACTGAATCGCAAGGACGCATTCACACATCCACAGCTACAATAGCTGTTTTAGCGGAAGTTGACGATGTTGAAATTAATATCCCCGAATCAGACATTCGCATGGATGTCTACCGTTCTGCGGGTGCAGGTGGGCAGAATGTCCAAAAGAACGCCACTGCGGTCCGTATCACCCATTTGCCCACTGGGATTGTCGTAGCTTGCCAGGATGAACGCTCTCAGCTCCAAAATCGTCTGCGAGCCATGAGTATTTTACGAGCCAGGTTATTCGAGATCGAGGAAGAGAAACAACACGCGGAGATTGATGAGAACCGCCGCTCGCAAGTAGGAACAGGCGAGCGTTCAGAAAAAATCCGCACTTACAACTACCCGCAGTCGCGGGTGACTGACCACCGAATTAATGTTTCAACCTACAACCTTACTGGTTTTATGACAGGTGCATTATTGGATGATTTTATCGATGAATTAGCCACCAGCGATGAAGCAGATCGCCTTTCGGCAATAAGCGAAGAGGCATTTGCAGAGAGTGATGGTTAATCATCGAATTTCGACTTAAGCTACCTTCTATGAATTATTATAAAGTTAGTGATTAAACATCCCTTACAGTTTTCGTCAAAGGGATGTTGCTTATTATTCTTATGGCAACTACCATCCAGGATATTTTGACTCAAATCAGCCAGGGTATTTCTCAACATACTGATACGCCCATCTTAGACGCACAGGTTCTGGTTGCTCATATTTTGGGTAAACCTCGCGCGTGGGTGCTTGCGCACCCAGAAGCTCAAATAAAAGGGGACCAATATAAAAAGATCATCCAGGCCTCGGAACATTTGGAACATGGTGAACCACTACCTTATGTCATTGGATCCTGGGAGTTTTTTGGTTTGGATTTTTATCTCACCCCCGCAGTGCTGATTCCTCGTCCTGAGACTGAATTGATCGTCGAATTTGCCATAAAGTGGCTACAGGATCATCCAAATCAACGTAAGGTTATCGACGTTGGAACCGGTTCTGGATGTATCGGGATATCACTGGCGATGAGCATCCCTGATTTAACCGTCCTCATGACGGATATATCACCAAACGCATTGAACATCGCACAGGTTAATGCTCATAAATTCGGGCTTACTAGAAGGCTTGAGTTCAAAGCTACGGATTTATTGGATGGGATTGTAGGTCGCTTTGATCTGATCTGCGCAAACCTGCCTTACATTCCGAGCCACAATCTCAACGAGCTGGTTGTATCAGATTGGGAGCCACGCCTTGCACTGAATGGGGGGGAGAACGGGACTGAGTTGATAGCCAGGTTGCTATACCAGGCGAGAGGTTGCCTTACTCCAGGGGGATTATTATTGCTGGAAATCGAGTCATCTCAAGGAGTTGAGGTGAAAAACTTAGCCCACACCCACTTCCCCGCTGCCAAGGTTGAGATTCTCAATGATCTTTCTGGCCAGAATCGATGTTTAAAAATCTCATCCTCGCACCTGCTTGTCCATATCTGCCAGCGCAAGGAATGGCTGAGCGCGCAGGAACAGGGGATATATATAAGCTATTCATTGAATCAAGAGGGATTTATTCATTGCTCACAGCCTCAACAAATTCTTCAAGTGGCGAACACCTTCTATAGAGGTGTATCAGAATTGGTATTGTGTTGGATTGACCCCGGTAAAGTAACCTCTGAGATCAAATGGGAAGTTGTTGATGAGGCAATTTTTCCCCATATCTACGGACCCATCAATCTGGATTCAGTGATTTCAGTTACGGATTTTATTCCAGACGAAGATGGGACATATCGAATGATCGAATTGCCAGGTTAAACGAAAACAAGCAGGAGTATCCCTGCTATGTGCGGTTTATTAATGTGATCTGATTGGTATTTTAATAACGCCTGTTTCCGCCCGACCGTCTATACTTTCCACTATCCTCCTTCGGACGGGCAAGATTTACTTTCAGCGTGCGGTTATCCAGGGGTGTGTTATTGAATAGGCTTACTGCCTTTTCCGCCTCAGCCTGAGAGCTAAACTCAACAAATGCGAATCCTCGTGAGCGTCCAGTATCCCGGTCTTTGATCAGGCTGACAGAAACAACGTTCCCTGCTTGTGCAAACATACTACGCAAGTCTTCTTCAGTGGTGCTGAAAGGCAAATTTCCTACGTACAATTTATTATCCATCTCTCCTCCAAAAAAATACCGCCCCGACACTTCGTCGCGCGGTCATCTCACTGCAGCAAGCCTGTATCTCGCGATGATTATATCATACCCATTCTTACAGGGATAATATTAACATCCTGACCAATCCATGCTCTCATCACAGCCTGTTATCCATAGCCACATTAGCATGATTATCTCTAAGACATATAATATCTAACTCACCGGGGCCATGGACGCCGATCGTCAGGGTCATTTCGATATCTGCGGTGCGTGAAGGACCACTTATCAGAACCGCTGCAGGCGCTTGTTTTATCCCTTCCAGCTTCACTAATTGGCTGAGTTGCATAAAAATATCCTTCTCACGCAGGATTGCGATGTGAATTTCTGGTAAGAGAGATGCAGTCAGGGGTCGCCCAGGACCACCCAGGATAAGGATCGAGCCTGTTTCAGCAATTGCCCCCGCTGTACCTGATAGACCTGCCCTCACCTGGCTGTTCTCCCGAATATTTTCGCTCGTTGGAAAAATAATCTGGATGCCGGCTTCATATAACTTTCTTAGAAGCATGTCTGGAAGGGTATCTTCATTCCATGCCAGGATTTCATGGATTCCATGAGACTGCAATATCTCTAAGATTGGTTGCCAGACTTCTTCTGTTGAGCTTATTCTAAATTTACCTCCGAGTGCTTGCAGCTCATTGGCGAATATTGCCACTAAGTCCTCATCATAATGTGATGAAACATCTGGCTCGGGTGAGTTATCCCGTGCTGAATCACTGTGTGGAGGTAAATCAGTCTCCTCATACACTTCGTGTTTAACCTGAGTTCTGTACCTTGTTCGGAAGGAATTGGCAGCTGGGCTAGGGAAATCCTTGGAGTATCCCCATCCGCTGAAAGCTGGTAAATGAATCCAAGGATCTCCTTTTGTAATCATGGTTGAGATGGTTCCAAATATTCCTACCATCCGTTGAGCGAATGCAAAACGCCTCGGTGAGGTAGCTGCCAGTGTAAATAAACTCAAACCCATAGCTAGCATATTAGGCGGGTTGGGTTTAGCTATATTTCGAGGTTGGTTAACCCCAATACCTGCCCGCACCCTTAATAATAGCTTGGGTAAATCAATATCCACCGGGCAGGCTTCCTTGCAAGCGCCACATAAACTTGAAGCGCGTGCGAGATGGCCATATTCATCTTGGCCAAACAATGCCGGCGCGAGAACACTGCCCACCGGTCCCGGATATGTGCTGCCTTTCCCGTCTTTTCCTACATATGCATGCCCACCAATTTCACGGAACACCGGACATGCATTCAAACAAGACCCACAACGGATGCAGAATAAAATTTCTCGAAGTTCAGAATCTCGCACTTTGAGGCGGCCATTATCTACCAGGATGATATGCCGTTCCTGCGGACCATCAGGGTCGTCTGCTCTACGCGGGCTCATGATTAAGCTGGTATACACCGAAAGCTTTTGTCCAGTTGCTGAACGAGGCAATAAAGATAACATCAGTGCCAGGTCATCCATGGTTGGGACGATGCGTTCAATACCCATCAGCGCAATATGGGTACGAGGTACGGTAGTCACCATTCGACCATTGCCTTCGTTAGTCACTACGCAAATTGTGCCAGTTTCCGCGACCCCAAAATTAACCCCTGAGATACCAATATCCGCATCCAGAAATATCTGACGCAAGGTATGCCGGGCAGCGTTGGTCATCAGGCTGATATCTTCAGTATAAGGTAAACCGAGTTTATCCTCAAACAGCTTCCCAACATCCTGACGTCGCAGGTGAACTGCTGGTGTTATGATATGCGAAGGCGCTTCTCCCCGTAATTGAACAATATATTCACCCAGATCAGTCTCAACCACCTGAAAACCTTGTTTTTCAAGTGCGTGATTTAATTTAATCTCTTCACTGACCATGGTTTTTGCCTTGGCAATCAGCTTAGCTCCTTGTTTGAAGGCAATCTCCGAGACGATTTCTATCGCCTGATGGGCATCCACGGCATGGTGGATCACGATTCCATTATCGAGAGCATGGGTGATAAACTGCTCGAGGTAGGAGTCAAGATGGTCTATCACGCGTGCGCGTACATCATGGGCACGCATGCGTAGCTGCTGCGGATTTGGCAGAGATTCAAAAGCAATCTGACGCACCTTGATACGTTTTTCTGAATTTGCATCCAGTGCGAGCTGTAAATTCGCATCTGCCAAAGAGGTCTTAATGTGGGCGTGAAATTCATTAGCCATTTAAACTTTATCCAATATATCTGCAATATGCACTGCACGTTGATTTTTATGCTTTCGATGTAATCCCCCGTTGATGTTGGTTACACATCCTGCATCACACGATACCACAATCGGTGCCCCACTCTTCTCCAAATTTTCAATTTTCCGCTCCAACATGGCATCGGATATTTCTGGGTGTTCAATAGAAAAGATACCTCCAAACCCACAACAATCTGCTGTGTTGGGCAACTCGACAAACTCAGCATTATGGACCGCTGCTAATAAAGCCCGTGGTTGCCTATCTACTCCCATACCTCGCAGCAGGTGACAGGAGGAATGATACGTCAATTTTCCTTCATAGCTCGCGCCTAAATCTGTCACCCCAAGTTTATCCACCAGAAATTCGCTGAATTCATACGTACGGCTTGCCAGTGTCGAGGCTCGTTGCAGCCATTCGGGATCTTCCGCGAATAACTCTGCATAGGTGTGACGGATCATAGCTGCACACGAGCCCGAGGGCACGACTACAGGTCCAGGGTATGGCTCAAATGCTTGGATTGTCTGGGTTGCCATTTTTCGTGCTTGTGCCCGTAATCCAGCATTGAAAGCTGGCTGACCGCAGCAAGTCTGGTTGGGTGGAAATGAAACCCTTGCTCCCGCCTTTTCAAGTATCCGCACCACTGCTTCCCCGGTTTCTGGATAAATCGTATCTATGATGCAGGTGATAAATAGTTGGACTGTTGTCGTCATTGCTCTCTCCTGATGTAATTGTAGTCGATTATCCGTTGTGTTGTATGTTCAAACCGTAAAAGAATTAAGAATAAATCACTTTATTAATTGTTCAAATGGGAACCGGTCATTACCACAAAAACTAATCGGACGTGGTAATATTAAGCCCGTTTTGAATACTCAAACTTAGACGGTTATCAGGATTGTTACTTTAATGGATAATTTTAAAACGATCATACCCAATCATTTCACCCTTCCCCGAAGAATCAATCGCCTGGGTGATCTAGCATACAATCTGTGGTGGACCTGGAATCCGGATGCTCAACGCCTTTTTGCTCGGATTGATACCATCTTATGGGAAAAAATCAATCATAATGCAATCCGATTTTTACAATTGGTGGATCATGCCCGGTTAAAAAACCTGACGAATGACCGCTATGGTCTGGATCATTATGATCGCACCATGCGATCTTTTGACGAGTACATGAATAAAAAGACCACATGGTTTGCAAATTCTCACCCAGAACATTTGAACCAACCAACTGCTTATTTTTCCACCGAGTTTGGTTTGCATGAGACATTACCGATTTATGCAGGTGGATTAGGGGTGCTTTCAGGTGATCACCTGAAAGGCGCCAGCGACCTGGGTTTGCCTTTCGTTGCTATCGGCTTTCTTTATACTCAGGGCTACTTCTCACAGCACATCTCCGAGGATGGGTGGCAAGAAGCTCGTTATGCCCGCTTAAAATTTGAGCAGCTGCCTGTGCTTCCATTCATGGATAACAATGGCAATCCATTGACCGTTTCCATCGAGCTACCGGGGAGAATAGTTGAAGCACGCTTATGGGAAATTCGTATCGGTCGTGTACCTTTATATTTACTGGATAGTGATATTGAAAGCAATAATCCTTCAGACCGGGAGCTTACCTCCCGTCTGTACATCAGCGATCTGGATTCACGAATATCTCAAGAGATCATCCTCGGTATTGGTGGTGTACGAGCTTTGCGGGCCCTGGGTTATAACCCGGACGTGTGGCATATGAACGAAGGTCATTCGGCGTTCATGGTGCTCGAACGTATCCGTGAGCTGGTTGCTGCAGGAAATACGTTTGATAAAGCTACTGAGGATGTTCGATCGAAGACCATATTCACAACCCACACGAATGTTCCTGCTGGGAGTGATGAATTTCCCCATTGGCTGATTGATAAGTATTTTTCCTACCTTTGGCCTCAATTAGGATTAACCCGCGACCAATTCATCGACCTTGCCCGGCATACGCTTCCTTGGGGTGAGACTTTCAGCATGCCAATTTTAGCGATGAGTTTTTCCACGAAGCATAACGGCGTGTCAGAACTGCATGGAAAAGTAGCCCGTAAGATGTGGAACTTCTATTGGCCGAATCTGAAAGAAGATGAAGTCCCCATTACTCATATCACCAATGGTGTCCATACAGCCACCTGGTTAGCTAGACGCTTGAGTAATTTGTATGATCGATACCTGGGTAATGGTTGGAAGGAACGGGTGGATGATCCTGAAACCTGGAAAAAAATTGAAAATATTCCAGATGCCGAGCTATGGACAATTCGTCGGCATTTAAAACGAAAATTAACCATATATATTCTTGAACGAGCTCGTGAACAATGGCTGGGATCCAACGTTCATCCAGTACAGGTAATTGCCTCAGGAGCATTGCTTGATCCTTACACATTAACAATTGGCTTTGCTCGGCGCTTTGCCACTTATAAACGTGCTAATTTGATCATGCATGATTTGAATCGTTTAATGGAGATCATTAACCGACCCAACCAACCTGTGCAGATTATCTTTGCTGGAAAGGCTCATCCCGCAGATGAACCTGGTAAGCTGCTCATCCAAGATGTATATCGAACCGTTAAAAAAGCCGAAAGCGGGGGTCGCCTGGTCTTCCTGGAAGATTATGATATGAACCTGGCTCGATATTTAGTCCAGGGAGTCGATATTTGGATGAATACACCTCGCAGACCGAATGAAGCCTCCGGTACTTCTGGACAAAAAGCTGCCATGAACGGCGTTCTTAACCTCTCTGTACTGGATGGATGGTGGCGTGAAGGATTCAATGGCTCAAATGGATGGGTCATTGGTGATGACCAGGATCGTGAAACGAATGAATTGCAAGATGCTGCCGATGCATCCAGTCTGTATGACACCCTGGAAAATAAGATCATTCCCTTATACTATTCCGACCGTTCAGCTGATGGTTTACCCAGTGATTGGATTGCTGTGATGAAAGAGTCAATTCAGACCCTCACTCCCCGTTTCAGTATTCAACGTATGCTTAAAGAATATACTGAACGGATGTATTTACCTACACAACAATAAAAATGGAACTCATCTTTTCATCGCAAGCCTGGTTAAGCGCATTATTGATCTTTATCTTGCGCGTATCCGATATGACGCTTGACACGCTGCGTGTTTTATTTGTCATGCGCGGTAAGAAGCGAATTGCTTGGATATTGGGATTTTTTCAATCCGCGATTTTCGTGCTCGCCATTGGTAAGGTGCTTACCCAATTGGACAATCCGCTGAATATTATCGGTTACGCAGCCGGATTTGCTACCGGCAATGTAGTGGGAATGTATATTGAAGAGCGTATCGCTATCGGCCATGTATTAATAAACATTATCAGCCCACGGCGTGGATCCGCCATCGTCAACCATCTGCGGCAAAACGGTTATGCGGTTACTGAATTATCAGGTCGTGGTAAAGATGGTATGGTTTCGATGATTAATTGTTCTGTGCTACGAAAACAGGTGGATACGGTACGCTTGTTGGTTAATGAAATCGACCCAGAAGCTTTTATAACTGCTGAGGATGTTCGGCCCGTCAGGCGGGGTTTTTGGAGGGCGTGATTTCTCGTCCGGTGAAGCACAGGAAGCACTCAATTACGTGATGTAATTCACTTTTTATATTAGAATATAATATCAATATAAGCTAGGGATTCACAACTTTATACAAGGAGAATCAATATGGATGTGTTGCTTTTGGCTCGCCTTCAATTCGCAATTACAATCATCTATCATTTCTTCTTTGTTCCCCTTACCCTGGGTCTGTCTTTGGTAGTTGCAATCCTTGAAACGATATATGTAAAAACCGGTAATGAAAAATATAAACGGTTAACCAAATTCTGGGGCAAGTTATTGCTGATTAATTTTGCCATTGGTGTCGTCACAGGGATCGTCCAGGAATTCCAATTTGGCATGTCGTGGTCGGAATACGCCCGTTTTGTGGGGGATATTTTCGGTGCTCCGCTCGCGATTGAAGGATTAATGGCATTCTTCCTGGAATCCACATTTTTAGGGATATGGATTTTTGGCTGGGATAAGCTTTCCAAAGGATTACACGCTGCTTGCATCTGGATGGTGGCAATCGGATCAAATCTTTCCGCTTTATGGATTTTAATTGCGAATGCTTTCATGCAACACCCCGTTGGATATGCTGTTGTAGACGGCCGGGCAGTCCTTACCGATTTTTCTGCAGTGGTATTTAATCCGCCTATATTCAGCCATTTCCCGCATGTAATCAGCGCAGGTTTGGTAACAGCTGCTTTTTTTATGTTGGCAATTAGCTCCTATCACCTGTTGCGTCACAATGAAACGGATTTGTTCAGAACTTCTTTCCGCATGGCAGCGATCATTGGTGTAATTGGAACGATCTCGGTGGGTATTTTTGGTCACACCCAAGGCCAGGAATTACTTGAAACCCAACCCATGAAATTAGCTTCGCTTGAAGCTTTATATAATACGGAAAATCCTGCTTCATTATCCGTGCTTACATTGAGTAATCCTTCAACCGGTGAGGTCATCATTGACCTGCGTATTCCAACGCTGCTTAGCTTCATGGAATACAACCGTTTCTCGGGTGAAATACAGGGGATTAACGACCTTCAAAAACAATACGAGCAGGAATACGGCCCTGGAAATTACGTCCCTCCATCGCTTATTTTATATTGGAGTTTTCGAACCATGGTAGGCGCTGGGTTGTTGATGATCGTGATTAGCTTGTTTGCGCTTTTCGTAGATATAAAAAATTTCTACGAGAAAGTCCCATGGTTTCTTAAAATACTTACCTTTACGGTTGCTCTTCCGTATCTTGCAAATACTACGGGGTGGATACTTACCGAAGTTGGCAGATTCCCTTGGGTGGTCTATCGGTTGGTTCTATTAAAGAATGGCGTTTCGAAGGTTGTGACAAGCGGCATGCTCACGATAAGTTTGATTGGGTTCATATTGGTCTATGGCCTGCTTATCACTGCCACTTTGTACCTTATGTTGAAATTTTCCAAGGCAGGTCCCACAGTTGCAAGTGAACCTCCCGCTGAGATAGTTCCATCCCTGGTTAACCCACCTGAATCTCTATAGGAGGCATTCTTATGGCTCTTAATACACTCTGGTTCATTTTCATTGCAATCCTATACACAGGTTTCTTCATCTTGGAAGGCTTCGATTTCGGAGTCGGGATTTTATTACCATTCTTAGGTAAAAACGATGTTCAACGACGTAGCATTATCAATTCTATTGGCCCGCACTGGGATGGAAATGAGGTCTGGTTGATTGTGGCTGGGGGTGCAACCTTTGCAGCCTTCCCCAACTGGTATGCCACATTATTTGGTGGTTTCTACCTGCCTTTCTTCCTGATTCTGATAGGATTAATTATCCGAGGGGTGGCATTCGAATATCGAAGCAAACACGATAATCCAAAATGGCGAAACCTCTGGGATTGGTGTATTTTCTCTGGTAGCCTCATACCCACCATATTGTTTCCCGTCGCGTTTGCCAATATTTTACGTGGAGTCCCCATTGATGCAAATATGCAATATGTGGGGGGCTTTTTTACCCTATTAAATCCCTACGCTCTTCTGGCTGCTTTGGCGGTAACAGCCTTATTCACACTGCATGGAGCTAGTTTCTTAAGCATTAAAACAACGGGTGAAATTGAGCAAAGAGCGAAAGAACTTATCCGTTGGCTCTGGCTACTGGTGGCTCTATTGTTAGTCATCTTGCTTATCACCACTGCAATAATCACAGGATTATTGGAACGAATTAATTTCCTTACAATTATTTTTCCGCTGATAACCATAGCTGCCAGTTTGGTGGTTGGATTTTTCTTAAACAAGGGACAATTCGGTCGTGTATTTCTTATGACCTGTCTCACAGTAGCTTTCTTCGTGCTCACAATTTTTGTCTTGCTTTATCCAAATGTGATGATTTCCAGTTTAAATCCTGCTTGGAACCTCACCATTGAAAATGCTTCATCTACCCCTTACACATTAAAAATAATGACGGTTGTCGCCCTGATTTTTTTACCCTTTGTGCTTCTCTACCAGGGATGGTCTTATTGGATATTCCGAAAACGCGTCTCAAATGAACCTAAGCAGCTGACCTATTAGGGTCGTATGCATGCAACAACGGTCAGCTTTTTCATGAACCACCATTAACGAAAAATGCTGACCGCCAATTATTTCTCTTCATGAAGCTAAATCCCCGTCTGCTTAAGGAAATTAGGCAATCTAGGTTCTTATTCCTTATATCTATTAGTTTAGGTATGCTGGTGGGAATTTGCATTATCCTTCAAGCCCGCGGGATAAGCACTCTTATTAACCAGGTTTTCCTTCGAGGGAAAGTGCTTGAAGATGTTTCTGGGATATTAATTAGTGTAATAATCATCCTATTTCTTCGGGCAGGATTCATTTGGACGGCGGATTTGTGTTCCAGTGCAGGTTCACGTCGGATTAAGCAAGACCTGCGACATCGATTATTCAAACATATTATTGATCTTGGCCCAGCTTATCTGAGAAGTGAAGCAGGTGAAACGGAAGTTAGAACTGGGGAGTTGGTTAACGTTGCCACGGAAGGGGTAGATGCACTCGATGTTTACTACAGCCAGTACCTGCCTCAAATTGCGTTAGCCGTGTTGATTCCAGGCTGCATATTGATTTTTGTCTTTCGTGCTGATTTCCTGTCAGGGATGATTTTATTACTCACGGCTCCATTACTCCCCATTTTCATGTACCTTATCAGTAGTGCAGCCGAAACTCTCACTCGCAAACAATGGCTTGGGCTAAGCCGCATGAGTTCTTATTTCCTGGATGTGCTTCAAGGATTAACGACCCTTAAATCTCTTGGACGTAGTAAGGATCAAGTGGCAGTTATTAAGAAAGTTAGCGAACAGTATCGTCAATCCACCATGGACGTGCTCAAAGTAACTTTTCTATCCGCTCTGGTATTAGAGCTTATCGCCACCCTCAGCACAGCAGTGGTAGCCGTTGAGGTTGGCATTCGCCTTCTCTACGGGAAAATGGCATTTGAACAGGCTTTTTTCATTCTTTTGCTCGCTCCCGAATTCTACCAGCCGTTACGCTTATTAGGATCTCGTTTTCATGCTGCCATGGCAGGGATCGAAGCCAGTAAACGCCTATTCGCAATACTCGATATTCCTGTAACAATAGATAACTCCACGTCGGTCAATACAGACCATCATCCTTTGAAGGAAAAGCAGCCCCCCGCCATAATTATTAAAGATCTGAGTTTTTCGTATTCTAATAATCGCCCTGCGCTTCAAAAAGTTTCCTTCAAAATCCCTGCCGGGAAAATGACCGCATTGGTGGGTGAAAGCGGATCTGGAAAAACCACCCTCACCTGGCTCCTATTAAGGTTCTTACTCCCTCAAAGCGGGGATATTCTTGTCAATGGTATAAGACTGTCTGAAATCCCCCCTCAGCAATGGCGGGATGAACTCGCCTGGGTACCTCAAAATCCATATTTATTTAATGACTCCATCGCTGCAAATATCAAACTCGCTCGCCCAGATGCATCTGAGGCAGACATCCAAAATGCAGCTCGACTTGCTCATGCCGATGATTTCATCAGCCGCCTCCCGGATGGCTATTCCACCCTGATTGGTGAGCGTGGTGCCAGGTTGAGTGCGGGTGAGGCACAGCGGATTGCTTTGGCTCGTGCATTTCTCAAGGATGCACCCTTACTCATCCTCGATGAACCTACTTCCCATCTGGATCCCGAATCGGATTCCTTGTTGAAGGAATCCCTGACTCGATTGAGCCAGGGTCGAACGGTGCTGGTAATTGCTCATCAGCAATCCACTCTCAGCCTGGCAGATCAGGTCATAAAACTGAGGCATGGTCACTTGGATGAGATCAAAGAGTTCAAACCTTCAACCATGCTGCTTAGCCGAGGAGTACAGAGTATTTCGAGTCGATTCACCTCACCTGTCCATTCTGGAATTTCTGGGGCGAAATACGGGCCTGAGCAACTGGTAACCAAATTGGAATCTACACAACCTGTTCTGCCCAGGTTAATTAAGTTACTATCCCCATTCGCCTGTCGCATACTCCTATCTATATTCCTGGGTTTTGCCACCATTGCCAGTGGTATCGGATTGATGGCAACTTCAGCCTATATTATCTCCGCAGCAGCCTTACATCCATCCATTGCTGAATTACAGGTGGCAATCGTCGTAGTGCGCTTTTTTGGAGTATCGCGCGGCATCTTCCGTTACCTTGAACGGTTGGTTTCTCATGATGTGACTTTCCGCCTTCTGGCACGATGGCGCGTTTGGTTTTTTCAGGCATTGGAGCCACTTGCCCCTGCTCGTTTGCTACAATACCATAGCGGTGATTTGCTCAGCCGTGTGATTGGTGATATTGGGATTTTGGAGGGCTTCTACGTTCGAGCCGTTGCCCCTCCCCTTGTAGCTATCCTGGTACTGGTTGTAATGGGTGGATTCTTCAGCCTTTTTGGGTCTGAATTTAGCTGGATATTACTCACGTTTCTTGTTTTGGCTGGTCTCGGATTACCAGCGTTGATGAATTATCTATCTCACCATCTGGGTCCTCAAATGGTGGAGGCGCGCACTATTCTCAGCAAAACAATTATTGATGGCATCCAAGGATTGCCGGACATCTTGACCAGTTCTCAACCAGCTTATCAAATTCAACGCCAGGATCAGGATGGTAACCGTTTGACCAGACTGCAAGCTCGTATGGCAGGTATATCTGCGTTTCAGACTGCTTCCGTTATTCTAATAGCTAATCTCTGCATGGTCACAATTCTAATAGTTGCGATTCAAAGCGTTGCACAAGGACAAATTGCAAGTGTGTTATTAGGTGTTATTGCTCTGGCAGCTTTAATGAGTTTTGAAGCAGTGCAGCCCTTGCCAATGGCAGCCCAACACCTCGAAGCCAATCATGCCGCTGCACAACAGCTTTACGAATTGGTGGATGCCGAACGAATTGTCAACGATCCGCAAGTCCCAGTTACTCTCCCAATAGGTAATCACCTGACAGTACAAGATCTCTCGTTTCAATATCCTGCCCGGATAATTGAAGAGCCCTCCACGACATTTTCGGATTTTGGTATAGAAAATATCTTTTTCTCCTTGCCCTTAGGCAAGCACATGGCAATTATCGGTCGAAATGGCGCCGGCAAGACAACCTTGATTAATCTTATACAACGCTATTGGGAATATCAACTTGGTTCAATACAGCTGGGTGGAATCGATTATCACCAATTAAGGCAAGACGAAATTAGAAGCCGGATCGCCACCATTCCTCAAAACCCTTATTTATTCAGTGCAACAATTCGGGAAAACCTGCTGATCGCCCGGCCTGATGCCTCCGATGACGATATTATCCAGGCCTGCCAGATTGTCGACCTGGATGCCGTGATCCAATCTCTACCTGATGGTTATAATACCTGGATCGGCGAGAACGGTTTGCGTCTCAGTGCAGGGGAGCGTCAGCGCTTGTCTATAGCCAGAGCTTTGCTTAAGCATGCACCCTTGCTTATTCTCGATGAGCCAACCTATAACCTGGATCCCACCACAGAAAAATCTGTGATGGATTCGATCAAGGAACTCAGCCAGGGTCGTAGTATGGTTACAATTACCCAACATCTTGTTGGGCTCGAGGCGATGGACGAAATCATTGTACTCAAGGATGGAAGCATCATCGAACATGGATCTCATAATGAGTTAATATCCATGCAAGGGTTGTATTATCAAATGTGGAAGCTTTATAACCAAATTTTATAATCTAGAACTAAACAAATATTGATAGAATGATTTCTATGACTGACTTATTGAGGGACGAAACATGCACTGGATAAAAAAATATTGGTGGGTAGCAATTCTAGGTATCTTAGTTATAGCGGTGATTGGTTTCATCGCTTGGGGTTCGGTAATCCCAAAACCCATGCCAGAAGCATTGGCAGCAACGCAGAGCGATTCACAGGTCACAGTAACCACTGACCCATGGATTGTTTTCCAACCAACCGAACTAACACCAACGACCGGTCTGATCATCTATCCGGGCGGCCGGGTGGACCCACGCGCATATGCTCCCATTGCAAATGCAATCGCTGCTCAAGGATATCTGGTTGTTATTGTTCCCATGCCTCTCAACCTGGCTGTTTTTGGGTCAAATCGAGCCGCATCTGTCATTCAAGAATATCCAGACATACAACATTGGGTAATCGGTGGGCATTCTTTAGGCGGCTCGATGGCTGCTCTTTATGCAGATAAGCACCGCGATCAAATCGATGGTCTGGCATTGTGGGCATCTTATCCAGCCAGCAGCAATGATCTATCGAATAGCTCCATTAAAGTTACCTCCATTTTTGGCACACAAGATGGATTGGCTACGCAGGCAAAAATCGATGCCTCC